>WLWD01001943.1_pt1 | contig 44738 bp, 36 predicted proteins | sample 6712731 | NCBI WGS metagenome assembly WLWD01 (sample SAMN12718690, study PRJNA576275) | sponge metagenome | isolation source: marine sponge | host: Mycale hentscheli | place: New Zealand: South Island, Marlborough, Capsize Point | collected 2014-11-01 | reverse complement strand
GTGTAACCTGTGGCACTATTACTGGTGTATGTGTGTAACCTGTGGCACTATTACTAGTGTATGTGTGTAACCTGTGGCACTATTACTGGTGTATGTGTGTAACCTGTGGCACTATTACTAGTGTATGTGTGTAACCTGTGGCACTATTACTGGTGTATGTGTGTAACCTGTGGCACTATTACTAGTGTATGTGTGTAACCTGTGGCACTATTACTGGTGTATGTGTGTAACCTGTGGCACTATTACTAGTGTATGTGTGTAACCTGTGGCACTATTACTAGTGTATGTGTGTAACCTGTGGCACTATTACTGGTGTATGTGTGTAACCTGTGGCACTATTACTAGTGTATGTGTGTAACCTGTGGCACTATTACTAGTGTATGTGTGTAACCTGTGTATGGAATCCATTCATTCTTTAGTTTGCATGTAGGACAGTTTATTAACCTTTGTTAATTTGCGTGTCTTCACAAGGTGTCATGTTTCTATTAGGGCCAAGACTTGTGTTATAATAGGTGATAAAATTGAAGCCTTAAAGAAATGTTTTAACTGGACTGAAACACTATTCTAATTATTTTTTTGTTTCTTCCTTTTTTGTAAATTGAACTGTACAGTAGACTTCAGTTATCCGAACTTCAATTATCCGAACACTTCAATTAACCAAACCCCCAAAATCTAACAGTAGCACATGCAGACATGAAGAATTGCTTGACAATGCCCCTTCGTTAGGGTTTTTATAATACACTTTCTATTGTGTTCAGTTGTCTGAACATTTCAATTATTCGAACACCTCTTGGTCTCCCAGCATATTTGGATAGCTGAAGTCCTACTGTAGTTGTTAAGTGCAACTCACAGGAGAGTTCAGTGAGTGACACTGTTTGGTGGCATAGATACTGTACCAACTGTAAGTGCCTCAGAAGGTGAGGTATTCACATACCGGATTTCTCATATTGTCTGTGCTGTATTAATTTCATGTGGTCAAAGCAGAGACAGTTTTAGTTTGAGGTAACAGATTGACATCTATTTAGCACTGATTGGTGACCGGAATTAATCGTTATTGTTATCGGTCATCTGTGTATGTGTGTGTATGTGTGCACCCCATTGAGTAGTACCTTCGTGTGGTTGGGGACGGGCAACGTCTAGCAATAGGCGGCAAAGCTACTCACTAACTGTTTATTATCGTGAGGTGTAGACCAGATACCAACAGTAGAAGACTTGTCTTGGAGCTTGCAACCCAAGATAAGTGACATCACATTTTTGCACGAGTTTTGGTAAAACGTTTCTAGTAAACAATGACGAAGAGATCTAGTAGAAGCTTAATAGTAGGAAGTTGGGTGAGAACTTTAGTGGAGCTTTGTGGTGATGTGCGTGTGTGTAGGAAGAGACCAGTAGTTGGGAGGTGTGAAGGAGTAGATAGGATATTGGACTTGTTAGTGAAGGGAGTTGCAGAGGTATAGAGTGGCAATAGCTGGAGTGCAGGTAGGAGAGTAGATGGTTTGGTGAGGATGTGTGGCCAGCGGCTGAGGGATATACTATTCTTCACTCTGGCAGACCTGTACCAAGTAGTGATGATGATGTTGCAGCTAGGAATGAAGATGTGGGGATTCTGATGGATGCTAGGGCCAGCGCAGCATGGAGGCAAGGAGGTGAGGTCTGGAGGAGTGTTGGTTCTAGAATAGTAATGACCAGATTGAAGTAGGGTTGGTAGAGGACAGAGGGAGGAAGGCTGTGCCAGGGAGAAGTCTGATGTTTTTGTGTCTGTGATATGTGTATATGCACTGACTGCTAGAGCTCCCCTGTGGGTGAAGGCCAAATTCAGCAATGAACTCCAGGACACGATTGACAAAGTGCCAGCTAGTGATGTGCTGATCATGCCGGGCGATTTCAATGCGAGGGTTGGTGTTTTGAAGGCAGGTGAAGATGAAATGGCACGGTGTATTAGGAAAGCATGGATTAGATGAGCACAACGAGGCAGGTGATGATTTCCTTCAGTTTTGTGCATTGAACCAGCTGACTGTGATGAACACGTGGTTTCAGAAGAAGAGACATCACTACGGGACTTGGATGCATCCAGCGAATAAGCCCAGCCTTATGATTGACTTGGTAGTGATGAGATCTAGCCAGAGATTGTATTGCATGGATGTGCAGGTGATGAGAGGTGCCACTTACTGGATTGATCACAAGCTGGTCAGAGCTAAGCTGAGGATTGATCTACCTAAGATTCAGTGCCACCAGAAAAGACCATTGCCCTTTTCAATCCACCTGCTCTCATCTACTGCTGTGAGGGATGAATACAGGGTTCAACTTGAGAAGGAACTGCAGGGCAAGCCTTATGACAGGATGATGACACCTGAGGAGAACTGGGCTGCGGTCAAGTCGTGTATTGTGTCAGCAACAGAGAAAGTGGTTGGCAGGGGGAAGAGGAAGCAGCCGGAGTGGTTTGAAGATGCTGCTGATGAGCTGTTGCCTTTACTTGAGCTTAAGGATGAGGCCCACACTAGGATGCTTGCTAACCCCACTGTGGCAACTAGGAGTACCTTCAGGCAACGACAGAGGGTTGTGAAGAGGGCTGTAGATAGAGCTAGGGAAGACTGGATAAGGAGAGTAGCCAAAAGAAGGTGAAACGGCTGTGAAGGATGGTAAGACTAGGTGGGAGTCCATTAGGAAGCTACAGCAGGTGTATGCTGGTCGTAGACCAACCCAGACCAGTAGCGATGATGAAGGAAGACGGAGAGCTGACGACACTGGGTTCAGATGGGGTGATGGGAAGATGGCACCAACACTTTAGCAAGTTGCTGAACCAGCAGAGCGAGTTTAGTGATGAAGTGGTGGACCAGATGGAAGATGCAGAACCTCACCTTGACCTGGATGGACCTCCCACAGAAGAAGAGTTGGAAGTGGCATTGTCAAAATTGAAAATGAGGAAGGTTGGAGGGAAGTCTGGGATGCTACCCGAGTTGGTGCGGTTTAGTGGGGCACATCTCTGGGACAGATTGCTGGAGTTGATGCAGGTGTTGTGGTCTCAGGGTGAAGTGGAAACAGACTGGAAGGATGCAGAGGTAATACCTATACCCAAGAAAGGAGATCTACAGAAATATGATAATTGGCGGGGAATCAGCTTGTTGGACGTAGTGGGGAAGATATTAGCTCGAATCATCCAGGAGAGGCTGCAAGTGATAGCAGAGAGGATTCTACCAGAATCACAGTGTGGTTTTAGGAAAGGAAGTGGGTGTTGTGACATGATTTTTGTGGCGATGCAGTTTTGGAGAAGTCAAGGGAGCATCATGAGTCACTGTTCACTCTCTTCGTGGACCTGAGGAAGGGCCTATGATTCTGTGCCGAGAGAGGCTCTGTGGAAAGTATTGTTTAAGTGTAGTGTACCTCCGGTAATGCTGAGAATGATCAGGTCATTTCATGAAGGTATGAAAGCAGAGGTTAGGGTGGGGAACTTACTTTATAACTATTTTGAGGTACAGAATGACCTCTGGCAAGGATGTACTATGGCACCCACAATGTTTAACATCTACTTTAGTGCAGTTGTGGCGAAGAGGTTGAGAAGCTGCCCAGAAGCAGGAGTGGAAGTTTTGTACTAGATAGAAAGTTAGTGGGAGATAGGACTGCGAAGGCTAGGCTCAATGGTGTGCGTGTGACAGAGTCTCAGTTTGCGGATGCCATGGCTGTATATGCAACATCTCGGGGGGACCTGGAGTCAATAGCTCAGAAGTTTGTGACAGGAGCCAGTGAGTGGGGAGTGACAGTCAGTATAGAGAAGACCAAGGGAATGGCTATGGGGAAGAATTTGAATGATGAGGATGTTGCTCCAGTGAAGGTGGAAGGCGGAGAGATAGAGATGGTGGATGACTTCACTTACCTAGGCTCTGTGTTGTCCAGAGATGCGAGGTCATGAAGGGTGTGAAGAGCAGAATAGCCAAAGCTGCTAGAGCTGTTGGCTGTCTGAAGCGAGCAGTTTTCGGCAACTCACTACCCTGTCAGTCAAGAGAGCTGTGTACCAGGCTGTAGTAGTGCCGGTCCTGATGTATGGAGCTGTGTTTGTAGTAGTGCCTGTCCTGGTGTATGGAGCTGTGTACCAGGCTGTAGTAGTGCCGGTCCTGATGTATGGAGCTGTGTACCAGGCTGTAGTAGTGTCCGTCCTGATGTATGGAGCTGTGTACCAGGCTGTAGTAGTGCCGGTCCTGATGTATGGAGCTGTGTACCAGGCTGTAGTAGTGCCGGTCCTGATGTATGGAGCTGTGTACCAGGCTGTAGTAGCGTCGGTCCTGATGTATGGAGTAGAGACATGGACCTTGAAAGCTGAACATATACGGCACTTGACGGTATTCCACAACAGATGTGTTCGGACTATTCTTGGAGTCACTAGGTTCGAACAATGGCAGAAGAGGATAACTTCCCGAAGGTTAGGTGAGAGGTTTGGTATGAGCTGGTCTTTAGTGGATATGGTGATGGACAGGAGCTTGCAGTGGCTGGGTCATGTTGGAAGGATGGGAGATGACAGGTTGCCAAAGAGAGTGCTGTTTGGTGAATTGAGGAAGAAGAGGACATGTCATGGACCCAAGAAGAGATGGAGAGACCTGGTGTTGAGTGACCTGAAGGAACTGAAGATGAAGGACGTGTGGTACCAGCTATGTCAGGACAGGAAGGAATGGAGGAAGAGATGTCAGGAAGGTACAGATAGTGTGGCATCTAGCAGGAAGAGGAGATCCTGTGCTGCAAATAGGCAACAACCGACTTCATTGTTTTTGTGTGCCTGCCACAGCTTTGCCAAACCCCTTCATTTAGATAAATTTAGCCAGTGTCTAATAAAAATCTCCTGTCAAGGGCTGACACACACACACACACACACACACACACCTTGAACCTTGAACCTTGAAACCTCCCACAGAATATGAACCGTGATAGCGGGCCTAGTGTAACATAGGCTGGCAACGTCTAGCTCTCACAGAAACGTCTATGTCTCGTTAGATCACCCTGCCTTCTGAAATGTCTTCGAGAAAATTTCCAAGATAAGGGTTCTTACAAGTGGCACTGTTGGTCCCAAGGTGCCTGCATGATAAGAGAATTTCTGGTAATTAAGAGAATTTCTATTGTACATGTTTGTACTCTTATCTTGGTACATGTTTGCCCCAGGCTGGACTGGCTCCTATTAAGGTGAGGCTGTATCGAGAGACTGTAGGGCAATATGGATTCAAGGCGGAGTTCACGCGTGCCTCTGTGGACACCATGGTGACTGTGTTGAAAACTATCAGAGACAAGTGAGGATATTACAATGAAGGTTGTGTTCACGGCTTATCGTGTGTTTTTTTCCCTAGGTACGGAAGTATACCGGAATATCTGGAAACTACTGGATTTACTCGGGATGAGCAGCAGAAACTTCGGTCCATTTTCTTGGAGTAATCAATAAATTGTACTTTGATATGCTCTGTGTGCTTCAACACTAATGTTTGATATACTTAAAATGACTTGCACAAGTTATCATTATTCATTGAGTCTGAATTCCACTTGTCTGCACAGTAAATTGATTCTATAGCCACCTTTACACAGTTCAGGGGTGAGGAATGTGAGGTTGAGGTGGTTTTGGCGGGTGCCCTCAACACACCTTGAATATCGATCACGCGGGAGCGTTCCCAAATTTTGAGCGCGTATGAATATCGTCAGCACGCGGTTGGGTTTGGTCCCTAAAAGTGTGGCTCGTTCGCGTTTTGTTCCCTTGGGTACAAAATCACCCGGGAAGTCGTTCGAGGAGGCCAGTTCAGTTGTCCTTTTTAGTAGTGTAAATGGCTACCGCTGGGAAAAGGTCTTCCGTGGATTATTTTGTTAGTAGAAATATAACTACAGCGGTAAATGGAATCTCGTCTTCTGCGCTGCATAACCGCAGCCTGGACTCGACCATCTCGCTGCTGAACTTTGAGTTGTACGTAGCTCGTGTGAAAAAGGACTCCTTGTCTCGGACCACTCACTATCTGCTGCAAGTCTTCCTCAGGTTGTTCGGGGAGAGTCCGGAATGCAGAAGGTATAATCATTATAGTATAATCCTGCAAAATATTTAAGCAGCTATTTTTTTATATCTCAGAGGGCACTTCTTCAGCTTCACAGAAACGTTGTCTGAATATTCCATCATTTCAGACAAGGATCTTTTGGAAGGTACTAATACCATTCAGTTTTAATGTAATTGTCATTTTTAAGTCGCTTTTCTCCATCCAGTCCTGATTCCCAAAGTAAATGAAAGTGCAGTGGAGGTGACAGAATGCAAATGGAGACCTCTGGTTGTGGAAGTTGGAGCACTGGGGTCAGTCACTGGGATCAGCAATATTGCCTCCACGGTTATTTCACCGCTGGCGGACTGTGGGGTATCCGTGTTTTGCCTCTCCACTAATCTGGAGGATTATATTATGGTGAGTGTGCGTGTGCATGCATACCCTTCCATCCATTAGTGCTGAGTGTTGCAGCATTCTTCTCGTTGTCGTTGTGTGTATCAGTCTAGTGTGTTGTCATTGATGAAGCATGTGGTACTGGTAAAAGATTCCTTGTTTTCAAGATGTTAAAACAAGCCCGCACAATGTCTGGTCATATTATATACATAAATATTGTAGAGCCATCTTGGTTTGCTGTAACATAATTGGAATCTTCCTCCAACCTCTGTCATGTTTTTTTTGTTTTTGTTTTTTGGTTTGCTGTTTAAATGTGTTGGGTGGATCTCAATTACTTTCCTTTCAGACCTTTTTTTTTTCTTTTGAGGAAAGTGTAGTGACAATTGGTGGTTTTACTACTTTGCCTGAGATTATCATTGGACTCAGCAATATTTATTTATATGTGGACACTTGCATGATGCAATAGTTGTAGTAAGATTACATTCACAACTAAAGAAAAAGCTTAACTTCCACAATGTCAATTATGTGTATATGTTTTGTCACTTCTGCAAGTAAGTGGCACTTTTTTAACCACTTTTATTTCCACGATAACTCTCACTAGTCTCTTAAAACATGGGGGTGTCAAAATAAGTAACTTTTGATAAAGAATTTCAAGAATATGCAATAATTTGTTGTATATAATGGAATATATTTCTACAGCATGTGTAATAAGTTGCTATATTTGAACTTTGTTTATGGTTCCAAATTATTTGTTTGGTTGTTATGAACAGATTAGTTTGTTTGTCGTTTATCATACATGATTACTGAGGTAGCAATACTAAAGTAAGTGAGCAGGAGGTTATTACAAGCTGGGCTCAATGTTAGGTAGCAAACAGCCTGTGGTGGCTAATTGTAGGGGAAGAGAGTGGGTCATGTTGTGTGGCGAGTTCCTGTAAATAGTCACTAATTTGTGTTTGTAGATTCTTGGAATGTTTAGTGTTCATTCCTAACACTTTCCTCAAGTCTGTTTTTTATTTTTATTTTTATTTTTATTTTTATTTTTATTTTTATTTTTATTTTTATTTTTTTTACAGGTTAGAGAGGGTGATTTAGAGAAAGCTTTGGCATGTCTCTCTCGGAGGTTTAAAGTTGTTTGTGACGTGGACAATGAGCAGGACTTGGTATTGGTCAGGAGTGTGTTGCAGCAGCAGGTCTCTGTCAACTCTACCTCAAATGAAAATGGTAAGCGGGTATACTTCTCCCCCAGACTTCAAAACTGCCTGAGGGTATAGTTCCAACTGTTTTAACCTCTGCTGTCAGTTAAATTATAATAGTCCCTCTCTACTCTATTCCTGCAGCTACTCAAGGTTGTCCTTATCCCGAAGAGCTGTCACGCCCACTTATTCATCCTTATAGCTGCTCTGAGAGTCACTACGTTCTGTGTGGAGTCAACCCTGGATCTCTGCCCAGCATTGGCACTGCAGTGCTGGACCTCATGCTCTTCAGTAGTCAGTAAGTTTATCCGTCAATACTATATGTGTAGGTATGTATCTAGGTGTGAGTGAGGTGTTTGTTAGTTTATACTGTCTGGTGTCCTCCACTCATCTGCTGTTCCCTTTCCTAGTTCTCCCTGTAAACACTTCTGTGCCACTAGGCCTAATTCCAGCACTATATATATATATATATGTAATAGAGATATGAAATTCAGTAAGAGTGTGTGTATGATTATTTATAGATGTGTTTGTGTTCTTGTCCTGATATTTTGTCCCTTTGTTGTGCCAAGGGCTGGACTATTGAACTTGTTAATTAGTTGAGACGGAATGTGATGCGGTTCTCAATTGACCTGCCCCTTGCCCTTGGACTCGGGGTTAAACTATCCTTATTAGAGGATTCTAGAATAAGTTGCAGTCACCTCTAAAGGTTGTTATCGTGAATATAGTTATATGAGGAGTAATGAATTGTGATAAGTTGAATATAGCTGGTGTGGTTTTGTATTGTGACAGAGGGACTTTAAATCCATAAGGTCCTTCAGGAGAAACTGTATGTAGTGCCCCTGCCTTCAAGTGCAGGGGTTCTATATGTAGAGTCCCTCCAATTCCGTTGTTAGGAACTGTTGCTATGTATGTTCTAAATTAGTTAGGTGCTACACAGCAGTCGTGAACTACTGTATTTAGGGTACTCCCATATCCCTCAAGCCCTAAAAAAAAAGTTCTCTATGAGGAAGCATGTAACTGTTGCGTAGAAACTGCCTACAAGGATTGAATTACTTGTTGAGCAGAATATTATTTATTTATTTTTGCCAGGTCTTCATCTCCAGACGGCTTCCTGTCGTTCTCAGTTGTAGAAGAAGATGTATCCCTGGTAATGGGCAGTGATAGTATTTACAAGTAAGTTTGTTATAGTAGTATATACCAAGTTGTCACTTGTATTTATACCAAGTGTGAAGACACTCTTTTACACTAACTTCAGCTGTACCTGTTATACCAAGCACAACTTGCTGCATGTAGGGTTTTGTTGTTTCTAACTTATTTAATGGTTATATCACATGTGTTGACCTTGCAATGACCTGACCATTGTATTACCACTAATCTGCAGGATGTTCACAGTCTAATTAACTTAATGGTTTGGCACAATTTATTGAAACAAAAAGTGTGAAGAAACTACAAAAGTAGTACAGCCACACACACACACACATACACATACACATACACACACACACATACACACAACATACATACATACACACACACACTTACACACACATGAGTGTGAAATAATATTCACCCCTTAATCTTTCCTTGTGATAGATTTCCTGAAGATTCTCTTTATATCAACAAGGAAGTGTGGAGACTGATCACGATCGGAGAAGGACCATTAGGATTTGGTGAGTGATTTGCTGAGTGTATGTGATTTCGGAGGAGTGAGGGTGGGAATGGCCAATGTCTGACAGGAAATGCCCCGGTTTAAATGAAGTGTGGCATCCAGGTGATTAGCCCCACCTCCGGTTGATGTTGATGAGTTCCTATGTGGGAGTGGCATGTCATGTATAGTCGGCTGCATTGCTGAGGTAATTAACTACCTCAGCAGACATTCCTGCTTGTAGCTGTTGGGATGGATGTGGGTATGAAAGGTCTTCCCGTGACCTTTATAGAATTGGATAATTTAGTAGTAACTTTTTAATCAAGCATTTCTCTTTTTCTCAATTTCAATTTGTTGCAGGATGTTATACTTCCTATTACGTAAGCTTCATGCATCCTCCCTCGTGGCTGCAGACTTGGCGTCTCTGGAAGTGCATTCTTCCATTGGCTGTATACAGCACTGCATAAATTACATCCCCAATTCCTAACCATGACAACTGTAGCTCACGCAATAATTAAGTAATTAAATTAATCTGGGGTAATAATAATTTGCCAGCGGTCAGTTCTTTATTGTGTGTGTGTGTGTGTGTGTAGACGAGTGTGGTATTGTTGCCCAGGTGGCATCTCCTCTTGCCAAGTCCAACATCTCGTCCTACTACATCTGCACGTTCAGCATGGATCACACACTGGTACGTGTGGATAGTTGGACTTGTACATGTAGGTTGTGTCAATGGTGGCAGTATTGTATGCTGTGGGTGGTTTGAATTTACTAATTAAAGCTAAAATTCAATATCAGAAATAAAAAAAAATTACCCAACTTTATAATTTTACACGAGAGATTGTAAGGATTCACCTAACATATTTTTTTTTCCCTTCTATTTTTCCTTTTAGGTCCCAGAGGGCAGTGTGAAACAGGCGGTGCAGCTATTGAATGACAGATACGTGTCTAAACTTATCAACAAGTTGTACAATAATGGAACCGTCCTGAATGGCCACTCTCAGCAGCCAACAGATCAGCTAAACACACCTGTGGATTCCAATTAAAACTACTCTTGAGTCATGATAACTTCACTTTCATTTGCCTTCCAGCAATACATTCTATCATTGTTCCTGTTATTGTTTTTGTCTGCCCTCAGCACATTCTTAAGTCCTGGACTGATCTAATTATTCAAATAAATTGTTGGCTTGTTCCATCACAATATTTAATTACACTTGTCTTTGCACAATACAATTCATCAAGAAATATTTGTTTATGATTTTTTCTTTCCCTTTTTTCCTTTTCCCTTCCCCTTCTTTCCTTTCTTTTTTCCTTTCTTCTTCCCTTTCTGAGATTTCTTAATGTCATGGTATTTTCGCCACACTCTTTGAATAATTTGAGCAGCTCTAACCATCTGAAACATTCTCCTTCTACTTTCCTCAGCTTTTTTCCTGGCTTCTTCTTGCTCTTTGATAACAATATCATACTCCACTGTCAGAATCTAAAATACAAGTTAAGGCATTTATAAATTGTGTGTAGACTGGAGGGAACTGCATTCAGTTATCTTACCCCAAGCTTCTCTTCCAGCTCATGAAGCTGAGTTTTCTCAAAAGCATATTCTTCTTCCAACTGTTCAAGTTCATCTTGCTTTTCTCCCATTTCATGGTCATACTTTTGAATCCAGTTTTCCAGTTCATTTTCTCGTTTAAACGCACGCTGAAAAAAATATTTCATATAATGCCATAACTATCTTTTTATAGTATATATTAATACCTTTCTCAACTGCTGCTCCTTTTCCTGGTTTTCTTTGGTGACTTCCTGCAACTTTTTTCTGAGCTCTGAAATTTCTTCATTGAGCTTGGATGCAGTTGTGTTGTGAGCAGCCTGGTTAATAGTTTGCTTGTCTTGTGCTTCTGTCTTAGTTTTTTTTATAGTTTCTTGCGCAGAGTTTGATGTTCTTTTAATTGTCGTCTTCAACTTCTTTATCTCTGCTTGCTTTGCCGAGATCTGCCAAATATACAGTGAAGTTTATGTGATATAATATTTATAGGCACCAGCATTGTCCATGCTTGAATGATAGATTAGAACGTCGGGGTATACCTGTTACACTCATTCTATTTGAATGGCAATAGTGTATTTGTGTTGGTATTTACTGTACATGTGCTATAAACTTGCTACTACTGCTTTGTGGGGGTAGTGAATGCTAATGTTACACTGCTTCTATTCTGCATAAATTGTGACTAAAATTTGGTATGATTTATACGAATATAAATATGCATGTGAGTGGTATATGCTACTGTGAGAGGTCATGTCTTCAAGTTGTGTCATTGAGAAGATGGCTAGCTACCTGTAACTATCACACACATGTATACTAAAGGAACACCACAAATCCCTAGCACAAGTATTATATGGGAATGTTAAGTTGGACCAAGTACAAACTTTCATGCTTACAATATTACCAAAAGTAAAGCTTCATTATGTTTAGTGCAACCGATGAGAAAAGAAGGTAAAGGGTAAATAATGCCAGACTGGGCATCTCAATAGTTACTGCTACGAATGCATTAGTCTTGCACAGTGAGATCCTCTACCCACTACCGTCTGACATAGACCAAGATAAAAACCTTACTGTAATCCTCCATCTTGTTGACTATGTAAACACGACTCGCCTAATGTCAGTTGACCAGACCCTTGGTTGGTAAAAAGTCTGGTTACACTAGTCTCATGGGGTCAAACCCTTTACCAAACGCAAAGCGAGGAAATGGTCTGGTCAAGTGAGGGGGAGTGTGCTGTACAGGACCCACGAATTCCTGGGGGGAAACACAGTGTTGATCACCACAAAACGCGAATTAGAAGCGTTGCGCTTATTGCTCTGCTCTCACAGTTCGCTTCTATCTTGGAGAATGAAGCTGAAAAGAAGTTGGGAGTGACCTTGGATGAAGAATTGGAAATCCATAGAGACAGTTACTTGTGTAGGCTTTGTGATATGACATTTTTGAAGATGTCAGAACTTGGTCAGAATATTTCTTCTCCTCTTCGCTTGACAAGAAGATAAGTCACTTCTGCATAAACAAGAAATCGCCATAGTTAAACAGCGAAATGTGAGAACAGAGCAATAAGCGCAATGCTTCCTATTTTCGCGTTTTGTGGTAATTTGGTGGTAACTTGGTGCTATAATTAACACCGTATTTCCCCCAGGAATTCATGGGTCCTGTACAGAGCACCCCCCCCCCCCCTCACTTGACCAGACCCTTTCCTTGCTTTGCGTTTGGTAAAGGGTCTGGCTCCGCGAGACTATGGTTACACCAGACTGCTAATGGATGTGGTATATCCATACAAATTTCATATTGTCACCATCGTGTGGGCCTTTTTTGGATCATTTACATTTCACTATTAGGCTAACCTTTGTTACATTACTGTTCAACCCCAATGACCACAATTGAGCTCACCAATTCATTCTTCTTTCTTTGCTCTTCGGCCAGCTCTGCCTCAAGCTTACTAATTTGCTGTTCTGCAAGGAGCTGCCTTTTCCCAATTTGCTCAAGATGTTCCTTCTGTCTCACTTCTTCACTATGTGTGATCAAAAGCTTTTCATGAACTATACTCCGAAGATTACTGCAAGACCAAACATTTAACACTAATTGACACTATTTAACACACCCTAGCTACTAACAAGCTCCCTACCTGATAGACTCCTGAAGCATTGCTGAGCTCTTTGGCCTATCTGGTGTAGTAAGCACTGCAGAAGGAATGGGAGTTGTGTTCAATTCCCTTAAAATGCTTTTAATATTCATCTTCAACTTAAATCTGACTTTTTGCAATCTGGCAACGGAACATTCAGTCTCTCCCATTGGATCCAGATGTATTGGATGTACCCTGCTACCAAGGGAACTCTTTAAACTAGTAGCACTAGATACTGCAGACATGCCAGGGGTAAGTAATTGTTCTTCTGTGCTAGAACTCTCCAATGGAGGAAGTTCTTCTAAATCCAAAGCCTCATAAAGAAGGTTGTATTCACTGACTAGGGAGTTGTATTCTTCCAGAAGACACACCAGACTTGACCCAAGGGACACAGAAAATCTGCTAATGTTGCAAGCCAGAAAAGGAATAACTTTGGCGTAGTCCAGTCGTTTCATTGCTTCATCTACAACTCCTAAAATTCTTTGGGACTCGATGTTAGTAAGTTTCTTCTGCCCAGGCGCCAATATTCTCAGCGGATCCTCCGTAGGGGTAGTTGAGGTTTCTTCGCGTTTATCCGAAACTCCGGGGAGCATCCCTCTTAAGCTTGACCGCTGGCCGGACTTCTCGCTGAAAGGAGACGAATCAAAGCGCGATGTAGCAGCGACGGCCATTAGGAAGTCTGGAGATATAATCGGTTAGAAATAATAATTGCTATGGCAACGTGCTGCTGAATTTTCATATCTAACGATATTTACCCATTTTCGGTACTCTCAAGCCCAACATAGGTAAAGTATCGTTTTAACTATAATCCATTTATATTATGTAAATTTTGATTTTGTGAAACTACAATCCTGCTATATACGATATAGGGAATTTATAGAGAGTCTATATGATTTTCATAGCATTGTTAACTTAGTTTCCCAATTACAATTCTTTAGATATAAACTTGAATTTATACTGGCAATATAACGAACACAAGAATTTATAACTTATATTAGTGTGATTTCTGACATGAGTATTTTCAGAGCTTATAAACTACTGCTTACTGATTTGTTGTGTGAAAAATAAACATTTCTAGCTTATTAAATTGATGATTTTCTACCTCTGGCCACTTCAGGGTGGTTTGCAATAATAAATAATGTCAAGAAACTGGCTTTGTTATTAAATGGGAGACTAAAAGTTAATGGTGAAGGGAAACAGATTAAGTTTAACCCAATACATTATAGTTGGAGTATTTAAGTTTTGTAGAAACCTTATCGTAAGTTTTGGGATCAAATTTAAGTATTATAAAAACACTTGGGACACTTAAAGTTCAGTATAATACAGGTTAATTCTGAATTACTTGTTGACTTACTGACTGTGTTATGGGAAGTAATAATATCATAGAAAAATAAGAACAACTTATATGCTCCATGAATCATCTAACTGTGGATTGCAGTGTGGGTGTGGTGAAAGAACTATTTCAGGAGCCCCACAGCTGTATGATCCACATGGAGTGGAGCAAAAAACCTCAGTGGACCTCTGAAGAGGACTTGGGCAAGAAGTCGAAACGTCGGGTTAAAACTTTATTGGCTGTTAAAAGAGAAAATTGTGCTATTATTAATATTATGGATGTTGATATGTTCAGTGGTCTGAAGGGCGTGGTTCTATACACCAGGGGCGTGGTTCTATACACCAGGGGCGTGGTTCTTTTCTGTCTGTGTGGACATCACTGCTCGTCCGCTCATTGCGGAAATCTTGTCCCCCATGTGGATGACATGTTTTGCATCTGTTCACCCGTCATGGGAAGGACCATGTAGAGGCAAATATGCCAATCAAAATTCCCTTCCCTCCATCTTTCATAGTGTGGTTTCAAGTACTTGCAGCTATGACATTGAGATTCACTCCCCACGTCTATCATCCAATGATCAGCAAGATACGATGAATGTGATCTCGCTCGCACTGACTACGACAGTTTGGAAGGGCAGCCGGAGTTGTAAGTTCGGGCCTAGCTGTGTAGCCAGTGAGGGGATCGAAAATGGAGGACTTTGCTGCCCTTGTCGTCTGCCCAGTACAAGGCCCGCTGTCGGTATGGCGACCTTGTGACAGTAACTTTCGTGGATGTTGGAGTACCGAGTGGAGGACTCGGTCTTAGCTTAGGTGCGAATAATCGGCTAGCTGGGATGGGTGGGTAATTACAACTTCACTGGTTTGATCACTTCAAAACTATAGGAACAATAACTGAGAACTAAAATGAAAGAATACAATACTTATAACAACTGTTGTCATGGGCATGAACCGCGACTGGCCGCGAGCGGTCATCGAGGCTTTACAAAATTTAAGTGCATGCGTAGTATAGTTTCTTCGGAATGTTCATTGAGGTTCCGCACAAAATGCTATGAATATTACTGATGCTGAGACAGCCTTACTCGTTAGAGATTCACTGGGATCAATCAGAAGTGCAGGAGGATCATCTTGTCCCTGCTAACGACACAGTTCTATCTGCTTCAGTTTCGTGCTCAAAGGAGTAGGATTGCCATCCTTGTACTGTCCTTCACTTGCTGATGAACTAGCTTTCTTAAATAAACATAAATTGATCAACAACCCTTTACCTGAATCAGCTGCAAGCACAACTCAGCTCGTTGAACAGGCATCATTGACATCAGTGAAGCAAGACAGCCTTACTCTAGATGAAGCTGGCAAGACAGCAATGCACGTAAAATCAGAATCATCAACTTCAGAGGAGCAGGAACACCATCTAAACTATCAACTCTTCCTGCAAAATTCGTTGCTTCAAATTCAATGGACCAAAACAGTTCTTCTGGTTCAAATACTTTAACTACTAATGCAACTCTGCCGCCAAAATCACTGTCCTTTACTTCCACTAAACAGGATAGTCATCACATTTATTCAGCTGCCGCTACAACTCTACCAACAAAATCTGTGTCATCTACTTTAATGAAGCAAAACAACTTTTCGTCAGGTTCAGATATCCACACAACTGTCTCATTTACTTCTAAAACAGACTAAACCATCTTTCTGGTCCAGTTAATAATAATCTATTGCTTCCTGAACCAGAGTCATCACCTGTATTAGAACTAGACTACTCACTTGACTCAGCTGAAAACACAAACCAGCCTGCTAGTAACACAACTACACCAGCTGTGCATAGAGAGACCTCAACTGATGGAAAAACTAGACAGAAGCAAAGAAAAAGGCGTAACTTGGTAACAAGGCTCCAAAGTGTGGTTTGCTGAAAAATTTTCTCATCTTTAAGAAAAAAGTTTAATGTGTTGTAGACTGTCCATTGAAGAATATAAATTGATAAATAATTGAAGTTATGAATATAATGTTCAATTCTATATAAAAATAACAATGTACACAAATGACTACCACAATAAATGAAGCACCAACGGTGCGAACCCTCAGTGCTACTAAACACTACCTAGCTATTACAATATAATCCATAGGCTCCAACCGTCCCGAAATGTCCGGGACCGTCCCGAAATGTCCGGGACCGTCCCGGATTTGTTAACTTTGTCCCCGGTCCGGAAGAGACTACTATTTGTCCCGGAAAGTTACTTTAACCGGCAAAAGGTAAAGGGTGTCTCTACGCGAAATGGGAAAAGATCGTCAGTATCACAAATGCAGGAGTAGATTCACGGTTATTGTAGAGGTTGACATGAGCGATTGCGGTCCTCCTAAGCTTAAAAGAGCCAGGGCAATGCCATTTTGATTTTAGCTGGCTTCAACAATTCCCTGGTATAGGTAGAAGGTCTAAAGGTAAAAGCAGTAATAAAGTAGTGGTTATTTACTACTTTCTAGCTAGCACAACAAACTTTGTATAATAATGACTATAAAATAAATACATAAACAAAAGCAACAGCAATTTACTATTACAATGAACAGTCATTTAGTGTAGGGAATAATGTTGGATATATATTTTGATACATCAAATGTAAATCTCTTCCAAGGTTTGAGGTAGTTGTATACAACTATCGTAAAACTTAGATGAACTAGAATAAAGTTCCATGTAGTATCTCTGTCCTCATTGAGTAAGCACTTGATAATGAAAAAATTCATTATTTTTTTCCACAATTTTTTTTAAACTTTCAAAAATCCAATATAATTTAAATGCTACACCTATTTATTAGCCTTAATCGTACTTATTTAGTTAATTAGTGGCGGGCGTGGCTATGGTCCCTGAAGCTCCTTTGGAAAAGTTGGAGGGTATGATAATCTCAGACAAGAATAACAAGCAATCTATTTGCTATTATAATCAGGCATCACTATAGCTCGAGCAATGAAAATGGTGAATGGAAACGCTGTCTTTTCATAAGAGAAGAAGCTAAACAGGCCAGAAACACTCACCTGTATACATTTTCAACAGGAAACTTCACTTCTTTTTAACTTCCCCGAGCATAACTACACCGCGGGCTGCACCGCGGGGGCTGCATGCATGAAATTATTTGCTCACGTGATTATGCGTGACAGACAGACAGACAGATTAAGCTTTTTGCGCATTTTTCATAACATTTATTTATTTTAGTCACTCTTTGCTCCTTGCTGGGCGTATTTACATGAAATTGAATTGAATTGAATTGAAATTGAATTGAATAATAACCAATGGGGGAAAAACAACAACAAAAACAAAAACAAAAAAACAAAACAAAATGTTAATAATCACAGTAGCAACAGAAGATTACATATACAGTTAAGGTCATAATTTACTAATTTCAAAATACGAATTTCTAAAAATTGAAAGTGACTACAGTTGAACCTAGTCTGGCATAGCCAGACCCTTTACCCGCTACTTGGTATAGCAGCGGGCGGTAGTAAAGTGTCTGTTACCCCAGACTATGTATACAAAGGATATATGAAAAGCAGCCTGAATAAATGCAACAACCAAACCTAAATGAAAAAAAAAAAAAAAAAAAGAAAAGAAAGAAAAACTCTAAAAGCAGCCTAACTTTTTACAAGGGTCACAAGGCTTGCATCCAAGCACGTTTTTTTGTAGATTGCTCACATGTTTTTGGTTGTTTTTGAGCTCAAGTAAATTCATAAGCTTTACTTCTCATCTAGTGTGAAGAATGAGATACCATTAAAACATTCTGTGTGCATATGATTGCCACACCTATAGTAACTAGTGGTGCGCTCGAATAGCGCAAATGCATGGCGAGCGAACAGACTCTTTTTACAGAAAAATAGGACAGAAATTACATCTAACTGTAGTGCACAGTGTAACCCTTTCCATCATCAGAGAATCTAAAGTCTCTGATCCCAGACTAAACTAACAGAATTACCTGAATAAACTTCGAAAGCAGTGGCAAAGAAGCGAAACTTGACAAAGACTTCACAATTGTTTCAAGAAGAGAGTAGCTATAAACTTTTTGGTTGAAACAAAGTTGCAGCAGGATTCTCCGCGCCAGTTAATTGAATAATACTGGAACTGTGAACGCTTTACCTAACTTACGTAATTAGAAGCGCGGGCGAAATATTTTGACGTACGTATACATACATATATAATACTTATAGCACGAGTCAGAGTACAATATGGGAAAATATTTTACGAGCACGCAAAATATTTTCACGAGCCAAAGGCGAGTGAAAATGTGGCGTGAGAGTAAAATATCATTCCCATATTGTACGACGAGTGTGATGAGTGATTTATTGCTGCCTTGATATTTTTTCTCAACCGGTTACAATACAATTTTCATTGATTTTACTCGCTACGCGCGTGCTACTTGGACCGTTCAATAACAAGCGTACAATATGGGAGAATACAGAACGCTCGCGTGATGCGGAAATATTCAAGAAAAAATATATTCAATCAATGCAGTTTCATCAACAATTTTTGGATTTGTTTTATACAGTCAAATTATTTCTACTCCTATGTTATTTAGAGCACTGGCTATAAATAGACATAATAAACACAACATTGGATACATAATTAGGGCTTTTAGCTCCATATATGGAATCTGGAATTTAGATTTTTTTCGTTCGTTTAACAGAGGAATATGTCTCCAAACTGATACTCTCACAACACTCTCACTGGACTTTGTGATTGCCATTTATCCCTTGTTCCTCATAAGTTTTACTTACTTTTTGATAATACTGCATGATAAGAATACAACACCGTTGACAACATTATTGAAACCTTTTCTTACATTTTTCTCTTATTTTAAAAAGAACTGGAACATCAGGACATCTACTATAGACTCGTTTGCTACATTCATCCTGTTGTCCAATGTAAAGATACTAGCTACATGCATTGATATTCTGACTCCAGTAGATGTCTATCAAATCAACTCTCTATTGAATGTGACACACTCAAGACAGTTGTACTATGATGCTACAATACAGTATTTTGGATCAAAGCATCTTCCGTATGCTATTTTGGCAATTGTACTTCTATTAGCACTAGTTTTTCTTCCTACTTTACTATTGCTCCTCTATCCTATTGGATTTGTTCAGAAATTCTTAAGCAAACTTCCAAGCCGCTGTATACTATTTTTAAATACTTTTGTGGATCTTTTCCAAGGTTGTTATAAAGACGGAACAGACCCAGGGAGTCGAGATTATCGCTGCATGTCAGTGTTACCATTTCTAATACGTTTAGTCGTATTTATAATTTATGCATGCACATTGACTGCTTCTTTCTTTCCAATTGCAAGCATAGTCTCAGTGATCACTGCCACCATCATCATCATTATTGATCCATTTCGAAAAAAATTTAAGAATATGTCATACCAGTGGGTCATCCACTTGCTTCTGTTGGCTTGTTTTGGAGTCTGTGTTTGTGGGATTGACATTCTGGAAAACACTAGTACTACAAAGTTACCTCTGATGAATGTTTTTTATGGGATTACATTTGTAGTGGCACTTCTTCCAGTCCTTGGAATTGTTCTGGTTACATTTCTATTTATTTTCAAGAGAGTATTCAAGTTACTATTTTAGTGCTAGCAGTTTGGAGAAGGAATATGAAGAAATGAACTGAATAATTAGTTTCTTTTATTGTTTGTTATTTAAACAATCCGTTTTATTATAGATTTACTTTCAGTATTGAGCAGCAGTTTCTAATTCTAGATTGTATTCAGTCAGTACATTTTTTTGTTATATGTGGATTCCATTAATGGTCAAAGTCATAGTCCATAGCAGACCACTGCTTGATGTGTGTATTGTAGTATATTATGTCAATTGGATCTTTTATTGCATATTATGTACTCCTTAGTCAATTAATTATCTCAAGCTCAACAGATAATTACCAGCGGCATTGGAATGGGTGCGGCCAAGCGGCCATGGCTGCACCAATATTTTTATAAAAAGGGGTGTGGCTTGTTTTGTCTTCTGGTGTCCCTCTCTCGTGGTTGTTGTGGCAATGTCTTTTGCAGGGAATAAATGGCCAATATCAACCGTTCTGGAAGATTTCCCTGAACTACGTACAAGCCTGGTTTTTCCTTTAGTTTTCAAAAGCTATCTTTTGGGAATTCTAACGTAGTGCAGAGGTCCTTCAGGTACTGTTGGTTAGAGAAGTGGCTATTTCAGCACTATAAGGAGTCAGCTGATGTAGTATTTTTGCCACACATGCTTAACATTTTTATAGAAAAAAAATAAAGACAACCACAAAAGCAGACTAAGCATTTTGAATGTGTTCTAATATTTCATTTTTTTAGCTTTTTGTTTGCTTTATGTCCAAGTAGCTTTGTTAGCTATACAATATAGATAATTTACATTATATAGTTATATTTAAAGAGTTATTAATTTGGCACGAACCTACTGATTATAAAATCATTTCCATTGTTATACAATAAATATGCTTGTACTTTTTTGGTTCATTTGATCTAGAAAATAGACTTCAAAATTATCCTTTGTATAAGTCAAGTTCACTAATTATATGAACAAGAGCATGTGGTTAAATGGGTGTGGTTATGTGTGAGTAGTTACATGGGTGTGGTTATGTGTGAGTAGTTACATGGGTGTGGTTATGGCCACACCAATCTAATCTGGCTTCCTATTCCCCAGACTAGTAGGCAGCTATGCATTAGAGGAGCAGCTGGCAGCTTGCCTCTCAATGATTCCAATACTTAGCTGACACATACGCATCCCACTAATTCTAGGGCATGGCTAGCACACTTGCCACCAGGATGGATGTACTGGCCTTGGCTGCTCTCTTAGCCAGGTTGAATGAGAAGACGTCCCACCATAAGTCAAGCCTGCATTAGCGCAACAAGGCCATTCAACTTAGCAGTGGCATTGCCAATAAGAGCAACAATGAAGATCCTCAATCTCTAGTTTATAAAAATGAGCAAGGTGACAATAAATGCCACATTTGATTAGGTAGACCATAAATGCCCAATAGCTTACTGGTCTCAATGAATTGAACACTTTTCTTGATGACAGCACTCATTACTACAAGATTCCTACAGTACCAGAGTTGTTTGCCCAGGTAGTGATTGTCATACTGGCTATGATAGCCAAATGCAACTACATGGCTGGTTGGAAGTGGCGTATGATAACCAATTCAAGAGGGAGGCCCTCATGAGGTAAGACCTCAACTGTTGTATCAATGCAAGTTAGCTGCCCAACTTACTATAGGCAACACATGTACATACAATTCACCAATTCTATAATATTTTGAGCTATGGTGGCTCTTCTAGTTGTTTAGAATGACAACAGAGTGAAGTGTATTGTATATTGTGAAAGCATGCTTATGAAGAGAAGAATTAGAACTTGAAAAGAGGATGGAAAATGAAATTTAAAAAAATGAAATAAATAATTTGGGTGTAGAAAGTGTTTTTCCGGATGCACCCCACAGGCCAGAGGGGCCCCACAGGCCAGAGGGGCCCCACAGGCCAGAAGGGCCCCACAGGCCAGAGGGGCACATCCGGAAAACAACCCCCACTAGGTATATGGGGGCATCATTAAGTTAAGTTTCTTGATTCTCTTCTTTGCTTTGGAGATTTATAGCTGATGATCTTGTTGTATTGTATCTTTTTGGCAGACCTTCAATGTAAAAAATTATAGCATGAAGACCCACCAAATTCACATCAAACTGGTGGTATGAATTCACCATCAGTGCATAGCGTGTCCTTCACACTTTCCGCCTAGTGTGAATGCACACTTAGCGTGAAATTCACACTCAAGGGAATAACATGAACCCTTTACCAAACATTAATTATATTCATATGCAGGAAAAAATCAATGCTATTACCATTGTAATCTACCTTATAAATGTGTTGTACACTTGTGTGCTAGGTAAGAGAGTGGACAAAAAAGTTTGGTGATTAATGAGATCTAGGATTTGGGCACAGAACATACACCAATCTCTTTTTGAAAAATAATGTTGATATATAAATTTAATATTAGAATTAACCCAACTTAATATATTTCAGCATTAATGTAAGTATGAGTTCACACTGTTTGGTGTGATTTCACACTGAATTTGGTGTGTACTCACACTGAATTTGTGTGTACTTCACACCAAAATGATGAGGTGTGCACATCACACCATATTTTGGTGTGACTATTGTTACAAGTGATACACGCTTAATTTGGTGTGAACTACACACCTTTTGATTTACAGTGTTTGGTTGAAGTCTCAGCGTATGAGCTCTCCAATAGATGTGGGTTTTGTCCTGCATAGCTTCAGTTGAAATGGGAGCTTGTCATCTTCAAGAGCCTTGTAAAGGGCACTTGAAGGAGGAATGGCTGGATGATTTCTTACTTTTAAGATGGTGGCACAATCCTGAAGTTTTTTTCTATGGTGTTGTAGTTGTTCCTGACTCTTTGTATACTTGATGTTCTCAGATACCTCTTTGAGCAGGTTAAAGGGATAGCCTCTTGCCAAGAGCCATGCACACAGTTCCATCGCTGCCCCAGCAAAGATTTCTGCAGAAGATAATCTTCTAATAGTTCTAAGGAATTCTGCTCGAACTAGCCCATTCTTAACTGCCATATGGTGGGCCAAAGAGTAGTGGAGGTACCACAGACAACAACATATAAAAGAATGACCAGGACATTATACTGAGTGAGTCTCAATGAATATGATTAAGATCTGGTAAAGATATATGTAGATAAAGAGTATATATGTGTGTGTGTGTGCAGAATTTAATTAGTGAAATATACACTTCATTCTTGAAGCTTCTCTTGCTGAGTGATCCAGTTGAAGCCCCAAACTGATACCAGGGATCTGAAAGCACTGGACAGCCACAGCTGCAAGAGTATACTTCAGGACCACCAACTCACATTGGTCAAGAAACTGTTCAAAGTTTTGGGGTAAAAAAAAAAGTTAAGACATCATCAAGAAGTAGATTATGTAGAACCCATAGTTACAAGCTTAAATCATGATTTCCACATAGGCATGGAAGAATTTGCCAGGCTCATTTTTTCAAAAAGAACCTTATGTTCTAAGGCTAATGCAGGTATCACGACCTTTTGTCAAGGATTACAGATAAGTTCAATACCATAAATTCTCGTCCATAAGTGGGCCTTTTTGAGGTGAACTAACAAAAAATATGAGTGACCAGATTATAAGTGCTGTGACAATTATTTGAGAAGTGGCAAATGAGACAATCATGATTTCCCCCATGAAAAGCCTCTCCGGTCTATGAGGCATCTCACAGGAAACCATGGTCACTCATATTCTGTTTGTTAGTTCACCACTAGAAGGCCCTCTTAAGGCTGATAATATATGGCATTGAACTTGTTGCGATACCTGCATTAGGGGGCATGTCCAAACTATTTTTGGTTAAATTAATGTCATTATGATGCTGGGACGGGTAGGAGATTTGGTACGTGTATGGTGCTTTATTTTGACTGAATGCTGACTTGGCTGCCAAGCAGTTAATTTCATTTACAAACATTTTAATGAAAAAGGCAGGGTCTATTCTAATCCCAAGTTTAATGAGCACTGTGCCGGTATCAGCACCACAAATCTCGGTGGCAAAAAAATTTGGCATATTGAAGCTGTTCTGTTATCATAAAAGGAGCACGCCTTATGACGTTAAAGTGGGGTGAGGGGGGAGGGGTTAAGCTGTTAGCAATGACATTAATTTTCCAAAAACAGTTTAGACATGCCCCCTTAGACTTAGAATCTAATGTTCTCTTTGAAAAACTCAGTCAAGAAAAGATGTCACACAAGTTATTCATGCAAATTAGTTGCCCAACTTGTATTGATACAATACTTGAGCAATTATGACATCCAGACTCGCTCAATAAACCACCGGAGAACCAACCACTTTCTTGTCAATCACCAAACCAAAGGCAGTATCTACACCATGCCTGAACAAAGGGAAAAAATATCAACCAACTACCAGATCTATAAGATGTGAATGCCCTAACAATTGGCAATATAGAAGTAGACACAAAACCAGATACAGACGAGATCACTCTAGAAGGCCAGCACTCTCGACTAATTACCTCAAACTTCTCAATCTAAGAAAACTCTTCAAAAAGACAGCAATGACATTTAACAGTGCCGTTACTTAGAGGTAATTTCTATTAGCCTGCTTAGATCACAATGTTCAAGAGGCTGAAACTGAGAAAAACTTGGGTGGCCTTGAAGAAGTCAACCACATATGTAGGACAAATTCAGTTACCTGCTGAGGGCCTGTGAGAAGTCCATGAAATGATAGTTTACAGTTGGCTTAGCATCTCCTTTATGTGTGTGTGCCGGAGGTTTGCAGTCGCGCGTGCGTGGCCGCGCCCATCACTAAGGCTTGGCCACGCCCTGCATGGGGCTTGTTGGGGCTTGGCGAGCCCACAGCGCATGCGCCTAGGGCTCGCCTTTGGGCAGCTGAGGCTTATCTTGCAGCAGCTGCACATTCCCCACATACCCCCCCAACAAACGCCCCTCGGAGAGCCCCGACTGCTCCGACCCACACACACTCCACATTGGAACTATTCCCAGCCTGCTCCCCTCCCACCTGCTTACTACACCCTGCCCCTCCCTCTTAACATACACCCTCTCTTATCATTTTCACTCCTTTTTTAAATTTTTAAAAAAATTAATTAATTAATTTTTTTATTATTATTTTATTTTATTTTAATTTTATTAGCTATTATTATTATTTTTATGATCATACATGACATACACTAATGACATGATACAGACAATGCGATGGGTGACCCACAGCCTTGGCCACCAGGGCATGGTTCATCGCTCAGACTTGCTTCTCCCCTTTGACAGCCTCGGTCCATTTCTTGGCCGATGCTGCTTGGTCTCCTTCCTCGCGTGTGATATAGCTCCTGTACTCCCTGCTCCTCCACCTACCCAGGGCTTTCACTTCTTCGTCTGTGGCCCCACTCAACGCTGCCGCCGTAGCTGACCCTATGCGGAAGCTGTGACCCGAGATGCCTGCACTTGGTATTCCTTTGGCCGTCAGCACCTTCTTCACTTCTGCCACGAATTCTCTTCTGGTGAGGCTCACACCTTTCTCGTCCTTGAAGAACGGTCCTGGGCCTGCTGCCCTCTCTCCCATGAACACCAGCACTGCCATCACTGGGCAGATGTCCAGCCCTGTTTTGTGGAGGGTCGCAAAGGCTCCTGATCTCGACCTATCTGTCTTCGACTCCTTTATCCTCACTCTTATCCAGTTGGGGCTGCGGGTGTCCTCCAGCTGGACATCTACCCATGTCAGGTGGGCCTTCTTGTCAAATGCAACCCCTTCCAGGGACAATGCTTCCCTGGCTCTCATACAACCGAAGAAGCACATGCAGGCACAGGCCCACAACATTGCCCCTTTCCTTCCTTCATGCCTCCATAAATCCCGTAAGGCCTTCATGTGGTGCCACTTCACCGGCTCCCTTCTCAGGCGATCCGTCTTCCCTGTCACTTCCATTCTTGCCAGCCCCTTCCTGACTTGGGCTAGCCTCGCCATTGCTCCCCAGACCGGTGGACTCAGTCCCGCCCGGATCTGGGCCATTCTCATGCTGGCCAGATGGTATTTCACCGTCGCCACCTTCATGCCCTTTTTAACCAGCGCTGTCATGTATGCTATTGCCCTGTCTTCCGTCACCGGTAGTGGATCCTCCTCCACCTGTCTGCACCAGTCAGTGTACTGCTTCCACGCGGAGGCATACCGCCTCCGCGTGGGCTCCGCTAATGATATGTCGAGAGCATCCTTGACATCCTCTGCCACTCCTGCCTTGACCAGGACTGATCCGGCGTGGTCAGCATCTCCAGCAGGTCTGTTGATATGGCCGTGGGCTCCGCCTCCGCCACCTGCATTATAGAGAGAGCGCTGTTTAGCTAGATAGTGCATCCGCCACTATGTTCTCAGTTCCCTTAATGTGCTCCGTCTTGATTGTTAGGGCCCCCTTCGTCTCAATGAAGGCCAAACACCTAAGCAGGTGCATGGCCCACTTCTCCTTACATGCCCCTGACTGGACGGCTGCTACCACCGACATGTTGTCACATCTGGCCTTGATGGTCAGCCCTTTCCAGTGTTTGCCCCACACCACTGCCGCCATGACAATTGGTAGCAGCTCCTTGGGCATGATGCTCCATTCTGTGGTCCCTGGCATTGTCTCCCACTTCAGCTGGAACCACTTGCCTCTCCAGGTAGCTCCGCAGCCCCAGTGCCCGGACGTGTCCGAGAACATCTCCTCCTGGGGCGCCTCTGCGCTGACCACTGCTTTCATGAGGGTGGTGCCATTCCACTCGAGGCCGACCTGATGCCACCATTCTATGTCCGTCCTGGCCTCCGCATTCAGTCTCACTCTTCCGCCACCCCTTTTTACCGTGGTCATCAGGTCTTGTAGCCTTCTCTTGAATGCCCTTCCGGGCCTCACCGCCTTGCAAGCATGGTTGAGGGACCCCACCAGGGATTCCAGGTCCCTCCTCCTGCAGCTTTTCATGCCTCTCCACTTCCCTAGAAGCTCCCTCATCTCGTCCAGTTTTTCTTTCGGTAGCCTGACTTCCATGGCCACCGTGTCTAACTCCATCCCCAGGAAGGTCAGAACTTCACTGGGGCCCTCCTCTTTGTTCTCGTCCAGCGGCATCCCCAGCCCCTGGCATGTCTGTTTGAGAATCTCCATGGCCCGCTCGCACTCGTCTGTGCCTCTTTGGCCCACTGCTACATAGTCGTCTATGTAGTGTCTGAGCCACCGTGCTCCTCTTTGTGTGGCGATCCACTCAATGGCGTCGCCCACTGCCGTGAACAGCAATGGGGCTGACCTCAGTCCAAAGGGGAGGGTGCCGTCCACAAACAGCTCGCCTCCCCTCTTCATCCCCAGCAACCATCTATCCCTTGGGTGCACAGGGACGTTTCGGTAGGCTGCCTTCACGTCGGCCTTGGCCAGCTTAGCACCTTCCCCCACCCCTAGCACTCTCCTTACTACATCATCCACGGAGGTGTATGCCATGCTGGAGAGGCCCTTGTCAATGCCATCATTGATGCTCTTCCCGTCCGGGGCGGATAGGTTCACTATTAACCTCCATCTGCCCGGTTTGCCCTTCTTGGGTATCACCCCAAATGGCGAACACTGTATCCCTTGGGTGCCCTTCTCCACTTTCCACACCCTCTTGTTCCGTACCTCCTTCTCCAGGTACTCCGTGATGATGGTCTTGTGCTGGGAGGCTTCGTACATGGAGCCTCCCCTCTCCTCTAGGGTCACCTTCGACTGGTCGTGACCCAGTCTGAACCCCTCCTTCACTCCTCTGACTAGGAAGCTCACCCACTCTCTGTCTGGGTGGTCTGTCAATTCCCTCTCCCACTGTTGCCATACCAGAGGAGTCACTACCTCCTCTGCCCCAGGCAGCACTCTGCTGTTCGAGCCCTCTGACCTCTGCTCGAGCTCCAGCAGCTGACCCGTGAAACGGTACCCTGCAAAAGCATACACTTGTCAGCTTTTTGCCCTCTATACCGTTCCACCTCCCCATCTTAACTACGTGTGTGCATAGTGTCCCTCTACCTCCCCTTCTTAACTAAGTGTGTGCATAGTGCCCCTCCCCATTCCCTCCCCTCTAATTAGCCCTTCCCACTCTCGCCCCCACTCATTCTCGCACTCTCTCTCACTCCCGCCTTGTGTTTGTGTCTTGTGTGATAACACTTGAATAATCAATAATCAGTAATACACACTATCATGTGAGGAATGTAAACAAATGACATGACATGACAGACTGCGGTGATTACTTCTTCTCTGGTGGCTTGCTGCATTGCATCAGTGAGTGCTCTCCCCCACAGTTGGAGCATACGTGGGCGAATCTGCACTGAGCCCCGAAGTTACACTTGCCATCGCCCTTGTTAAATCGGAAGCAGGCCCCTCTCCTCTTAGCTTCAGTCTTCCTGGTCATGCTGCTGCTTCCCGATGTGTTCTGTCTGGTCTCTGTGCTCCCTTGCATGGATGCGCCCGTTATGTGAAGCATTAGGGATATGTTCTCTTCATCCCACTTGGTGTCTTCCTTCCCGGCTGCTTCCTGCCGAAATCTCCTATCATATCTGGCTACCTTCGCCCACGGTGCTCTCTTGGCCAGCCTGAATATGATCTCTCGATAGGCTGCCAACGGCACCCACATCTCGGGATTACTGGTGGCCCATGCCACCTGGTACAGGGTGAAACATATGCTCCAGTCCTGCAGGCTCGGAATCTCTTTAATCGATTTCTTCCGGCTTGCCACCCCACTGCTGGTGCCTTCACCTAGCTCCCCCATGCTGCCTTTCCCTTCCCCTGTGTCGGCTGGTCCGTCGTCGAACACTGGGAAGCTTGCAAATTCTACGAATGCTCCCTCTCTGATCTTTTCCACTACCTTATGATGTAGTGGCGGCTGATTCTTCAAGAGGTGCACCACTTTGGGAGACTTCTTCTCCCCCATGCCCCCTGCCACCGCCTCTTTGAACTCCTCCAGCCATGTCTGCAGAGCTGGCCCCTTGTCTCCGCCATCCCCTTTTGCGACTGACACTGCTCCCTTGCTCCTGGCATGGTCCGCCGCCTCTGTTCCCTTATCTGTGGAAAATTACCAACAGCACAGACATGATCCTTCCCATGCCCGTGCCACCCTTTTGTGGCTCCACCTCATACTCCGGCATGGCCTGATGAGAGCTCTCGGCATGCACCCCTCCCTCACTCTTTCCTTGGGTGACCTGCCTTCCCCTCTCTGGTCCATGCCTCTCTTTCTCTCCCTGGCATCACCCGGGAGGAGACCCTTCTTGCACTTCCGTGCCTGCTGATCCCCTCCCCCTTTCTATGCCTCTTTCTCTCTATGGCATTTACCAGGGAGGAGACCCACCTTGCACTTCTGTGTTTCCTGGTCCACTCCCCCTCACTATGCCTTTTTCTCTCTCTGGCATTCCCAGGGAGGAGACCCTCCTGGCACTTCTTTGCCTCCTGGTCCCCTCCCCCTTTCTATGCCTCTTTCTCTCTCTGGCATTCCCAGGGAGGAGACCCTCCTGGCACTTCTTTGCCTCCTGGTCCCCTCCCCCTTTCTATGCCTCTTTCTCTCCCTGGCATGCCCAGGCGGAGACCCTCTTTGCACCTCTGTGCTTCCTGGTCCCCTCCCCTTCTCTATGCCTTCCTCTTCCCCCCCCCTTAGCTACCCTTGCCCGTCTGTTAGCTCTCCTCACCAACTTCCTTGTCCTGTCTCTCTTCCCCAGCTCCACCCCCTCTTGTTCACTCACACTCGCCCACTGGATACCTCTACAAAGCCCGGAGCTCGGTCACGTACTACCATAGTACGGAAGTAAGCATCAGGGACGTCTGCCTTCCTCCCCCATGTCCCTGACTATCCCCTCTCACATTCTCATCTGACTACACCCTTTCCTCCACTCTACTCACCCTTTCGTTCCTGTAGTCACTGCAGAACCATCTGGTTGGTCTTTTGTACCTCACTCAACCGTTTACCCAGCACACTGATGGCTCTGGCATTTTCCTGACTCAAGGAGATGTCCTCATCATTGGATTATTCCACTCCTTCCTCTTCCCACTCTCTCTCTGGCATCTCCATCCGCACCTCCCCGGCTTCTTTCCGCCTCTTAGGTGCCGGCGCCTGGTTTACTCTGCCGCTGGGCTCGGCCTCTGCCTTCTGGTTTACTCTGCCGCTGGGCTCGGCCCCTGCCTTGTCCCGCGGCCTAAGCACCTTGTCTCTTTTCTCCTTGTCCATTTTTCTTTCTTCTTTTATTTCCTTTCTATTCTAATTGGTGTGTCCCGCCCGAGGCCCTTGAGTCTCGCGATTCCCCCGGGCGCATGCGCACAGCCGAGCACGCGCCCGGCAGTGGGCTAGCTAATTTTTCCCAGACCCTTTTACCGCCGGTAACCTCGGTCCGCTGTGCTTCACCTGCCGTGACATCCTAAAAGAGTGCAGAAAGAGATCTTTTATCTGCTCTTGTACTACATTTCAGTACATTGGCTCAGATGGAACAAACAACAGCACTGAGACTCCTGCAAGACTGGAATGTCATCTCAACAGCAGGTTCAACCAATGAACTCATCAACCACGAACGCTTTCTCTCTGTAACCCAGGAGAATGCAGATAAAGACCTCTCAATAAGACACATGAATGGGTAAGGAAGGTCGACCTACAATGGGTGGATAGAAAGTCCATGTTGGGGTTGTAAGGCCCACTCGCAACGTAGGGTATGGTAAAGTATCGATAACTCAGTGCACTGGTTCACAGAAATGCACTGTCAAAATCCCTTTAGTGAACCATAAGTAAGGTTATTAATCAAACAATAGTCATCACCAAAAAGGCAGACCTAGAAGCTACCTATAAATGAAATGATTCGGAAAAGCATGAGTGGTTAGTGAATGAATATAATTATAAAGTAATGTGTGTGAATAGCATTCTAATTGTTATAAGCAGGTTGCTGATTAGCTAAATAGTTCTATGTCCCTTCGGTGACTATAGCAGTTCCGAACATACTGGGTGGCAAGGTGGTGGTCTGGGTCTCTTATCTTCTGAGTCAATCATCACGATAGGTGCTAGCTTGGTTATGACGCATTTAAAGGTACGTTTTACACTGTGGCAACACGAACTAAGCCATCAGAACCTGGATGTACATCGACAATCCTTGCAGTGGGCCATAATCACTCGAAAAGGTAATCATCTTAAAGTAAAACAATGTCTCCCACTTTCAAAGATCGTTGGGGATGATGCCACTTCCCCGACTGCTGTAGGAGCTGTAGGTGTCATCTCAACAGTTTAACCAATGAACTCATCAACCACGAATGCGTTCTATCTGCAACCCAGAAGAATGCAGATAAAGACCTCTCCAGAAGACACGTCCTTTCCTGCAGAAAAATCAATGAGTTGCTGGGAAGACCTTGTTTCCTGTAGATAACCCCTCAATCTCTCCCTCTGTCCCCATTTCTCCTATCTCGACACCTCCAGAAATACTTAATCCAGTTCAGGCTCCTAAGAAGAGGCAATTAACGCCAACTCATCCCAAAGCCAAGAAGACACCAGCGATCATCCATCCACTTAATCCAACTGGAAAAACCAGATCTACAATCTAAAATGGTGCCACAGGAGATTCAGGACCTGATGAACAAAGAGGAGGGCCCCAGTGAAGTTCTGACCTTCCTGGGGATGGAGTCATAGAGGAACACTAAGTGGTCATCAAAAACAGGCTTCACTCTTGTGTGTGTGTGGACGAAGAACAACAACATAAACTGTGGACAAACCTTTCTTACACTCACAAAAGAACACTTTTGGCACTTAAGAGGAACCGGTCCATAACAATAAAGTCAGCTGACAAACTAAGGGTATTGTATAGTCATCCAAGACACCTTGGAATACACCAAAAAGGGTTTGGACTACCTGTCTGACTGCAAGACATATGAGCCACTAGAGAAGGACATTTCCAAGGAAATAGCTCAACATTCTAATCAGATATTTGAGAAGTATAAGCGTGAAGGCCTCCTCGATAAATACAATGCAGGGATACACACAACCAACATGGACACAGTGCGACCACGGAGACTGTATTTTCTTCACAAGGTTAATAAAAAATCCCCCAAAACTCAGACCTATTGTTCCATGCAGATCTGGATCAACACAGAAGCTTTCCCAACTTTCAAATTATCTCCTTTCCAACTACTTCACCATTTCTGCATTGACTATTGTATTCCCAATAAAACGAGTGCAAACGTTTCCAATATGTTTAAGTACCCCATGACTTACATGCACAGTTACATTGTTTAAACAGTAATGTCCGTCACACCAGTTCTATTCACTGTCATTGTTTTTGGACAAGTGGGGGCTTTTTATGTTACAGTAAGTTCTCTTGGATCAGTTATGATGTGTCCAGACAATGGACTCCTACACTGCAACAGAGATGGCTATGTTGACACTGTGAAGGTTTGTGCTTGTGTTACATTCAGTGAAAGTACTAATACCGTTCAAGTCGGACATTGCATCTATGGATGTAGTAAGCATCTCAATTCCAAAAGAAATAATTTGCCTGTTGGATTTAATTACATTGGAACTAACATCTCTGATTGGAATGATGCATCATGTGGTTACTTTGGAAGAAGAGGAACTCTGTGTGGTGCATGTTCTAATGGCTCCTATCCACCGGCCTATTCCATCGACATGAAATGTGTAGAGTGTAGCAATGGCAGTAGAAATGTCTGGATATACTTGCTACAAGCATTTCTTCCTCTTACGTTGTTTTATTTCGCACTCCTACTCCTTCAAATCAATGTAGTTTCATCAACGATTTTTGGATTTGTTTTATACAGCCAAATTATTTATACTCCTATGTTTCTTAGAGCACTGGCTATAAATAGACATAATAAACACAACATTGGATACATATTTAGGGCTGTTGGTTCCTTATATGGAATCTGGAATTTAGATTTTATTCGTACGTTTAACACAACATGGGATACATATTTAGGGCTGTTGGTTCCATATATGGAATCTGGAATTTAGACTTTTTTCGTTCATTTAACAGCGGAATATGTCTCGAAACTGATACTCTCACAACACTCTTGCTGGACTTTGTGATTGCCATTTATCCCTTGTTCCTCATAGCTTTAACTTACTTTTTGATAATACTGTATGATAAGAATACAACACCATTGACAACATTATTGAAACCTTTTCTTACATTTTTCTCTTATTTTAAAAAGAAGTGGAACATCAGGACATATACTATAGACTCGTTTGCTACATTCATCCTGTTGTCCAATGTAAAACTACTAGCTACATGCATTGATATTCTGACTCCAATAGATGTCTATCAAATCAACTCTCTATTGAATGTGACACACTCAAGACAGTTGTATTACGATGCTACAATACAATATTTTGGACCAAAGCATCTTCCGTATGCTATTTTGGCATTAATACGTTTAGTCATACTTATAATTTATGCATGCACATTGACTGCTTCTGCATTTCCATTTGCATGCATAGTCTTAGTGATCACCGCTACCATCATCATCATTATTGATCCATTTCGAAATAAATTTAAGAATATGTCATACCAGTGGGTCATCCACTCGCTTCTGTTGGCTTGTTTTGGTGTGTGTGCTTGTGGGCTTGACATTCTGGAAAACACTTGTACTATAAAGTCACCTCTTACGAATGTTTTTTATGTGATTACATTTGTAGTGGTACTTCTTCCAGTCCTTGGAATCGTTCTGGTTACATTTCTATTTATTTTCAAGAAAGTATTCGGTTACTATTTTAGTGCTAACAGTTTGGAAAAGGAATATGAATAAATGAACAAAAAATTCATTTCTTTTATAGTTTGTTTTTTAAACACTTATTTTTATTATAGTTTCACTTTCAAATATTGAGCAACATTTCCTAATTCAAGATTGTATTAAAAGGAATATGTTTAAATAAATTTAACACTTGGTTTACTTTTGAAATAGGAAAATGTTTTAATAAACAAAGACTGTTCTGATTCAACTGTGTAAAACTACAGCTGCTGTACACATCTAAGCCTATAATGTTTAGTATGTTACACTGATCCTCAACCTCTAGTTTATAAAAATAAGCAAGGTGACAATAAATGCCACATTCGATTAGGTAGACCATAAGTACCCAATAGTTTGCTGGTCTCAATGAATTGATTGATGGCAGCACTAGATACCACAAGATACCACAAGATTCTTACAGTACCAGAGTTGTTCACCCAGGTAGTGATTGTCATAGCCAAGTGCAACTACAGGGCTGGTTGGTGGTGGTATACAATTATCATCAGTTCAAGAGGAGGCCCTCATGAGGCAAGACCTCTGCTGGTCAGTCGACCAGTACCTGTACTCAGAGAGCATATACCAGCAGAGCCTGTTCTGTTCTGACTATCTCAAAGTCGTCTGTATTGCCCACAGAACACCCACAAGCTGTTTGGTCCCATGTTACCATAAAACCAATCAGCTGTGTGTCCCATGGTTCCCATGGTGTTACCATGACGCCAACCAGCTGTGGGTCCCATGGTTTCTATGGTATCATCATAACACAAACCAGCTGTGGGACCCATACTGTAAAAATGGAAGTGTGCATAGCACACCAAATAAGGTGTGCTGATGAAGTCGCAATACGCACACCATTTTTGGAGTGCACACCACACCAAATCTGGTGTGCTCAACACACTAAAATATGTGTGGATAACACTCTTTTAGGTGTGTTGTGCGCACTTCTGATTTCAGCACATCATTACAATAGTCTTTTTAATTTTTCAACAACGTATTATTAACATAATGATACGATATGACCCAAAATCCAGAGGAATGTTGTGAAGATTTTGATTGACCTTCTGGCTTCTATTCTTTCTTTATCTGACCAGTGATACTTGGAAGGACAATAACATCCCCTTATGTAGCAAATAATCTGCTAGATTTCATGTGGGTAAACTATGAATATAATTAAAATGTGCAGAAGCTAATGGAAAGACCTTATTAACCCTCAGCGCGCATGCGCGTGAGGGTTACAGTACTCACTTTGTCTGTCATTCATTCATTATGTGCAGTTATTATATATATATATTATAAATTATGTATAGATAATAATATGATATATTCCAAATGTTGTTTATAACATTGTATAGATTGTGTCACCTTGACACTTGTTCTATAAAATTTTTGAGGATATGAAAAACCCAAATATATTTCTAACGTTGCAGTCACTGATAGGATCTGTTCAAGTGAAGTCGAGCTTTCTTCTAAAGAGCCAACTATTATAGTCTATCCTAACATGCTTACTGAGTTCAAAAACAAAGTCAGTTGAGGTGTGCAAAACATACTAGGTATTTAACACACCAAAATAAAGGAGTGCTTAACACACTCGGTATCATAAAAATGTGTGCTAGACACACTTCATGTTATGCACACCTAAGGTGTGCTGAGCGCCTCCAACTAAACAAAAGTAATAATAAAATTTTACAGTGCAAGGTTGCCTTGTCACTATAACACCAACAGATTGTGGGTCCCATGGTTTCCTGTGGTGTCACCATGGCCCCCATCAGCAGTATCAGGATCCCACAGTGCCATGAACACCTTACTGCCCTGCTATGACCTACCAGTTGTACAATGATGGTCTGTTACAATGACGGTCAGTGTTGGATGGCAGCATAGTAGATTTGCTCATCCATGCAGGCTATATGGTCATCTGCATCTAGTTACTTCCTGATGACGATCCCAGCAGCATCCACTATTTCTTCCCGACTCACTACAGGACCAGAGTGGGTGATTCTGCCCTAGGCAGTAATTCAAGAGACACTCTGTTGCTGACACTGCATGTCATGAACATTTGATATTTCAATGGCAATGAGAGTTGTCACGGATAAAATGGTACAAAAGGTGGTTACAGATAGGGGGTGGGGTGGATATAAAGAGAGTTGTGAAGAAGATAAGACTCACTATTGCTTTAGAAACCAGCCATCACATTGTTTAATATAATATAGTTAACATATAATAATATAACGTGATGTGAATAGAAGAAACCTGTTGTAGTCATTATAAAATTAACATTCTATCTGCTGGGAATGTAATATGTAAATGGATCTGGATTCATACACCATTGATTACATACATGAACTTGAAATAACCATGACACAAACAACAAAAAGGACAAATATTGTGATACTGCTTAAGTGTGTAGTATTGAGGACTTTGAACTCTTATTTTTCATGCATGACTGGTGATAGACTACTGCTCAGGTTTACTAGATGGGAGGTCTCTAAGTAGTAGATTTTCGCTGGTTTGGCAATGGCTGCCCACTGTACTTAAAGATTTCTTACTGGAAGTTGTTAATACAAGTGCAGTTGCCAAATGTTGGAGAAGCAGAACAAGAATGAAATGGGGCATTGTGCTTTTATAAGTGAACACACTATCAACAATACACATACATTCCAATCCAAGCAGGAAGCTAATGCAATACTGAGCAAACAATAAACAGTTCAGCTGTTCTAATATTGTCATTCTAAAAATAGTTCACTTTCATGACTTCCACTCCTCCTATATCCACTACTCACAGCTATTTTTTTATTTCTGATTGCCTATAGAGTTTTGGTGCTAATATGATCTAATTAATGCCAGCAGTAAACATACCTTATCACCTCTTCAGCTTGCCTGTTTAGCACACCATTTGTATAGTCTAACCATCCTCTATTGTTACTCTCTTAGTAGTAGTAGTGGTCTGCCAAGTGCAGCTTTTAATAAAAATATTTAAAAAAACAAAGAAAAAACACATCATTAGCTGGAAGCGAACAGTTAAAATATGCCAGCTGCAATAACTTTCTTTGAGCTGCAATAACTTTCTTTGTTGACTATTCTCAACAAATTAAGTGAAAAACATTTTCAATTTATGTTTAAGTACCCCATGACTTACATGTTCAGTTATACTTTTTAAATAGTAATGTCTGTCACATCAGTTCTATTGGCTGTCATTGTTTTTGGACAGGTGGGGGATTTTTATGTTACAGCAAGTTCTCTTGGACCAGTTATGATGTGTCCAGACAATGGATTCCTACACTGCAACAGAGATGGCTATGTTGATGCTGTGAAGGTTTGTGCTTGTGCTACATTCAGTGAAAGTACTAATACCGTTCAAGTCGGACATTGCATCTATGGATGTAGTAAACATCTCAATTCCAAAAGAAATAATTTGCCTGTTGGATTTAATTACATTGGAACTAACATCTCTAATTGGAATGATGCATCATGTGGTTACTTTGGAAGAGGAGGAACTCTGTGTGGTGCATGTTCTAATGGCTCCTATCCACCGGCCTACTCCATCGACATGAAATGTGTAGAGTGTAGCAATGGCAGTAGAAATGTCTGGATATACTTGCTACAAGCATTTCTACCTCTTACGTTGTTTTATTTCATACTCCTGCTCCTTCAAATCAACATAGTTTCATCAACGATTTTTGGATTTGTTTTTTACAGTCAAATTATTTCTACACCTATGTTACTTAGAGCACTGGTTATAAATAGACATAATAAACACAGCATTGGATACATATTTAGGGCTGTTGGTTCCTTATATGGAATCTGGAATTTAGATTTTTTTCGTACGTTTAACAGAGGAATATGTCTCGAAACTGATACTCTCACAACACTCTCGCTGGACTTTGTGATTGCTATTTATCCCTTGTTCCTCATAACTTTAACTTACTTTTTAATAATACTGCATGATAGGAATACAACACCGTTGACAACATTATTGAAACCTTTTCTTACATTTTTCTCTTATTTTAAAAAGAACTGGAACATCAGGACATCTGCTATAGACTCGTTTGCTACATTCATCCTGTTGTCCAATGTAAAGCTACTAGCTACATGCATTGATATTCTGACTCCAGTAGATGTCTATCAAATCAACTCTCTATTGAATGTGACACACTCAAGACAGTTGTACTACGATGCTACAATACAATATTTTGGACCAAAGCATCTTCCATATGCTATTTTGGCAATTGTACTTCTATTAGCACTAGTTTTTCTTCCTACTTTACTATTGCTCCTCTATCCTATTGGATTTGTTCAACAATTCTTAAGCAAACTTCCGAGCCGCTGTATACTATTTTTAAATACTTTTGTGGATTCTTTCCAAGGCTGCTATAAAAATGGAACAGACCCAGGGAGTCGAGATTATCGCTGCATGTCAGTGTTACCATTTCTAATACGTTTAGTCGTATTTATAATTTATGCATGCACATTGACTGCTTCTTTCTTTCCAATTGCAAGCATAGTCTCAGTGATCACTGCCACAATCATCATCATTACTGATCCGTTTCGAAAAAATTTTAAGAATGTGTCATATCACTGGGTCGTCTACTCACTTCTATTGGCGTGTCTTGGAGTCTGTGCTTGTGGGCTTGACATTCTGGAAAGGACTAGTACTGGAAAGTCACTTCCACCTCTTGTGAATGTTTTTCATGGGATTACATATGTAATGGTACTTCTTCCAGTCCTTGGAATTGCTCTGGTTACATTTCTATTTATTTTCAAAAGAGTATTCAAGTTACTATTTTAGTGCTAACAGTTTGGAAAAGGGATACGCATAAATGAACTGAAAAATACGCTTCTTTTATTGTTTGTTATTTAAACAATTTGTTTTATTATAGTTTTACTTTCAGTATTGAGCAGCAGTTTCTAATTCTAGATTGTATTTAAAGGAATGTGTTTAAATAAATTTAACGCTTAGTTTATTTTTGAACTAGGAACATGTTTTAATAAACAAAGACTGTCCTGATTCAACTGAAACTACAGCTGATCTAAACATCTATAGCTGTACATTACAGTTCATCCTTAGACTTTATGCTTGGGTTGGACATTTTTGTCCAAATGATGCTGGCAAAAGTGGGAATTCTTGATTTTGATATGAGATATAAATACAGGGTCATCTTAATGTGAATAGTGTCTTTCCGTTAGTCCAATGATGTCTTGGCCTTCTGGTATGTAACAAGTGTCTCATCTTCTTGTCAGCAAAAGATGCTACGATTTTCTTGCTGGTGCTGGTTCTTTTTATTGTTAAATGATAGTTAAAGCCTCAACATGTCTTTGTCTTTCTTGTCACAGTAGTATGAAAGATGGTTTGGTTTATATATTTTTTTGGTTTTAGTTTTTTTTGTTAGTAAAAACATCTTTCTATCAGTACATTTTCTTGTTATATTGTGGATTCAGTTAATTTGGCCAAAGTCACAACCCATAACAGACCACTGCTTGATGTGTGTATTGAATTATATGTGTTGTGGTGTGATGACAGGGAGAGACTTGAGTTTGCTGCCACCAGAGTTGCACAGGCACTGATCTCAAGCTGTTAAAGGCTTAAATTCACCCAAAGCCCACTTTTTAACAGGTTTACTTAGTACAACTGAAGCCACATGCTCATCCTGGCCAATATATAGATAACCAGTCTGGGCATGTGCAATGCGGTGATCAGGTGATTACAGGAAGTCGATGATGTAATGCATGGTGGAGGGTAAATAGAATGTATGTAATTAGCTAATATGTAGAAATAATTATAATATTAAGGCATGCTAATAAACTAATGTTCATACTGAGGAGAGTCCAATGATGTGGCAACTGATTAGCTAATAATGTGGTAGGATTCTACCACATGTGTCAATTGATCTTTTATTCCATTTTATTCCAATTATATACTCCTTGGTCAATAAATTATCTCAAACTCAAAGATGCAAAGCATGCATTATAACTAGTAGGCAGCTATACGTTAGAGTAGCAGGAGGCATGCTTACCTCTCACTAATTGTAGCTGACACATGCGTCCAACTAATTCTAGTGCATGGCTAGCACATAAATGTACTGACTTGGCTGCTCTCTTAGCAATAGTGAATGAGAAGATGTCCCACCATAAGTCACTCCTGCATTAGCGCAACAAAGGCCATTCAACCCAGCAGTGTCATTGTCAATAAGAACACAAAGAAGGTACTCAACCTCAAGTTCATCATAATGAGCATGGTGACAGTAAATGCCACATTTGATCAGGTAGATCATAACATAAGTATCCACCCAATAGCTTGCTGATCTCAATGAATTGAACACTTTAGCTCCCCCCCCCTCCCCCCCTTCCTATGCCACTGTGTCTGACTACCAGTTCAAGAGGTAGGCCCTCATGAGGCAAGACCTCAACTGGTCAGTGTCAGACCGGTGCCTGTACACAGCAAGGCATATACCAGCAGAGCCTATGCTGTACTGACTATCTCAAAGTAGTCTGTATTGTCCACAGAACACCAACCAGCTGTGGCCCCATGGTTCCCGTGGTGTCACCATGGCCCCATCAGCAGTATCAGGATCCCCAGTGCCATGAACACCTTACTGCCCCACTATGACCTACCAGTGTTACAATGAGGGTCAGTGTTGGATGGCAGCTTAGTAGATTTGCTCATGTATGCAGGCTACATGGTCATCGGCATCTATGTTTTCCTGCAAACAATCCCAGCAACATCCTTAATCACTATTTCTAGTCCCCTATCCACCAGAGGATCAGAGTGTGTGACGCTGCCTTAGGCAGTAATTCAAGTGACACTCTATTATGCTGATGATAATGCATGTCACAGACATTTGATTTTTCGGTAGTGAAATACGAACTTTGACCTTATGTGATGATTGTTACAGCTTACCTGCTCACCATTAGGCACCCTACCTGTACAAGTGCCAAATAACCCATCTGTCTCAGTGAATGGGTTGATGACTGTACTGATCTCCACCAGATTCCCACAGAAGGGACCATAAGGATTTAGCATAGGTAGAGATTATGTAGGGGCCAAGCACAATTATGAGTCTGGGTTAATAATGCCTTATGAATCAAGACCACACTTGATCAGTGATAGACCAATGCAAGGCAATTATTGGTACAGTTAGTGCTGTTCTCACTGCCTTGGGGACAACTACATGAGTCTGCATTGCCCACAGAACACCAACCAGCTGGGGGTCCTATGCAGGTTGCTGCCATGGTCCCTTTCAGTACCAACAAAGGCACACACATTCAGAGAGCTTATGCTTGTCTGTACATCCCTGCACACAAATGAGTGGGAGGTAGCACTTATGCCACATCTAGACCAGGAATGTAAGATATTTCATGAAGGGGAGTTTCAGGACTCGTGTTGCCCAGCAATGGGACACACTTTCAGAGAGCTTATCCTTGTCTACACCCATGTGCACAAATGAGTGAGAGGTAGCATTTATGCCACATCCAGAGCAAAAATATGCAAGATATTTCATGCAGGGGAGTTTCAGGATGTGTTTTGAATGGGGTGGGTCATTGCATCAGCAAAGTCAACTACCATAATCACAATGGTTAACTACATGTCGATATACCAGCCTTCCACTTCATCTATGGCATGAAGTAAAATAATAGATTTCTGGCTTAATTTAAAATATAGTTCAGAAGAAATTTGCACAGGATCATGTTGAATTAGGACTGAAACTAAAACTAAACTCTTTAAGAACAAAAATAAAGCTGGAGATCATCACAAGATACATTGCTGCTGTGCAGCTAAGCTACAAATAAAGGTTAGTTGATCCCTTTCCTCCTGCTTGGAGGCCTAACACCCATGTGAACCGCCTTGGCCTCGATCCCAAAGGGAATAACTTGGTAAACTTCTGCATCATTACAGACCAGTCACTTTAATATGGGGGGAAATGTTGATGATAGGATTAGTCAGGATCTCCCCTCATGTCATTCATCAATGTAGCAAACATCATTCACAAGCTCAGCAGCATGAAAACGAAACCCAGATGTGCCTGACCAAACTCCACACAAGCCAGCGACAACAAACACCCCTTCCATTCTAAACTTGTCGAGCAAACCATTGACTGAGGAAGATATTGAAGTCTTGACCTTGGGCCTGAAGTTTGGACCTACTCTCAGGCAAGTTCCAGATCCTCTGGAATATTTTGACAAATACCATGACTAGTGCCAACATGTCTATGCCAAACTGACCAGCAAACCAGGCACTGCTCCCCTACCCAGAGTCATAGAGGAACACACTTAGTGGTCATCAAAAACAGGTTTCACTCTCGTGTGCATGTGGACGCAGAACAACAACATAAACTGTGGACAAACCTTTCTTAGACTCACAAAAGAACACTTTTGGCACTTAAGAGAAACCGGTCCATAACAATAAAGTCAGCTGACAAACTAAGGGTATTGTATAGTCATCCAAGACACTTTGGAATACACCAAAAAGGGTTTGGACTAACCTGTCTGACTGCAAGACATATGAGCCACTAGAGAAAGACATTTCCAAGGAAATAGCTCAACATTCTAATCAGATCTTTGAGAAGTATAAGCGTGAAGGCCTCCTCGATAAATACAATGCAGGGATACACACAACCAACATGGACACAGTGCGATCACAGAGACTGTATTTTCTTCACAAGGTCAATAAAAAATCCCCCAAAACTCAGACCTATTGTTCCATGCAGATCTGGATCAACACAGCTTTCCCAACTTTCAAATTATCTCCTTTCCAACTACCTCACCATTTCTGCATTGACTATTGTATTCCCAATAAAACGAGTGCAAACATTTCCAATATATGTTTAAATACCCCATCACTTACATGCTCAGTTACACTGTTTAAACAGTAATGTCCGTCACACCAGTTCTATTCGCTGTCATAGTTTTTGGACAAGTGGGGTCTTTTTATGTTGCATCAAGTTCTCTTGGACCAGTTATGATGTGTCCAGACTATAGACTCCTAGATTGCAACAGAGATGGCTATGTTGATGCTGTGAAGGTTTGTGCTTGTGTTACATTCAGTGAAAGTACTAATACTGTTCAAGTCGGACATTGCATCTATGGATGTAGTAAACAACTCCATTCCAAAAGAAATAATTTGCCTGTTGGATTTAATTACATTGGAACTAACATCTCTGATTGGAATAATGCATCATGTGGTTACTTTGGAAGAGGAGGAACTCTGTGTGGTGCATGTTCTAATGGCTCCTATCCACCGGCCTACTCCATTGACATGAAATGTGTAGAGTGTAGCAATGGCAGTACAAATGTCTGGATATACTTGCTACAAGCATTTCTTCCTCTTACTTTGTTTTATTTCGTACTCCTACTCCTTCAAATCAACGTAGTTTAATCAACAATTTTTGGATTTGTTTTATACAGTCAAATTTTTTCTACTCCTATGTTATTTAGAGCATTGGCTGTAAATAGACATAATAAACAAAACAGTGAATACATAATTAAGACTTTTGGTGTCTTATGTGGAATCTGGAATTTAGATTTTTTTTCGTTCGTTTAACAGCGGAATATGTCTCGAAACAGATACTCTCACAACACTCTCGCTAGACTTTGTGATTGCTATTTATCCCTTGTTCCTCATTGTGGGGGAGATAGCTTGAATGCTGCCACCAGAGTTCCAGTCAATTACTCATACGCCAGGAGGGTGGTCTAATTCCCGCCGGCAGTCCAATTTTTAGATCAGAGTTTTACGTCTAACGAAAATGATATCAGATGACGAGAGCAACGATTAAGAACTGAACTCACACACACACGAGGACGAACTATAAATACAAAAATAAGACCACACCTACAATTGACACGAAAAGCTCTAAACATCCTGCTCTAGAGCGTTGGGTTCACACCTAGAGCAGGCACATGCACGCACACCAAAGTCCACAAACATACATACAAAAAATCAACACCATTGTCCTTTCACACACGCTACATGATATGATACACAACAATAATTAAGACACAAAAATGCATTCTCTGTTCCATAAGTTCTTTCTTCTCTTCTCTTTCTTTACTTCTCTTTCTTTCTTTTCTCTGTACTTGCGAGGGGTGGCCCCACACTCATAACTTTAACTTACTTTTTAATAATACTGTATGATAGGAGTACAACACCATTGACAACATTATTGAAACCTTTTCTTACATTTTTCTCTTATTTTGAAAAGAACTGGAACATCAGGACATCTACTATAGACTCGTTTGCTACATTCATCCTGTTGTCCAATGTAAAGCTACTAGCTACATGCATTGATATTCTGACTCCAGCAAATGTCTATCAAATCAACTCTGTATTGAATGTGACACACTCAAGACAGTTGTACTACGATGCTACAATACAGTATTTTGGACCAACGCATCTTCCATATGCTATTTTGGCAATTGTACTTCTATTAGCACTAGTTTTTCTTCCTACTATTCTATTGCTCCTCTATCCTATTGGATTTGTTCAGAAATTCTTAAGCAAACTTCCAAGCCGCTGTATACTATTTTTAAACACTTTTGTGGATTCTTTCCAAGGTTGTTATATAGACGGAACAGACCCAGGGAGTCGAAATTATCGCTGCATGTCAGTGTTACCATTTCTAATACGTTTAGTCGTATTTATCATTTATGCATGCACATTGACTGCTTCTGTAGGGGCTAGTGACTACCGCACAGTGTCCCACCTCAAATGAAGGACCAGGATGTCTGATGCTTCTGAGGCTTAGTTAAATTACTACGCAGCCGCTGGCGTGAGCTTGCAGCCTTGTAGCAAAACTAAAAGCACCTACTCCCTAACTAAAGTAGCCAGAGTTTGGTTAATCAGAGAACAACTAATAAATGACCACAACGGAACTAAATACACAGGAACCAAAGACGGAAGCCAGTGGTTAAGGTGACTATGAATATGGGTTGGTAAGGGATGCATACATAAAGGATGACAAATGAGCTAATTCAGACAAGCTGATGATAAGTGGTTAGTGTTCAAGTCCTGCTTGATTTGTCTGTGATTGAGTCCCAGACAGTTTCTTTCTTTCCAATTGCAAGCATAGTCTCAGTGATCACTGCCACCATCATCATCATTATTGATCCTTTTCGAAAAAGGGGTGTGGTAACTGTGAAATACACGGGTTGGAAAAGCAACTCTGTATGAAAACATATGGTATCAGATTTAGTCTATTACCTGAAGATATTTTGTCAACCAAAAGTCTCACTACTTTTTTGTTTAATTGTTGA
>WLWD01004750.1_pt1 | contig 44740 bp, 27 predicted proteins | sample 6712731 | NCBI WGS metagenome assembly WLWD01 (sample SAMN12718690, study PRJNA576275) | sponge metagenome | isolation source: marine sponge | host: Mycale hentscheli | place: New Zealand: South Island, Marlborough, Capsize Point | collected 2014-11-01 | reverse complement strand
GTACCAACCAGTTGACTACACTGTACCAACTAGTTTGACTACACTGTACCAACTAGTTTGACTACACTGTACCAACAATTTTGACTACTTTACCAACACTATTGATGGCACACTTTTGGATATAGAGTAGGACTTCAGTTATCTGAACACATTGGAACCAAGATAGTTCTGTGTTAATATAGTATTTGAATGCAAATGTCTGTGCACCTTCATAATGTTTGTGCTATAATTATACAGTTATGTTATAGTTAGGAGATGTTGAAAGAAAAACTCCTAATGATGACTGACCTACATTTGATGATTTGTCTTTATAGTGTCATATTGAAAGACAACCATTCACCAAATGTGTTTGAATGCATAATTACATTGTATTTGTGAAACTACAGTCCTGACAGCTTCAGTATTTCCAAATAAATAGTATAACTTACATTAGTCCTCTTTTAACAATGATTTATGGACATCAAAGCTCATAAAGTAGAATGAGTTATGTTGACACCAAATAGCTATACTATTAGTTAAAGCATAACTTCACTTTAGTGTATTAATCATCTATTCAAGACTTTAGGCAATTCAGGCTACACAATTCCAGTAAACAAAATTGTCCTTCTATATAGAATATTATAAATGATATCTATTCACTTTAATGTGGAACTGTCAAAGTTTGAATAAACAAAAATATTATTAAAAAAATAATTTAACATCTTGTTTGACATTAGTATTAGGATTGCTGTTATGGTTATTGTCAAATTTTAAGCTTTGTATCCTTATAGAAACTGCATGCATAAGACAATTATTTCATATCTGCTATTAAACCTAAATAGAGCCTGCCAGAGTTTGCTCAAAAGTTTAGAATTATTCAATTTCATTGTGCTGTTGTCTAATTCATTGTCAAAAAGTCAGATCTACTTCATTTTTAGCTCGAATCCTATGAACTGCAGCAAACATCCATTTTTTTTTGTGGCTACATACCAAATAGCTAGACCATAGAATATGAAGATATTGGAGAGTTGAACCGCCACCCATTCCCTTTCCCCCACTGTCAAAAGTATGGCTAATACCCTTCCCCCGTTCTCTTACAACTCTGTAATGTGATGAGATGGCGTAGAGAAAAGTAGCTGAATGTTGAGGTGATGAATCCTTATTCCTTCAGTTTTGGAAGTTCAAAAAGGAGATGAGAGAAATGAAATTATTTTAAATACTTAATTTATATGGATTGTCAATAGAGACTATATTTGAGAAATGTATATTGGACTATTTTCTGGCGGTTGTATGTAGCCTGTATTTAATTCTACATTATAGTTCTGTTATTAATTAGCTGGAGCCTTTTGTAGGTCACCAGTAGTAAAATATAATGGCCAAAAATATAATAACTAAAAATACATCATACTTTCTAAAGACAAAAGGTATATGCATATCAAGTAAGCACAATAGATGTATAACGATAAAGTTTAATATAATAGCTATTTACCATCATAAGAAACAATAATCATTCCTAACTCAAAGTAACCGGAAATTTTATGGAAAATCTAACCTTCCTCAGGAATTAGAATCATTCCCAATTCTAAATATCCAGCATTTGACTGTAACTTTCTGTCCATCATTGTTACAAGATCATCAAATGTTGGTCGATCTTGAGAATATTGCTTCCAACACTTCGTTAGGACAATGTATCTAATCATATAGAGGTTATTCATTGGGTATGTGAGGCAAATGTCACAATCACAATGGGATGCTTTACGCACCCTTTACTTCAATATCTTACATTTCAGAGCTATTAGCAGCATTTGTAGGATAGTCCAATCTCACCCTTCTTCCAAAAGTTTTGGCAGATCGATGGGATTTACTCCTGGGTATGGGGTTCTGCCACAAGTAAACACCTCCCAGCAAGTTACTCCATAAGACCACTGAAATAAAGAAAAATATCAAACTATTATACCATAGCCAAGTCATTTTTTTATACAAAAAAGTGTAGTATTATTTGAAATACAACAGCAGTGGAAAACTAAATAATGATCTGATTGGTAACAGCGATCTCTTCACGACCTTGCCACACTTTTACCCACTAGACAATGTCGTGGCAAAATTCTAGGTGAATACTATTTAGTAACGGTAAGAAAAGTATGAATAATAGTAGAACCGGGATGAAATAATTCTTTGACAGAAATATATTATGGTTTTCTTAGCTTCAGAAATGAACTGTCATCTTTGGCTATAGTATTAACATAACTATTATAGCATGGAAAACTGTGGTGTTCGGATCCATAGCACTCGTGTGGCAAGAAATTTGACTCGGCTTTGCCTCATGAAAATATTCTCACACCACTCATGTGATTAATCCCGAATACCACAGTTTTCCGTGATATTATATCTCTTGTAATAGCTATACAAAATGCATCATAAATGTTATTATAAATATCTTTAGCTTTTATATTATTTGGGCATACATTAGATTTTTATTTACCACATCAGATTGGCTTGTAAACAAGGCATCAGTGAGACTCTCTGGTGCCATCCACTTAAAAGGCAGTCTAACTGCATCCTTTTTCTGCCTGAAATATCCACTAGTGTAAACTTCTTCCGAAAATCCAAAATCTGATATTTTAACTGTTCCTTTGGAATCTAATCTGATCATATAACATGTGCAATTTAGTATAAAATGACTCCATTTTGTTTTGATCATAATTGTTGTGAGAAAGACTACTAATAAAGATTAGATTTACTAATTGTAACTGAGTACTTACAATATAATATTTGCAACTTAGCAAAGTGACTTATAGGTATTTTTCAATCAAGTGTTTGCTTTTTTGTCCAAAAGTGCATTAAAAAATGTCACAAAAATATAGATACTACATAATGTATGAAGAATAAATATTTATTAATCCATACTAGTGGGGGAGGAATGTTCAATGGCTATTATTACCGATGGCCAACAATGTCCGGCTCCAGCTATTACCAACTTTTCCCCACAATCTGGACCTCCAGGATGAGGTACTACTATTACTATTGCAGGAAGAAACTTAGGAGTCACATTCAGTGATTTCACTGCTAATAGGATCACATTGAGGAAGGCACCTAATACTATGTTTCCATGTACTCCAATCAGTGAAAGCTATATGCCTGGAGCAACTGTGAAATGTAGAACTAATCCATTACCTGCTGGAAGTTATACATTAGTGATTGATTTACCTAGAAGTCCTGGTCCAGGACATGGCCCATCACCTACTAACTTTGAAGTATTAACTCCTACAGTGTCTGGGGCCAGTCCATTGTTTGGTCCTATAGCAGGAGGTACTGTATCGACAATCACTGGAACCAATCTGAATATTGGAAATGATGCAGTAGTCAGATTGAACGGAATTTCAGAAGTGTGCATGAGGCAGTAAGTTTATTTCTTTGACTACATGTGTCATTTAATCTATGCATTCGATGTCTTGCCACATAATTTCACCCATTTATTACAAAACCCTTCTGTCTATTCTTTTAGATTTAGGAATGCCACAGTCTTAACATGCATCACACCCAGTACGCCGTCAGTGTCATCTGATAATGATATAGTAGTGATGATTGATGATGAGACTATTACTCCAGACAATGCTATCCACTTCTCATACAGAGACAATCCTACATTTACTTCAGTACAGCCGCAGAATACCATTTCAAGGTATGTACAGCAGAATATGGAAATATTATTCCTTAAAATAATAGCTTCTTTGTAAATTAAAAACCACGATAATCATATATGTTTGTGTAAGCAAAACTCCTTTGTGCATTTGTCACGTTTATAGTGGAGGAACAATTTTAACCTTCTCTGGAACTAATTTGGATGTTTCAAAGAATCCACTATTATTTGTTAATAATATTGAAGTAAGTATGTTTTTGCCTTGTATTGTTATGTGTTTTTGTATAGAAATATTTCTTATAATTATGTACATATGTGTGTATGTATGTATAGTCTGAATGTGGTGTGGTGAACAGCACAGTCCTGACATGCATTACTCCTAGACTACCTGCTGGCACATCCATGGTCAGCTATGTGTTGAGACTAGATGATGCCCCTCCTCCCAATACCACTATTGCAGCACTGATGTTACAAGTTTTATCAGACACTATAGTAACAGGATTCATACCGAACTCTGTTCCACTTAGTGCATTATCAAGTGTAGTTTTGCTACTCTCTATTCAGGTAATTATATATAGCTATTTAATAATACTTGCAACACTTGTCCAGCAAATTGATGGCAGATTTATTTCAATCTAAATATACATTTGGTTGCTGGTGATCTTTGGTTATGACCATTCTAGCAGGGCCCTTATTTAGTGGATTGGGTTTAATTATGTCCAACCACAGCTTTAGGCTTGTCATGTATTACAATTCTAAATTACAACTTAAAAATAAAATTTTTGTACATAAGAGATGACCAATGTTGGTTATTTTGCAGGCTAATTCATCATTATTATTATTCTATAATTAAAATCCTACATCTCTTTATTTTGTGTCATGGCAATCCAAATAATATAAAAATATTGTTTAGTAATGTATACTATTAGTGAAGCATAAAAACATTAGCTAGATTCCAACACTAACATTACTGTAGTTAATTGTAACTTTGTTGATGTGCAAGTACTTAAAGTATACATAAGTAATCCACTAAAGTGAATTAATTAACAAGGCATGTATCAAATTTTCTCCAAGAATCTTAGCACATTCCTGACAATTTGTTGCCAAGCAAATTGACGCACCCAAGTACCCCACCACATAGTGGCGCTTTCCCTCTCCTGCTCTTTCTTTCTGAACTATATGAGCTTTTCTTATATCCCACCTCTCCTATCTTCAGCTCTTCTTCTTGAGTCATGGAGTCCCCTTTTCTTTTGTCTATCACTCCTGCTTCTGAATTTCTGTCCTACTTTGATAAACTTTGTCTTCTAGTTTTCGTACTTTAGCCTTTCTTTTGAAAACTAACCCCCATCTTTACTCATTGATTCAACCCGCATTTAATTATAATTAATTGCTCACCTTTTTGTCTTCTATTCCCTTCCATTTTAAACCTACACCACCTTACCTCGCCGATTCCACCAGTTTTTCAGTTACGATTTATTGCCTTACCTACTCTCACCTATTTTTTTAAACTTACGCTGCCTTCCATTGTATATTGCACCTGCTTTTTGAATAACCATCCCTTTATACTGAATGTGACAACACTTTACCTGCCATAAATTGATAACACTTTACCTGCCGTAAGTTTATTGTATTTTACCTGCCATAAGTTGAAGGTACTTTACCTATCATAAATTGATGATGCTTTACCAAGTCATACAAAAGTCATGAATTATTCATGAATACACACCGTCGGTCATTGGTTGTCGGCCGTCGTCATCGTTACCGACACGCAAGTGTAAGATTATTATATAGATATGCAGAAAACTTACAAGCTACAGTTTGAGATTGTTTTCTTGAAATATTGGATAGAATGAAAATGATAAGTTTGCAAGTTTATTAATAAATACCTGTCTGAATATTTACTTAGCTAGCTATTACATATTATTTCCATCACATGTGTATGATAATTTATTTAGAATTGTTGTTTATTGTTAATATTGTTGCTTATCCTACCACAACTTTATAGTACCTTGGTTTATGATGACCAGTTTAGTAACTTAATATATAGCATCATATTTTTTTGTACAAACATTCAACAAAATTCAGACTTACCTTTATGAACAATACTAACTTAAGCTCATCTTTCAATTGTTCAGAGCTGCAGTTCAGATGAAGTACACTGCTAATAAACTTTCTTTTTGATAGATTTTCGGTTTCTGGTGGGTATTATATTAAAAATTTGGGTAAAACGATGCTGTACAGATAAGCATTTATTTAAAAAGTATTAAAACACACAATACTGTTGCTCCAATTTTAATTTTTTATTTACAGATTACCCTACTTCAGAGCAATGTAACAACAAAAAATAGGAATATTATATTAGATAATAAATACTTGAGATAAAAATGAAGAAATGCCAAACAAATGAAGAGTTCCGTATGAAACTTACAGCACTAAAAAATAGTCACTTTGGTCCTAAAGTACTAAATGTAGTAATTTCTTTTGTGTACCAGAATTTTTAGTAATTGCCATTGATATACTTACCTAATCACGTACAATGCCTGACTTTCTACTTTAAAATCAACTACGTTTCTGTTGGAATGAATTTCATATCCGAACATATTAATTTAATAGATCAGAATATATAAGTTATAGCTTTTAATAATTAAAATCAGTTTATATTTAGACTAGACAACAATATTTGCATTGTAATTATATATTTTTATAAGCTGGTCATATGGGACAGTGTCAAGTTGCTTTTTAAAGTTAGTTATACTGATGTAATAACATCAATTTCATTTTAAGTTCATTATTTATGTGAAAATCCCTCAACTATTCTAGATAGAGATTTTTTTGTTCTATTTACTGAGTTTATAACTTTATTTGCTTGTTTAGGGCTTCAATTTTGTTTCAGTTGTTAGACAAGAGATCCTGATTATAGTTGGAGGCAGTGATTGCATCATTAATAGTGTATCTTCAACAGAGGTATTTTTAATGATTATTTAAATGTAGAATTCATTACATTTCTATTGTAGATTAGTTGTTTCATTCCATCTGAACTAGTGCAAGATGACATTCAATCAGTTTCAGTGCAGGTATTCATTATTTAAAGAACATATATAACAAACACCATTATTAATTATTTATAGTCGCTTAATTCTAACGTGTAATGGATAATACAATGTTCTTTTTGCTCTATTGTATAGTTAGATTAAGTACACTTTAGTGCAAGTTTTGATATCGCGACCCTCTGTGCCATTGTTGTATTGTTGGCAGTAATTAACAATTGCAGTTTAAGTTGGTAATCTACCTTATTATGTATTAAATTTATTTATGTACACCAGATATCATTTGGTAGGAATATTCATGTTACCTTACCGAACAGACTAAGACTATCATCATCTACGTCTACTGCGTCTGGTGATAATATTGGTTTGATAATTGGAATTGTGATTGGGGTAGTTGTATTTCTATTGATAAGTGTTGTGCTGGTCATGTGCATCATATTGAAGTGCTCACTGTCACATGCTCGCATGAAGGAGAACAAATTCCGAATGAATGAATACATGGCAGGATAGCACTCAAAGACAAATTAAATCAAGCTAATGGACAAGGTATTTGCTTATGCAGTATTATAGAACTAGTACAAGTTGTATTAGGTGTTTCTGTTCAAATTGATGTGCCGGTATAAAAATGAGACAATGCTGTGGAATTGTGAGAGACTGTGCTTGCTCTTTTTCTTTGACATAGTGATCTGTAGTATAATATTAATCTATAGTCATCACAAGAAATTTGCCGAGTTTAAGGGTGCTGGCACAAGCAATGCCTGGGCACATTTAGTAGTGCACTCCAGCTGAAATTTGTGTGTTTATCTGCCAAAAATTCTCGCCCCCACTAGCAACAACTTAGAGTCCATGAAATGTAGCTGTGCTCACTCACAATACTCGGCATACGTTAGGGCGGGACGAGTCCAATTACAATTAAAAAATCCTCACGCTCTAAAGTAATGGATCCAGAATCTTCTCTCGCGTACTGCTCAGGAGGAACTGGAGAACGGCTATAGGTCAAACTTTGCCAGGGTTTAGGGCCACAAGGGGAAGACCCTATAACATTGAGATATTTTTAATACGGAATTTTATAGAAATAATCGACAATAGTTCACGTGGTAAGGAGTAAGTAGAAAAGTAAAATAGATTCAAAACTCAAAGTTGTTACATGCATGGGTGAGAAAATGATATACAAAAACAGCTTCTAAACTACGCGGTAGCCATGCAGTACTCGTGAAGTCCAAATGATGAACGGTATTTCTTGAGATGCGATCAACTTCCAGTCCTCATCCTGGTAGGTGCTTTCTCCTAGTAGTACTTGCTGGCCTGCACCAAAAAATAACTCGGGGGGGGGGGGGGGGGGGGGGGGGGGAAAGCAGAAGTTTAACACACCCTAACAACCGTGGCCTATTTGGCGGGTTTTTCACGCTCAAAGAGTGTGCCAACATCTTTAAGTGTATTACAAAAATAAACTTTCCATACTTGTTGGCCACTTATTGTCAAATAGTATATACAAGATAAATTTTTAGGTGCTTAAATACTCATTTAGAATATTTTTCATTGTATTATAGATGACGTATTAAATGTGATGAATCTGATACCTGAAAGCCTTAAAGTGTCCATGAATGAGCTTCGAATATTAGATGTAGAACTTGGACGGGGTGAGTAGAATATTACAACTCATTGCTGGTAGGTCAGACTCAAAATTAAAATTGCATTTAAAAATTCAGCTGTAAGAGAAAGTAATGCACTATTACTATATAATTTTTAATAATAGGTCAGTATGGAATTGTCAGCAAAGCTCATTTGGTCAAGAATACATTTAAAGGACCTCTACAAAATGTTGTAGTAGCAGCAAAGACAATACATGGTAAATTGGATAAACGATTACTATATTTTACATGTCTTGAAAATATTATTGGCGAGCGAGCGAAACACTATCAGGGGTAACACAATTGAAATTGGGGATATTTTTTTGTTTATAAATCTGTGTGAACATTTGTATGTCATTTGTATTTTGACCCTCACATTTGTGTGTTTGCTTCATGGTCTACCCCTTCCCATACTTCCACTGAACAGAATCTTTCGGTTTAGTAATCCCATATTATTCAATTGAAGTCAGATAATAATTCTGTATTACTTAGCTAAGTATCATCACAATGGCTACGTACTTATAATTATAGAAACTAGCAAGTACCCCGCCACACCGTGGTCCTTGACGTATTGCAAAGTAATAATGCAGTAGCATAAGTTATTTTTAGTCACTATAACATTCTCTACAGTTGGTTAAGGTTACATCAGTTTTACTCTCCTGCTCTATTTTTTCCTAAACTATCTCATTTCTGTATCTACAACCTTTTTTTTCCTTCCATTTCTTCCTTCTTGAGTCAATGAGTCCTTTCTCCTCTTTTGTCTACCACTTCTGCTTCTGAATCTTTCTGTCCTTTTATCATTATTGTGGACTTAGGCTTTGTGAAACTTTTAACTTCAGTATTTCTACTTTCACCTTACTTTTTGAAACGTGTGCCACCTTTACTCGATGATTCGACTCCACTTGCGTTTGTAGTGGATACTGAACTTTGAACTTTATCATGATGTCAGTCATGTGAACATTCAGTCAGTCAGTCCATGTGTCTTGTCGATTTTATTATTTTGAATTGATAACTAAGGTTTTACCTGAGTGAATCTTTCTTGTTTGCTACCCCAGCAACACGTTTTAGAACAAAATTAACCGTTCCGTTTTTGCCTTTTCTTTCGTACTTTCTCCTTTTTAATACACCGATTTTCCTCGCTGATTCCATTGGCTAATTAACCACTTTTTGCCTTCTCTTTTACACTTTACCCATCCTTTCTGAAACCAACGCCGTCTATCCCCTTCTGTTTCACACGCTTTTAATTACAATTACAGTAATCACATTTTACTGATCGTGACGACACTTTACACCGATTCTCCTGTTTCTCGGCCACTCTCGTCTTCTTTCGTCTATCGTTGTACCTTGTTAGGTTCAAACTATTCACCTACCTGTACTGTAGCATAGCCAAACCCTTCACTTCTTAACAACTGCATTCTTGTTTACTCGGTAATTCAGCCTAGTTCACAAAAGTTGCTCTCCTGTTTCCGTGCCACTTCCACCTACAGTCCATTATTTGTGCCGGATTTGGTTGCTTACTGGTGTACCCCGCGCTCTAGCTTTACCCGGTAATTTTGCGCAAGTTCACATGCATTGTGCGTTTGCGCGTTCTAGCTCATTAGCTCATGAATTATTCATGAATATGCATGTCATCGTCAGTCATGGGTAATATTATATACATGGTTTTAATTAATTATTTTGAAGTAGTTTGTTTGTGCTCAGACTCGCTCTCCATTTGTGCTCAAGTACATCACGAGTTATATCAATAACTGTCACAATAAATTAATGATTACATGGCTAATTCATGTAGGTGATAACACAAAAACTGAAACTGAGGAAGCTATTTCTGAAATTTTAAAGATGGAGTCATTATCTCATCCTAATGTCATGAGTTTGATTGGTGTCAGTATCACGGATACAATGAGAATTGTAATTATAATGCCTTATATGGCAAATGGGAGTTTGCTGAGTTATATTAAGAAAGAAAGAACAAATTTATATTTAGATTTAGATGTAGATGAAGATGAGGTAAGAACAACTTGTAATTTAATTAATTGGCACTTATAACCACAATAATAAATGTATGTGATATTTTTTAGCAATAATAACGTAGTTGACTTTTGTAACTGAAATAGAGTAAAACTTTGAGTTCAAAATATTCTACATATCAGTTTTATAAGTCAGTTACATTTAGTAAATGCTTAAAAAGTATTGCTATACTATATTTATCGACCGAGTCTTTGAACCAACACAACGGTTGTGCACTGTTCAGATGCTTTCACATTACTTTTGACTATATATATGACAGTAAAACATACATAGTAGACAAAAACTATAGCTGGAATGCTGAACAGTTATGTCAATTAACCCTCAGGGCGCATGCTCGAGAGGGTTATAGTAGTTATCCTGTCTGTTTGTCTGTCTGTCTGTCTGTCTGTCACACTCTGATTTTGGAGAATACTGACAATTAACAGTTTGATTTAGGTATGAACTTACTCAGGACGAAGATTTAGGACCTTTTATTGTGCTACTTTTTTTAATTTGGGGCTTATCGTTGAGAAAATGCGATTTCAGCTCCGTGGTAAGTACCAGCTTTTATGGGCAACGCCCCCTAGCATCAGGTCATAATCACGTGAGCAAATAATTTCTTGCAGCCAGCAGCAGTGTAGTTTGATTTATGCTCAGGGAAGTTAACAGAGTTGAAAGAAGTGAAGTTTCGCGTTGAAAATGCATATCGGTGAGTGTTTCTGGCTAGTTTATGAAGACAGAGTTTCCATATACCATTTTCGTTGGTCGAACTATTTTTGTGCCTCATTAAAATAGCTAACACATTGCTTGTTCTTTTGGAAGGAGATTATATTGCATTAGCTAGGTGGTGTTTAATAGCGCTGAGGGTTCGCACCTTTGGTGCTTCATTCTTATTGTGGCTACCAACACCCTACTTGTAATGCATATAAAAGACAAAACAATGAGCGGGATTGAAGAGCTTTGGAATACCAGCACGTATTACAAATATTTATATATGGACACATCATTATTCAATTATCGATCACACAGGTATTCAGCATTTTATATTGAGGATTAACTTGAGAAGCAAGTACATTAACTCAAACAAACTAGTATGAAAATTCTAAATAGCTTTCATACATTTACCTGTCTATTAGATATTGCATATTCTGTCACCAGTAAAATTTAGTAATAGTGCCGGACATAATCTGGCTTACATACTTAATTCATTTTTGAAATTTTTTTCTTCTATTTGTGAGGTATAGGCGAGTGAATATTTACATTAGAATACCAGAGAACTAATGAGTGATGTATGACCCCACAAACTAATTCATAATTTCCGTTCTTTTAACAGATATTGATAGTCAGAAAGTTACTCTTAAAAATGTGTCATCAAATTGCCTTGGGAATGGCATATTTATCAGCCAACAAGATAGTACACAGAGACTTGGCTGCTCGGAATTGTCTGTAAGTGTATACATAATTGTTAAATTAAGGCAGAAAACTATACTTTTTTTTTTCAAAATTATACTTGTTATTTATTCAAGTTTCTGAATAATGCATTAATACATTATTTGACTCATAATAATCATTGGCAGTTTAGATATGAAGTCATATTATGTTGATACAGTAAATCAAATCTATGATTTTAACCATACTATTAACTAAGCATTCAATATTTATTGTGATTAAAGGGTAGGCTACCATTCGTAATCAGCTAGCAATCTATGTATACAAGTTTTTTTAGACCTTCAATACCTGTTCACCAAATTATTACATTACCCAAGCAATCATAGGGCATGTTTACACTATTAGCATGCAATGTCTTAGTAGATTGGATTCCAAAGGAACAGTGAAAATATCAGATTTTGGACTTTCGGAAGAAGTTTACACTAGTGGATATTTCAGGCAGAATAAGAAGGATGCAGTGAGACTGCCTTTTAAATGGATGGCACCAGAGAGTCTCACCGATGCATTGTTTACAAGCCAATCTGATGTGGTAAAATAAAGTGGTTTCTCAGAATATTTGGGAAAAAACTATATATAATCATATTATTTAGTGTTGATTTAGTTAACTTAACCAAAACTCCTTAATTTTGGGATATTTTACTATTGGTAAGATAAACTATAACTAAGCTGTAGTGAATGTGAAAAAACCCCAAATACTAAATATTGTAGAAGACACAAGCTAAATTCAAAAATAGAACCCAAACTAACTAGGAGAGTGGATGACAAAACCAATTACTAAACAATTTTTATTGTAACCAATTCACCTTGGATCATGTCATTATTAAATGAAGATATAAATTGCCATCCAGTAAAAAAGTACCTTATTTATATGCCCACAATTTCATAGAAATATGATATTTTTGATGTTCTTTGGAAAAGTGCTTGAACAACTTTCCTTGTGGACGAATTTGAGATATAACCAATACTAAAACTAAGTCAATTGATGGTATAACTAACTAAATATATATAGTATAACTAACTAAATGTTTTACGTGATATTGAGAGATACTAAAGACTAACCAAATATTCAAGGAGAAATATGAAAAAAAAAGAGTAAAACAAAGCCTTCAAGATATTATGATTTTAGTATGAACAACTAAAACTAAGAAAGTTTGGAATCTCTAAATTAAAAACAACACACTGATATCACTCATGCTACAATTCATATATTATGCATTATTTCAGTGGTCTTATGGAGTAACTTGCTGGGAGGTGTTTAGTTGTGGCAGAACCCCTTACCCAGGAGTAAATCCCATCGATCTGCCAAAACTTCTGGAAGAAGGATTGAGATTGGATTATCCTACAAATGCTGCTAATAGTTCTGAAATGTAAGATATTGAAGTAACAGGAGCTTAAAAACATCACAATGTGATTGTGATACTTGTTGTTTTACATAATAATGTCTATTTGATTAGATACATTGTCCTAACGAAGTGTTGGAAGAAATGTCCTCAAGATCGACCAACATTTGATGATCTTGTAACAATGATGGACAGAAAGTTACAATTAGTAGAGCAGATATGTGCATGTTTTTAGGGGTATTGTGACTTTTGTGATAGAAGCATGAAATTTTGCATGCTGATAGCCAACAACCTAAAGATGATTTTAGGCTATATGGGCATCTCTGATTTGACCTTTTTTGACCTTTAGGTGCTAATTAGTATGCCGTAATTACTACGGTTGTAGTAATTTTTGAATTATTAAACTAAATAGTGCCATGTTAGGTATCATATGAAAGCTCATATTAAGAGGAATAATATAAAATTTGAATCAAAGTTATATCTATTTTCAATCAAAAGTTATGGTTCGTTTAAGCAACTGTAAGTGATATACACATAGTATTCTGCACAGTAAAACTTGTCATAGCCCACTTGCTTTACGCAAAATGTGAAATCACTGACCAGAGTTATAGAAGATATGGGCAATCCTTTCACTGAGGACAGTAATGATCTTCATGTAGCAGAGAGGCAAACACATTACGGCAAATGAAGCAACAGTAACTAAACACTTGGATAGCAGCTGCAATTAACACCTGTACTTGCTTTTAAATAAGGCTTACAATGAGTCAGTAGTAGAAGATGAAATCGAAGATAGAACATTTGAAAAGTGGTGCGGTGAAAAAGCTCAAAAATGCCCCCAGTTCCAGTTCTGGTCCATCATATTACAGTTGGAAATCTATGTACTGATCTTCGTAAGATCAATACTGAGGGAAATTTTGAACTCTTAAGTTCAAGCTCTTCCCATGGTATTTTGCCTTGGACCACACTCACTATGCCAGGTGGACTCCAGTTCGCTTGCACGACATGATTTCACTGGAACAGAGCCATCCTAGCATCTATGCAGAATTTGCCAAGCGGAATTTTATAGTCAAGAAGTCGAAACGCTCATTTTCAGCCATTTCTATAGATCAAGCTCACGAGCAAAATAATGCCATTGTGAACGGTGATGGTGGAGCTATTGGGCTCACAGAAAACTCTACAGCTCTGCATCAATGGATGGTCTCAGACTCTGAAATGGCATGTTTGATTGGAGAATTTCAGACATCTGATGAAAAGAAGAAATAAAGCACAGAAACCTGTCACCATGAACAAAAGCAGCACATACAGTCTGCATTTGCACGAGACATGCAATCACTAACTGAAGTGATTGAAGAATTGGGAAATCCATTCCTTGAGGATAGTGAGGATCTTCTGGTGGACAGCCGAAACATTGTAGACACAGCTCTGAGTGATACATTTAAAGACATTGAACAGCTTGGCCTAGACCAGTATGAAACCTATGTGGAAGAAAGATTAGTGAAGCAGACGAAGGCAATTGCTGACCCTATTAAACGAAACAATCTTCACCTCTTTAGTTTGGCACCATGTACACACGAAGAAGCCGACACACGTATACTACTCCATCTGGAAGATGCTGTGAAACAGCAATACAACAAAGCGTTGATCCGAACTGTGGACACAGATGTTGTTGTACTAGCCATTTTATCAGCTTAGTGGTTGGGAATATCTGAACTCTGGATTGTATTCGTAACAGTGAAACACTTCATGTTCCTTCCAATACATGAGCTAGCTGATACTCTTGGTCCTCAAAAGTGTATTGCCTTACCCTTATTTCATTCACTGGCAGGTTGTGACACAGTGTCTTTTTTTGGAAAAAGCAAAAAGACTGCATGGAATACTTGGAAGTCATATGATTCAGTCACTCCTGCATTTTGTGCATTAGCTAATACTCCAAGTGTACAGTGCATAGAGCAATGGCTACCTCTTCTGGAGCGATTTGTAGTCTTACTCTACGACTGCACGAGCAGTCTTGAGCATGTGAATGATTCCAGAAAAGAACTATTCACAAAGAAGGGTAGAGCAATTGACCGACTACCACCTACCCAAGCTGCTCTTATTCAGCACATCAAAAGGGCAGCGTATCAGGCTGGTTACTGCTGGGCCCAAGTGATGATTTCTGCCCCAGAAATGCCATCTCCGGTAGACTGGGGGTGGAAAAAGAAAAACCAAGGATGTGGATGGGAAGCACTCTAGACTACTCTACCAGAAGCCACAGAAGCATGTAGGGCGCTAATTCGTTGTGGATGCAAGAAAGAATGCAAGGGACGCTGCAAATGCCAAAAAGCAGCACTTCAATGCACCGCACTTTGTAACTGTGGAGGACAATGCAGTACTAACTTTTTCATTTTCAACTAACAAAACCATTATTCTTGATAGTATGCTCCCTCTACAACACATATAAATATGAATTTAGGAAGAAACTGGTTAACTACTACCATGTATTCAGCCTTCCTAAACAATTAATGCACAATAGCTGCAGGGCTATTTATATTATACCACATAGTAGTAAATGGTATTACTTCAAAAGGTCATACTTTCTGATTGAAAACAGATATGTCTTTGATTCAAAGTTTATTTTACTCCTCTTAATGTAAGCATTCGTTTGATACTAAACTTGATATGGTTAAATTAAATGATTCAAAAATTACTGTAGACGTATAAAATTTGGCGCATTAATTAGCGCCCAAAGGTCAGAAGAGGTCAAATCATGGATGTCCCTATAGCTTAAAATCATCTGTAGGGTTTTCCCTATTAGCTTGCAAAATTTCATGATTCTATCACAAAAGGCACTATTTTTTCACATATCTCCTGTACTAAATCAATTGCTGGATACTTAGAATTGGGAATGATTCTAATTCCTGAGGAAGGTTAGATTTTCAATAAAATTTCTGGTTACTTAAGAGTTAGGAATGATTTTTGTGTCTTATGATGGTAAGTATTATTATTAAACTTTATCTTTAAAAAGTATAACACTACAATCATTTTAGTTTAAACTTCAGCAATCATTGTTTCAACTTGTGTACTTTTACATTTATACTATTATTTCAGAAAATTCAGGAGGCATAGATGGCACAGATTTGATTGAAAATGGTCTTGAAGAAGAACAGTTTACTGTCATTCAAAATATGGAAACATAAATATGTATAATGGCCAAAGAGCGTATTAAAACGACACTATTATTTGTATTGTTTAGAAACATTAATGTTAGTTTTGTACAATTAAATAACATAGAGTAGATAATAGCTACTACATTTATTGTGACTACTTGATATGCATCTTAATTATTTTTTGTTTTTAGAGAGTATGGATGTAATTAAAATTTTTGCTATTATATTTTACTATTAGTGACCTACAAAAGGCTTTACCTACAATAACATCTCCAGGGACAGAATAACTTAAATGTGGGCTATATAGCTAGCTACAACCACCAGAGAATGGTCCTATATACAGTTCTCAAATGTAGTCTCTATTGACAATCCATAATTATTATAATATAACAAATTTTATTTCTCCCATCATCTTCATATTCTATGGTCTAGCTATTTGGAATGTAGCCACAAGAAATGGCATTAATTGTTTGCTGCAATTTCCATAGGATTTGAGCTAAAAATAAAGTAGCTGAGTTTTTGACAATGAATTAGACAACAACATAATGAAATAGAATAATTTTGAAGTTTTGAGTAAAATCTGGCAGGTCCTATGTAGGTGTAATTACAGATATGAAATAATAGTTGTATGCAGTTTCTATAAGGATATAGAGCCAAAATAATATAGTAAGAGTGCAACCCATAGCAACCTCTCCTATACGGGAGGAAGGTGGATTGGTCTATCAAATAGCACACACCATGGAATCTGTAATCATTCCTTTTAAAATTTGACACAAATCATAACTGCAATCTTAAGATATGATTATGCCAAACATGATCTTTAAAAATTATAATTATTAATATTTATTCATAGGACAATTTGAAAGGCTGGAATTTTGTAGCCTTAATTGCTTTTTGAATAGATCCTTGTAAGACCGACACTCAAGGGTGAAATTATATTATAACTAATATTATATTCAGTGTCTACTTAACCCATTCTACTTGATGAGCTTTTATTTAAAATCATTGTTAAACAAGGACTAAAGTAAGTTAAAATATGTATTAGAATACAGAGGCTTTCAGTACTGTAGCTTCACATTACAAAGTAATTTGCTTTTAAACACATGTGGTGTACGGTTATATTTCGGTATGGCACTGTAAAGACAAATCATCAAAATGTAGGTCGGTCATTAGGAGTTTTTCTTTCTTCTGCATTTCTGAACTATAACAGCTGTGCAGCTACAGCAAAACATACGAAGTTCACTGACATTTGCATTGAAGAAGTAACTGATGTTGACACGGGACTTAAGTAGTTTCTTTTGTTTCCAACTCTATATATTATTGCTCACATTTCTACTTAAGATGATACTCTGATTTCCATTTGGAGCTATCTTGATTAAGAAACATATAATTAAATGTGAACTTTCATTGGGAAAAAGGGAAACTTTGAATATTGTGTATAAAATAATAGTGAAAAGAAGTGAAATAATTATCACCATTAGCCTATTTAACATTGCATTAAGTTTAATTAGGGCACCCTCGGACTTTTTTTTCAAAGTGTTCCATTTTTTGTAGGGGATGAAAGGCTGTATTTTGATTGTATCAACTGCTAAAATGTCATGAGCACTGACGGGAATGCATTTGATCATTAGCATTATCTGGTGTGGTATCAGCAATCATTTCCATTCCATAAAAAATATTCATACCATCAATCGTTTGAATGTTGTGATCAACATTGTCAGCTACATAATGAGCAAAACCTGGAGTATCTGTTGCACTGAGCAACTACAGCATTGCACTCAAACTTTGTAACTTCTGAATAAGAACAACAGAATCCATACTTGTTCAGAGTATCTATAGTAGTCTGAAACCTAGAAGCAAAGTGGTGGTGTAGCTGTACACCAAGTCCAACTTGAAGAGATGCTAATATTCTTCTTGGCTGAGTTCCCTGCATGATGGTTTGCCCTATAGCTAGAAGCTAATTTCACTAGCTCACATTTGGAAGGGAACAAAGTGTTCAACATTAACTGCAAGGAATCTGGTAAGAAAAATGTTGCTTCTTCAGCAGAGGAATTCGAATCCTTTGCCTGACTGCTTCTATGTCATTCTCGATTAATCTTGCTGCTGTCATGATAATTTTTAGCTTATCTGCATCACATTTTTCATGCTTGGAGTCACGATAAAATTTGTGGAGAATTGTAGCAGCAGTATTGTTCAGTAAATATTAGACTTTCCACTGATTTCCGTAATGACCAGATCATCTCCAAAATAATCTTTTAGTTGGTCTTTCATGTATGTGAATTGATATGGAGGGCAATTTGAACATGAATCAGATAAGCACTGCTTCATCCTTTCAATAAGGTCACTAATTCACATTGGTTCATAGTCATTGTCTTGTAAATATGCTAATAATTTTAAGAATGCTTCTCTCTGCAGCATATGTTGAGGCCTGCCTCTCTTTGCTCGTGGATATTCCTCCGATGATAAAAAATGAGAAGGAATGAATTTGTTAGTTAAAAAATTAATGCTGCATATTTGATGCTGTTAAGTCTGCCTCTGACAGTATCTGACCATCTGTCTTTTCTTTTATCAAACAACTTTTCAAACTCAATATGAAATTCTCCTGTTTGAACCTTCTTTAGTTTGTGCCCTTTGTCTTCCCTTCGATGGTCATAATGTGTTTGTGACTTGCCACAAAATAGACAGTGTTCCTTATAGTTGAAGGCTGATTCTACAGACACTAAAACAAGTGGAAGGGCGGGTGTAAGGTCTCAGCTTTAAGCAATATATAATACTGTAGTTAGATGTGAACAGGACTAAAGAAGTCAAGTTCAGAATTGACCAAGCTAGGTGCTTCAACTTAGCATTGACAGAGTTTTGGTTATAATTGTAAATTCTCGGCTTTGTGGACCTTCAAGCAATACAAGTAAAGGTGTACCAGCTACATAATATATATGCTGGTCTACAGATGACATGACAGGAAATTAAAAGCAACAATAGACAAAGAATATGACAAAGGGATTGAGCCCTTTCAACAGTCTGGGTGCGAAGGTGTTGATAGGTGGGTGGGTGAATGGGTGAACAAACCACAATATGTTGGAATATGTTGGGAGAGGTTTGAAATGATATTAAGATAAAGTAGTAGGTGGATTAAATAGATAAATAATAGATAAATAATAAACAATAAATAATAAATAGGTAGATACATAAATAGGTAGATAAATAGGTAAGTAAATAATTAAGTAAGTAGGTAAATATGGGGAAATAAATAGGTAGGTAAATAATAAATAAATAATAAATAATGAAGCAGGAATATGGTAGGTAAATAATGAATAAATAAATAAATAATTAAGCAGGAAAATTAGGGGGTAGGTAAATAGATATAATAATAAATAATCAGGGAATAATAACTAATAGACAAATAGGTAGATAAGTTAAGGTAATAAGCAGAGTAACCTGCAAAGTGGGACTGAAAGCTTAGATGGAAAGCCAACAAAGATAGGTCACAGGAGCGTGGGCTCTCCGGGAGGGGTAGGAAGCTAGTAAAAAGTGGGGGTGCATGAATTTAGTACAAATGGTAGTTTAATTAATATTATGAAAACATTCACACAACTACTGTTACAAAATTAAAAAGAGCCAAAGTGTCTATTTCTCTCTGTTTTACAACTAACACATTGTTTGGCAATATCCTCTAAGTTCAGTTCATCAGCAATATACTTGTGTACATGTAGAAGTAAGCAGTTGTTGAGACGCTTTTCAGTCATAATAGATCTTAGGTAAACAAACAGCCGTTTCAAGACTGAAAATGTTCGTTCAGAAGTAGCTGAGGTAACAGGAACAACTAGATAGATTCTCAAAACTTTGTGTAACCTCTGAAAATATTCTCTTGTAAGATGGGGTTTCATTCATGGCTTTACAAACAGTTTGAATCGATGTTACTTTGCGTACTCCTCCTTTCTTGGCAACATCTACAATTAAAGGAAGCTGTTTCTTTAAGGCACTGAAGTCGAGGTCTGGGGCATAGCAAGATACTTCAAGCTTTTGCAAAGAATCATTGTAATTCTCTCCGTTTGCTGCTTTCATTATGACAGTTTCCAAGCATAGAACTTGTGGTAGGAGCTCTTTCTGTTCAAACCGATCATTTAATTCTCTCAAAAGTAAGTCACAAGCTTCGTAGTACAAGTGTCGATAGTAATCACGAGGTGATAAAACTGATGGGGCTCACTACCACTATCTATTCTTGTTGGAGGTCTTCATTGACGGGGAAGAACAGGCTCACCTATGTTCAGATCTTCAGCCATACCTACCACATCATCATAAAATCGATCAAATGACTCGGCTGTTCGTTGTCTTCTATAGAATGCTGCAGCCAAGTTAATTGATGATAAAGCCTCTTTTAGTGTAACATCTTTTCCTTGTAGACTCTTGGATACTTGCTCAGCGGCTGCAAAGAGAATGTAGCCAAGTTTAAGCCCAAACAGAATGCTAAACTTCTCCAATGAAGCCAATATTCCAGCAGCTTTGAGGCCATACTCATCATGTGTGGTACTGTTAATCTCACTCATTGTTTCCATCAGAATTGCATAGTCCTTTAGCACAGCTTCAATGGCAGAGGTCCGAGCTGTCCATCTTGTGGCACAAAGAGATTTAACGTTGACAACTGACTCAGAGTCAGCTTCAATCAATTTTTGATTGAATAAGTGTGATCTTTTAGGTGAGAACTTGATTAACTTTCCTATTGCTCGTACAGTATCAAGAGCATTTCTTAGCGAAACAATGTTCCTACCTACATCCGGCAAACAAAGGTTCAGGGAATGACAGAAGCAATGAACTGGCAAAGCTGCTTGATTTTCACCTCTTATCTTGGTTGCAACACCTTTCCTTTTGCCTTGCATATTTGCAGCTCTGTCATAAGCTTGTCCTCTTCATAGAGACAAAGCCATATCACACCTGATCAGAAGATCTTTGATCACAGAAGTTATAGTGTCAGCAGTGGTATTTGGTAGCACAAAGAGATCAAAGCATTGACTACATATTGATCATCTACCCACCTCAAAGACAAATTCAGTTGCTCTCCATTAGCTGCATCAGTAGCCTCATCAGCAATTATTGCATACCAGCTGGGAGTAGTCTTCTTAATGTTGCCAAGCAAGGTCCTCAAGACTGACTGTTCCATGATAGCAATTAGTTCATTAATGATATCAGGAGACATGTATTTCTTCTCTTGGAGCCAACCAACGATCGTTGAATCAGATTCGACATGGGACATCATCAATAAAAGCTGCTTGAGATTACCCTGATGATCATCATTGTGACCACGAATAGCCAGACCTTGTCGCAGTAGATATCTCAAACAAGATAACTGAGTTAGAAGAGACTTTCTTCTACGGGCTTGTTGTTGACGTACCTGATCACTAAATAGCTGAGGTAGCGTAGGTTTTTTGATTGCATCTAATTTCATTGTGGATTCTTGGTGGCAAAGACTGTCTTCATGATCATGGAACTTCTTTGTAGCCTTTCTCCAATTATTGAAACCGTCTTCTATGAAGGCTGGACTACAATTCTTGTTGAAAGTTTGCAACTTATTCAGAAAAATGTAACGGTAAGGTAAACAGAACACTTTACGTTTGGTTTGACAAACTGTCAGCCATGGGTAGTCTTCATTCAGGGCGGAAATTACGCTGCTGATTACAAAGATTTTGTAGAGCTTTTTGTTGGTCGGTTGGTAAGCATTAGAAAAATCACTACAACAAACTGCAGTGCATTTAGTACTACCATCTGCAGGCAAGCTTGCCCCAGATTCCTCAGACTCCAACGTTCTTGGAGTAATCTCGATATCTAAGCTCTCTTCTTCTGAGTCTGACATTAATTGTGAGCTTCTCTCAACCTCTATAGCTAGTTTTTTAGTAGATATACATTGAGCTAGTGTTAGTTGAGACTTGCGTTTGGTAGACATCTGAAAAAAAAAAGAAGTAGATCTATCCTATTAAACGCCCACCAATGACAACATGCAACATTTAAAGCTGAAAACTGACCTACAAATGAAAAACTAGCATTTAAACAACCCATCTCACCTTTCCTATATAGTCCTGTGTGTCTGATTTCAGTGAGACTTCACAAGTAATAGTTATACTTGCACTCTACTAGCCTGATCATAGATATTAATGAGCAGGTGAAAAAATTATTCAAAATTCTTATAAAAAGAACGAATGCTTTGAAAAAGTGGGGGTGCAATGCACCCCCAACTAAAAAAGTAAGGGTGCACTTGCACCCCTTGCACCCCCTGTTCCTACCCCTCTGATACTAAAGGCCCAACAACATCAACTGCAATTTTGTCGAAACGTTCAACAATAATCTCTGGAGGAATGAGAGGAGCCTTGGGTGGAGATGTTTTTTAAGAATTTCTGGAATGCATTACAGGAACCCACATATTTCTTTACATCCTCATACAAGCCTGGCCATGTAAAATTGCCATTAATCAAGGCCCTTGTGGCATCAATGCCAAAATGGCCTAATAGATCATGAGCAGCATGTAAAACTTTCTCCCTGAGTGATTTGGGTACAACAACTGCATGGGCAACTCGACCATTTGTGGTTGTCAGACACATGAGAACTCCCTCAACCGCAATTGACTCGAGGAGCCTTGGGTGGAGATGTTTTTTAAGAATTTCTGGAATGCATTACAGGAACCCACATATTTCTTTACATCCTCATACAAGCCTGGCCATGTAAAATTGCCATTAATCAAGGCCCTTGTGGCATCAATGCCAAAATGGCCTAATAGATCATGAGCAGCATGTAAAACTTTCTCCCTGAGTGATTTGGGTACAACAACTGCATGGGCAACTCGACCATTTGTGGTTGTCAGACACATGAGAACTCCCTCAACCGCAATTGACTCATCCTCAGTTTGCATACGAATTAAGTCGGACTTTGTAATTCCATCAAAGCCGATGACAGGAATAGAACAACTACTAGCCAGAGAACTATCAGAGATGTTAGCATTTGCGATTGCACCTTGAGAAGTGCAATCATTGACATTATCAAGAGCAGCTAAACTAGGGAAGTGAGATACAGAGTTATTAACAGGGGAATGACACTCAGAAGTCACATTAGGTTGAAATCCACTAGAAACTGACAAGCATGTATCATCATTAGGAACTATATCAGACTCACAAGGAAGGACAGGAGTAATTTCATCTGATGGTTCATCATCAGATTGAAGAGAATCAATATCAGCCAAAGAAATCGGTAGACCTACATCAGCTTGTTGCTGTGCATTACGCTCGCTGTCTTCAACAGTTAGCGCACTAGTCTGAGCTCGAGTCACTAGCACACTGTGGGCCTGGGCATTAGCAATTGATAGTAATTCATGAAATGTATTACCCAAGTCACAGCCAATCAAAGCATACTTAGCTGTTAATTTGTCATACACAGCAAACAAACAATTACCAGAAACATCATAAGACTTGAAGGGTAAACAATACTTAGGGACCTTATAATTAATGTGGTCAAACCTCATAATGACTGTATGTGCTACAATGGAATCATCTGGCTTAACTAAATCTGCAGATATCACACTTACATCAGCACCCAAATCTAATCGCAAGGTACATGGGAAACCACTAATATTTTCATTACCATTAAACTTTCTAGGTGCTCCATCTTTAACATTAAGACAATCACGAAGTGTTTCAGTGCAACCCTCTCAAATTGTTCACGTTCCTTTCGTTCCTTTTCCTCAATTCTCTCTCTTTCAAAATGCTCTAGCTGTTTTTCCTTCTTTCTTCTCTTCCCTTTAAGTTTTCTAAGCTTTTCTTTGGCCTTCTTCTCATCTATGGTCTGTTTCATCATCAGGGCAAGAAACTGCTCAATAGAAGGCCTTGACATGTCAATTGGTACTTCCTCATCCTCTCCGGAGTCTTCATCAGAATCACTAGTCAAAGCAAGCAGTTCTCTCCTGTCCATTTCTGAGTCTTTAGATGGTGTAATTGCTACTTCTGAGCTTTCTGTTGGCTCTTTTGTGCCTTCTACTGTTTCTGTTGGCTCTTTTGTGCCTTCTGCTGTTCTCTCTCTGTCAAGTGCTTGTTTTCTTGAAGTATCGATCTGTGATCTCTTGGTCTTGCTCCTAGTATGGTTTGAAATAACTTCAGATTTCTCCATTTTACAAAAAAAACAACAAAAAACAAGTAGTAATACAAAACTTATAGAAATTGTCAGTTGCAACAGTGTCGATACACAAAAATTAATAAATAACAAGAATAATATGATTTATGCACCAAACCGCTAACCAAAAAGCAAAACAAAAACAATAAAATTATTTTCCGCTGAAACACCAGATATAGATAAACAAGGAAAAATATGAAAGAATTTATAAAAAAATATGAAAAAAAAATCAAGGCAAACACAAAAAGTTCTTTCCAGTAGCGCCGTAACAGGCAATGGATTCATCTCACTCGTTCGTCGAAGACTAGTAGATCCGACCGCTGCTACCAGATGTGGTGAGACACATAGAGACAAAATAAAATAGCGCTGCCACCAGAGTTCGGAATGTGCAACAGGATTCTCAGCGATCAAACCGAGTTCCTTCAAACTCTCGACCCAAGCTAGAGTTTTAATTCTAAGCGGATAGAGGAGTAGGTATCTCACAAGATGTCAAATAATGCTTATACAATCTGAACTGAACTCTACAAGTTGGGTTGGCCAATATATATAAAACCAACCAGGAATTGTGTGTGATGAACGCATACAAGGGTAGTGCGTTAGAGTACATGGGAAGTAGCAATGGGAGAGAATAGGGTGAGATGTGAGATGCATGACTAGTCAATGGCAAGGTAGGCTAATTATAGTTAATAATCTAATATGTTCCTGAAGGTGTTCCTGTAGTGAGCATGTGGAAATGATATTTCACCACAATGAACACCAGGCAATTATAAGTGGGTGATCATAATACTGTATATAAAACCTTCATCCATTAACCATCTGCTACAGATATACAAATGTCTACAATACTAATTAGTCCGGCTTCTTGTCACCTCCTGGTGCTACCTGTAAACCATCTGCTAAATACATACAAATGTCTACAACACTAATTAGTCTGCTTCTTGTCACCTCATGGTGCTCTGTAAGATGTGTAAGTACATGTGTATTCTCTCAATCATTAGAACACTCAATTTATTTGATATATTATTAATGAACCTTTTTAGACGTAGTTATATTATTTGAAAATTGGTCAATTAACATAAATTACACAATGAGTCTAAACAATGAGTCTATAAAGCAACATTCGATTTTTTTAACGAAATATTAGGAGACATATCTTTTGTAAGTCATCCAATTCTTGTAGCTAGTAAACACAATTGACAGAAGCACTAATTGTTGTGCATACAACAGTTGAATGCATGTTTCTTGGGTGTGTGTTCAGAATACTGTAGGGCTGCATGCTGGAACCTATTATGGCAAGACGCAATAGCTCATTATTGGTTTAAAATATACTGCCATATTTTAAATTGGCAAACTAATATTATTGTATACTAGCAAGTACCACGCAACATAGTAGCAGTTGGCATAATTCAAGTTAATAAAAAAGCATAATCAACAACTAATATTATAATAATTGAGTAGTTGCTACGAAACACATGAAAAATAACAAATCCACTACAGAAGTTCACAACAAGTGTTTTAAAACTTTTTTATTTCTACAAAGGCACAGTGGCATCATTCGAGCGATGAATTCTGTATAACTCATTTTTTGTCATTATAATTGTCTCTTCATCATCAGGATATGGTTCTGCAATATAAAGGAAAGATCAAATGAATACATAATCAATATTAATCAAACAATAAATCATACATCTCTTTGAGAATTACGCTTATAATCGACATGTACTTATCAACAGAAATAGTTAGCTAAGCAAATCAATGTGTTTACTAAGAAAGTTCGGCTAAACACTAAAAAAATGGAAGTGTGCATAACATACAAAACAGTCAACACACCTTAAGGTGTGCGTAACATAAAGTGTGTCTAGCATACTTTATTTATGATGCCGAGTGTGTTAAGCACTCCTTTATTTTGGTGTGTTAAATACAAAGTGTGTTTTGCACACCTCAACTGACTTTGTTTTTGAACTCAGTAAGCATGTTAGGATAGACTATAATAGTTGGCTTTTTAGAAGAAAGCTCGACTTCACTTGAACAGATCCTATCAGTGACTGCAACGTTAGAAATTATTCATATCCTCAAAAATTATATTAATCATTTATAGAACAAGTATCAAGGTCACACAATCTAAACGGTGCTATAAATAACATTTGGAATAATTATATATATTATATATACGTATAAAATAACTGCACATACTAAGGTCTTTCCATTAGCTACATTTAAATCATATTCATAGTTTACCCACATGAAATCTAGCAAAGTCATTGTTACATAAGAAGATGCTATTTTCCTTTCAAGTTACTGGTCAGATAAAGAAAGAATAGAAGCCAGAAGTCAATCAAGATCTTCGGAACATTCTTCTAGTGAGAATAGAGAACAGGAAGTGCTTGAGAGTGAGAAGATTGAGAACGTAGTTGATGTAAGCAAGAATTATAAATGATAATGCAAAAAATGAGAGTGAAGAAATTGAGGCAGAAGTCTTTGTGAATGAAGATGAGGATGATGCTGCTTCTGTTTCTGGGCAGGATACTTCTGTCTTGAATGAGGCAGTTGGGGTTGAGAATTTAGATGAAGTAGCTGTAAGAGTGGATGGTGTAACACCTGATACTTGTGCTGATAAGAATAAGTGTGTGGATGATATTTCTATTGATCTTGATTGTGTGTGTGGAAAAAGATAGGTCTGAGTTTTTGACTGAAGTAGCTCAGGACCCAAGTTTATCTTTTTGTAGACGGCTAGCCAGTAGTAAGGAGCATGGTTATAAAAGTGGGATAGTGGTATTTTATTGCACACTGTTGTGGACTGTGTGGATGGTGACATTTCATGTATTGTAGTTCCTAAGAGTAGATGTGAATGTGTCTGTGAGTTTGCTCATGATAGAGCTGGTCATTTGGGTGCTCGCAAGGTTTGCCGGATGATCCAGAAGTGTTTACATGGCCGAATATTAGTTTGTATGTTGATAAATATGTGAAGTCCAGTGAAATCTGTCAGATGTCTAACAGGTTTGGTTAAAGTAGAACAGAGATCGTAGAAAGGCCCGTGGTTTCTGAACCATTTGAAGTTGTTACTATAGATATAGTTGGACTGTTACTAGGCCTGAACCAATTATGTCGGCATAATTTTGGGTATAATAGGTGTACTAAAGCACCTAGCATAATGCCAGTATAATAGGTGGTTTTTTGAGGATTTTTTTTAAGTGCAAAAAATTATATAGTTGTCTAAGCTTGCATCGGCATATGAGAGAAGAGTCTAACACATGCGAAAGCACATGGTACATTTAGACTCTGTGGTGGGTAGTGTCAACCAAGCAATATACTGATTTTTTTCTCTCTCATAGTACATTTTCTTTGAACATCCAAGTTCACTATCATTATGACTCCAATTAATAATTTTCCATCGTTATTTGAGTATTTGATTGGGCATAATAGGAGCATAATAGATAAATTTGAGAAGCATTATAGGTAAATTGACAAGCATTGGAGCAGAGCATAATAGGTGCACAGGGTTACCTTTAAACAAACATTTGTATGGTCACTAGATAGCCTGATGTGGTTCCACTTAATTCTATCACTGCTAAGTCAGCAGCAGGTGCTCTAATTGTTGTGTTTGGTAGAACTGGCCAGCCATTCCAAATTGTGTCAGTAATGGTATGCACTTGTCAGGTGAACTCAAGGTATTTTATTGGGAAAAAATCTTGTTCATACTACTGCATATCATCCTCAAAGCAATGGGGTTGTGGAAAGGATGCAATCCACTTTAGTAGGAATACTTAGAAAAGCCATTGCTGTTAGTTTTGATTGGGTAGATCAGATTTCATTTGCCTTGTTAGCCACTGGGTTAAGTCTTTATGAATTGGTTTGGGTCGTAACATCAGAACTGCACTTGATATTTAATATTGTGGATGGATACTGAAGAGTTTTGATCAATTGAATACTAGTGAATGGGCCAAGAAGTTAGCAGAGAAATTAAAAGTATTAAGAGATTGGGCAGCAGGTAGGAGTGCAAAGTGTTGAAGGATTGTGCTGATTTTCTATGGTTTATATTGATGATATTTAAAATTTTTTCAGATTCAGTGAGTGATCATGATCACATTAGAAAGGTGCTGGAGGCTGTATGAAGGTCTGGTTTAAGTTTGCAAAGTTTGAACTGTAGCTGTTGGTTCGTTCCTGAGCAGTACAAGGGATTCATTACTTCAGTGTGCAAGGATATTTGATTGTAAATTGACTCTGCCCCACCCCAACTGTACGCACGCAATGGTGAATGACTCAGCTGCATTTCATGGATACTATTTTGCTGTAAAGTGGGGCGTGACTTTGTGGTAGATAATGCGCGACTATTCAACTGGAGCGCACTACTAAAGGCTTAGGCATTGCTATATGACAGCACCTTAAAAAGTAAGTAATCAAATTTCAGTTGGTAAATACTACAAAGTCTAATAACAATAGCTACATGGCTATATAGCAACTTTACCTGTCAACGTTTTCATAACTTCATATTCTGCATCTATTATTGTGTTAATTAATATCAAATACATATTTAAATATGATATGAAGCATAAATTTTACTTTTCTTGAGTTGTAACACACCTTGTTGGTCATTCATAACCTCATATGTTGAATCTGCATAAATTCCAACATACCAATAGTAATATAACATTCTAGGCATATTTACCTTGTTTACTTTCTGTTGAATCTATAGTTTCATATCTTGCATCTAATAGATTATTATCAAAGTGATAATTATGAAGCTTATGACAGTACTAAATTGTATTAAAAAGTACACATAGTAAGATAATAGATCAGTAGCATTGAAGAAGAAACATTTATGGCATACAACAACTTTTGACATACTCATTGTATAAAATGATTATAAGTTTGACTTGAAAATCCCAAATAACTATTTCTATTTTGTATTTCTAGTATATTTTGTAATTGATCTCTAATTAGCAACTACCATCCATAGCTACAATTTCATATCTATTCATTATCACAGGGAACTAATATTGTATTTCTTTTAACTGATTTTTTAATGGTAGCATTATCTGGATAACAATTCACAATCAATACTTCATAAGATTTATTTCCCACCTTAACTTACCTTCATCTGCAGTAGTACATTCCACACATGTTATTAAAGCCTGTAATTTAGAATTAAACTGTGAAGACAGTTCATCAAATGTAGGTCTGTCATCAGGAATTTTCTTCCAGCATTTCTGAATGGTAATGTAACTGTAACAAAAAAGTATGAAATCATTGACATGGATACTGAAGTAACAGGTGTAGGGTGATGACTCTTGTGTTACTTAATTGTCAAACCAACCATCATTTTGTAGTATGTAATTATTTATATTACGTGATAAATGGTATATTTAATATATTTGTAAGTATTATTACTAATGTAACAGATAACTCCAACAATAACTACATGAATTGTAAGCTGTGATGGAGAGAATAATACCAGTAACTATTATTATTGTAAGATTAAACTCTCAGGTTTAGATTTCTTTCTCAGGTCATTAGCTGGAAAATATTGAGATTCCTTGGTACTTTCAGCTCTTGGCAACTATTATGTAAACATTTCCACACACCCGTCATTCACATCTTAAGGACGATTAGAGTGCAAGATATTTTGACTTCAGGAAATATGAGATTTCTTAGGTAATATATTTATCACTTCAGCTGGTCTGCAGTTATAGCTCTTGTCATCACACTTAGTAACCTTTACCTAACTATGGGCAAGCAAGTCAGTTGGTATCAGTTTAATCGGGATAGTTGGAGTGTATAATAACCTTCAACAAATTGTCTATGATGTTTGTGCTTATAAGTTAATGGTTTAGAAAATTTAGACAGATAGGAGTAAACCACACAATATTAGAGTTTCATTTAAGCCACTGCATATCACCCTGATTAGGGAAGACCCCATAATCCTTGTTTTTCATAAGAATAAACAATATAGTATATACTTTGCTAAAAAATTATTATTTTAAAGAATCTGCTGTACTTTTTTTTTGTAAAGACAGATTCATGTATTTACTTATTGAAGCTTAAAAAATGTAAAAGTGAAAGTGTTGTTGTTTGAAAATATGCCTCTATAAACAACATCAACTTGAGGTATAGTAAAGTGTAGCTAAAACACTCAAGAGTTGTTTGCTGTTTTCCAAATACACAGTTTATTTTCCTCCTCATACATTGAGTGCAATAGTGAAGAAACCAATTAATTAAGGTTGACCTCTTTCCTTTAGCTAAATATTATTTTTATTAAATTCCAATGTGGATACGGCATACTCATTATAATACATGTAAGGGAAAGCTAACTTACATATCCGTGGTGTTGGCAGCATTTGTAGGATATTCCAGCCTCACTCCTTCATTTAGTAGTGCAGGAAGGTCTTTTGTATTGACTCCTAGGTAAGGGATTTTCCCACAACTAAACACTTCCCAGCAGGTAACACCATATGACCACTAAATAGATATATAAAATCAGCATTAACAATCATGCCGTCATTAATGTTAACAATGTAATAGGTCAAAATTGATGCAAATTTGTGCTACATGCCAACAAAGTAGCACCCAGAAAGTACATACAAATAATTATTGCATGTTATTTAATCATTACATTTATCATTTTTAACATTTTCTTTTACAGCCCAAAATATGACTGCGTGTGCCAATTATAATTACAAAATTATTGTTTTATGAAACACTCCATAATCCAACTGTTTTAAAGCTTGTAGCAATCATATCTACTGCATGTTGTTAATTTACAGTTGTCAATTAAAATAAAAAATCAGGTACTGTATAAATCATACCACATCAGATTTTGTAGAGAAGATGGCATCATCTAAACTTTCTGGGGCCATCCACTTAAAGGGTAAAGTAACTGCTTCTTTTTGTCGATAATATTCAGTAGTATAGACATCTTCTGACAGGCCAAAGTCAGAAATTTTTAGATCATTCTTGGCATCCAATCTTCAAAAAAATAATTGAAGAAACAAAATATGTTTTAGATTAAATCACATTTAGCCATTCTAAATTTAATGTTTCCAGACAATTTTAAGGCCTTAGTGTAATCTTCAATACCTGACATAATTGGTTTCATTTGTATCTAAAGTTGTATACGAGGTAATTTTTAATAGTAGTTTTTATGTAATTATTTATAGAAATTATTAGGGCTCACTTTCAGGGTGTATTGGTCATGTTTATTACAGTGCTTCCTAGATTATCAAGACTTCTGTTATCTATACCCTTGATTTTAGACAACACCAAAATTAAGACACACCCTAAAGGTGGCTAAACCATGCCCAATAAAGGGTAAAGGTGAACTATAACAAAAAAATAATTGAAACTGACATTAGTGCTAGAGCTTACTGGGACAGTTTAGTTATACACTAAGTCCATGTAGACTCAACTAAAGTACACTTACTAATAAGAGCCATAAATTTGTTAAAATAATAATATCTTGCAAATGTATCACAAAAAAGCTTAAAAAGCCAATAAATTTCATTATCGTGGTTATTATTGTTATTATTCACATATTTGACAATTCCAGACTACTCTCTACATAAATATTTGGACTAAATGTGTCTGAATACTCTGTACTTTTGTCTCTTCTAATAAGTTTAACTTAGAATCCTACATTTCACATGTTTCAGCGATATTACATTAATGGTGTATTTAGAAGAGTGGCAAATACACCCCCACTTTTGATAGTTGGGGGCTGAGCCCTCACATATTTTACTGTCTATGGTAAAATATGAATGTAGCAACTGGCTTAGACAACATGGGGCAATTGTTTCTTCATTATTATGAATAGGTATCAAAGTTCGAACTGAGAAATCTTCAATTACAAGGAATTCTCCTTCCACCAAATTACTTCTTTTTAACATTGGTGGTGATTCTTTTTGAACTTGCAATTTCGATAACATCTTTCTACACATGCTACAAATCTTTTGAATTAAAAGCAACCTTTAAAGGATGTTTTTTTGCCTTGGTTTTCAGTAACCAATCTCAAATCTCCCTTGCTCTTAATGGGATGATTGCCAAATGAATCACAGCAATACTTACGTTGTTATTACTATCTGAATCTCTGCAGGCTGACATCCTAAAAGAATCAAGTGATTAATCAGAGATACCGGCAAAACACTCCAATATAAGACATATGATGAAGAACTTGGACATGCCAAACCTGCACTATCAGTGATAAAATCTACATTTTGCATTCAGCAATGGATATGTATTCGGTTGATGTAAGAGCCCAGCTACTGCTATTGAAATTACAAAGCCTATAGAAAATTGTGTCTTGAGTTATATTCACCCACATGAGCCTAATGGTAGATTGTGACTACTTCCATTCACGTTCCTTTCTGTAATAAAATTAAATAATGGTTACTCTAGTACTATAAAAAAAATTTCAAATTTTTTACATTTGACGATTGTGAAGGGTCAAAGGTCAAAATTTAAACAACTTTTTTAGTGGGTAACAGTACTTGTTGCTTTTATTTTAATGGCAGAAATAGAATCTCTGTACATACAGCTTTCAAATGAGCCAAGTTGCATGTAAAATAGAAAAACAGAACTACAGTTATGAAATTTCATTGTTATCGGAGTAATCGTAAAAGGTCAAAAGTTCAAATCAGCGTAAATTTAAAGCTGATCAACCTATGAAGTTCAAATTTTAGTTGAGAATTTATTTTGTAATTATGAACTTGGAAATTAATTTTCATAAAAATTAAAAACGTTAGTGTCCGCTGCCTGGACTCAGTTGAGATGTCCCGGCTTATTATTTTTACAAAGTTAGGAAAAGGAAGTTTCTAAAAGAATAATATTTTTTTATAATAATTATATAACTATCATTTGGAAGTTGAGGGTTGTCGTAGCTCAGTGGTTAGAGCACTAGTGGCTAAAGCCAGTGGCCCTGGGTTCGAATCCCAGGCGACAAATAAGATTTATTCACATTTTCCTTTGCTTTCTTCTATACCCCTTTAGGTGAGAAAGTTTCAATCTAATAATTATTTATATGTATATATTGTGCATGTATAATATAAACTGCAGAGGAGGTCAATAGTTCAGTAGGGAGGCAAGTGTGACCTGTTTGCAAGGGCTAGCAAGAATGTGCTAGTATGATCTAGCATTGGTGTACAAGCAAAATCTAGCTAAGGTCAGCAACTCCCCATATTTGGCTGGAAGGGAGACTTTTGTGTGGATTATCAATCACTATACAGAGATACAGTATAAGGCATAGGGTGTGGATGTGGGAGCGAGCAATCGTGGATGACAATGTTTAGTGGGGATTTATTGGGACTTAAATTGATAATGAACTTACAGACAGTTTCTAGCAGCCAAGTCTCTGTGAATTATACGATTCCGTGCAAGATGTGACATTCCAAGGGCAATTTGATGGCAAAACTTCAAGAGAATTTTTCTAACTCTATGAATCTGCAGGATCATTAAACATTTTCGTAAAGTACTACAAAGCTATTATTCAGCTTACATCTTCCTCATCAACATCATAACCTAAGAACAGATCTGTCTTTTTCTTCTTCAAATAGTTTAATAAACTACCATTTTCCATATATGGCATTATAATTAAAGGAAAAGAGTCATCACTGAGGCAAACTCCAATCAAATTCATCAGATGAGGATGTGATAATTGATGCATCTTTAAAATTTCTGAAAGAAAACTCTCTATTTGATCTCTTGAAACACTACCTAGAGATAAATAAATAAACAAAAAACAAAATTCAATACAGATAGCTATGTTCTACTATTAGAGTAATACAGTAATAGAGGTAAAATGGTGGCATTTGCATTGTCAATGTGATGTAATGTTGTTAACCCCACTAATATTTCACTGATCTCAATAATGTCATCACAACTAAAAAATAATTTACCTTAAAACAAACATCTAACTTGTCAAAGATTCTATTTAAGTAGTGTGTTGGTTCTAGTGGAGACTTTCAATAAACAATGAAGCACCAAAGGTGCGAACCCTCAGCGCTATTAAGCACTACCTAGCTATTACAATTATAATATTTTTCCAAAAGAAAAAACAATCTGTTAGCTATATTAATGAGGCATCAAAATAATTCGACCAATGAAAATGGTACATGGAAACGCTGTCTTCGTAAGAAAAGAAGAAGCTAAACTATAAAATCACTTACCAATACGCATTTTCAACGTGAAACTTCACTTCTTTCAACTCCGTTAACTTCCCTGAGCATGAAATCAAACTACACCGCTGGCTGCAAGAAATTATTTGCTCATGTGATTATGACGTGATGCTAGGGGGCGTTGCCCATAAAAGCTGGTACCTACCGCGGAGCTGAAAGCTTCGCGTTTTCTCAACGATTAGCCCGAAATAAAAAAAAAAGTAGCACAATAAAAGGTCTTAAATCTTCATCCTAAGTAAGTTCATACCTAAATCAACTGCTAAGTGTCAGTATTCTCCAAAATCAGAGCGTGACAGACAGACAGACAGACAGACAGACAAACAGACAGGGCGACTACTATAACCCTCTCGTGTATGCGCGCTGAGGGTTAACAAATAACAAGCACTGACATAGAATTGAATGATAGTAAATGATACAGTAGAATTATTAAATAACTGATTTGGTCTGCTTGAGCCAAAGAGTACAAAGATTAAATATGATAAATACTTATAATAATTTTCTTCCAAACTAACATATAATTTGGAAAAACATCTCTGAAAATGAAATAATTATCTATTGAATTCATGACATTACGAAATCAATACAGAAATAAATTCATTCAAATTTTATATTTGAGTTTATTTTCTTCAAATTGACCAGGAGAGTATGCATCAATTACTCAACTTCAAAAACATTTGCTCATTTATTTGACTATACATGTACTATTAATTTACCAATAATATTTGTACTGGTAAGTTGGTTTTAACAATAATTTATTTTGTTTTCTGGTTGAAATTTTAGGTAATTATTTAGACAGTACTTGTAGTTACCTTTTATTGTCTTAACCGCAACCACTGCAACATCAGATGAGAATTTCAGCAAATTAGCCTTCCTTACTTCTCCAAAATGACCTAATACAATAAACACTTATTATTTCTACAGTATATTGAGAAAATTATTTCTTTTTATTGGCGAGCGAGCGTAGCGAGCGAGACACTTACAGGGGTAACATAATCGAAAATCGGGGATGTTTGTTTATTTATTTATATATATTATGTTTGGATGTATGTATGTCATTTTGTACTTTGACCCTCCGTATTTTTGTGTTCGCTCCGCGTTCGACCCGTCCCAAACTTCACTAAACAGAATCCTCCGGTTTAGCGACCATTACCCGTATCACCTTAGAAATTGAATTGTTTACTGCTTTGAATTCTTTTGCGGGTGCAGTTTAAACGCAAAAACTTATGGGAGCTCCATTTCTATTCGAGTTAGTTGCTATTTGTCACAGTTATAAACCCTACTCAACAGCATTTACTTGTAAATTCATTGTCCACTAGACGAACCGCGAAGGTAAGTCTTGCGTAGGTATGTTCAGTTGTGTGAAAGTATTGTGCGTTACAACTACTATTAAGAATGTCACAAAGGAAACTTTAAATAAAGTGACTTGATTTTGTTGCTTCTTTTTCAATTCAAACAGTTGCTGGGAGCGGTTACTATGGCTTTAAATCCCCTTTACCGCATACGTAATTTAAAAACTTGACTATTATTTTAGTAGCTAGAGTGTTACTTGTTAAAATCAATCATTTAACAATAGTGTAGTTTAAAGCTCGCTCGCCATTTGTGCTCAAGCACACCACTAGTTAGTGTGCAAAGAAACTTTATTGTGACAGGCTCTGACAAAAGGGGGCATTTCACGTAAACCAAAAAAAATGAGTTTTTATGCTAATAAAAAGCTACAATTTATCTCAGCTTAGTGCTAAAATACTGGAGGGTAAAACCTTTGACGCGCAGAGAAACTGGCAGTTGAAATGGGCTGTATTCAGCAAAGCAATTGAACTAGAAATTGAGAAAACATAAATTGATTTCCAATTCTGGTATAATTGGCGAGCGAGCGTAGCGAGCGAGACACTTACAGGGGTAACACAATTGAAAATCGGGGATGTTTGTTTATTTATATATATGTTTGGACGTATGTATGTCATTTTGTACTTTGACCCTCCGTATTTTTGTGTTCGCTCCGCGTTCGACCCCGTCCCAAACTTCACTAAACAGAATCCTCCGGTTTAGCGACCATTACCCGTATCACCTTAGAAATTGAATTGTTTACTGCTTTGAATTCTTTTGCGGGTGCAGTTAAAACGCAAAAACTTATGGGGGCTCCATTTCTATTCGAGTTAGTCGCTATTTGTTACAGTTATAAGCCCTATTCAACAGCATTAACTTGTAAATTCATGTCCACTAGACGAACCACGAAGGTAAATCTTGCGTAGGTATGTTCAGTTGTGTGAAAGTATTGTGCGTTACAATTACTATTAAGAATGTCACAAAGAAAACTTTAAATAACGTGACTTGATTTTGTTGCTTATTTTTCAATTCAAACAGTTGCGGGGAGCGGTTACTATGGCATTGAATCCCCTTTACCGCATACCTAATTAAAAAAACTCGACTAAAGGCTTGCTCGCCATTTGTGCTCAAGCACACCACTAGTTAACGTTTCTGTATACTTAACGGTAAATTCCGCATACGCAAGTAAATTGTGCAGCCGCTTTTTAATGGCGACTAACGAAGTTGGTGTAGAGTTATTTTTAGCTTTCAAAGCGTCTCACGGCCTGTCTTGTCGGAATTCTTAGCTACTCTATTCGCTGTAGCGGTAAACTTTCAGCCAGAGGTAAGCTGTAGAGTGCATGCAATAGTCTCAGTCTTTTAAGTTGTTTTGACATTTGAAATTTGGCATAGACGTAGAGTAAGGGTCACTGAGACTAATTCTGCAAAAAACAAAAAATATAGGAGAAAAAAAGAATTTTTCCGATGGCTTACTTCTGGAGCCTATATCTCAATTTCAATTTTTGCGCCGTAAGGTCCCTTTTCCCAGACCCGCTCACATATGATACTCTTGTACTGCCATATGAAATTGTCATAGTTGAGAATACTAATGACATGTATGATCACATAATATTTGAAACCTTGTATATTAAAAAAACAATTATGTCATAAAGTAATCATTCTCTGTAAGAGACACATAGAGAGTATCATCATCCTTAATATCAATAAAATATATTTTGGTATTAATCATTCTAAGCATTTTAATGCACATTTTAATGATAGAGGTTTCATTTAAAAGTAAAAATTACAATCTGATCTGATTTTATTATTATTTTGTATAGCGGGCTATGTAATGCTAGTGTGAATAATTTTTAAGTATTATTTATAAAAAGACAAAGGAAAATTATAATGATTGCATATAGCAATGGTTACTCTATAGGTATATAAAGTGCTTAATATTATGTGTCATATAGTTACTTAGTATTACAATGCCTTGTTATATTGTAACAATAACTTTACATGTACAGCATTTGTATTTTTTGAAAAGAGTGAAAGATTTGGCAAGTATACAATTACCTTCACCAAGTATTGAGTCCAGCAATTCTAATTCATTATTTTGTACCACAAGATTATCTGGAATAATCTTCAACCAGTTCTTGGTTGATTCTTCTGTATACAAAAACACTAGGATCATACCAGTAGTTATGTACAATATATAACATTGGTTACCTGCTCTATTGATGGTAGTCAGTTGAAGCTCATCATTTTTTATGCTTGTTTTAATACTTAATGACTGGTGTCTGCTTTTGGGGTTTTTTTTATAACTATTAAAAGAACAATGGCTATCAGAAAGCATATGATTACTGCCATAACTGCTGCAACTGCTCCTATTGCTACTCCAGTGGAATTGGAAGTGGTAGGAGAGACAAATATAAGACGTTTTGGTAATGTATATTGAATATTTCTTCCAATATTTACCTACATAACATAATGTAAGTGTATATACTCAACTGTTCTTTATGTTAATGGTTTAATGCTTCAGCACAATTGGTGAATATGTAATTGTCACAAGTAGCAGGTAAAATGTTTCAACCAAAAGTAAAACAATGTGCATTATTTTATTCACACACTCACTTGTATATGGGATACACCAACAGAGACTTTTGAATGTTAGACTGCTGCACAGGGCATACAGCTATATTAATAAACTGCGCAAACCAAGTTAACTTAGCATTGCTACTAATTCTAATAGAAAATGAGCTTCGGTAAGTTTGTAATACTTAGTTGTGACCTATGCCAAAACAGACATAACCTAATTCAAAGTGGTAAGTGATTAAATTTTCCAAGATGATACAGGTAAAGATCAATAAACCAAAGAACTCCGTTTAGTGGAGTATAGGATGTGGTTGACTACCAAATGGGAGTGTTAAAGTACAACAATGACATATTATGTCCAAACATAATGATTAATAAACAATTTTTTGATTGTGTTACCCCTGATAGTGACTCACTTGCTTTACTCATTCACTATATAATTTAAGTTATATGTATAGTATCTTATAGAAAACATTGCCACAGGTGTTACCTAAGCAAAAAATAATACTATTGCTATAATTTTCTATTGCCACATTCCCAATTATTTATATTAATTTATAAAAAATCTTGTTTCAACTGTATTATGTGTGTCACGATAAAATTTTGTGTATATAACTTCATACCTTCACAACTGCTTCAAGTCTGTCGTTGTAAATAGGAATACTTGTAAGAGTACAGGAAATCTGAAGATTAAAATTTATAGTCTTAAAAATAAGTGTTTTTATTATATCATCTTACCATAGAGTCATCAATTGGATGTAGGCTGCATGGACTGTCTCCAATATCAATATGAATTTCTTCCAGCAGTACTGATTGTACATTTCTACCCTATATATAGTTAATAGCATAAAGAATCTGTATTATTGTGCTTAAATGTGTTGTTTTCTTGTTAAATAATGATTTTCATAAAATATTTCCTTATGTCCTATGTAATTATGTTTGAAAACAGTGTGTAACTTTAGGAAATCTATTTGTGCTTACTAAGAATGAAAGAAGTATAAATCTATTATCCACAGTGCTCAATGGAATTGATTCAGGAACAAATTCAGATATAACAGGATCTTGTACAACAGCCAGAGGAAGAGTTGTAGTATTAGGAGAAGGTGCATTGTCTAGTCTTAAGACATAGTCAACCATGGATGAGGTGACTTGAGTTGAAGGAGAAATACAAGTTAGAAATGAACTGCTGTTAGATCTACAGTTGGACTGTATACATATTTATTCAACTTGCCATTGTAGTCTTTTAGAACAGTCATTAACTTACAGAAACTCCATTGATAATTATAAGAGGATTCAATGCCACATCTAAATTTGTTCCAGAAAATGTCAGTATAACTCCACCACTGCAATAAAGTTATTTTATATTGTATTGTTGATTTTCATCCTTTTGTGATGTAATAGTAAATAATACATAATGACGTTTCACTATCACACACTGTTCATATAATGACATTCATACGATAAAGTGTACAATATTTCTATATAATATTATAAGAATATTAACCCATACACAATTGCAATGTAATATTCATTGTCCAAGATAACATATCATGTTGTTTTTTTTTTAATGTTTTCCGGGAAAGATCAATTTTGTAGTGTTCAATCAGAAAAAAAGGTACCTGTTAAATTTCTAAGATAGACTCCTTTCATAGCTAGTCCATTAATACACAAAGCCTGCTGTTGTAAATATGTTCACTAAATCACAAAGCTTACATAAAGTTCTCACATGGAGATGGCTGCTTCAATTAGTGACATCCTAATTGTAGGAAGTCTAGGTTTCATTGTGAGGCTCTATCGGTTGGTTTTGCGGCTATTGCTGACAAATGAAGCGTTTGCAGATGATTAATTCTCTGTGACAAATTTGCTCCACCATAGTTCATGCAAGTAAAATAATATCGAACAATGTCACAAAACTATTGGGGACAACCAAAATTGTTCCATTATTATTGATAGTCAATCAATATTTATGCATGTACCATTAGCATAGTTCGAGTTATGTAGTGAGCATTACAACAAAATAACATAAGCACATACATGAAAAAAAAATAGGAAAATTGTACTTCACTTATAAAAAAGTAATGATACTAAGTAGATAAAACCATATCACGTAACATTATTCACATTCCTTTTGTTTTAGTAAACATAGAGTAAATATTAAATGTAATTATTTGGATAAATGAGAAATGGAGTTGTTAATACCTTATAATGGTTTGAGTAGGATGAACCAAAAGAAAAGTAGGATTATCTCTGAATGAAAAGTGCAGTGCAGTAGATGGAGTGATGGTTTCATTATCTATTCTGATTGATATACTAAGATTGTATAGTTTTGAAAGAATGCCAGATGTTTTGCATTCTATTATTGCCTCTTTTCTGAAACTAAAACAAAAAAAACAACATCAACATCATAAAATTATCATTGGTATGTTATTGGATGTTTCATTTAAAAAACAAATAATCCTTAATGTGAGTAAACATATCTAATTCAAAGTCAAAACATTTGCAAATCATCTCATTTAATAATGCAATCATCAATGACTACATTTATTGAAATGAGTAAGAAGCAATTAGTTGATTATTAAGGTAATGAGTGTTTTACGGTAAAAAATAATTATGATAAAAAGTCCTCTGGTGGGCACTAGTAGTGTTTTATTACCTAAGACATAGAACTAAAACATCTTTAAAATAATTTAGCAAGGAGCAATATAATCATGTGGAACCCCCCTTGATAAAACTAAAAAAGTTAAAGTTTACTTACACATTTGTGCATGTATCTGTAGAATTATTCAGTTGCACTTCTGCATTATTTCCAATATCTAGATGTGTTCCAGTGATAGTCAATACAGTACCTCCTGCGATAGGACCAAACAGTGGACAGGCCCCAGACACAGTAGGAGTTAATACTTCAAAATTTGAAGTTGCTGTGCCCTGTCCTGATCCTGAATTCCTTGCCAAGTCTATTACAATGAAGTAAGTACCAGCAAGATTGCTTCAGTTCTACATCTCACAGTAGATCCAGGCACATAGCCTTCACTGATTGGAGTACATGGAAACATAGTATTAGGTGCCCTCCTCAATGTGATATTATTAGCCGTGAAATCACTGAATGTGACTCCTAAGTTTCTTCCTGTAATAGTAATGGTAGTACCGCCTCCTGGAGGTCCAGATTGTGGGGAGAAGTTTATAATATCTGGAGCCGGACATTGTTGGCCATCAGTAAAAATATCCATTGAACATTCCTCCCCCACTCTACAACTAGATGACGTATCACACCATCCACATTGAAAGCTGGTTCCTACTCTTGTATTGACACATGCCGAACAACCAGTACCAGAGAAAGAGCAGTCATACAGAGTAACTATGGAGAGAAGACAAGTGAATCTAAGTAAGAAATGAAATTATTGTACTTACCACTCACAGGTGGTGATAATGAATCAATATGATGGGTGATGAATAATCCATTAGTCCAAATAACTGATAAATTCACCGATTCATTGGAAAATGTTGTAGACAGCTGCAAATATGTATAACTTTTGTACAAACATTTACAGAAAAATTAAGATTCATATAATTGTGGTTGTGAGCCTAGATTTGGGTATTATTTTTCAGTGAATTTGTTAATTGTTTACAAATTACTACACTTATTAGAACTAATAGAATATATAATTAGTATGTTTTTTCTTTACGGAAGTATGAGTGATTAGTGGAGTAGGAAGTGGTGGGTCAGGGGAACTAATGGCACCTTCAGTAATTCTCAAGGGGGGCCAGGCCCCCCAATACTTCTCCATGCTCGTACTACATTACATGATTTACACTATGACGAGTGATCATTAAATTTAAGTTACAAATCTAATTTAATAACACGTTGTATGTGAAAACTAACAGTGTCTAATTCAGCTACTAATATTCTAATTAAGATGCATCACCTTCATTTATAGCAGTCCCTACATATCTTGGCTTACTGAGACTAAAAGAAAACTTTAGCGCAGCAATCTTCTCTGAGTACTGTTTTTTTTTTCAATTAGAAAGCAATGACTCCGAACTAAATACACAGTACACTTTGACCTCAGTAGCAACATCTTAATATAGTATAATTTGCACATGAAAATAGAAAATCTAAAATACTGCCTAAATTCACACGCAAAGACACTAGAGAGTGTAAGCATATCATTTTAGTTGACTCATTTATTCTATAACAGCTTTCAACATGTCCTCTCAACAGAATTGTTTGTGTAGGATATTTTTTAAGAGTGAAGGTTGAGGAGCCAAATTAACTTTTTGAAATTTAACCCTTTCCATGCCGACTTTCTTCAACACTTCGGGTGTCTTTTAGAATTACAATTTGATTTTGAATTTTTACCACAAATCAACTGCAAAAATTTTCAAACAAACAGTCAGGCGTACAAAGTAGGTAGCTATACCCTCATTACAAGCAAAATGAGCTTCTAAAAACCTGAAAATTTACCGGAACTTGTTCATCTTACAGCGAGTTTCAAGGAGACTCTGAGGAAGTAGCCTAATTGATTGCTCTTTATGTCCAGTAGGAAAAAAACTTCATTCAAACTTTTTCAAAATGCTTAGGGACTCTCTTGCTGCCCGTACGGGTTCAATATTTTTTAAAAAGGAAGTACAATGCCTACTTTATGTATAAAAGAGAAATGATGACTTAATTTAAAATAGATTTTTTTTTAAATTTGGAGAATGCGGACCTGTTCTCGCCCGCATATATGTGGTCACGGCGTTGAAAGGGTTAAGGGGATTATTCATTTCTATAAAATTGATGAAAGTGTAACCATGAAGATTATACTAATGTTCAGGTCGGGCAAAAACCAATTTTAGAGGTGGGGGGGGGGGGGGGGGGGGGAATGTACCCTAATAATGAACTCTTAACATCGGCTCCAACCCCCCAGTAGTTTTCATCTTCCTACTCCACTGGTGATTATTAAATTAAATTACATAAAGCACTATGCTTGAGTAATTATCTTGAGCATAAGCATATAACTCGTGCATATGTGCTTTACTATTACTATTACTGTGTTCCTGTTATTTATATAACCAACACACAATCCAAATAAAAGTTGAGCATTTTTGTAGATTGAAATAATGTAGCATTGAATTTAGTGCATTATAATAAGAAAATAAGTTCAATGCTGAATAATATGCTATAGTGCAAAAGTGGGAATTATAAAATGATCATTATATTCAAGATATGCTATAACATACCTGATTAATATTCACATTACAAGTGAGACTAGTGGCATTGTTCCTAGTGGCTTGTAGTTCAGTTCCACCAATAGAACACAAGTATGAGAAGCCTGACTCCTTGATGACGACCACATACTGCACTCAATATCTGTTATTGGATATACATTAGTGATATAACTTACTACAGGAGGAAGGTTACTTGTAGTTAGTTGTAGATCAGTTCCTACTCTGACATGTTGAGAATAGCCATTACTTGAAGTCAATAACAATGGACAAACATCACTGAAACTTTGTCCAACCATTAACTAAATGTTTAAGGAAATTGAATTTAAAGACAATTAAGAAGAATTTTATTCTAAACACCTGTAAAAAAGTCATTAAACTAGAGCTGGTGCATTCAGTTGAGATTCCTCTGCATATTTTATTCATTGAGCACCATCCACAAGCATTGTCTGTCTGAAGACATTCACTACATCTATAATATACAAGTATAAAAACATTTTAAGTTAGATAACAAATAAAGAACAAGCTTAGCTTAGCTGTTTCAAGACTGTAGTGAAACAGTCACTACATTATTAGAACTGCATTGAACTATTACACTGTGTTATATTATTATTATTTCAAATTAGGTTTACCTGTTTATATTATACATTATGGTTTTGTTTCTCTGTGTATTTTCCCATGTGTATTTTATGTTTAACCACTTTCTAATTACATTCAAACTTTGTGTTCATTTATATTTGTGTCCATTTATTCAAATATCTTCTTCCCATCTTGTATTACATTCCCTCATCCTTACCTCTAGTTATATACACCAGTTTTTCTCATACCATTCCAGTTGTTGTATTTTATGCCTTGTTTAAAGATTAAACTCTTTATACACCTTAAGAGTTAACCCTCCAGGTGATTGGGCAGCCCCAGCAACTCTGGTGGCAGCCTACTCTCAGTTAACCCTAAAAAGCTTCTATCTAACCCGGTTCCCTCACAAAAACAATAAGCGTGATTTCATGTATATATGTGTATGTATGTATGTATGTATGTATGCATGCATGTATGTATATATGTATGTATGTATGTATGTATGTATGTATGTA
>WLWD01003558.1_pt1 | contig 44769 bp, 45 predicted proteins | sample 6712731 | NCBI WGS metagenome assembly WLWD01 (sample SAMN12718690, study PRJNA576275) | sponge metagenome | isolation source: marine sponge | host: Mycale hentscheli | place: New Zealand: South Island, Marlborough, Capsize Point | collected 2014-11-01 | reverse complement strand
TGGTGAGCTCTTCACTGAAGTACTCTTCGATCACTTCATGCGTGTACGTCACGGAGATAGGTTCTGGTACGAAAACACCAACAATGGTCTATTCACTCCCGAGGAAGTGGAAGCTATTAGAAACTTGACTGTGAGGGACATTATTGTTCAAACCACACACATCAGAGAATCAGACATCGCTGAAAATCCATTCCTCTTTGAGAATGCCATCTGTCCACAGCCTTTCCAGCTCAGTGAATTGTACATGGATGACTGCACTGAGCTAGAGGGATTCGATTATTACATCCAGTCTGACTACGAAATCCCCATTTTGTGGTCCTTTGTGTTCCTGTATGTCTTCTTGGTCATTGGAGTGATGTTTGTGATGGCTGCTTATAACCAGCATGTGCGTGCCAAGATTCTGTCATCTGGAAAAAGGCCCCCGAAAGAGAAGAAAATCGAAGGTGACGCAGTTGAGACGCAAGACGGAGAGCTCATTGTCTTCACTGAACTTAGAGCTGGACAGAAAAGTGAAAACCGACAGGTTCATTTCAAGTTTGGACCTGGCAAGCGTATTGTCATTTACTTTGGCGGGGAAGAACTGAGAGTGATTGACCTTCGTTCCCAAGCTAAGCTCACAATCCAAAGGCCTTTTGACAACACTTACAATGTCGTCATCAAGATTCCACACGAGTATGACATCATTATTAGATGCTACAGTCCATTGGACCGCACCGTCTTCATTGACAAGTTGCAGAACTACTTGAACACCATTGGAGTTGGAAATGAGGTGGAGGAACCTCAGAATAGCAGGATGCTTGGCATGGTCTACACCAAGAAAGACAGGCAGGCTTTACTCGAGAAGTTCTTCAAGTCAGTTTTCCGTGAGGGAGCATCTACCTCTGGTAGCTTGGGTGAGATCAAGCATGATATTCTAGAGTGCGAACTCACCAAGCATGAATTCGCTGATGCTATGTCTCTCAAACCTGATTCTCTCTTTGTCGACCAAATGTTCCAACTCATCGATCAAGATGGAAATGGATTCGTTTCCTTCAGGGAATTCTTGGACATGTTTGTTATCTTTGCTAAAGGATCTCCTGACGACAAAATAGAGCTCATGTTTAACATGTATGACGTGGATAAGAATGGCAGCATGAACAAGGTCGAGTTCCAGAAGATGCTGAGGGCCATGATGGAAATGGTGAATGCTTCCGTCACTCCCGACCAAATGGACCAGCTGATTGACTCCATGTTTGCTTCTGCGGGCTTCCAGAACAAGACAGAACTGACTATTGACGATTTCAAAGTCCTTCTTCGTGACCACAAGGAAGAGTTAAGTAACGCTCATCTCAATGTGAAGGGATATGATGTTCCTGAAGTTGAAATAGAGTCCAAGACCAAGGAAGGTGAAGAGGTACCCAATCGATACCGTGCACGTGAGACCGCACCAGCACGAGCTCGTCGTACTATTATCAGAGCATACGGAAAAGGAGCCAAGAAACCTGGATCTAAAGAAGATGCCGTTGAACAAAATCTGACATCATCCACCATTGAGATTCCCACACTTCAGAGGTCAGCCCCAAAAACTTCAATCGGAAGGCAATACGCCATTTTTTTCAGATACATCGAGAACCAGAAACTCCAGATCTTCTACTTCACTCTGTTCATGCTCGTCACTGCTGGCATCTTCGTGGAGAGAGGCTACTTCTATGCTGTTGAGAGAGAGAGCGGTGGATTGAGGAGGATTGCTGGATTTGGTGTGACCATCACTCGAGGTGCTGCTTCCGGAATGATGTGGGCATACTCTGTTCTCCTACTCACCATGGCTCGCAACCTCATCACCTTCCTCAGAGAAACCGTCTTCAACTACTACATTCCGTTTGACTCTTACATTGACGCACACAAAATCATTGCTCTCACGGCTCTGTTCTTCACCATTATGCATGCTATCGGTCACGGATCCAACTTCTATCACATTGCCACGCAAACTGCCAACGACCTCACCTGCATCTTCAGAGAAGTGTACCATCGCTCTCACGTCTTGCCCAAGTTCAGCTACTGGCTTTTCCTCACTATGACAGGCTTTGCCGGTTTCATGGCAAGTGTTATGACAGTCATCATATTTGTGTTTGCTACCCAGTATGCCAGACGCTACACCTACAGAGCTTTCTGGGTGACCCATCACTGGTACGTCATCTTCTATATACTCACCTTCCTCCATGGCTCAGGACGTCTTGTCCAGGATCCTCTCTTCGGTAACTTCTTCCTCGGACCCGGCATTGTGTATGCCCTGGATCTCCTAGTCAGCGTTGGCCGCAGAACATCCGAGCTCTCTGTGGTAAGAGCTGACATCTTGCCATCTCAGGTTATTGGAATCTATTTCAAGAGGCCAGTTACTTTCGACTACAAGGCAGGCCAGTGGGTGAAGATAGCCAGTGCTGCCCAGAACCCTGGAGAGTTCCACTCCTTCACTATCAGCTCTGCTCCCCACGAGGATCTTCTCAGCCTCCACATTCGTGCCGTGGGCCCCTGGACATACAACTTCCGTGAGAACTACAGCCCAGCCAACGTGCAGGGCAAGCCATACCCCAAAGTGTACATTGATGGTCCATTCGGAGAGGGTCATCAGGACTGGTACCGGTATGAGGTGGCCGTGCTAGTGGGAGGAGGTATTGGAGTGACTCCATTTGCCTCCATCCTCAAGGAGCTGGTTCACAGATTCAGCATTGGAGCAAGAGTGGACTGCAGAAAGGTGAACATACTATTTAGATGTTTAAATGGGTGTTTGTTTAGTTTGTTCAATTGTTTTGTTTGTTCAATTTTTTAACTTGGCATATTTTGTTACTTGTGACAGGTCTTCTTCATCTGGGTGACACGTACTCAGAAGCAGTATGAGTGGTTCACTGAGATCATCCGTGAAGCTGAGGAGAACGACAAGAACAATCAACTTGAAGTCCACATCTTTGTTACCCAATTCTTTGACAAGTTTGACTTGCGTACCACTATGCTTGTAAGTGTTAGGTCTTAGGATCAGCTTGTTTTTTGAATTCATAAATTTATTGAATGAATTGTCTATTCCAGTACATCTGTGAGCGCCACTTCCAGAGGCTGTCTGGCAAGAGTTTGTTCACTGGATTGCGTGCTGTCACCCACTTCGGTCGTCCAGACTTCAACCAGTTCTTTGACAACCTCCAGGAAGAATATCTCCTTCTTTCCAAGATTGGAGTGTTCTCTTGCGGACCCCCTGGCATGACCAATGGTGTGGAGGCTGCCTGCGCTGCCACCAACCGTTTTGAGGGACCTGCCTTCCACCATCACTACGAGAACTTCTAACTTCTCCCAAATTGAACTTTTGAGTGTATACTGACTTAGTGATAGTAACTGTATTTTCTTGTTGAACTTTGTAGACCTGACACTATTTTGTTGTCAAAAAATATATATTTTGAATAAATATACATGTGAGTAATGGTAGTAAAAGGGGGGGGAGGAAGAGTGTGTGCAGTTTAGCATAAAATTTTAATTTTCTGCTAATGGTCTTTATAAATAGAACAATAATTACAGAACTTTTTGCATTTTCATTAGTGGATACAAAACTGAGCAACAATAAAAGATGAATATTGGTTTGTGAATATAAGTAACTAGATCAGTCGTTTGAACTGTATTGCAGCCTCCATCAATGAATGGTGCTTGAAGTCTCCTATAAAATGTCCAACAGCTTCTAATTCTTTTACTGTTACTACTACTCTTGCTCCCACATGGCACCCAAAGGTATCTTCAGGAAGATTAGTCACCCCGTGAAACTTGCCCCCAAAATCGACGTACATTTTGTCATTTTCTACAGCAATTACAACACCTTCTACATCCTTGTCTACAGGATTAACAGTGCGAACAAAGTTAGAATTTTTGAAAAGGTCCTCAAAGCTTCCTTTTTTATATGTGGATACATCTTTACTAGGAGAAAATGGTTTATATCTTTCATCCACTTCCCCCCTTTTTGTCAAGTAGTACGGGACACTGCCTCGAGTTTTTGGCTTTTTGGTTGATATTTTGATTTGCTTTTCATCTGTAGAGTCCAAACTGGGTTTTTCTTTGCACTCTGTCAGTGGGTCTTTTGTGGACTCCACTTCTTTCACTTCACAGTGCAATTCTGCCTCGCTTTCTTTTTCCAAACTATCACTGTTTCCAGTTTCCACCCGCATTTCAGCAGAGCTAACCTCAGAGCTGTAATAAGCGACACTAAAGCTAGAATTAATGGCAGTAGCGTACCGCATATTCACAAGCAGTCGGCGCGACGAAGATAAAAACCCTGGGACAAGTCTTCCAGCCATATCACCGATATACGAGAAGTTCGCACAATTCTAATGTAGGAGCACCACCTCCACAGTATACACGCATGCGTGCTAGTAACTATGTCAACTGCATAATAAATCGCGCCAACAGCGTTTATGAGAAAGACCGTATTAGCTGCTAGCAATAATATGCCTGGGAAAACATCTCAGAGTGGTAGCAGGAAGCAGGACTCTGCGAAGGAAAGGCTACTTCCAGACGGTGAAGGGTAAGATAGCTTAATCTTTTACTGGGCCAGTGGAAAGTTGTGCTTTGGCAATAGGGGTAAGAAAATCACCATTTGGCCTGAATGGTCAGAAGCAGCAATCCAAGCAGAAAAATGGGAATTGGGAGCTCATGGAGGTGGTGGAGGTAAAGGAAGAGAGAAGAAAGGAGCTCAAACCCAGACGGTAAAAATATGATCAAATGGTATTAAGGATATACTTAGGAAGAGAGTCATATTGATATTCTTGAGTTTAGAAACAAAATCAAGGAAAGAGTAAGCATTTATTCTATCAAATAAAGCTTTTAACATTTTAAACATAATTATCAGTTTGTTGATATTAGAAGTTGAGATGACCAAGTGTGTATTCTACTAGCTAGGAGGTTACGAGTTCTTATGTTTTCATCATACAAGAAGTTAAGCGTAATGTGGGTTTGGCACTGAACTCCCAGCATAGATAGGCATGTTGGTCAGGTGAGGTGGCTTTTTGAGTGGGACAAGTCTCATGATGCATCGCTGCCAAAAAGTCGTGACATTTGTTGAAATATATATGAACGATTTTTTTTGCAATAAAAGAAAATTGGGTTTGAAATACAGAGATCTAGAGTTAGTAATAATATCTCCAACCTGCCACACCTGCCAAGTTATAGCACTGTTTAGACAAGTACTGGATCTCTGAAATTTTGCCAGATAGCATCCAAAGTGTCACTTTAATGACCAGTAGTGTTGAAATGCCTTATCACTCTACGATAAGAAGTAATAGTACGATCAAATGTGATTGAGCCACATACACAAACATTCTTAAGTATCATGGTAGCATAAGTGGATTTAATTTTTCACTCACGGTTATTGAAATCAAGCTGTATCAAGTCTTATACCTAATGTGTAACCAGAAATGAAAAGAAAAAATAAGGTTTATTTTTTCTTATGTAAGCTTCACATTATTGTATTTAATAGACTCACTATGAAGACTCAGAGAAGGTTTTGCTACCAACTTCACTGGCTGACCCATCTACTGTGTTATGGAAAATTCCCACTGACCCTGCAGTTGCTGATCTCTTTGATAAAGGGGTTAGAAAGAAAATTTGTAAATAAAGAAATTAGAAAAATTGGAACGATATGTGAGAAATTTTACATTTAGTTGTTTGTTACTTTCTTAAGAATACTTATGTTGATAACAATAGCTATAATTGGAATAGTTGGATTTAATAAAATATTTTTAATACTTTCAGACTCCAACCATTGTCAGTAACCCGGATTCAAATCACCTTGACCTCAATATATCCAACAGCCATCTCTTCAGCAACCAGCTGATGTGTTGGATCATTGGTCAGATCAGTATAGTCTGGCAAATGCGCCATGCCATTGGTAGCTGCACAGAAGGACAATCAGAAGGAGACAAGGAGATCTCTTTATGGGCTCCATGGGAGCACATCCAACCTCATCCAAAGGGCATGCCTGCTCCAGTGATTAATCCATCTGGAAAATACTATGTCAGACTCTATTGGATGGTATGAACTTTATTATGAAGCTATATCTTTTGTCTTGGTTGTGCCAAGGGTGGCCCTTCAAACTTATCTTGTGTTCTTTGATACCATGACTACTGGAGATTATTATTTGTGCCTTTAAGTTTGCTGTTGACATATCATTTTCATCTTCTCCAACCCTATTGGCAACTCTGTCTTCCTCCTTTCCACTCCATCTCTTCCTCCTTTCCACTCCCTCTTGCCCATCTCTTCCTTCCTCCTCATCTGTGCTTGGGGATGATTTAGTACTTTCTTAATCCTCATAGTATTCTTCACATATACAGGTGTATCACTTAAAGAAATAGATATTTTGAGCCTATTTTTTAATAGAGATTTTAATGATTTAGGGATGTTGGCGTAAAATCACTGTCGATGACAGGCTTCCGTACCTGGAAAAGAAAACATTGTCTATTCACGAACCTGATACCTCAGAGAGCACTGGTTCTGCAGGAGTTAAGGTGCAACGGGAACCAGAGATAACCTTGATGGCACTTTATCCCAGAACAAACAACCCATTGGAAATCTGGCCAGCACTCCTTTTTAAAGCAATCCTCAAAATCATCTCATTAGAGTGAGTGGTTTTAACCTACAAATAATTCCTGCAACTTCTTTGAAATACTTGTATATTTTTTTAAAGCTATTACGGTGGCGATATAAACAATGATTATGGAGAGAGTAGTGTAGTATCCATGTTGACTCGATGGCCTCACTCTATTGTTCATAATGAATGTGACATTGAAGCAAGTTGGACGACTCTGGAGGAGCATCTTCCCATGTGGGTTTGTGACTGGGACAATACTAATGAAAAGGAAAAGGCAGAGAATGAAAAAGGGAGTGAAAAGGGGGAAGCTGATTCTATTGTGATTGGAAATTTCAGTTCTTGCTATCCACATTATGACGTAAATCCGATCCCACAATCTTTGAAACAAAAATCAGTAAGAGAACGTTAATCTTTGCTAAACCCTATTTATATTATTGTACTTCATTGATTTAGAAAACTTCAGAAATTATTTTGAAAAAATGCAATGTTCTTCCTTCTAACTATGATCTCTCATCAAACCCTCAAATGCCCATTTTGGTGACTCAAATAAGAAACAAACAACTTTATCCCCCGCCTCTTATCCCTCCACTGCCAGTACTCCAAGTCCCTTATTACCTTGGTCTTACCCAAAGAGAGCCAGATCCCAATTGTAAAACTCCTCCTCCTACTCCACCAGAACCACCAACTAGATTCGTTGAAGTATGCCCAAGTGTGCAGGTCCAAGAAAATCCTTCTTTGTTGAAGTATAACAGAAGCAAGTCAGATACATCCAGCGTCAAAGATGACAACATCAGCACTGCAGGCACACCTACCAGTGCGAGCACATCTAAAAAATCATTAAAGGCAGCATCCAGAAAGTTGCTTTCTTCATATACAACTGAGAGGCAAGAGAGCACTAAAACGGTGTCAACTGGTAGCAATGTCCAGAAACAGTGGATGGATTACTCAGACTTTATGTCTACTTTTGAGTAGGTTTAATTTTTAATATTTGCTGCTGCCAATTTTGATATTATTTTATTTGCAGCCCAGTACAGATATACCAAAACCCCAAGAACTATAAGCACAGGGGGACATATTTTGATTTATCCGTGAGTCAAAGTTGTACACTGCTATAATGAGCTTATTATTGTGTCAATTATGATAGAAAACTCAAGAAAATGTACCACTACCACCTACAACTAAAAAGGGTGGCCCTTCAAACTTATCTTGTGCATCAAAGGTATATTGCTTGTAGTCTAAATTAAATAAATATATATTGTGTCTACTCATTCCTTTTTTGACAGACCTTGACCCCTCCAGCCAAGGAAAACAACTACTTGCGTAAGTTAGATCCAAAGGACTTTATTACTTGGTGATTGTAATTATATGTTGTTTAGTTATTGACAGCGATGAACCAGCTGAACTTGTACTTGTGCTTTCATCTATTTCCAACTGGAAGGAAGGGGACAAAGATAGTCACCTGTACACATCAATGAAGTTTGTACCACCTCTGGGAAGTCTAAGCTCCACACTAGCTGTGAACACACCCAACTCGGGCAACCTTAGCCCCGATCCTTCAGCAACTGGGGACCAGAAGAAGCTGTCCGATCAAATGTTGGACAAAGGCAAGAAGGGGGTGGTAGAGGAGCAAGCAAAACTCAGTGGTACAGTAGTCAAAAGCGACTCATCTCTGCCTGCAAGTGGTGTAGAGAAGAAGAAGATCATGATTCCTGGTACTATGTTACTGCTTGCATATTCTTGGAGGACAGTAAAATCTGGAGATCCTGTTTTGACAATTTCCACGACAGGAACTAAAGGAACAGTCCTTATGCTCCCTCCTGGGTAAAAGAAGTATGAACTTTGTGTGCGCTGTTAAATAATTATATTTATTTTAACCGTAGGCGTCATATTTTTAAACTGTATGGAGAAGCGCCGATTGCTTATCACTTAGAAATGTTTTCAAATACAAAATTTGTCCTGACTGATGAAGATTCCATGTTCAATTGGCTTAGTCAAGTAACTGAGGCATTTTGCTATTGTGTGTTGTTTTATATAAACACTTGTTTTTATCTTCAGGACTGTTGCAGACTTGTGAAGTTCTCAAGTAGGATCATAAATCATTTTTTAAGAAGTTCTAAATATTTTGGTGATGCTCAAATACTTGAAGAAAATCTTAGGGAGATGGCAGAACTTTTTGTTGAAGCTAAATTAAATTCTAATCACATTAAGGTTAGTTATATAAGGAGCATTACTTTTAAATTTTAAGTATTTTAAAAACTTAGATTCTCTTAGCTTCTGCTCTCCACACATGGTCTATCACGGATTCTAAGAAGCAACTCGATAGCAAAATGCAAAAAGCCTGGAAAGTTTTCTTTCTAAAAATATTTGATATCATAAAGGAAGGGTTTTTGCCTCCATCTACAGTGCGAGTACATGGACAGGAGACCTATAGAGACAAGTTGAAGATCCTTTATTCTATGAAGAGTGCTCCAAAGCAAACTGAAATACCAGAAGTATGGAAGGATAGGTAAATGGCTACAAACTAAATTCCAATATTCAAGTTTACATTTGTCAGTGAAGTCTTGTGATTTGCATTTGAAATGACTATATTTATATTAGACAAGCTACTTTGACTGAAGAGAAAGCCGCCAAAATAATCACTCAAGCCATTCATTGCCAGGGTCAGAAATATATGCAGCAATGTATGACTCAAGGTAGTGAAGCAAACCAAGCTATTGTTGCACAGCTAGAACAAAGCCAGCCTATGCTAGAACCGCTCAAAGAAAAACTTGGAGTCACATTTTTTCGGTATGAAAAGCTGTAACAAACTGAGATATTTTTTAAATTTCATTGTTATTGGATGCTTTACAGTGATGCAATGAAATTGGACCCTTCTATTGCTGACAATTTGATCTTTGCAAATGATTTATTATCTACTGTGTATTCTTCAGTGTATACTGGACCCTTTCCTACTATATCCACAAATTCATGGACAATTATTCTCAGGTATTGATGATCTACAACTAGTGAATAGAGTAGAATTCAATATTTTTAAGTTAGTTAGGGAAAAGTTAAATTGATTTGTGTAACCTTTTGAACAAAGTATTTCTATGTGAAAAATTGCCAATTATTCTCAACATTAAAATTAGTCTTAGACATTACAGCATGAGACTCATACGTCAGAGAGCTTATATAACGAAGGGAAAGCATAATAGAACAACAAAAACACCAGTAACAACATAAACTAGTGATGTGCTTGAACCCAAATGGCGAGCGAGCCTAAAGACTATACTATTTTTAGATGAATGATTTTGACTTCTAACACTGAAGCTACTGAAAATAAGGTCGAGTTTTTAAATTACGCATACACGGTAAAGGGATTTCAGTGCCATAGTAACAACTCGCAATCGCAACTGTTTGATTTAAAGGAAAAACAACAACAACAACAAAATAATATACGTTATTTAAACATTTTCTTTGTGATATTCTTTAGCTAAGTAGTGGCTGTAATGCACAATGCTTTGACACAACTGGACACACACCTACACGAGACTTACCTTCGTGGTTAGTTACTGTTGCGTACGGCTTATAACCATGACAAAGAGCGCATTGACTTACCACCGCCACTAACTCAAATAGAAATGGAAGTCCTGTAAGTTTTCACGTTTTAACTGTACCCGCAAAAGAATTCAAAACGGTAAACAATTCAGTTTCTAGGGTGATACGGGTACTGATCAATAAACCAGAGGATTCCGTTTAGTGAAGTTTGGGACGGGGTCGACCACCGAACTAACACAAAAACACGAGGGTCAAAGTACAAAAATGACTTACGTGCGTCCAAACATATATATATACTAGTGGTGTGCTTGAGCACAAATGGCGAGCGAGCAGGTAACATAAAATGTTACTATTTTTAGCTTACTTCATGCAAACACTATAATAGCAGTTATGACATTTGCTTTCAGCAAACAAATACAAAATCACTCTCTTACCTGATGATAACTTTTGTAGTATCAAACATTAACCATTCTGATAATCTCAATCACCAGTAACTCTTGAACAAGCTCTCAGCTACGATAAAAAATAAACCAGTGTTATTATTTGTAATTTTAGCCAACAAATGGAATTACTACTTACATCATTCTTGAGTATTAATAACTTCTGTAGTATCAAATTGAAGTTACTTTGACCATCTGAATTACCTTGAATTCTTGACAACAAGCTCTCACCTACAAAAACAAAAGACAATCAATTTTAGCGAGCTTGTCAACAGTGACTGGTAAATTCAAATAGCCAGATTGGCTCAAATTTGGTACTACAAAAGTTACCACTGCTCAAGAAAATGAGGTAAGAAAGTAATTTTGTATTTGTGCTTAGCTACAAAAAAGAAAGGCCAGAGTTAATTTTGCATATTTAGCTAACAAATATGGAATTACGTACTTACCTCAGCTTCCCTAGAGAAGTAGTAGCTTCCTTAGCATTAATACTACGGCATTCTGATTACCAACGGCTCTTGACAACCAACAACCAGCACTCCGTATCCCCCATAAAACGGCGAAGTTTTGAAATTAAGTCTGGAAAAGGGTCTTCAATGCCATAGTAACCGGTCGGAATCAACTTTTTGTTTCTTGAAAAGCAAGCATTTTCGCAGGAATTTTCTCACACTTTGGAGCTTAGGTATAAAGTAAGGCTTGCTTAATGCTGTAGTTTCAGAATAAACTGGGGTCAAGCCCAAAAAGCCGTGTTTTTTGGAGAAAAAAGTTCCACGCGCGCGCGTTTAAAGGGCATACGTACCATCCCACATACATACATATAACATATACCCGATTTTGCATTATCCACCCCTAATACTGTCTCGCTCGCTCGCCAATAAATATCCCCGATTTTCAATTGAGTTACCCCTGATAGTGTCTCGCTTGCTTTGCTCGCCAATTAATAATGTCAATAATAAGAATAATTGGTGAACGAGCAGAGCGAGCGAGACACTTTCAGGGGTAACATAATTGAAAATCGGGGATTATATATGTGTGTGGACAAATGTATGTCATTTTGTACTTTGACCCTCACATTTTTACTTCGAGGTTTACCCCTTCCCATATCTCCACTGTAGTAACTTGGCTTAGCACGCGAAGCGGCGCAAGAACCAGTCTGATACTTTTCATGAATAAAGAATGACTGAAGTTACAGAAAGAATAGACTAATATATGGTGTGTTCAAAACCATGGTGTTTATGCATGCATTAGCTATGAAAGAGTTGTTAATTGGTGTGAAGTGGTACATGAATGAAAGTGACAAGAAGTGTTACAGTCGATGTGTCTCTGAAGTTCCTTAGTCGTTACCACACTTCCCCCCTCTGAGACTGTAACTAAGTCGATCAGGTGGTGGGCGATGACGAGTAGATCTACGAATAGGAGGTTGATCACACTGTGGTGGGGAATTCGGAGTTGGCAAGGGTAGAGTTGGAGCACGTGCTGTTTCCTGAGTATCTGGGTGTGTCTGCGGCACATGAGGTAGGTATAAATCTTCTTCATCCAATGCAGAAGGTGAGGATGTGACGAGTGGAAGGTGAGAAACTACTCTCTTGCGAACTGCATCAACGTGACGACGAACAACTCGACCTGATTGTAATTCCACATGATAGGAAAGTGGGCCTGAGACTTTCACAACTTTTCCAGGTATCCAAGAGAGAGTTGGTGAGGAGAAATCTTTGACATACACTGAGTCGTCGATCATGAAGGAACGCAATGGTTTGGCCGTATCATGTTGTTGTGACTGCTTAGCTTGGTGTTTCTGAACACGCTGAGACAAATCAGGAAAGAGTCGATCCAATCGTGTTCTGAGTTGACGTCCCATTAGAAGTTGTGCTGGAGCTGTACCTGTGGTAGTATGGGGTGTGATGCGGTATGTGAACAAGAACTTAGAAAGTTTCTCCTGAATAGTTTTACCAGCTGTGTGCTTGATTCCCTTCTTGAATGTTTGCACTGCACGCTCTGCTAATCCATTGCTTGATGGATGATATGGTGAAGTAGTTACATGAACAATTCCATTATCTGACAAAAATTCTCGAAATTCCTCACTTGTGAAGGAAGGACCATTGTCTGTGACGACTTTGCGAGGTAATCCATGGTTGGCGAATATAATCCTGAGTTTCTCTATGGTCTTGGAGGAAGTAATAGAAGCCATAATGTGTACGTCCAGCCATTTGGAGTGGGCGTCAACAATGACCAGAAAGTAGTGCCCAAGAAATGGACCAGCGAAGTCCAAATGAATGCGACTCCAGGGTTGGGATGGCCACTCCCATGGATGCAATGGAGCCGGGGCTGGAGAAGGACGTGACTCTTGGCAAACTGGACAACTTTTGACACGGTCTTCAATGGCTGCATCCATGCCTGGCCACCAAACGTAGGACCGAGCTAGAGCCTTCATCCGATTGACTCCAGGATGTGTCTCGTGGAGTTCCTGTAAAATTAACCCTCGTCCAGGAGGTGGGATAATGACACGAGATGCCCATAAGAGACATCCGTCTATCATGCTGAGTTCATTCTTCCTTGCAACATATGGTTGATATTCCTTATCCAGTTGTTGGTCTGGCCAACCCGATCTTAAAAATCTAATGATAGATGACAGCAGGGGGTCCTTAATTGTCCACTCTTTGATACTGGAAGCGTTAACTGATGTGCCTGAAAGGTGGTCAATAACCATCACGAGGTCCTCTGGAACACTAACATGAGGTGAAGTTGTAGCACTTGGGAGACGGCTGAGAGCATCAGCGTTGCCTAGGTCTCTGCCTGGTTTATACCTCATGGTGTAGTTGTAGGCTGACAACGTTATCGCCCATCGCTGAATGCGAGAGGAAGCCATCTGAGGAATTCTCTTGTTCTCACCAAACAAAAATTTCAATGGTTGATGATCTGATTCGATTGTAAAATGACGCCCAAGCAGGTAACGATGAAATTTTTTTTACCGCGAAGACAATTGCAAGGGCCTCTTTCTCTAGCTGTGAATAATGCTTTTCTGCAGCTGTGAGTGAGCGAGAAATGTAAGCAATGGGTCGTTCTTGATTCTCGTCAACAAGGTGGGACAAAACAGCTCCTATGCCATAATCAGAGGCATCACATGCCAATATCATGGGCTTTGAAGGGTCGTAATGGACCAAAAGAGAATCGGCCAGCAAAGCATCTTTTGCTTTCTGGAATGCTGCTTCTTGCGTTGATTCCCACTTCCACTTCTGTCCTTTGTTTAGGAGAGCATATAGGGGAGCAAGTGTTGATGAGAGATTGGGCAAAAATTTGCTATAATAATTGAGCAACCCAAGGAATGAGCGAAGCTGAGTGGTGTCAGTAGGCTGTGGTGCATCTTTAATGGCTTGTATTTTTGCATCTGTAGGGTGAAGACCGTCTTTGTCAATGACGTGACCAAGGTATTCAATTCGAGAACGCAAGAAATAGCACTTCTCTCTGTTGAGCCGTAACCCTGCGTCCTGTAGCCTCCTGAGCACTTCGTCAAGAGTATGCATGTGAGACTCCAAAGTATGGCCTGTCAGCAAAATGTCATCTACGTATACACATACACCATCCAAGCCTGACAATACTGACTCAATGTGACGTTGAAAAATCGCTGGAGCTGATGCGACATCAAAAGGCAAGCGATTATACTGAAATAGTCCCTTGTGGGTGTTGACTGTGACGTACTGTTTGGATTCTTGATTAAGTGGCAACTGAAAGTATGCATTGGCAAGGTCTAATTTGGAAAAGTACTGTCCACCTGATATGTAGATTGGAAACTAACTCGTCAATACGAGGAAGGGGATATGTTTCAACAGGTGAGGCCTGATTAATAGTCAACTTGTAATCCCCACATAGTCTAACTTTCCCATTTTTCTTTAGCACTGGCACTATGGGTGCTGCCCATGGTGAAAATAGAACAGGTGAAATGATGCCTTGCTTTTGTAAATTGTCAAGTTCTTCACTAACTTTTTCTTTGTAAACTAATGGCACTGGTCTAGGCTTGTGAAATTTGGGCTTGGCGTCGTTATGAACACTTAATGTAATTTCAGCACCTTTGAGACAACCCAAATCTGATCCAAATACAGTAGCATACTTGTTCAATAGGGATGTGATTGGAGTATCTGGATTAACAACATGAATGTCCTTGAAATCAATGTTAATTTGAGCGAGCCAGTCCCTGCCCATCAAGTTAGGTCCATTCCCTTTTACTACATGCACTGCTACACGTGCATCTTGGGTTTTGTATCTGACCTGTAATTGAGTGACGCCCAAAACTTCAATGGACTGCCCAGTATAGGTGCGAAGTTTTCTGGCTGAAGGCTGCAAAGAAGGAGGGGCAGATTTCTGCGGATCACTAAACGTCGACTCATTGATAATGGAGACTGCAGCACCAGTGTCCAGCTCCATGGCCACGGGAATGCCATTCAATTCTACTTCCACTGTGTAGGGTTTGGTGCTTTGATCCTGTAAGGTAAGCATGTCATATTCAGTTTCTGGCACCAATTCTTCTGGATCTTCTTCTATGTGGTGGGTAGATTTTGAAAGTTTCTTTTGATGTTGCGTCTTTGCTAGTGTTGAGTGTTGCTGCTGTGACAGCTTCTTCCTGCACACCCTTTCGAAATGGCCTTTCTTGTTGCAGTAGTTGCACATTACTTCAGTGTGCTTGCACTTGTTGGCCAAATGCGGTCCTCCACAACGGTAACACGAAATAGTAGTTGTCGATTTTTTCGAATTCTTGAAGGGCGTAGTGTAATTTAAGATTTTGGCAGGAGCAGGGCCTCCCGTAGAGCCTCCACCGAGTTTCTTAGAATCACGCTCAGACGCTTCAATAGTCTGGGCTAGTTTAATGGCATCGTTGTAAGTAAGGTCGCCTTCAGAAAGGAGCTTGCGCTGAATGCCAGTATGATTGACTCCACAAACGAAACGGTCACGAATCATTTCTTCCAGGAGTTTCTTCTTTTCAAACTTGCAGTTGAGAGCGAGCTCTCTCAATGCTGCGACGTACTCGGCGATCGATTCATCTGTTTTCCGAGAGCGACAGTTAAAGTTGAATCTGTGAACAATGATGGACTGTTTCTTCGTGTAGTGGGACTGTAACAACTCGACTAAGGAAGCGTAAGTTACTCCCTCAGCGTCCAATTTGCCATCAGGAACCAGGCTGCGCAGTAACTTGTATGTTGAATCGCTACAAGAAGTTAGTAGTATTGAACGTTGCTTAACAGCGTCAGAGATCCCGTTGGCTGTAAAAAAGAACTGAAGTTTTTCTTGGTATATTGTCCAATCGTCCACTAAGGGGTTGAAGGGTTTAATTTTCCCGAAGGTAGCCATTAGCACAGTACGGTTTTATCCTCGTCGCCAGAAATGTAGTAACTTGGCTTAGCACGTGAAGCGGCGCAAGAACCAGTCTGATACTTTTCATGAATAAAGAATGACTGAAGTTACAGAAAGAATAGACTAATTATGGTGTGTTCAAAACCATGGTGTTTATGCATGCATTAGCTATGAAAGAGTTGTTAATTGGTGTGAAGTGGTACATGAATGAAAGTGACAAGAAGTGTTACAGTCGATGTGTCTCTGAAGTTCCTTAGTCGTTACCACATCCACTAAACAGAATCTTTCCGTTTAGTGATCCCGTATCATTCAAGGAAATTTAATTGTTTGGCCATTTGCATTAGGTTGCCACAAGACACACTTAGGTAAAACTGTTAGACTTAACACTGTGCAGTAATTCATTAGAACTTCTTGTTTATTCAAATTGCAAAATGTTATGGTGAAAGGTTACTATGGTATTGAGACCTTTTACCAGAAAACTCGGCCGTTTTATAGTAGCTGTGAGTGCTTATCGTCAAACGCTACTGGTAACTCAGATAGTCAGAATGCGATGATAAGAAAGTAGTTCTGTATTAGTTAGATGGTCACAACAGCTAGCTACGTACTTATACTTTTAGAATAGATTGATAGATTCTTCTGAAGTGTTTTGTTTGTGCACAGGCTCGCTCGTCATTTGTGCTCAAGCACATCAATAATAATAATAATAATATTATTATGATGGTATCTTTCATGTATGGTAAAGTATCGTTGGTAACATTCCACATATGGTAAAGCATCGTCACCGAATCTAGCCTCATAGAATACTATCCTGGGATACATTATTTTTTTTTGTAAGCTCTTGGGTACTTGTCTAGCCTGAATTGATTTACTACAGTGTGTGTTCTGCACAGTTGTCAGTAGTCTGACCTTGGAGTATTTCATGCAAATAGAAACTTGAACTAGTTGCGATGGAAGACCACCAGAGTAACGAATCAGTGAACAAAGGTAGTAGAGTTAGTTTGCCATTAGAGAAGAAAGTCCAAGTAATACTAGAGCATCAAAACAGTGGCAAAAGTATGAGAGCTCTTGCCACCCAGTTTGAGTGTGGTAGGACTCAAATAGAAAACATTGTGAAGAGACAACATGAATGGCTGGAAGCTTATGCCTTTAACCCTTCTACATCACAGAAAAGAAGACCTAGGCACACAAGCAATGATGAAATTAACTTGAGGACTTTGGAGTGGCTGAAGGAAGCCAATGGTCAGAATGTGCCTATAACAGGTTCCCTAGTCAAAGAAAAAGCCCTTCAATTTGCCAAAGAGCTTGACATTACAACCTTCAAGGCATCAAATGGCTGGTTAGAATCTTTCAGAAAGAGGCACAACATCACTTTTAGCAAACCACCGGGTTCCAGTGAATCATCAGAGGAGGACCTAGATATAGATAGGATAAAGCTGTTGTTGACACTTTGTGATGGATTTCTTCTGTGCAACATATACGTTGCATACGAGATGAGCATTTTCTTCAAAGCATCTATTGAAGGTCATGTGATGACCTCCAATGAGGGCATGATCGTGTTAGCATGTGCTAATGCTTTTGGTGAAAAGGAAACACTTCTAGTGGTAGGAGAACCCAACAGTATTCCCTCCCATCATACTTTAGACTGCCAGAGTTTCCCTGTAGAATACTATGCCAGTGCAGAGAGGCACTTGACAGCTGCTGTATTTGAACGTTGGTTGAATCAGTTTAATCAGAAGCTATTGGAACAGAAAAGGAAAGTTATCCTTCTGCTGGATGAGAAACTTCAGCATTTGAATCACTGCCATGCTGAGTGTGTGACTCTTAAATTCCTGCCCGACTTCTCGGCCCCGCCATATGATGGTGTAGTAATGGATCTAAAATTTAAATTCAGACTACTGCAGTTGCAGTACATACTTCGAAAAATAGTTGTTGGGGAGAAAAAATCTGGTTATAAACTTTTGGAGGAAACTAGCTTGTTGCATGCTATTTACTGGGTACAAGAAGCTTGGGAAAATTTGAAACCAGCAACTGTAAGCAGCTGGTTTCACAAAGCAGGCTTTAAAGGGTTGGAAGACTTGGTTGGCAGTTTAACAGAGGAAGAAATTGAAGACATGGCAATTGAAAGTCAACTTTGTATGGATGTTCTTGATATTACTCTTGAAGAATTTGTTGATTTAGATTCAACAACTAAACAAACTTGTACTAGAGCTAATGAAAGTGGTGCTAAGGGACAATCTGACAATGTGCAAGAAAGGCCAGTACAAATAGCCCCTGTCACACCCAATGAGGTATTCGAATGCATTGAAAAGCTAAAACTTTACTCATTACAAAACTGTGAAGCCAGAATTTATGACAGGATGATGGCTGTAGAGATGGAAATAGATCAAGGGTTGTTTAAAAAATTCAAGGATGCTAGGCAGGATGTCTTTGAGAACACTTAAGCTATCACTGAATTTTTTGCAGCAGATTAATGAACATTTATTGAGTATTTTCTTGTGTATTTTTATTTTATTATTTTATCCTTCAAAAATAAAGTACTGGCAAGGTGAAAGATCATGCAATTACAAAAATTATAATTAAATAAATAAATAAATAATAACATCAATAATAAAACATTCAAACAAAACAAGTAAATATATAATGAATTTTATTTAATTATTATTATTTTTTTTATAAATGTGTTAATAGAAAAACTATATTCATTCATGAGGAACAGTTCATGGCCTTCCAATTCAATTGCCCTTTGCAATCGAGTCTTTTGCGTGTCTTTGACAATGACACGATGCTGGAAATGCCACGTGCTTTTCACCTAACTATACCAGCTACCTACCAGCTCAACAAGAAAGGCTACACTTTGCAGGCTGAGGCATGGGTTCCTGGTACCCTGACACCCAGGGAAGAGGGAGAGGAGAAGAAGTGGAGGCTCAGGGTGATGACTTCTAGCAGAGAGAAACCACCAACCTTGGAAGGATGGACCACTGAAGAGAATAAAGATATCGAAGAGTCTTTCCATAAGGAAGAACTAATGGATTATTGTTTACCAAACCGGGACCAAGTCCTATTCAGGTAGGTTGTCTAATTATGATAAATCATAAGCTACTTAGTATCCACACTTTTCTTCCCACAGATATTTACTGCTGCCAAATGCAGACTGTGGAATTAGCATTCAGGCAACTGCTTCTAAAAGTGATGCACTGTTTAAACTAGAGGTATTACCAAATGTGTTTTTAAAAAATTTATTTAAAGGTAGATGGCCATTATACATTCTCACTCATTAGATTTTAGACAATGACAAAGTCCTAGTGTCCACAGAAAATAGAGGCACCTGCACCATAGCTCTGCATTGGCTGCAACACTCAGCAGGTAAGCTATTCAAGTTGTAGGATACCTGAGGATTTGTGCCTTGATTAATGATCATTGGTGCTAGCCGTAGGATCTGAGACCTCAATCAAAGATGGAGGAGCTCACAAGTATGTTGTACAATGTCAAGTCCTCATGAATTCCTGGCCAGTTGAAGAGACTGCCTGGTATCAAATGCCTTCCATTAAGTCCAGCGAACAACTGGAAGACAACTCTGCATCCGCGAACAAGCCAAACTCTGGCAAGAAATCGAAAGCCAAAAAGAAACCCCCTTCTTCCCAAGCACCGCCCACTCCAGCTGCCACCCCAGTAATTCACTAGTGACATAGTTTGGCATTTTTATTGATAATATATATTTTTTGTTTGTAGCAACAGTTAGATACCAGTAAAGCACATTGGATATTAAGAGTGGTCACAAAAGAATCAGTAAGTTATTTTCCCAGTATTTATTCAGTTACTAAATACTTATATTCTATAAATGATAGGAAGGACAAATTAAGGTTGAAAAAGATACAGAAAGGGAAGACAAACTAAAGAGTATGGTGCAAGCTTGGGAAGCAGAGCAGCCTGGAAGAACCAAAAAAGCCCAGGAGTCTCGAAGAAAATTTCTTGAAGCACATGCTATTCGGGAAGAAAATTCAAATCAAGGAGAAGGTTCAGCAACTGATGTGCAAACTTTATCAAAGCAGCCTGATATTCCCAAGCCTAATACTGGTCCTACAAAAATATGGCAAATGGATCTGACTCCATTTTATATGTGAGGGAAAATAAATCACAGAATAGAGTATGCATTAATCTTTCTCTTTGTTTTCCAGACACAGTGGTGAAAATCCTAAACTTCTTGATGACAAAGAACGACAACTTCGTTTTGAGAGCAGGCAAAGAAAAATCAAAGCATATAGATTAGAAAGACAAGAGATGCTACAGAGTAGAAATCAAGACAGAGAAGCCAGAAACCTGGCCAAGGCAAAGCAATTGGAAATGGCAGCTGAATGGCAGGTAAATAAATACATGTGAAAATTTCATCATAACATCCACTGTGTAATTCTTGGCAACAAAACATAGGAGGACACAAACCACCGCAGAAATGAGATGAATGCAATTCGAGAAAGTATTAGAGAAAAACTTCTGGCTATTGAAAAAGCAAAAGCTGAGAAGGAAGCTGAGCTTCTGGCTGTACAAGAGGGAGGAAGGGAGTCTAAGACTGCAAAAGGAAAAGGAAAGAAAAAGAAGTAACAATTTTTGTAGCTGTCAATCATGATATCAATTGCAAAGCCACAACACTTGCACACACACACACACACACGACACAGCCAATTTGATAAAAGTATAAATGTCATTTGAAAGAATGGAATGAGTATCGAAATTAGCTAGTATTAGAAATATTAATCCCCTTTACTGTCTGCAGTTAAGCTGTTTATCAGTCTAGGCTCTATAAGCTTATCAAGAGAAACTTCCATTTTATTGCTCACTTCCTGAGTAGTATCTGCTTCTTCCTGGTCATCATCATCAGGAATAAAAAATTTACCGACTTCTTTGGAATTTGCTGCATACAAGAAATATTTTGAGTAACAAAAGGAAAACAAAGATTAAGAAATAAATGTACCTTCTTTTGCTAACCGTTTCATGTATGACTCAGAATACTGTATTTTCACCATCTTCGTAGCAGAGTCGTAATTCATAACTCTACCATCCTACAAAGAGAAGTTAAGTTAGATGGAGTTAAATACATACCAAAAGAACCATACCTTGTACTGTGACACTTCAGGAGTATAAGTTGATGACATCTCCAAAATCTAATTTGTAACGCAACAACAAAATAAAAACGCCATACGTTTGCTATTAAATCCTCACCTTAAAAGCCAAATTATCACCTTGCCTGGGAGGTCCGTTTAAATTAGGGCAAGCAGAATAATCAGGAGTGGGTTCTTCTACTGCTGGCTCCAGCAAATTATCATCATTAGCAACAACTGGGGTTTTAGTCATTCCCAACCCTTCTTGTAGACTCTCCTGTACGTCATTCACTATCTGCATGCGATTCTCTCGAGTATTGTCTTTATTCATCCTGCCACGCCCACGAGTGTAGAGGGTACTTTTAGTTGTAAGTACATCACCAGTACCTCCAACCACCATGTCAGGAGAACAGTTCCAATTCTTCATACGACCCCTTGTAGACTTATTGCCTCTACCTGAACCTCGACCTCTCATTGAATTGCGTCCCCTTACCGAAGTTTTAGCTACAATATTGTGAGCTGACCCCGAGCCTTTCTTGTCCCACTGACTTTCTCCCTTGGAAATTACTGCACCTTTCCCTTTAATATTCTGTTTTCTTGCGTCTTCATCACTGCTGCTGCTACTACTACTACTGGTATCTGATGATGATGATGATGATGACGATGAACTTTGAAATTTAGTATGCAGTGCTCCAGTTGAAGACTTGGTAGTGATCCCTACTAGCTTTTTCTTGGCTGCCACTATTCAAAGGATAATAAGATATGAATGAAAAACAACAACAACAACAACAAAAAAAAACAGAAGGAACCCCCCTCCCAAGTCAATTTATTTTGACACACATTTTCATAATAATAATAATCACAATCATAATAATAACAATTGTACCTGTGGATGCCTTGGCACTGGTTTGTTTAGGTGCATTCTTCTTGACTGCAATGCCAGCTCCTGACTTTGTCTGCACACTTGACTTAACTTGTGGAAGTTTTTCCTTAGGCTTTACTGCTGGCTTTGGCTTTACTGCTGCTACTTGTCTTGACTTGGTGACTTGCTTTTTTGTTTCTACTTTAGCTTGTTTAGACTTTGGCTGGAGTGAATCCTCACTACTGCTGCAAGTACAACCACAGACACAAAGATAAAGTAGAAACAAACTGAAACCGGCAATTAATTCCTGACTTTACTCCTTACAAATGAATTATAAATAATGTAGGGTATATATTTGGTAGTATGCTTAATAGATTACACTACTTATACTATGCAACTCTATTGTTACTAGCTCTGCCGTGTGAACTGAAGCCAATCTTCACTACCAATACTCCAGAAAGGCTTGAATGCCACAATACTTCAACGGGGGAAAAAAAAAAGAGAATTTTTTTTACCAAAGGTGGAAAAAGCAAAATTCACAGTAAAGTGATGCAACACTTTCTTAAACATAATAGAAATAACATTTTAGACTTGAGTGTGTCTCACTTGATTACTAATAAGGGACTTAATAATGAGAGATATTTCACTAGCTATATCAGCATATCTATATACTAGAAGCTCATAAAAATGGATAGGTGGTCACGTGAACAAACCTTGTACTTTCTTCTGAAGAACTTGAAGAGTCATCTTGTGCTGAACCTGATGTCCTAATTCTGTACGGTACAAAACAAGCCGAATAATTTATATAAGTATTGAGTACAATTGGTGTGATTAACACAATGGAAGCCTTATACGTCTAACATTGAAAAACCGTATCAACTTACAGAAGAGTATCATTATCTCTAATGACCCTGGCACTTTCATTGGTAGGAACCAAGAAGTCGTCCATATACAGCTACATGGATGCAACAACAAAAACCACTAGACACTGTTAGCTATATCATCAAAATTGTCACCAAGGTAATAAAAATTATTGAGCTTCTGCACTATTACTATTCTTCCCACGCCCTATCCACGACAAAATCTGTACAACGTGTGCGTAAATTCTGGCGTAGCCACACTAGTGCGTGTACAAACCTGAATTCCATTTGAGTTTTTTAGGCTAAATCTAGATGCAATAAGGTGACGGATGTCGCTCACAAGTTTGCATTTTTCACTGTCAAAAATGAACCAACACTTTTGAGCCAAAGGTGTTGACTCAAACTTTAACCGAATTCGCAAATTACTAGAAGACATGGCAAAAACGACTGCAGACACCTGCTATACGCCCATGTGAGTAGGTAAGTATCGTCAGTTGTTTATTGTTGGGTGGGGATGAATTAGAAAGTCACCCATTCAGGATTACACACGGTTCTACTCTACGTACCATCGGAAGATAGTCCTCTTCGAAATGGAAGTTTCGTCCGGTCAAAAAAGGTTGGTGTGTTGGGTATTACACTATGTTATCACTTTTATTCCACGTCGTGTGTATAGTTCTGATGGAGAGAGTGGATTGTGGTGGTCTTCTTGGCTTTCTTCAGCCAAAGAGAGGTCCATGAATGCTCTTTCGGCCACAAAGCGTGATTTGGCGGAATTTGTATCTGTTATTGGTAGTGACACAAAGGCAGCAGTAGAAGGTGCCAGTGCCAATATCAACAAAATCATATCTTCCAGTGATGACTTGGAAGGAGAAACCAATAAATCCAAGGAGGACAGGATGGACACGAGGGTGGTACAATCAGAGGCACCGTATGATCGCTGTCAAGCACAATTATACACTCTTCAGAGCAGTCTGGAAACATACCTTCAGGACCCTTCTGACAAAGGTAATTTCTGAATTTTTTTGAAGGGGCAATGAAGGGAGGGAAGGAGTCTATTATTTACATGTTTCACTTACATTTAATCGCTGCATATCCTCATTCTTCTTTTGCTGTAGGAAGTGAGCATTTTGAGAGCTATGAAAGTTGGAAGTCTTCTTTTGACACCGAGGATTACCAAAGTGACATTTCAGACTTGCTGGTGTCGAGTCAGCAAGTGCGGAGTAGCCACTCCCAGCTGGTCCCTGCCAGAGTATCTTACGGAGTGTTCTGGATGAGGTACTTCTACAAGGTTCAGCGCTTGCAAAAGGTTTGTGTGATGTATTATTGTCAGGGTGTGAAATGAAGGGCGTGGCCTAGTCCAGTAGTTGATTGGTCCTACTCTTTATAGGAGGAGAAGAGACGAGAAGATCTAATGGCCCGTGCTGCTAATTGTGCCAAGGAGCAAATTCAATGGGATGATGAAGTGGAAGGTAATAAAAAAAAGTGTTTTGTAAAAAAAAAAAAAAAATTAAAAGAAAAAACAACAAAAGCCTATGTGAAAGTTTTTTTTTTTTTAAATGTCAGTTTGGGATTAGCCCTTACTGCTTACATATTGTGTCATACAAGTTGATGTACCACCTGGACTTTTGTATTATGAAGGAAGACATAATTACTGGAGTCTAGCTATAGACTAAGGTTGTTACAGCAACCCTTTACATTTTTAAAAATTGAATTGCTGGTATATCAGTGAGGTGCAATTCCAACCTACTAATGTTTTATCCTTATTCTTAGTGCCATCGTCGTTTAGCTCAGGAGTGCCAAGCAGTCTTAACACACTGAAAGCAGCTGCATCAGGCCACCAGAGGTCTGAATCCTCCACGGATAGCTTTGTGTGCGTGTCTGAAGAAACTGGTGGAGGTAGCGAGCGGTCGCCATCCAGGGCCGTGACAGCAGCAGATACAGAGAGCTGGGAGCACGTGGGAGGGAGTGGTGCGTCTCACGAATCTCCCGATGGAAGAGCCTCTGATGTGGAAGAAGGAGAGGAGGATCTTGAGAAAGGTTTGGACAGGCTTTTCAAGAAGCATGGCTCTCACTTGCAGTGTAGTGAAGAGGACCTGACTGAACTGGACAATGGCAAGACTACCACTAAAAGAACTATACAAGATGGAGAGACAGAGAGTAATCCATCAGACTGGGAAAATTGGGATGACTAACCTCTTCCCACCCTTCTCTTTCAGTAATTCATAATTTCATTAACCTTTCTAATTTTCATATGAATTTATATTACTATTATTTTTTTAATGCTAAGTTACCCTGAAATAATGTTATAACCGAAGGTGTTTATTGAGCTGAATCCAGGTAGGCAGCCACCTCGGGGTCTAATAGCGAATCCAGGGCAGAGCTCCAAGAATTATCTTCACAGAAGTTATGTAGCACATCAGAAGAGCTGGATTGCACTTGTACCTCTGGTGGTTGAACTGATTGAAATAGAACTGGATTGTTCTCTAATAAATACAAATTATTCCCTGATTTGATTTTAAGTACTCATTTTCAATTATTCTTTTCTCACCTAATTTTTTAAAGGAAGCCTCGGTCAACCTGACAGACTCCTGTGTTTTTTTCTTCCCTGATAGTCCTGGTACTGGTCGTTTTATGAAGTCAACTTCATATCCTACCGGGTACGTACAGTCTGGGTTTTCACACACATACACAGCTTCTTCAGCATTAATTTGTCGCAATACTAGTTTCCAAAGACCTTCGCTGCAAGCCGTGCACCAGTTCTCATCCTTACTTTTCTCAGATGAGGCTGCAGCCATAAAAAAAAAGCAGACTGCCCGGACAAGTCCTCACCAGGCCGCACCGACCTTACGTACCACCCACGTATGAGGTACGTTCTAATTAAAGCCTGCCTGAGTAAAGTTCAATTCTCTTCTGCAGTTTTGTTGTTAAAAATAAAATCTGCTCTACCACTCCGGTTTCTTCGCTCCAGTTAGTTGCGGTATGTCTAGGGGCTGGGAAATGGCTAAGGGCTGCGAGAGATCTTGGCTCGAAGTTCTTCCCGAGCACAAAATATTTGAGCATCTTCGGGGCAGTTGTAGCGGAGGCTGCGTGAACATGACGTTCTTCCGTGGGAACCTTTTCATATGGAGGCGTATCAATGACACCCTCGATGACGGAGAGATATTGACCATGAATTTAAACAAGCTAGCTGCATACCCAGACTCTAATGAGTGCTTTCAGGTAGTTCAGTTAACCCCTTTGATGACTTACAGATGATAAACCTGAATTTTGATTCAGATATTGCAATGCACTAAGGGATTTGGGGAAGCATTGGACCTAGTAGCAGATGAGTCAGGCCAGTACATTGCTATTCACTTCTGCAGAGGGTTGACTGTGATGCAGCTGAACTACGATCGAGGGGGAGGCGTCGGGGGAGAGTTTGGAGGCGGAAATAAAAAGAAAGTCCTGTGCAAGTAAAGCTCTAAATATTTCTGTTATTACTGATATGAGACTAAAGAGGCAACAATATTTTAAGTGTATAATTTCTGATGGGTAGCTCTATATAGAAACTTAATGTACAAATTCTATGAAGGAAGTGTAGCTATTACATGCTATATTGCAGTTGTGTACTGTAACGAACAAAACAGGCTCCCAAGGCCTGTTTTTTTATATTCCAGCTACAGTGCTTCCAACTTAAAGAGTGGATTTTTTGAAACTACTGTATAGACCCTCACTACAGTCATTTAACATACACATACCTTTTCTTCATCATCCCAATAATGTTTACAATAGTAAAACTGCCTGTCTAGAGAATGGAAAACGGAGAACAGAACTTTTCTCATTCACTCTAATACATTTTACGCCATTTTTTTTGACGTCAAGATTTTGCGGTAGTTCGTCATTAAACGTAACTAGTTAACGAGCTAAGGTCGAACGGTTATTTCCCTGAGCGGTAAGACGGGACTTTCCCTAACTGCAATCGGCTGTATGGATTCTCATCGTTCAGTAAACGAAGTCGAAATCAGTCACAGAATTGTTGGCTGGTATATTACTAACTTGGAGCCAAGCCTATCCAAGAGGTCATCTTTTTCAAGAGCTGAAGAAAAGCTGAAGGAGTTTAATACTCCCAAGGCTCCCAGCATTCAGTATTCTGACAACATCAGGGCGATGCAGTTGGAGTCCTACGGGTTGTGCAGCTCCAGACGGAAGCTAAAACGCTGGCCGTGATAGGCAGTAATAGCGCCGTAAAACTTGATACCTAGGGCCTGAGATACAACCGTAGCTAAATCAGCCATACCCGTGCAACAATTAGCGGTAAACTGGCGCCCTTGCACAAATACGCATGCGCTGTTTTGTGACGTCGCGTTTACGTGTACTATAGGCCCACAATCCGCTGTAAACGTCATCATTTGATGACCCTTACCGTGCATAATTTTTTTTTGGTGAAAAACAGCCACAACTCACTTAATTTTCAAGGTATAGCTACCAAAGTTATACATAATAATTTTAAGGCAATTTTACATCATGTGTCTAAATTTTAGAGATATAACTCAATAAATTCAAAAATCCTGGCTTAAACACTTTTTTTCTTAAAATTTTAAATATTTCGAGATTCAAATTTCGTGTGCCCACAAAATTAGGCTCATATGAAACTTCAGGTATTAAAGTATCAGTATACCAAGTTATAGAGATAAGGACAAATAATTTCTCTTTTTTCAGCTTAAACACTTCCAAATTCACTGTCTTGAAGCTCCCAGTTCCATCACCTATAACCACAAAAATAACCACAAACCCACAAAATTGTTTTGTCTGTATGTTAATATGACATTAATGTATAATAATACAAATTTTTTGCTTTCTATTACACATACTTGAGAAATTATAGCAGAATTAGCAACCTCAACCAAAAAGCTAAAAAATCCACTCTTTAAGCTGGAAGCACTGTAAATAATATGTATATTTGGTGAGCGAGCGTAGTGAGCGAGACACTTACAGGGGTAACACAATTGAAAATCGGGGATGTTTGTTTATTTGTATATATGTTTGGACGTACGTATGTCATTTTGTACTTTGACCCTCGCATTTTTGTGTTATGTGGTCGACCCCGTCCCAAATTGCACTAAACAGAATCCTTTGGTTTATCGATCAGTACCCGTATCACCCTAGAAATTGAATTGTTTACCGTTTTGAATTCTTTTGCGGGTGCAGTTAAAACTTGAAAACTTAAGGGACTTCCATTTCTATTCGAGTTAGTGGTGGTGGTAAGTCAATGCGCTCTTTGTCATGGTTATAAGCCGTGCGCAACAGTATTTACTTGAAAATACATTGTCCACTCGACTACCGTGAAGGTAAGTCTGTGTAGGTGCATGTCCAGTTGTGTCAAAGCATTGTGTGTTACAACCACTACTTAGCTAAAGAATATCACAAAGAAAACTTTTAAATAACGTGTATTGTTTTGTTGTTGTTTTTTTCCCCTTCAATTCAAGCAGTTGCAGAGAGTTGTTACTATGGCACTGAAATACCTTTACCGTGTATGCGAAATTAAAAAACTGGACCTTATTTTCAGTAGCTTCAGTGTTAGAAGTCAAAATCATTCATATAATAAAAATAGTATAGTCTTTAGGCTCACTTGCTCGCCATTTGTGCTCAAGCACATCACTGGTTTACTTTGCATGGTAAGGGTGGATTGTATTTTGACTTTACTTTCTTATTCTGGTAATAGTTCGTACTTTACCATTTTAAACTAATCGATGTAAGTGCAGTGAAGTCTATATAAGTGAACCAAGTCTCATGCTATACTGCACAGCCCTAACTTGGTAACCTACTAGGTTTGTGAGAGGTAAAGAACAATAATTAAATTGTACGTAATATTTATTTAAACAGCAGTAAGACAGATGGGAAAAGAATTGTTTAGAAGAATGGGTCAAACTAATGAAACTCTATTCATTATGTAATTTACTGTATGTATATAGATAGTGGACACTTCTGTGTGTTTATACTTCACAGTCTTAGAATATGGAAGTGTAGCTTTAGCTCGTGCAGAAGTGCTGTACCTAACCATTCTCCTATTAGTATGTCCTGGTGGATAGGTGTAGGATGACGGTGTGGGACTAACGATGTGCTTTTCTGACATTGATACTTCCTTGTGCTGCGTAGCACTACAAACGCAAACCTGACAAAACCCTTCAACATATGCCATGTCAGTTTGATTAGCCTATAAGTTACAGCTTGTAACTTACTTTTGCATTTTTAACAGGAGCGAACGGAGTAAGCATAGGTTTATAGTTGATTCCTTTGGCTGCTGTAATAGTAATAAAAGTCGTTGTGTTGGCAATGGTTGAAAATTTTAAATAACGACTTATTCATTTAGCAACCCTGGACTGACAGAATGGTGTGACCTCATTCAATTCAAGGCGCTTAACTACTGATTTTCTCGATATTGTGTTTCTAGAAACTACTCTGTCGCTGAGGCTTTGTTTGCTCGCTACGATCAGCTCCTCCTCCTGCAGGTGTCCTGGTATCCCTTGTCTCCGGATACTTTAGCTCTTCTCACCTCAGACAACTTCATCCGGCTGTACAGTTTGGCTGATCCGGAGTGTGCACTTCTCGTCTTGCCTCTTCTCCCTCCTAGCTCCCAGCGCGGCGGTTTCAGAATAGAAGAAGACAACGTCGTGCGATTCTGTATTTACGACTCCTCTGCATTCATCCTCCACGACACTGGAGATGTGTCTCTAGTCTCTCTGAGTCAAGACTCGCGTGATCATCGTCCCAGGCGTTTGCCTATGGTGTTGCACTCATCTGACGACAACGAGGAGATTGACTCGTCAGCCATGCTCCTCTTGGACACTTCCCCTGGTATCCTGATTGTGGCCTACAAATCGGGCATGATATACCACTGCATGTATTTTGGTGACAACACTTTGGAAGACCAGGAACAGGTGAGACCGGGCTACAAGGTAAGACCGGGCTACAAGTCTGACGATCCTTTTTGGTGTGGTTGCTATTATATTTCTTGACTATATGCAAATTATTTATTCATTTTGATTTAGGCTATAGTAATTACTCTAGTTGCATCTCCCTGTTCACCACCATATTTTTCCAAATCAAATTTTATTACTAAAAGATGTCAAGAAGCACTGTTGTGCTTTTTTTTTTTCTTTTCTTTTTTTTTTTCTTTTTCTTTTTTTTTTACCACATTTAAAGATCCAGGTGATATTGTAATAGTATCAGCATGATGTATTTAAGGGAGTGTATTAGATGTAGCTATGGTGATTTCTGCATTTGACAAGCCTGGCTGTATGTTGTGCACATCCCAGGGTAAGCCTCCAAGTCTGTATGTACGCGAGCGCATCCAGATAGAGTCCAGCAGGATGGAACAAGATGGAGCAGATATCGACTTGACCTTGGCGCCGGATCCTGCAGACCCTCACAGCTACTTTGTGACTAGTGTTGAGGGAGTTTATTTAGTCCGCCTGCCGTGGGTGGAGCTTCTGGAGCAATATGCTGCCTCCACTTTTAATTGTAAGTAAAGTTTCTAGGACCAATTTTTATATTATAGGATTAGTCAATTTGTAATGGAATTAAACAAAGAGACATTTTGTGACAGGAGGTGTAATTAAGACTGCTATTTTTGCTGGTTTGGGTGGGTAATAAGTAGGTGTTTTGGTGCGAATATAGTGCAGTGTATCTCGTGAATTGAAGTAATGGCATATCCTGCTTGTGGTGGAGTTCTTCATATTCAGACTCGTGTTGATGTAGATGCTCAGATAAGTCCTGGAGTAGAATGTGAGGTGACTCATCTTCTTCATACTGAACTATCTCCAAAGAGGTAAGGAAAAGTTAATTTGTGTACATGTATGTGTATGTAGTGGAATGCTATTAAAAGGATGGTCAACCCTAAACAGAGAGTCTTTACACTTGTGTTATCCAGACAGAGGAAATAATGTACAAAAACAAAACAAAGCAAAAAAACAAAAAAAACGACCACTTACCTACTTACTTATAGGTTTAAACCTATTTTTAATTCAACTTTCTCCCTCTCTCTTTCTCACTTGACCCACCTCAGTCTTCTAGGCATGGTGGCGGTGTACGAGTCTATCTTGGGCTATGCTATGATCAGTGTCACGTCAGGAGAGTGGGAGTGTATGACATTGTCTCTCAAGGAGCCCATGCAGTCAGCACAGTGCTTGGCAGAGTAAGTACCGCATTGCCTCAAACTGTAATACATACACGAGAGGTTGCTTGGAGCAATGCTACATAGTAGAACTCGTTGTTTTAGTATTGGGGGGGGGGGGCACAATCATAGAAATAAATAAGTAAGCAACAAAACAACAATAACAACAACTGATGTAATGTTGATCTAACAGCTATTTATTTCAGAATACCTTCTGGTTTGAGCATGGTATCATTCATTACATCTGTTCATGACTGTCGTGTGAGTTGTCATCCATTATGTTTGTGCTGTACAGAGTTGATGGTGGCTTAGTTGATGACAATGATGAAGGGGCAGAGTCCTCATTGTCACATGCAATTGGAGACAACTTTGTTAAGACTGTAGAAAGCATCCTCCATCCTCCTAAGAAATCTACGGCTCCTATTTTGAAGTATGTGATAGTAATTGGTTGTTTGGTGTAATAGCCTTTACTTTTACTTGTTGGGGTATGGTTTACCTCCCCCCTTTATAAGCAAATCTAGAGGGGGCAAGAACAACTTTCTCAGACTTTAGGAGGGGCAATGAGTGTAAATTCTGTTGCATGAGACCCTTGCAGTATGTAAAACATGTAAAGAATATGCTGATTTCCCTCTGCTTAGTCAAAACTAAAATATTTTTTAAGGGTCTAAGGCTTTTCTAGGGGAGGCTTTACAGCCCTGTTGCATGTTTCTCTTTCACCTTTGAAGCAAGTGGGATGAGTGGTCACCTGTGTTAGAGAGTATTGTGTTATGTCCATTGTGTCTTTGTGTTCCTTTGGCTGCTTGTGATTCAGGAGTGTGGCTAAGGATGAAATTGAGCTGACTAGCCAGAAGGATTTGTATGCCTTCTTGCAATCGAGGATTGTCGAGATGAAAGAGGACAGTGTGTCCAGGCAAATGGCTGCACTGGTTGTTATAGAAAAAAAGTGAGTGCAGAAGAATTTATTAATACTTTTGTTATTATTTTTATTATGGGGTCCGAGTGTAATATTTATAGCGAGCATGAGAGAACATTGACAGAACAGTTGTAATATCCCTCACCATGTGCATGAGGGCTATAGTGCTCACTCAGTCAGTTAATCTGTCACTCAACAACAGATCTCGAAAGACAGTGACCTCTTGCAACAGCATGTCAGACTTCATTTGAAATCAGAACTATTAGAACTATCCACAAATGTTAAACTGTAAGGTCAAAAGGTGCCTTATTTGGGCACTTAAAAAAACTCATTTAGGATCATTTCTTTGTGGGTGATTGTTAGTGTGATGAGTATTTACTTGCTATGGATTGTCCTAATTTTTCCTGTCCAGAATTGAGATGCTTCAGCGACTGAAGGAACAGATTATTACCTGCTCTGTGGAGCTCCGAGACAATGCAGACATCATCAGAGAAGATTCAGACGACTTGAGAGAGAAACTGAGGGATATTATAGAGAGAAATGCAAGGCTTCTGGGAAAAGCCGAAAGACTAGCCTGCAAGATTCGTTTTCTCTCTCCAGTGCTCTCGGAGGCAGAAGAGTGCATGAAGAACGAGATGGAAGGGATTCACACACACATACAACAAATGACGCGAGAGGTGCACCGAGTAAGTATCATTTATTAGTTAAGGTTCTTTTTATTTATTTATTTTTTAATTTTTTATGCAGGCTCATGAGAAAACCAAACTATTTAAAATTATGACAGTCCATCCTGAGATAGATTTGAGTGAGGCTCAATCTACTACATTACTCAAAGAGCTAACTGCAAGGTATGGGAAATCAGATCCATTGAAATGCATTTGTTTATTCATTGTTTTTTGTTTGCTTATTTTTTGCTTTGGTTTTCTTTTAATTTGTTGCAGCGGAGACAAAATCAAGTCTTTGTCAGCTCTGGTGAAGATTTTGTGTGACTTGATGCGGCCATGTTAGCCTCTAGCACAGTCAAAACCTCATCATCAGCAATTCATAATTATTGATCAATGTTACATAAATATTTCCTCCTTTATTTGTATTTTTTAAATCTGCAATTCTGACGTCAATGCGTCTAAATACGCATGCGCAGTTACAAAATTCGCTATGAATATTTATCCGCCTCCATTTGTGACTGGTGGTAGTTTTACGAACGATCAGGTAACCTTTGTAGTAAAGAATGACCTCCGTCGTTGCTGCTAGGAGGCCGATCAGTGGAGAAGTTAAGGATGATCTTCCCAGTTACACGAGGGAGGAAGTAGCTGCTCATAAAACTTACAAAGACTGCTGGATAATTATCCACGGAGAAGTCTACAATGTCACTGGCTGGCTTAAGAAGCATCCTGGCGGAAAGCACGTCTTATTGCACTATGCTGGCGAGGATGCAACAGTGAGCTTAGTTTTATGACAGTGTTGCAAGTTTATATAGCTATTAATCTCAGCAAAAATTTACTCCTTATGCAAAGTGCTGCCCCCCCCCCCCCCTCTCTCTCTATTTTATCTATAGTTGACATGAAGTAGCAAGTTTTGCAGTAATAGCTAGTCTAAATTGTACAGACAACTGTCCTTGACTTTACTCAAGTTTGGTATAAAGAACAATGGCTGTGTCGTTAGCTGTCAGATACCTACTCAGACAGTCATTGATTGTGTTATCTCTGTTAGGCTGCTTGGACTAGTTTCCATAATGACAAGGCTCTCTCTCGCAAGTACATGGCAGCTTATCATGTTGGGCACATTGTGGAGCCTGAGAAACAGGTTAGAATGGTTATAGCTCTCCGTTTGTGATTATGCAAGATGGATTGAAGTTGCTTGGTAATCCAATAGACTTTATGCCTACAACCCTGCTTCTAAATATCAGTGGTTATATTATTACCGTAGACTCAGGTTGTTAAGCACTAAGTGCCCATTCCATACATCTTATCAACTGCTGATTGGCGCTCAGCCCCACTTTCCGGGTTCTACTTACTATTAAGCGCCCTTTTTTTAATATTATTATTAAGTTGCCATTTCTTTACTGTTTGAAGTTATAAGCAGGGGCGCTTAACAACCCGTGTCTACGGTATATATATATATAGTGAAGAGATATTAATGTAGTCAATTTGCTTCTTTATATCCAGGAAAGTGAGATCATCAAAGATTTCCTGAAGCTTCGAAATGATCTAGAGGAACAGGTATAGTTGTGTTGCTGAACTGATAATTATTTTATGCTTCAGAAAATGTTTCTTTTATTTCTTTAGGGAATGTTTCGAGTGAATGTTCTGTTTTTTGTTGGCCTCTTTGCTCACATCATTGCCATGCATGTGCTGGGATGGTGGGTACTGTGGCGCTATGGCAACACCTGGGCAACCTGGTTAATCTCAGCTGTCCTGGTCGCTGCCAGTCAAGCACAAGCAGGCTGGTTGCAGCACGACTTTGGCCACCACACTGTCTTCAACAGCACCAAGCTGAACCACATCTTGCATGACATCACTATTGGTCTTATGAAGGTATGACCTGTGGAGCGTGCACAAAGGTGTGGAAGAACTGACTAGTGATTTTGGTTGTGTCTTTTGCAGGGTGTGTCTGCTTACTGGTGGAACTACAGGCACTTTCAGCATCATGCTAAACCAAACGTGGTGAGTCCATCATTCTGTACGTAGGAATGTGACAAGCAATTGATATAAAGGGTGAACAGTATGATAGGGCGGAGTTAATTAACCGGCCCTCGTACTTGAATTATTCCCACATATCCTCACTTGCAATAGTGCACGATCTTCTCTGTTACTCGTATTTCAGCAAGTATTGAACCTCATTCATTAGCTATCCTAGTCTATTTATTAGATTACACGAGGTTGAAAAGAGTGTCCGATTCTATCGGCAGCTTGCTATGACTGAGCTTACCCTTAGTGCGCATGCGCGAGAAGGTTATAGTAGTCGTCCTGTCTGTTTGTCTGTCACACTCTGATTTTGGAGATTACTGACAATTAACCGTTGATTTAGGTATGAACTTACTCAGAACGAAGATTTAGGACCTTTCATTGTGCTACTTATTTGAATTCGGGCTATTTGTTGAGAAAACGCGAAGCTTTCAGCTCCGCATAAGTGCCAGCTTTTGTGGGTAATGCCCCTGACCGTCACATCATAATCACGTGAGCAAATAATTTCTTGCAGCCCACAGTGTAGTTTGCTTTATGCTCAGGGAAGTTAACGGAATTAAAAGAAGTGAAGTTTCGCATTGAAAATGTAGCTATACCGGTGAGTGTTTCTTGCCTGATTAGCTTCTTCTCTTATGAAGACAGGGTTTCCATGTTCATTGCTCGAGCTATATTGATGCCTGATAAAAATAGCTAACAGATTGCTTGTTCTTTTGGTCTGAGATTATATTGCAATAGCTAGATAGTATTTAGTAGCGCTGAGGGTTCGCACCTTTGGTGCTTCATTATTTTTCAACTCTTACCAGTACATACAAATACAAACATGGATATAAAGTGTACATACTCACTCATGATTTCATCTACAATAGTGAAGAATTGTGATACGTATAAATTTTTACTGGTACTGTTGTTGCACGCCTACAGTATATGAAGGATCCTGACATAACTATATCATTCGTGTTTCTGCTGGGAAAGAGGATCCCACAGATATGGGGCGAGAGACATTGGGGAAAGCTACCCTACCATCTCCAGCACCACTACTTCTTCTTCAGTAAGTAGCAAGAGGAAAAGAGAAGCATCACACTAAATGTTTGCTGCTTTTTTCCCCCAGCATTTTCATGATTTGTATATTTCTTTTCCCTCTAGTTTTCCCACCTCTCCTGCTCCCAGTGTATTTTCACGTTGAAGTGGTGTATTATGTCATCAGAGACAGACGCTGGAAGGTAAAGTGCCTCTTCCTTTTGTTCGTATTGATCAATTCTAGCTTTTGTCTTGTCATTTGCAGGACTTATTCTTCCAACTAACTTTCTACCTACTCTTCCACCTGCAGTTTGCCTTCCTGCTGGGAGGCTTCTGGGCCAGCTTCCGCTGGTACTTCTTTATCAGGTTTTTGGAGAGCCATTGGTTTGTGTGGTGCACTCAAATCAGCCACCTGCCCATGCACATCGACACAGACAAAAGGAAAGATTGGGTCTCCATGCAGCTGGCGGGAACACGTGATGTGGAGCAGGGCTGGTTCAATGATTGGTTCACTGGACACCTCAATTACCAGATTGAGCACCAGTAAGACGAATTGACTCACTTGTTTCAACGCCATTGTCCACCTACCGTTCGTTCACATTTTTTTTTTTTTTTAATTTCAGTCTATTCCCCACTATGCCACGACACAACTTCAGGAAGGTGCAGTCTCAGGTGATGGAGCTTTGCAAGAAACACAACCTTACTTATGAGGTCAAGACGCTCTGGGAAGCTTTTGGAGATATAGTCACGTATGTGATAAAAAAATAAAAATAAAATAAATCATTATGAATAATTGGTTACAGATAACTTGTGTGTACTACAGATCTCTGAAAAAGTCTGGTCAGGTATGGCTGGACGCATGGGACCTCAATGTCAACATGAAGGACAAATGAAGAACTATTTTACAGAATATTTATTTACATTTACACTAGCTTTCTGTTTATCTTATTATTTCAACTTTTTATGTCAATTGAAGTTACATTGCTGTCTCAGAATAAAAGCTTTATACAGAACTGTAGTTAGGAAATGGAGAATTACGTTTACAAATAGTTCAGTTTTGGTGAGGAACATACCTATAAATTCTGGATCATGCCCATCCTTTTTCTTTTCTTTATTTTAATATAACTACCAAGACACAGCATTGGTCACAATAGAGACATCGGATTGTAAATTAAACCTTTCAAAGTATAATAATAATCTAATGCAATCAAGTAAGCACTACAACTTGTAGTATCAATTTCATAGTATTCCATAATGTTTCACAAGTTTGAGTTAGGGACGATTGGTAGTCACTTCTTCTTGCTCAAGCCAATGACACCGCAAACCAGACGACCTCCTGCATGACCAGTAGTCTTACTGTCTGTAAACCCACCAAGGCCAAGATCATCCTCATCAGCGTGGACCTGCATGAAACATTAAAGAGTCCCTGACTGTATGTTAATATATATGGCTTGTTTCGTGTGTATGGTACGCCTGGTAGTGATTGTGTAGTGGCTAGATCTTGTAAAAGTTTCTTACGCTTTGAAAATTGCTGAATCAATAAGAAAGGGAATGCTAACAGGACTATAGTCTGTCCCTAGAAGAGCAAACAAAAAAAAGGAATACCTCTTTTAGAAGGAAGAAGCTACGCATCCAAATTTGAAAGTTTGCCAAAGCAGCTAAAAATCTTTCCTTAGTATACTTAAAGAATAATTTAAATGCCACACAAAAATTCACAGGAATAGAAAAAAACAAAAAACAAAACAAAACAAACAAAAACACTGCTTTCCCACTGTACACATGCCCAAATATATTACACAATGGCTCAATTGATCATTATGGGAAAGTTCTGATATTTCTTATTAGCGTAACTTGCAATATAGCCCCAGTTACAAAAACAGGCCACCATAGGCTAATCAAGCGCTCTAACTTGTATTATTATTATCATTTCTTTCACTACTTTTCTCTTTTTCTAGGTGTGGCAATCCTGAGTGATTCTTTATTTTTGTCAATTTTTAATGTATATACAAAGAATGAAATATTGACTATCAACAATTTATTCGATAAGCTTGTACTGCACTTAACGCATTAAGCAAGACTATACAAATTTATACTACGAACTAACTGCACCATTCTTCAGTGTAGAGCAGGAACTTGAGAGAACTTTTCCATCCACATGTTTCCCCCAGCGCACACTGCCAGTCGCGCAAGAAACATTATAAAATATCCTTTATCACGTGCAATGCTGTCGTATTCACACATCATCGCCTTTAGGATTCCAGCTATGTATTAAGTGAATTCCTCGTTTACCGCGCTTGCGGTCGTGCCAGCTAGGACAGACTATATTAATACCTTACAATAACAAGAACACTAAGTGGTACTTTTGAACTTACCACTACGCTACGTCCAACGATGGAATTGGGTCCCGTGAGAGGGATCTGGGAGTCCACTATATCCAGTGTTACAGTGCCGTTGCTGTCTGCCACCACATTCCCGAGATCTCCAGCATGTCTGTTGTCATCCTTGGGTCCACCATGTTCCTTACCAGCTGGGTTAAAGTGGCCCCCGGCACTGACACACCCTCCAGTGTAGTCCCCAAACTGGTGGATGTGGAATCCATGGTTGCCAGGTTTTAGACCAGTGATGGAGCCAGTCACTTTAGTGTTACCACCCCCCTAATCAAAATAATAATTATAAATATATATATATTATTCATTTGAAACAGGAGAATACCACAAGTCTGTTGGCTTAGTATTTACACGAGTGAAATCTCTGGTATCTTAATTACACTCCAAGATTTCCATAGCTTTAGTTCCTGATGGTTATATGGTAAGTGTGCACGACTTTGAAGTTGATGGTCACAGGTTCAAACCAGAGATGGAAGTCTTTTTTCTTGTCAATTATAGAGTGTGTCAAACTTAATGCTTTTCCACTCAAGTAATGACAACGCTTAACCAACTCTGCTCAACTTGTGAATACACACATCGTTGTTGTCGTTACCGACACACAAGCATATTATTATTATATAGAATTATTTTCCGTATCTGATACTGGACTGCCTGTAGCTAATTGAGGGTCCAGTACTTCATCCTTTGCAAATCGTCACAACTGCTTTGTCTTCTTAAAGCTGTAGTAAAATGCCTGAATTCTTTCACAGAGCAACTCCCTGAATGACTTCTGTAGGCATAAACAATTTCTTCCCCTTCTGGTTTACTAGATTCACTGTTTATAATGCCAAAGTTGCTATTAATCCAGGTCTACTACCTCAACAATTGATCGCCTGATCTCCATTTGCACTGTAGCCTTAGAGATGCCGCCGTAAGGAGTTTGAACATCACTTACTAACTATTGGGGTTAACTTCTGGACTATATAGACGAGAATAAAGAACAATTTTCCTGAGGCGTTACTTCAAACCACCGTACGGTGTCTAAGGGGTTAATAGGCAAGGGGCGCTCAATGAGGTACCATGTGGTGAAAACAAGATAGTGGCAAGAAAGAGAAAAGAGACAGTGTAAGAGCTTAGCAGCAAGCAGTTGAGGCCATACCACAACACACCCTAATTTAGTTCCGAAATAAAGGGTTACCTGTAGGAGCTCCATTCCAGCTGCTTTGGTGGGTGGAGCGAGTGTAGCCTCCCCCCCCCCCCCCCCCCCCCCCCCCCCCCCACACAAGCCCACCCAATAAAACTGAACAATAACAAGGTGGGCTTCCCCTAAAGGCATGGAAGCCAAACCTATTCTGCCATAGTGGTTATACCAGTGGGAAAGGGGACGGCAGTAAAGGGTCTTGCTATGCGAGACTACAACACTTAGGTGCTGGCAAAAGTGCGCAGACCTACAGGTCTCTGCCAGACCCACATAACATGCAGAGGGTCTGGGGCCATGGCCATACCAAATTTGTTCTAGAGGAATGTGGAAGTGGTCAGTGCCCAACCTCCCTTATACCTGAATTTCTACCGCAATGGAGATGCATTCTTTGACAATCTTTTTATTTATTTATTTATTATAAGTTTTTGTAGCTTTTCCTGACAGACTACTGGGCTATGACAAGTTTAAAGAGTTGCTGGTGGAAATGATCAGACATTTAGGGGTAGGTAGAGACGTATTTGGAAATTTTCCAATGGAATATACAGCAAAAACCTCTGCTTTATGCATCTCCCTTTTCTTAAAAACTATATTATAGCCATGTTTGCTGGCTTTGAAAGAGTGGCCAACATGTACAGGAATTTCTATTTGTGGTCGAGGAGTGCCATTCCCTATAATTTGCTAATGGTATTGACCAACGCATTTACGTGTGGCAGAACAACTTAGATATGGCCATGTCCCCAGCGTAGAGGTTCGGTAAAGGGTCCAGTGTGACATAGATTAAGATAAAAAAGTCATTTGAGATCTCCTCCAAAAGGAATTTCTAAATGCTCTCTACCAAATCCAATGCAACCTATCCTATGTGCCTAGTCCTTTGGGCTGAACGTCTTGAACTGCAGAATGAATTGAACAGAGCAATAACTGACCACACCAACTGCCTCCAATGATGGGAACAAAATGGTGTGTAAATATTTATTTCAGCCATTATCTTCTAAAAAAATTAAATTGGTTTTCTGTCGTACCATATCTTCAAATAAAACTGTGCCCTTGACGTCAGAGCTACCCTCCAAAATGCAAACAGCAATTGCAGCCATCCTACAAAAGAAAAATGTTAAATGTAGTCCTCCTAACATTTTTGTCTTACCTAGGATATAATGTTAAGACTTTTACTGAGTACCTATGTTTGTTAAGACAGCCCTGGTTGAGTGAAAATTCCAATGCAGCGACCGCGTGAACTCCGCACCGTGTTGGGGGTGTGGTGTAGGTGTAACCATTACATTCGCTTAATTAGAATGTGCACCGATTTAAAAAAAAATAATATTCGTATTCTCCGTGTGCTGAATTATTTATCCGTGAAATGAAGTGTAGTCCGGGAGAATTTACATTCTGAAATGCGGAGATCGTAGGTAGTAGTTCTCTAGGTCTCTTGAAGTCATGAGGAGGAGGTTAATGGGGGACGTTGGTAAGCTCAAGAGGCTTCCAACAAAAAAATCTCGTGTTACTGAGCCCGTTCAAACCAAGTAAGTCACACTTGTGTACGAGAGTATATTGTAAGAAATAAATAGCTATTTAAGTTCAAGATCTTCGGTTTTGTTTAAGTACAGGGAAAAACAAAACTATCATATTTAAATTGTTTCTATTCATAAAGGATGAGATTTGCTGGATTGAGAGTGGTAAAACAGTGGTGGGCTGCATATAGAATATACAGTCATTGCACAATGCACATTGTTGCTAGGTGAACTGTCTTGGCAGCTATGAGACTGTTACAGTCTGTGCATGAATTTTGCAGTCTTTTGCTGGTAGCGTACCAAAACTCATCTGAATCCAATCCATTTAAATACAATGTGTTAAATAATTACCCCAAAAAAGTATTACAGTTGTGATAACTCTTTTTTTGTTCCTCTTAGCTCCTATTTTCACTGGAAGCTGCTGATAGGTGGTCTGGTTTTGGTACTACTTGACTCCATTGTGAATTTTCGACTGGAGTACTTGTACCCTGTGATGATGTTTATCAGGAGTGTCTACGATTCCTACAAATACCAGGGCTTTGTGAGTTAACTATAAATAAATGACACTCCATGCTAGCCCAACTGCCCTTTTTGCTGATCACCTGTTTTTTTTCTTCAGTTGGTCAGAATTAGTCCTGACTTTAATGTAATCTTGTGTATTGTTATAGGGCTTCATAGTAAATTGGGTTACCATATATGGTTTGGTCCTACTTCGTTTGTTCAAAATGTATGGTATTGAGTGGTACTGAACGTGCATGCCAAGAAATGGTACTGGGTAGGTTCTAGTGAGACATGTGTTGGGATTTCTTGCTGAACTAGTCGCCCAATTATTATGTGTAATTGGTTCAATTAAATATACATAATTTGAGTTATGAACGCTGCAAGGTATGGAAGTTTACTGATGTGATTTAAGTGGTAATGTTAAGTGTCAGAAGCTGGTGGGACAGTAGGTTGATTCAGTGGAATTTTTTTATATTATTGTTTTTATTATTACAGTAAAACTTTAGTCTCCAAACTTCAATTATCCAGGCACTTCAGTTTACCGAACATCCAAAATCTATAGTAGCATGTGCAGACACAAAAAATAGCTTGACTATGCTTTTTCATTATAATACATATTCTATGGTGCTCAGTTATTTGAACATTTCAGTTATCCGAACACCTCTCAGTCCCAACAATCTTGGGATAACTGAAGTCGTACTGTATTATTTTTACTGCCATATCGAAATTGGCTCATTGCAGTAGTGGTATGAATGGGTTTAGAGGAAATGTGAGATTAGTCTGGATTTTAATGACAATACACACACAGTTTATCATATGTTACTGAGATTTATGTATTTGAATCTTGTTCTGGTTGAGTAATGGCTGTGGTAAATGTTTTTGTGTGCGTGTTTAGATTTTTTCACTTCTGTTTATCTCACTGGTTGTATATCTTGACCTCCTGTGTTGGACGGTGCTCACGGTGCCGTGGCTGTTCATAGGAGCAAGTACTTGTGTTTGGCTTGAAATAACTCGTACAATAGGTGAGTATGAGATCCATTGTAACCAGCTAGACCAGTTAGTTAGACTCCCTGGGTTGGTTTGGGCACAGAGTGTAGTCAGACATCTTTACAGCCACTAAACAACACCAGTGAGTTATAGAATTTTGACTTGTACCTGCTACTGACAATCAAAGTCTGCTGCAAAGAATTATTTTTAACGTTCTGCCTAGCATTAAGTATGTATTTTTTATAAATAAGATTCCAAGCCTCTTGTGTGAAAGAAGTCTGGCTTGTTCTTATGAAGTTCTGATTAGTCTGGATTGGTGGTAGTGCCTAGCCATTACAAGCCAGTATGTGGTGAAGTAACCAGAAAGAAAAGACTAAATGTTGCCATTGTTGTTGTATTTTTAGCTTTCAGGCTTCCTCTGTCAGTCAATTTCCTTGTTGCTGTGACCTGTTCTGCAGTGTTGCTGTGTCATCTTATTTTGACATGTATTGTGTTGCTGTGTGCAGATCATGGATTCACTTACTCTGCGCTGCTGCTTGCCATTCTATTTTTGTATATGGAAGTATCTCAGCGGCTCACTTCACTGCCTGTCAACATGGTTAACATTTCACGTCCATTTGCAGCTCACTGGTGAGAAATAGAGCCATTTCTTGACACTATGCTGTGCCACTGGCATTGTTACGTCAACAATGCTGGCAATCTATCCTAGCAATTGTTTGTTAGTCTATTCTATTTCTGTGTGATAATTAATTCATTTATTTTACTTGAGATTCACCAGCAGGAGCTGTGCAGGACCCTCCCTGTTTAACACAGCAAGTCCACACGAACTCTAGCAATGTCCCTCTCACATCAACCAGGTTGCCACACTCGTTTCAAGTTTTTAGCTAGCCCTCAGGGATTTTTAAAAACTTTATGTGGCATGATTCCACACTTTACTCTCATGAGGAACTGATACAGGTACCTGTGCTGTGCCATGTGTAGAGCCATTCCGGGGCTTGGTTATATCAAACATGTGGCCATAGTTCCTACTTTGTGGGGGATTGTAATATTAGTGACATGCCTTTTACTCAAGGTAGTTGTTATACATGAGTTTGTAGGATTGGTTAAATACGGTCAATAACATTGTTTTAAAAGAGTTAGGTTTTGAAGACTGCAAGTGATGGCACCTTGGTGTTTTGAAAGAGTTTTTCTTAATGGGTTTATGGCGCACGCACACGTACACACATTGCCAACTGCTGGGACAATAATAGGCCAATGATAAGATGAAGTATGACCCTCTGTTGTGTGCATGTATGCTGAGGGTTTGTAATGTGTTCACCCAGGCTTACAGATCCATGCACAGAACAGTCTTTGGATTACCCAGTCCTACAATTTTTTTTTTTTTTTTTTTTTAAAGCATTTTTTTTGTAAATGATGTACAGACATTGTTTGAACATTTTCGTTCAATTTAGTGGAAGTTTCTCAAATTGCCCCACTCCTTAATGATTGTAGGTTTGGTTCACACTTCTATGATAAGTGGGAATTTATTTAACTGTCCCTGTATTGAGGTGAACTTTTGGTTTGTTTTACTTTATTTCTGCAGTATTGGATACCCGGTGGTGACCATGAGCTTTCTCATCAAACATCAGATCACTCACATTATTCGGCAGGTGAGTTGGCCTCGTTGCAGGCTGAGTTTGCATGTGGTGTGTGCATGCATGTGATGTGGTATACGTATGCATACATGTAATTATACATTCAGTTTGGAATAGAATGGACATGAAGACAACTAAGTTCATCCATTTACGTGGTTGTCTTGCACAGTGGTAATAGTTCCCCCTTTTACGAACGTAAGGAGGGGAAATGGAACATAGGAAAGGGGGTTGGTCTCTGTAACGCTCAGTACTGGCTGGTTGTGGTAGATTTTAGCTCAGTTGGATGTGTTGTGTGTGTATTATCCTGAAGCTGTGGTTAACTATCAGTAGATATTGTACAGAGTTGATGTTTTTATTTTGGAGTAAATTGTGGTTGATCAGTGTTGAGTTTGTTAACAGGGACTGTTTCGTTTGTAAATGTGGTTGCTAAGTTGAAAGTATTACTCATCCGATGTGGAGATGTTGAATGAATGTTGTTGGTTGCCTGATGTATAGTGTTTAGTTATCCATGTCACCAATCTCCTTCAATGGCTGTGGTATTTAGATTTAGGGCCAGATTCAATACGAAACACAATCATGTACGGACTATTGCTCAATGTGTTGGTGAATATAAGACTAGGATTTGGTAGTAGGCACTGTTGTTACTCTGAATGGTATTACTGTGATGTGTAGTACAAGCTGAAGTCAGTTAGGCTAGTGTGTGTGTTAGGCTGGATGGTGTGTTAGTGGAGTGTGTGTGTTAGGCTGGATGGTGTGTTAGTGGAGTGTGTGTGTTAGGGTGGATGGTGTGTATTAGGGTGGGTGGTGTGTGTTAGGCTGGGTGGTGTGTTAGTGGAGTGTGTGTGTTAGGCTGGATGGTGTGTTAGTGGAGTGTGTGTGTTAGGCTGGATGGTGTGTATTAGGGTGGGTGGTGTGTGTTAGGCTGGGTGGTGTGTTAGTGGAGTGTGAGTGTGTTAGGCTGGATGGTGTGTTAGTGGAGTGTGTGTGTTAGGCTGGATGGTGTGTATTAGGGTGGGTGGTGTGTGTTAGGCTGGGTGGTGTGTTAGTGGAGTGTGAATGTGTTAGGCTGGGTGGTGTGGGTT
>WLWD01002733.1_pt1 | contig 44775 bp, 33 predicted proteins | sample 6712731 | NCBI WGS metagenome assembly WLWD01 (sample SAMN12718690, study PRJNA576275) | sponge metagenome | isolation source: marine sponge | host: Mycale hentscheli | place: New Zealand: South Island, Marlborough, Capsize Point | collected 2014-11-01 | reverse complement strand
GACAATACAGTAACAAACTCCTTGAGGGCAGTAGGTCTAGTTGATAAGACTGTACGAATGCTACTCAGAAGGTTCCTTGTCTTCTCTACATCAATCCAGTTCTGACGTTGAAGGAGCTGGTCATAGATGTCAGGTGATATGAGTCCAATACTGTAGCAGTGATCAGCTACTGTCATAACACAAGGCTTCACTGAGAGGACCAAGTCAGGATACACACTCAGAAATATACTCAAGCTATTGCCACCTAACAATAAAATATTTGTAATGATACCAAATTAAAACAATAACTTGACTTACTTTCAGAGACCTCTACCACAGGATCTTTCTTCTCTACCACAGGATCTTTCTTCTCTACCACAGGATCTTTCTTCTCATATTTCTAAAACCAAAAAATGATTGTTAGTTATTGCAATTTCCCATACATTAGTCTATTTCTACATACCTGTCCATACCAAATGAGGTGTCTATTCTGAAGTGCAATTCCTTGGGAACTGGTGACACATGTCATGGCTGAAGGAATGGACTCGACTTCATGAACTATCCCGAGATGACTCCCTCCTCCATGTGAACGACAGTCAAAGGCAAACTGGTAGTCCATGGAGCTGTTGTAGTTCATTCTGGAACTAGCCTTCTTTAGAGTGTCTTCTATTTCTTGTTTTAGAGCAGTACATTCATGGTGAATGGAGTCTTGGAATTTAGGATCGCACAAAACTACGACTTCGAAATATTTGCATCGAGATATAAATGTTACACGAATTCGTTTAGATCCATACATAAAGTGCACCATGTTTTTCTTGACTCCTTCTCCAATGAAAGTGAAGGACTTGTTGGATACGAGACATGCCATTGCAGCAGGAAAGAGTCCCATAGGAGTAAACCCACTACTGAAGTACATCAAGAGAGGTTCCACGAAACAAGATCTGCAGGATTCTTTGTGGAATAGGTCAAGTTCCTTTGCACTAGTGTTTTCTAACACGCAAGGCATGATGTATTCTTTCTCATCTTCTAAAACTGAGTTAGTATCAGAAGAGTTGACTGATGCAATCTCAGCTATCAAGTGAAGATATGCAAGCAAAGCTACCAGTTGCTCTGGTGGAATTAGATCTCCTGAAATGTCAGCTGTAGCTGTCTTCAAATCTGTCATAGAGAATCGACCTGTCTTCCTGAATCTCTCGGATGTGGCCTGACCTACACTATCAAAGCTCATGGCTTTGAGAATGACACCAGTGATACTGTCATACACTACCTGGATGTCTATGATGACCAAGTCTTCCAAATCAGGCACACTGGGGAAGTACATCAGAACACCGGCATGGTGGTGAAGAAACCACAGAGCTGATTTGGTCTCGTAGGGTGTCATATTGAAGGCATGGGACAAGGCTAAGCAGGTCTCCAGGCTGGCTGTCCTCACTTCTCTCATGCGAAGACACAAGCTGAACAGAAGCCACACAGCTGGAATTTTCAGCTTTTTAAAGTGTTTCTCCATGGCATTCTCCAGTAGCTGATGCAAGTGATTGATTTCTTCTACTCCGCCTCCCATGTTGTCTAAAGAAACAACAAGCTTGTCTTTTGAACAGAACTGAACTATGCCTTTTTTGTAGGAGTCGGTGTCTCGAATCACTTTTTGAAGCTGTGAGTCGACTGTAGCAATGACTTCCTCAGAAACCTTGTCTTTGTGAGTACCCACTATATACACTACTGACTTGGAGGACTCCAGTATCTCACCAATGGCTGAGTTGTCTGTTCCAGGTAGAGGTTGAAGATGGGTGGAGGAACTGAAGCAAGATATACTGGCCAGAGTACGCAAAATCATCTCTTGCAGAGTAAACTCAGATTTCTCTGGTGCAGTAGTCTCTCCTGAAGCTCTCTGATAAAAGACCCGATACTCCTCATCTAGTTGGAACTTGTAGCTAAAGAACAGCAAGTAGAGGCCAGGTCCTATGGTGAGTGCTGGTAGCATATCCATCAGCTCAGGCTGACCTCCGGTGTCCTCCATTCTCAAAAAAGCTTTAAAAGAGTGCTTCACATTTTCTGCAAAGCGTGGTTGTTTGGACACTGTCTCGAATATGGCAGCTATTTCAGAATAATCTGGTGATGATACTGCCTGACCAGCTGGTTGGTCATGTGCTGTTGAGAGTGGAGTGATTTCCTTATGCTTGGGTTGCTTATTTGAAGGTTGGGGTGGCTCTTCCACAGAGTTAGACTGCCCTGTACTGCTAGCCTGACTGACCTCTGCCCTGGTGTCACTACCACTATGGGAATCAGCTGTAGCCTCAGAATTAGATTCAATCTGAAAACTATCTTTGAGAGTGTGAAAGAGTAGAGATGCTTCTTCAATGAGATTCTTTAGAATGGTCCAGTTTGCTGTTCTTTCTGCTGTAGTTGGATCAGACTTGCCTTGGACTACCATATTGGAGCAACACTGTACTGCACCTGTGCTGCCATGAATCTGCTTCTCTTCTTTAGCTGACAGAAGATCTATGATCTCTTTTTTAATTCTCCTGAGAGTTGTACTCTTGCCTTGTCTTGGAGGACCGAGGGACATAAACTTTAAACACAGAAGCTCCAACACTTCTTTAGAAACAATGAAGTGTTTGTATGCATCTTCATACTTGAAAGCTATTGAACATAAAATAAAATATGAATTATAAAATATTGCAAACAAACACTAATTACTGGTATTAAGGGTGCTGGGACATAGCAACGTGCGCGCACCCTCACGCATCACAAATAACCACAAAAATTTGCCGTGCTCGCAATAGTAAAAACGACCGCTAACTTAGCTTGCGCGGGTAATTCAAAGCTTCCCGCCCACCAATTGATAAAACTAACCGAGGCCCCGCCCCTGCTATAAGTTGTAATGAGCGCAGCTGTTTTACATTGTATTTCTTGGCTTACTTTATCAGTATTGTTTCTCCCTAGAGCAGACTCTGGCTCCCAGATTGTCTCCAAGCTTTGACAGGTAAATAATACCTCACTAATGACTCCATATTTTAATTTTTTATTCTTGTGCAAAACTTCTTGCTGATATAACACTCATGATTATTTTTATTTTACAGTATTGTGATGACCAGTGATAATTTTTATGAATGTATACAATATAATGATACTTATTTTATATAAAAAATATTTTGAAATAGCCAGCTAAATATATTTTGTGATGTAGCTAGCTAAGTAAGGATGAATAAACAAATGAAGTGAATAGCTAAGTACAGAAAACTGTACACAAACTGAAACTGTAGAGTTTTCCAGCAGCAAAAATGGTTCACTAATCTATTAATAGGTACATACACACACTGAATATGCATCTAGCTAGCTTGATAAAAGGCTTCCCTTACCTGACCATGCCGAGAAAATCACTATAAGACTACAATAATCTCCTCACACTCGTTTCAGTGGGGCTTATCATCGAGAAGGAGAGGCGGCCAGAAAACTGGTTTGCTAACCGGTAGGCGCCCGAAAGTTGGAGAGCACCTACTTTCCCGCTGGAATCAATTGAATCTGTTGTGGGTGTGGTTTGAATGCAATCAAGTCTATGCTAAAAATCGCGTGGACTAATTTTTAGTCCAGGAGTCTATTTTGTGTTACTTCCCAGAAACTATGCGTAGAAATGACTCAAAATTTCGTACACAGGCTGACTATGACCTTAGATACAAAATGTTCGTTGCAATTTTTTTTAAAGAAAAAAATTCGGGCGCGCTGCCGCGAGGATCAAATGAGCACAATCAACTAGACAAAACAAAGCAGAATTGAGAAAAAGTACAACGAAGGTTTTGAAGACAATCAACAAATGTAGCAGTAGACGAAGAATGGGCTCGTCAGCGAAGGCACCTGAGGAAGAGTTGTGGATTATTTATTTGAGGCTGAGGAGCTCGTAACTCGAACGAAACAGGTTCCCAAGGCCTGTTCTTATTTAGTTAGTCCATTAGCAGTACTCTTTAGGATCCACCCTTAGTTGGATCTCTACAAACACCAAGAAAAAAGTTAGTAATCCCTAGCAACCAAAATCCAATTACAAGGTGTCCCAGCACCCTTAAGGGTGCCCGCACACCGCCTACGCAATTTTTTGTTGATGGTTGCTATGCACGATTACTAATATTGTATACTTACAGGGGCTTCTCCACTACAACACAAGGACAAAGTACCTGCCGAAGGAGCCGCTCACTAATTTTAGAGCGAATCTGGAGGAAATATTGGGGCCTGGTTATAAAACTTTGAGGCACTTTTTTGGAGCGGTGCGGTAAGTTGGAGCTCTGCAATTTGGTGCACTATTAGCCGAGCTGATACTCTACTGCAAGACAGAGAGTTCTTATCCATTTCAATATTACTTTATGATATATTCGCAATTTTTTCTATTTATAAGATATTGAAAAATTCTCGTTGTAGTGCAGTTCATTTTATTTTGGTTTACCCGTGTATAAAATTTTTGTATCGTTCTCATTATTAGATTCCACGAAAAACTGACCCAAAATTTGGAACTTTAATTCCACTCTAGCCCCACCCCCATATCTCGTACTGCGAGTACGCGAGCAATTTTTTTTTTCAATTAGTTTGTATTGGTTCTAAAAAGAGCCCGCCTATATCAAGAGTAAACAAACATCAATACAACAATAACAAGAGAGTCCGAAGAGAGAGCAGTTTATTGGAGATAGCCAAAGGTGAAGGTATTAGATTTGCGCAGCTTGGGAAGTCTTCGCTCCGCAGAAACCGAGCCTGGTGGATCCATCCACTTGAGTTCAGGTGCGCATAGTCCGGAGAACGGCTACTGGTGGAGAGGCAGCCTGGTGCAACTTGCTGCGTGAGCTCAGACGACGTATGGAGAGTTGCTGTAAACGAATATAAGACAACAAGAAGCTAAACTAAAACACCACAACTTCGCAAAGTATACTTCTGCTACTACTGCGAGATTGTTTCTGCTAGCGTATTATGTATTATCGAATGGTGGGGTATTGGCGGGGGAATAAATTAATGTCCGGATCTACAGGCAGAGCGCGTTGCTATGTGAGGGCACCCTTAAGGGTGCTGGCACACCGCCTACGCATCCGCCCACGCAAACTCATTAGCTAAATCAATTATGTTGCTATGGCCAAAGTTTATATACTTTCTATTCTTTGCTGCCTACTCTATACAGCGGACTGTGAAGTGAACCCTTCGGGAAGCAAGCTTACCTGAAATTGGACTCCTATGGCAAGAAACACGGAAGGCATGAGCCCTCCAATTTCACATCCTACAGAGGGAGCTACAGTTGGCAGTTCAAGGCTTCAGCGCCCGTTTAAGCATTCTACGGACCTTGGAGCTCAAGCCCGACAAATTTACAGAAGCTTTTTCCGATTCACAATTTACTTTTCTAATTATGCACAGCAGTAGTTCTTTCATGACAAACTTTGACGCTTTACTTCCGTTGTGTACCTTTATTACGTAATCTCTCTCTGTAACTTTATTTGTTGTAGTCTTGTGTAACTCTATTCCAAATTTAGAACTGCTCTGATACGTCATTCTGTAGTTTTGGCAAGAAATAGCTTGCAGAAGCTAAAAGTATTGGTACGCATACTTTATTCCATAACAGCCCCGCCCTTTCGGGAGGTTAAGGAATACGCGCATTTTGTTGTCAACGAAATCTTTCGTTGAGTGATCCGAGAAGAGCCGGTTTGGAAAAAAATAAACAAAACACGGGAACAACGAATGGAGAAGGCGGCGAACAGCCGACTTCTAACGGGAACTGAGCGCCTTGAACAGCTTCTCGCCAAGCGGCTTGCTCCTGACTCCCCTCTTCTTCAGGCTGTTGTCCTTAGTAAGGCTGGTTCGGTGGAGAAGCGATAGGCTCTGGTGGTGGAAGCCCTCTGTAACCAGCTTCTTGGCTTGTGTTGGTGTGACACTGGGTTTTCCTAAGGACCTGGTGAGAACTGCTGCTTTGATACAGTCTTTTGGGAAAGCCACTTCTTCAGTTGCATCTAAGAAGTCAGAAAGGAGAGTTCCTTCAAACAGCCACTCAGTGATGGATGCAGCAAAACTCTCTCTCAAGTGCCAGTACATCGGGAAGAGTAAGGTAATAACAACAGTAATAGCAATAACAATAACAGTAGTGGTACAATAATAATAATATTATTATTATTATTAATAGTTGTTGTAGTAATAGTAGTAGGTAGTAGTATAGTAATAATAATAATGGTAATATAATAATAATAATAATAATAATAATATAATAATAATAATAATAATAATAATAATAATAATAATATAATAATAATAATATAATAATAATAATGATAATAATTAATAATCTTATTATAGCTTATACTTTCAATGTCAACTCCAATAATTTTCTGGTGGAGTTTTTTCATGCCAAGTGATGTTCCCTGCAGCACCTCTTCCCGGTCCTTATTCATCTAAATAAAATTATTAATTAAAGGCTGCAATAACATATTTTTACCTTCCATAATACTGGTAGCATGTCATAGAAGTGGACATTATTCGGAAAGTTGAGAGTTGCCAACTCACCATTTTGTTCAACTTCCGCAAACAAAATGGGGAAGTCAAAAGCAGATCCGTTGTGTTCTACCAAGACTAATGTATGTACATAGATTAAAAATGAATAAAAAGAGGGGGTAATACTACCCGGATAGTGAGGAATCCCTGTTTTTTCACTGACTGGAGTGGTATTACTCGCAATCCACTCTAAAAATTTTGGCAACACAACAGACAGTGGCCGTTTACTCTTTAAAAGATTGGAGATGATACCTATTACCGGTTAGTTTTATCAATTGGGGGGGGGGGGGTGCCCGTTGCTATGTCCCAGCACCCTTAAAGTCTCATTAGTTACATGTATACCCTACAAGTAACCCACACACTGCACAGGTACCATTGCATTAGCTAGCTCCTAGTGGGCAGCTGGTTTTATAGCCTGGAGCTCAGCCAGTAGAAGCAGCTGCCAGTAGAAGCAGCTGCACTTAGCACTTGCAATTTTGGCAAAGACAATCAATTACCTTACTTATTATAATATGTGAGTGGGTCTAGGAAAAGGGACCTTATGGAGCAAATCAAAAAAATTGAGTTTTTTATGCTAATAAAAAGCTACAATTTATCTCAACTTAGTGCTAAAATACTGGAGGGTAAAGCCTTCGACGTGCAGAGAAACTGGCAGTTGAACTGGGCTGTATTCAGCAAAGCAATTGAACTAGAAATCGAGAAAACATAAATTGAATTTCCACTTCCGGTATAATTAACGTTTCCGTATACTTAACGGCGTACTCCGTATACGCAATTAAAATCGTACAGCCGCTTTTTAACGGCGACTAGTTTGCGTAGAGTTCTTTTTAGCTTTCAAAGCGTCTCACGGCCTGTCTTGTCGGAATCCTTGGCTACTCTATACGCTGTAGCGGTAAATTTTCAGCCAGAGGTAAGCTGTAGAGTGCATGCAATAATCTCAAAGCTATGCCGTTTTTTTTAGCTGCTTCTTTGAAACTCCGCCCATTCCAATCGAGAACAAGAGAGAATAAAAAGTAGCTTGTCTTTCCACCGCACGCTTGGGGTCTTTTAAGTTGTTTTGACATTTGAAATTTGGCATAGACGTAGAGTAAGGGTCACTAAGACTAATTCTGCAAAAAACAAAAATAGGAGAAAGAAAGAATTTTTCCGATGACTTACTTCCAGAGCCTATATCTCAATTTCAATTTTTGCGCCATAAGGTCCCTTTTCCCCGACTCGCTCACATATCATAATTAATTATAATAAATATTTAGTTTTAACATAATTAACACAATAATCAATAATAATATTCTAGTTATTTAACCCTCAGCAAGCATGTGCCAGAGGGTTACAGTAGTCATCCTGTCTGTGTGTCATTCATTCATTCATTCATTCAACAACGGATCTCGAAGACGGCCTTCCAGGCTCTGAAACGATGTAGAGATAGAGAAATTTGCAAAGTAAGTCCCTTTAATGTGCTAGAATTTTTTGTTTCGACTTAGTTTTCAAGAAAAAGCTAGTCGATTTTAGCCTTTCGTACGATCCTTGTGCTAGTGCGCTACCAGTAACGCACCTTTACCGCACGTTATAATCACGTGAGCTGAAAATTGCAGCTATCTAGAGAGTGGCCGGTTGGCTTGTAGTACTACTGCAGTTGCAATTGTCGTGCTTCACGCGTGTAAGGGGGCTCTAGAGTCGAGTTATATACCGCGGAGCTGATCTGTTTAAACCTAGAGGCGTTCCCTTCGCTCTGTTGTTTGCTTCTTTCTTTGTATCGCCGTAAGCAGTAACTGTCTGTGTGTAAATGCTAAAGGTTTGAAATAATTCTTAACAAACGTTCGCTTCTACTGCTGATCTCTGGTGGACATACGCTGAGGGTTCGCACCTCCTGGTGCTTCATATTATAGTATAAGTTATATACTTAACTTTAATTTCCCATATAATCTATTAATGGGATATTCTAAAGAGAATCCAATATCACTGAAGGCAAGATGGCTTTCTAGAGATGCTGCTATTTACTTATACTAACCTGACAGAGTTCCTTTGTATACTCCATCTCTATTAGCAACCAGCAACTGTCCAGTAGACAAGACTGCAGTAGCTATCCATCTAGCAACTGGTCTATCTCCCTCACTAGTAGTCTCAATCCACTCCTCTGTATTGTTGGAGTAACTTCTAATGTTAGAATAGTCACCAATGCCAATTAGATTCGATACATAGGAGATGACAGCTAAGATGTCAGTAAGTGTGGTTACTGTCCTCCATATTCTTGTCCTGCCATTACTAGCAGATGCTAAGAGATCCTCTAAACTGCATACAAATAGTATCTTCTCCCTGCCATATCCTCCTGTGAAGTAGAAGTTGTCTTCATGGAATGTTGATCGCATGTTCCTGCATGAAGAAGGAAGTGAGTCTGCAGTCGTCCAATGGTCGTTGAGTAGAACTTCCACTACGTCCAAGTACTTGTAATGTGAGCCACGCCCACCAGCCACGACCAGGACCTCTGGTGATCCTCCACTAACTGATGATGTCTCGTAGCGACGAGTCGGCATGGCAAGTAGCGATGGCTTCCAGTCCAGATCAGTAGTACTAGCCAACAGAGAGTTAGTGAGTTCGCTAGTGGAGGGATGACGTCCACCAACCAATACAAACTTAGACTGGTAGGTAGTTAGGGACGAGTATTGATATGGTGCACTAGCAGTAGTCCATGAGTGAAGGTCAGTAGAGATGTGAAGTGTGTGACTATCAGCATCCATAACTATGACTTTATTTTGTAGTACTGCACATTGTACAGGATAGACATACTTACTCCATGTATGGCAGTGCTCCCAGTGAAGTGAGACTGGAGGATGGAGATCTCTCTAAATAAAAATAAATAAATAAATAAATATATATATAATTAAATTGATATACTAACAAACAAACAAACATCACTAAGTGCTATTTAAACGAGACTTTAACATGAAAACACACAAACAAACTTATATAAGACTACAAATATAAAACAAACACACAAACAAATGTATTACTATATTAGCAGTGAATACGCTTTCTAAACACTGCACAACTATAAATAAATAAATAAAAGTACATATAAAATGCCAATACTGTAATTAAAACCATGTAAACAAACACACAAACATACAACTATAAATCTACAGAAATGTATGAATGCTAACACACAAACATACAATTTCTCACACCCACACCCATACTTATGCCTCAATTTCACTCCTCTCTTGCTTACCCCTCTTTCCACTACACATACACACATAAAACATAACTCACACACACACACACACATAAGATTCCCATACACCGTCTTCTCTTACCATATCTCCAACTCTAATCCACTTCAATCTTTCCTCCAAGATTAATACAGTCATCAATATTTAATTCTCATTTTAGATCACAAAAAAAATGCAAATGCAAATTCTCTTGCTGCCGCTAGGCATCCTGGCAGAGCCAGGATGCCTGTGCACTAAGCAGGCACTGTGAGCCGTGCAAGCAAAGCTCCTGGAGCCGGGCTAGGAACTCGCAGGAGAACAGGCCTTTCCTCACAGCAAGTGGTGTGAGCACCCGGAGTCCCACCTGGACCATTGCTGTTTCATGAGAAAAGGCCTTGAATTTGCACCCCAGCAAATGCCAAGTACCAAATCACAGCTGGGTGGACTGGTGGGGCTGGTGGGAGGCAGAAGGAAAATCAGATGGAAAAATTGCCTGAGTTGGGCTTGAACTCAGGACCTGGTCCTGAGCCCAGGACACAACCACTACACTACACAGCCACCACATACATATACACAGCCACCACATACATAAACACACACACACCACAAACACATACACACCACACACCACATTCATACACACACACACACACACAAACACCCAACATCCCACAGGGTACAATACTAGCCACAGTGTATCGCGACCACATCAACACAAGTACATAGCTAGAAACAACATTAGGAAGATCTGACAGTCCATCCCAGTCAGTTTAAATGGGCTACTTCAGGCTAATAACTTGTTTAAACAGTTAGCAAAACAATGCACTAAAGATAAAGTCAGCCTCCTGGATGATATGTACACAGTAACACACCGCAAGATGAAGGAACACAAACAGCAGCAGATACAGAATACATACCAACTGGACCATACCTCTGCCACGCCCCAACCCCTCTGTATTGTGTAACAAAGTCTCGCAACTCATACCATACCCACCACTCGCCCAGTCAGCAAAATAACAAAAATTAAAATTCAATTCAAACATGCCGAGCACTTAATTAAATTTAAACAAGATCACACACTCGTAACCAAAAGCACTTCAATAGCCTCATGCAGACTTCCACTGGAATCACTTGTAAGTGCCGTTGGCAGGGCAACCACAAGTACTAGCAAAAAGGCCCACTTCAGACCAATATAGCACCCTCGATCTTACCCTGCTAGGAGTCCTATAGAACAGCACCCTTGATCTTACCCTGCTAGGAGTCCTATAGAACAGCACCCTCGATCTTACCCTGCTAGGAGTCCTATAGAACAGCACCCTCGATCTTACCCTGCTAGGAATCCTATAGAACAGCACCCTCGATCTTACCCTGCTAGGAATCCTGTAGGACTGCGCCACAACTAGCTCCTCATTCAACTCTATGACATTCTTCTCAAAGAACTTGTTGGTAGCCATCAGAGTCTGAAACAATAAAAAAAATATTTTATTATTTTATTTCCGTGAAAAGACTGGGCTGGTCTGACTGAGAAGAGGATGTGCCTGTGTCCCTGAATGGGCTTCTAATCAGACTGTTGTCAACAAAAAAAAATTAAACTGTCTACGTTTTCCAGGTAAATAATGAATGACCTGTTACAATGACCGGACTTGGCTTAGGTAAGGTATGAGGCAAAAGTATCGATCAATCTAACAAAAGTATTTATTGACATTTCATTAGAAGTACTTCCCTAAAACATAGTCCATAAAGTAGACAATATATAATGAAAACAAATGAAGTGAATGGAAACAACTAATCTTCCCAAACTATATCACATTTTCAGAGCAGCCATACAACCATGAAAAGCAGAGCTTCTCATGAATACCTACACCAGGCCAGGAAGACAATGTGTGTTTAATAGACAACTAAAGAAAAGCTTGTTCAGGTACCATAAATAGAGTGCAGCAAAGCATCTGGTCCCTATACTGACTATGCTCTTAATTTAGAGAAGGGAAAAAAAAAGTATTCTTAAGGGACCTTTATTGTCATTCAATTGAGCTACCACTGGGATAGACAGACAGACTGGCAAGATGACTTGCCTTGGACAGATGGATAATACAAGGGAGGGAGCTACAGCAAGGAGAAGGTGGCAAACTCAAGGTGTAGACTCAATACGCTAGAGGTGAAGCTGCACCATGTGAAGCTGAAGGGATTTAGTCTTCACTAATCAACCCAGACAAAGACCTTTTCAATAGAGAGATACTCACTTCTCGTGAACTCACAGTACCCGGTACATATGGGATAGCTACTGACAAATTTACACAAATTTTGACAAGCAATGATTCTCTAACCTTTATTTGATTCCTACATTCATTCAGTATCTTCTCCTTCTCCTCCATTTCTTTGATGCGCTTCTGCTGCTCCAGCAGCACGATATCTAGAGAGCTCCCTAGCTTAACTGGACTCAACTGTCTCTCTGTTCTACTAGATTCCAACGAAACAGCTGACACACTGTGCTCTCTGTCCGGCATACCACTGTTCTCCTGAGGTGCCACATCATCAAAATCTGAGACATAAATGTCCTCTTCCATATTTGCTAAGCCTCTCTTGGTTTCTTGTATCTCAACAATGAGAGCATCAAGAGCAGCCATCTGCTCTGAGCAATCTTCCTCTGAGTACTCACTGATGCTGGATGGACTACACCAGATAACACACACACAAACAAAATAAATAAAAAGTATTCTCTTACAATCCCCCACTCATGCATTAAAAGTCTCTATACATTTCAAACCATAAGCCAATTTCTTGGAACTCTGTGTGCTGTGTGTATAAATGTGAATGTGTGTGTTCACGTATGCATGTGTGTGTGTGTGCATGTGTGTGTGTGTGTGTGTGTGTGTGTGTGTGTGTGTGCGTAAGTGGGGGGTCGTGTTTTAAGTTGCTAACTTTGAACACGTTTGTCGGCGCCTCCACGCGGTGACCCCTGGGCAGTGATCCACTTGCCCCCGTGTGGACCACTGGCTAAAGCTGACTGCGAGTCTGTGTATTGTGTGTGAAATGAGTACAGGACGTCGCCCGATGACGTCACTCAATGCACATCAGATTCGTACACCTGCGGAGGACTTGCAATCCTCTCAGGGAGTAACACCGTGTATGACTGCACATAGCACAAGCAAAATGCAAAGTTCCCCAGTATGGGTATTGGCATCTTGGAATGTGCGTACATTGTTGGATGTAGATGGCAGGATTGAGACTGCTAAGAAGGGAGTGGATGATGCAGAAGTGGTAGATGAGAGGAAAGTGGACCAGGTTGTTGGAGAGTTGTCAAAGTATAGAGTGGAAGTTGCTGCTGTTCAGGAGACTAAGTGGTTTGGGAATGAGGTGTATGAAGTTGGGGGGAGTGTGGTGTTGGCTTCAGGAAGGCCTGTGCCTGGTGATGGGGTGGTGAAACAGAGGGGTGAAGGGGTAGCGATTGTGCTGTCTGGGAGTGCTATAGGTGCGTGGAAGGATGCTGGTAAATCTTGGAAAGCATGGAGTTTGAGGCTTGTGAGTGTGAAGTTGAAGGTGGAGCGAGGATGTAGAGATAAGTGCTTTATGTATGTTCTCAGTGGATATGCACCAACTTATGCAGCCAGTAGGGAGGATAAGAATGCATTTTATGACCTGCTCCAGCAAGCCCTAGACTCAGTACCCGCCCACTCATCCTATGTGCTGCTAGGAGACTTCAACGCACGTGTGGGCTCCAGGGAAGGCAGTGATGATCCTTGGTGGTATGAGAGGGGTCCACATGGGTATGGAGTCATGAATGAAGCCGGAAAGGAGTTGCTGTCTTTCCTGAGTGTCAATGGAGTGACAGTGTGCAACACATGGTTCGTGAAGAAGAATATAAACAAATGTACTTGGCAGCATCCAAAGTCGAAGCGCTGGCACTGCATTGACTATGCGATAGTAAGGAAGAGTGAGAGGTGGAGATGCATGGATGCTATGGTGATGAGAGGAGCCCTGTGTAACACTGATCACATGATGCTCAGGTTAAAGATGAAGATCGGAAGAAAACCTTCTAGTAGACGGCAGGATGAGAAAGGGAGAAAGTTTGATGTGGGAAGGCTTCGCACAGCGTCTGGGGGTGGTATGAAAGGCAAAAACACAGTTAGAGATAAGTATGCAGGTGAGGTGAGCAGAAGATTAAAGGAGAAATGGTGTGAGACAGGGACTGTGGAAGAGAAGTGGGAAGTGATGAAATCAGCACTATGTGTGGCAGCTAAGTCAACACTAGGTACTTCCTCCCAGAAGAAAGTGGACTGGTTTGAGGAGAATGCTGGCATGCTAGTGCCCATGTTAGAGAAGAGAAAGGAAGCATACTTGAAGTGGTTGGACACAGGGAATGAAAGAGAGCGGAAGAAGTTTGCGGAACTGCGCAGGAAGGTCAGAAGAGCTGTGAGGGTAGCAAAGAATAGCTGGTTCCTCAGAAAGGCACAGGAAGCTGAGCATGGGATGCATAGAGGCAAGGTAGTGTGGAGCTGCATCAGAGACATCCAGAGAGGTAGACGTGGACTAGTACCAGTGAGAGCGGTTGTGGTGAGGAATGAAGAAGGAAACTTGTGCAAGACTCCCGAGGCACAGCATCAAAGATGGAGGAGGCACTTTTCAGAGATCCTAAACCTGCAAAGTGGGTTCTCTATGGAGGAGTTGGAGCTAGTGAGGCAGAGACCAGTGAAGGATGAGATGAGTGAGCCTCCCTCAGAAGAGGAGTTGGAGAGAGCTATTGGCAAGCTACGTAGTAGTAAGGCTGGTGGAGAGACAGGGGTTCTTCCAGAAATGGTAAAGGTTGTGTGCCATGAGGAAGCATTCATGTCGTCTTTGATGAGTCTGTGTGGAGATATCTGGAGGAAGAGTGAAGTTCCCAGAGACTGGTGTGATGCAGTCCTTATACCACTGCCGAAGAAAGGCGATCTGTCAGTCTGTGATAACTGGAGGGGCATATCACTGCTGGATGTAGTGGGAAAGGTGGTGGCACGTGTGATCCAGGAACGCCTGCAGAAACTGGCTGAAGATCAGCTTCCTGAGTCTCAGTGTGGATTCAGGAAAGGACGTGGGTGTACGGATATGATCTTCACGGTGAGACAACTAGTAGAGAAGTCATGGGAGCACACTGCCAAAACCTTCCTCACTTTCATAGACCTCCGCAAGGCGTATGACTCTGTGCCACGGGAAGCTCTTTGGATTGCGCTGCAGAAGCTAGGCGTGCCTGAGGGCATGGTCAATATAATTGCTTCCTTCCACAATGGCATGAAAGCCAAGATCCGCCTGGATGGTATGATGCTGGAGGAGTTTAAGGTCAGCAATGGGCTGAGGCAAGGATGCTGCATGGCTCCAGTGTTGTTTAACTTGTTCAGTTGTCTGATGGTAGAGAGGTGGCTCGTGAGGCTGGAAGATGTGGAGGGAGTTGGAGTTGACCTGCACTTCAAGTATGATGAGAAGTTGTTCCGCAGGTATACCAGAAATGCACAAGTGAGGATGCTGACGGAGTGTCTCTTTGCTGATGATGGTGCATTACTGGCTACTAGCAGGAATGCCATGGAGAGGGCAGTACAGGAGTTTAAGGGAGTAGGCACTCAGTTTGGCCTGACTCTTAGTGTCCAGAAGACCAAGCATATGGTGGTAGGAAGACAGGTGGAGGACTCTGAACGTGAGCCTATTGTTGTGGAAGGAGGAGAGATCCAGTGTGTGAAAGAATTTCCGTACCTTGGTGCAGTGATCGCTGACTCTGGCAGGATGGACGCTGACGTGGAGAGCAGACTAGCAAAAGCTTCCAAAGCATATGGTGCCCTTAGGAAGGCTGTGTTCTTGGATAGGAACTTATCCCTCCAGACGAAGCGCAAGGTGTACCAGGCATGTGTCCTGTCTGTACTGTTGTATGGAGCTGAGTGCTGGATCCTTTTGAGGAGACAAGTGAAGAAACTCAACACCTTTCACCACAGGTGTGTGAGAGCAGTCCTGGGCATTTCTAACCAGCAACAGTGGGATGAGAGGATCACCATGGCTGAAGTGAGGAGACGATGGGGAGACGAAGATCTAGTGTCAGACAAGATCCAGATGAAGAGGTTGGAATGGCTAGGTCACTTGGCTCGCATGCAGGACCATCGCATCCCAAAGAGTGTGCTATTCGGTTGGCTGTCTCAGCCCCGTCCTCGTGGAGGTCCTCGCAAGAGGTGGAAGGATGTGGTCAAGGAAGATCTCCAGCAGATAAGTGTGAAGGACGAATGGTATAAGTTAGCCACTACCTCAAGAGACGGATGGAGGTCAAGGTGCAGAGAAGGTGTGAGAAGACAGTTAGAGAGTAGGGCAGCAGCAGCAGCAAGGTCCAGGTCTAGTGTTGGTAGAGAGGTGTGGTGTGGTCTGTGCAACAGGAGGTTCAGGAGAGAGGCAGATAAGAAGAGGCACAAGTGTGCAGACGAGAGGAAGAAGCCACTCAGTCAGCAGAAAGGAGCGGTGAAGTGAATCTCCTGCAACAGATGGTTTGGCAGTCGTGGAGGATTAGCAGTCCACAGATGTCACAGTGATAGACAGTGATGCTGAGGAACTAGCAGGATGCTTGAAGTCCCCCTATAGGGACCGTGTGACCGTAGGACGGCAGCGGAATTACAAGTACAAGTACAAGTGCGTAAGTGAATGTTGTAAATTCAATACAGGACAATTGAGAAACAAAACTAAATTTATAGAGAGAAAAAATTCCCACGGCCTTTGGGAGGATCCTGCGTAGCTCCCTCAGAGATGAAAGAGACCTGATGGCGAGTTCTCCATTGACACAAAGAAACACATAAAAGAATGAGTGTCATATCCACTACTTTTCTCCAAATGCAGAAAGATAAATATTCCATTAAGAAAACAACCCAAAACCAACACCGGCTGCCGGTGGACTAAAGCAAAAGACGAAACCAGACAACAATCTTCAGGACTTCAAGTAACTCATTAATCAACAAATGCAATCCACCACTTGTAAAGTAAGTGGGAAAAAAAATGCAAAGGGAAAATGTTTAGATTACGTACAGTAGACCATGTTACATGATACCCAATGACATGTGGCATGAATTCACACACACACACACGAACTAACATACAATTGCACAGATAATCCATATCATACCACACTACATCACTTCCATACTGGAAAAGGATATATAAAAAATATTTTAGTAATTTCATACAATCCAAGAATTTACTGTTTACTAATAAACCAGTTGAACCAAAGCTCATCTTTCGAGATCAGAACTCAGAGAAGGGGGAGGGGGGAGGGGAGGGTGTTAAATTCAATGGTGGCACCAGAACCACCAGCTGCATCTTCTCACCTTGAGCTGCGAGAACGTGGGAATTCCCGGTGTATGTGTGCCATAGCTATGTTGCCAAAAAGAAAGAAAGACTAAGAAGGGACCTGTCAGAGCAGCAAGTTCAGCGAAAATCCAGTCAGTCTGCTTAATTGAAGCAAGTCATTTTTTTTTATTGTACAAGCTGTTTAGCACGATCCCTATAGCATTTAGAGGGTAGTACAAGGCCTTAGCTTGCTGATATAGCTGTGGAAGAGTTTCTAGCTTTAGCAGTAAATCAACAGAAACGAAAACTTGACTGTTAAAATTTTTCATGTAGTGGTGGTACCAACTGTTTAGTCAAAATGCAATGAAAAAAAATTGTAAAAAAGTTTTTTTCTTTTCAAAAGATACCTGCTGTTGTTTATCAAAATTCTAACACATGAACATATACATTAAAAAATTATAAATAAACATAATCTTCCTATAAAAGTGCACAAACATACAAATACCTCCCACATACAAATTCAATACACATTTTTATAACAACAACAACAACAACAACTAAGCAGATACATAACATTACAACAAATATATATTGTGCTTATGTGTTATTAACACACAACTTACTGTGTTTCTGGAACAAACTAGACTTCAAATGGAACAAACTATTATAGACTTCAAATGGAACAAACTATTATAGACTTCAAATGGCTAGAGTAAAATAGTTACAAACTATAGCAAAAAGAGAGAGATAGTCTTGTCTAACTGTCCTCAAAAACACAAAAGCAACTGAAAAAAACGAGAGGGAAAGTCATGTCTGAGCATGCTCATACAAAGAACCTGGTGCTTTTTTTCAAGAGCATGTTCAGGAACATGAATTTTACCCTCTCTTTTTCCAGTTGCCAGTGCATTTGTTGTGAGCATGCTCAGACATTACTTTCCCTCTCTTTTCTATAAAGTTGTTAGTATTTTTATGAGCATGCTCCGACATATATTCCCCTCTATTTTTCCAGTTGCTGATGCCTAGTTTTATTGAATGCTCAGACTTTAATTTCTCTTTTATTTCAGTTGTTGGAAAAATTAAGCTTGAAATTATGCTAAGCACTTGGCATGTGTGTAGGTAGCAGTGTTTCCCCTTCTTTCAACCCTTTTGTAAAAGTAATCTATTCAAACAGTGGGCTAGTGAAAAAGACTGGATCTAATAAACAAACAATGGACCTAATAACTAGGTAAATCAAACACTTGATCTATTAACCAGCTAGGGATTAGCTACGTGCTCACCTTATTACGAACCGGCTTTCCGCCATAACTGGCTAACCGTTTTCCAAAATTGGGCGTTCCCGCATTCTCTATCTCTGACCCACCACACCCAAAATGCAGACTGTAGATTCTCATAAGGAAAGAATCACGCGACTAGAATTAATAATAACGACCTTCTTGTGCACAAAGGCTGACCTCCACCTTTGACCTCAATCGCTATCACTGGAAGCGCATTTGACCAGCTCTCACTGCTGAAGTGATGGCGAGGTAAGTGTTCTCCAGTGTGTGTTGATACATAGTATAGAGAAGTATTGGTTCCAATAGGTCTACATTGCTAGATGATAACCTAACGCATGCATCACCAATACTGGAGTGCTATTTCTGACACTAGGCTAGCTCCTTGTAATAAACTTTTTTTTCTTTTTTATGGGCGGGGGAAGGCAAAGGGTCTGGGGTCACTAGCATCAACGACTTGTTCGAGCCACCCCGATTTTGGGGTGGCGGTTTCAGCACATTCCTTGGTACATTCGTCATGGGACGTCGTTATAATGCGTCATTATACGGTTCTTTTTTTTTCCTTCAAGCATGGAAGACTCTTACCTGATGAGGTTTGTAATGTAAGATCACAGCTACTTGCGGCGCAATCTGGAGGAGAGGGCCCAGAATTCTCTTCCAATGCTTCCATGCTTCCTTCATTAGATTACGCCAGGCTAACACAACTCCAGAACGGAGTCTTGAGAGATCTGATCTCTCCGCAACTAGCCTACGGACATATCTAGACTCTGATGGAAGATCAGAGCCACAACCTAAGCAGAACTCCATAGTTAGCCGGATCGTGCTGGTCGAGCTGCAAGTTACAGTACTTTCCCGGGAAATATTATAATGCGCGGGGGAATATGTGACGCAATTTTGACACTTTTTAATTAAATTCCTCTGGAACAAGTCGTTGATGCTAGTGACCCCAGACCCTTTCCCTTCCCCCACCCCCCAAAAAGAAGGTAAAGGGTCTGGCCCGCCAGACTAGTAATAACCTGACAACAGTGTGTATGTTTGTGTGTATGCTTGTGTGTTAAATATACATGTGCAGTGGAACATCAATTATCTGGACATCAATCATTCCAATCATCCATTAACCGGAACAGAACAAAGACTGCATGCACATTTAAAATTGCAAGTGACTGAAAAAGGGAGGAGCTACAGAGAAAGGCAAGGGTAAGTTATAATTATCTGGAGAAAAAAGAGTGTGTTTGTGTGTGTGAATAGAAAAGAGTGTGTGTGTGCGTGTGAGTAGAAAAAAGTGTGTGTGTGAGCAGAAATAAGAGCGTGTTTGTGTGTGTGAGCAGAAAAAGAGCGTATTTGTGTGTGCATGTGAGTAGAAAAGTGTGTGTTTGTGTGTGCATGTGAGTAGAAAATAGCGTGTTTGTGTGTGAGTAGAAAAATAGTGTTTGTGTGTGCGTATGAGTACAAAAAGAGTGTGCTTGTGTGTGAGTAGAAAAAGTGTGTTTGTGTGTGCGTGTGAGTAGAAAAAGAGCGTGTTTGTGTGTGAGTAGAAAAGAGTATGTTTGTGTGTGAGTAGAAAAAGAGTGTGTTTGTGTGTGCATGTGAGTAGAAAAAAGAGTGTTTTTGTGTGTGAGTAGAAAAAGAGTATGTTTGTGTGTGAGTAGAAAAGAGTGTGTTTGTGTGTGCATGTGAGTAGAAAAAAAGAGTGTGTTTGTGTGTGAGTAGAAAAAGAGTGTGATAGATTAGTAATCAATTTACCAATTGTGGTAGAGTTTATCATTGAAATTTAACCTAAATATATATATAGCCAAAGAAGCTTTTTATTCATATTTGCAATGACACAACTATAATTATCACATGGAATGTATAAAAATCAAGGTATTATTCTGACAAAGGGTGAAAGGAGGGTGTCATTCTCTACTCCAAGTCCTGAAACTGCTGCATGTAGAATAGAGAAGTCATAACTCACCAGTGTTACTTGGATTAAGTCCTACATACAAAATTTAAGCAATATGTAGTTCATAATGCTTGCCTACAATAGACATTGTTCTAAACTAACTGAAATGATATAAGCTAATATCCATAACAAAGACAAGAAAACTCGGCTGACTGTATGCTCAGTATCTTAAAGAATTACAAAGTGTTATTGGATACCTGGGATGAAGCAGTGGATGTAGTCAAAGATGTTGAAACAAAGTCTAGAATTCGAGGAGTGAGTTCGCAAATGAGTACTTTTGATTTTTTGTTTGGCGCAATGTTGAGTGAGATGATTTTACGTCATACAGACAATCTCAGTCGAACATTACAAAAAAAAGACATGTTTGGCAGCTGAAGGACAGCAAATTGCGAGGTTGGTTGTTGACACTTTGTTAACTGAGAAATGATGAGTCGTTTGACTTATTTTGGCAAAAGCTGAAATCTTTTTCACAACCTTTGGATATTGAGCCAAGTCTTCCTCGCGCCTTACTATGTGAAGTGTGTACTGTAATGAAACTAATCTTAATTATGCCTGCTACCAATGCATCGTCCGAGCACTCATTTACTGCACTGCGTAGAATATAAAATTACTTAAGAAATACAATGGGACAAGAGAGATTGAATTATCTTATGATATTACATGTTCATAGAGATATAACTGATAATCTTGACATGATCAGTGTGGCTAATGAAGTTGTTAGTGATTCCGAACACAGAATGCAAATATTTGGTACATTTACTTGAAACTGTTTTTTCATGAACCAGTCATCTTCATTTATTTCCTGAAATGTAACATAATAACATTGTTTCAAAGTTTTTTCTTGCTGGTTATAGTTCATGTTATACCAATTTGATTTTTTATACCAAACAATTCATTTTTAATGCCAACATGTTTCAGCAGACTGCTTCTGCCATCATCAGGGCTGATTTATAGAAATCAAAAAACAAAAATTTGTTGTTTTTTTATTTCTATAAATCAGCCCTGATGATGGCAGAAGCAGTCTGCTGAAACATGTTGGCATTAAAAATGAATTGTTTGGTATAAAAAATCAAATTGGTATAACATAATAACATTATTATTATTTTAGTTATCAATGGTCATAGCATTAATACATGCAATTTCCTACTAATTTATTCTTACTGATGTCGAGTGGCCTGACCAATCCAAAATACGTTGCTCCTCCCCTGCTAGCTACACTCAACCCACTATGTACTATATAGGCATTAATTAGAACTGCACATGTCATTAATTGCCTTATTTAATTGTGTGATGTGTTGTGACGTTTGCCCGTGATTGGCTCTGCTACCAACATTACATGCTTATATGTCTTAGAGGGATGGAGCTGTAGTCCAGGGAGCCATACCATGTCTAGGGCCTAACATGCAGATCAGCTCTCTTTAAAGTCTCCATTGCTTCATTGTGGGTGGGTTGTCTGCTTGCTCCACAGAGTCCTACCTAAACTCAATACATGATAGTTCAATCCCTTGAATGGTACCTATAATTTAGTTGTTGATTTATGTTTTATTCATGTTTTGTTTTTGTTGTTGTTTTTGGTCTTTTTTTTTCTTCCTTTTTTTAATGCTTATATTTTCCTTACTTGATTAATGAAAAGTACAGTAGAAGCCAAAATAACGTGCTGGTTTTCACACCGTAGAACGGGCGTACTACTGCGTGACCGTTAAAAAAAAAAAAAAAGCGGCAAGCATCGCACCGTAGCACAGACGTAAAACGGGCGTTCTGTTTAATTGTAACCGTCGTCTCCCGTCTTTCCGCAACAGTTAAACCGTTCGTTTCTTCCGCGTATTGATTGTTAACGATTGCCGTTTTAGGAATGCATTTCGAAGAGGGAGCTTGCAGCGAGGAGTCCAGTCGTACTGCACAAGATAATTTGCTCAAGTTTTAACGGAATTACCTGTCCTAGATAATTTGGAGGCTTCCAGTGAGTTACATTTGAGTTTAGAGAAATAACTTAGAAGATGCCATTTTCCTTTCACTTAGTAAATAAAATAAAATTATGAAGCTACTTTATGATAGATCAGATTATTACCATTTAGCTTTATGCTTTTTTTTATAAAGAAGCTTAGAATTGTTGGATGAAAGTTTTTTTTCCTTTTCCAGACTGGTATTGCAGGTAAGCAGTCTTCACGAAGTCAAGAGTTCAATCAAGTGGGAGGGGCAGGAAGCTTTTCCCCAACTTTCTGCTCTCTCCCACCCACCCCCCATATATTTGTATACTGTTGTGTGCCACATGCAGTTGAGGCTGATCACAAAACGTACATTTAGTTCATAATTGTAAGCTAACTGCTCTCAATGATTAAAAAAAACAGCTTGGTATATTATTTAGAGTGATAAATTTGCCACTAAACAAAATTAAACCTGATCAGTACAGAATTCTTCATTCTCAACTATTCTGATTAAAATTGATTTATTATGGGATGAATTGTGTGGATTTGACTGTAGAAAACTCTATAAAGGTGTCGCTGCTGTGGATGGTGTCGCTGCTGTGGATGGTGTCGCTGCTGTGGATGGTGTTGCTGCTGTGGATGGTGTTGCTGTTGTGGATGGTGTCGCTGCTGTGGGTGGTGTCGCTGCTGTGGATGGTGTCGCTGCTGTGGATGGTGTTGCTGCTGTGGATGGTGTCGCTGCTATGGATGGTGTTGCTGCTGTGGATGGTGTCGCTGCTGTGGATGGTGTCGCTGCTGTGGATGTGTGGATGGTGGTTGTAGACAGTATGGCTGCTATTACTGACACAGTTGCTGATGTAACTGGCTTCATTGATGTATCAGAAAGTATTGTAATATAGTGAGGTTGAGATGGTAGACTAGGAAACTTTATGAAAAAGTGGAAATGAGCAGCCAAGTTGTGAAGTTAAACTTGGATAGTCTAGAATTAGATAAGGGAGGTCATGGTGGTTGCAGCCTAGGATTTAATAGTTTGGGATAGGGATATAGAAATATATAACCAACAATGCCTATGATTGTTATGTTTCTGTTATTGTTTATAGTGTACCTAACTCAAGTGACAATACTGCCCTTATTTGGTCATATCACTAATGGGTTTGTGGTAATAACACCACCCCCTCACAATGAAGCAGCTGACTAATCTAAAACCAACTGGTATTTAGGTCTAATACATAAAAAATATATATATAATATTCTGGCATTCTAGTTCCACTGTTTGTCTGTTTTTTTGTTTGTTTGTTTTTAAGTCTATTAATGTGTAGTATTTAATATCATTGATACATTAAATTCCATACTTCTAGTACAAAAATTGGAGTATCTTGTTTGTGTGTTTTCATTCACTCTACACATTTGTATGTTTAACATGGTTTGTTGGAGCGGCAGTTGATGCTGCTTAGGTAGGGTGCTAAGTGGTGTTAATCATTACTCCTCACCACTTAGCGATCCCCTATTGCTTGGTCAGATTGGGCGCTAAGTGGTGTTGTTGTTAACACCGCTTACCACTGATTTGCTCTCCTGTTTGTGCAAATTCAGACTCTTAGGACTCCCCAATCTACAAACTTTGTTGTGTGTTCCCTCCTCCCCCCAACTATACCACTTCATCACCCTCACCTCATCCTCTCTCTCTCTTTTTTTTTTTTTTTTTTTTTTGGCACATCATACACATGTGAGTTGCCAGGGTGACTTGACATGAACACAGATTTAAAATTCTTTTCAAAGCCAGGCTCCTCCGCTGACTGTTACCGCAAATTAGGCGAGGGTTGTGGTGTTTGTATTGTAGGGTGCTAAGTGGTGTTAGTTGTTAACACCGCTTAGCACTGATTTGCATTTTTTTTTTTTGTGCAAATTCAGACTCCCCCTGCTCTTCTTCACGCTAGGGTTCCTGCGATTAGCAATTTATTAATTAATTAATTTATTTATTTTGGTTATCCTAGAGGAGGAGGTCTACTATCTTGCTACTTGCCATTGCTCAGTTAGCCAGCGCTAGCCTAAGTAGAGAGGTGGGTGGGTGAGAAACTCTGATACGCTCCATCTGCTCACACTAGCTGTCGCACTTGGAATGTGCTCGCTCCACATGTGCCCCGTCTTATCCTGTGAGTGCCTATATCTTCTCACCTGCACCTATTATACTGTGTGCGCTTTTTCTCGTCGTCCCTGTCCCCCGGCCTTTCCTCCTCCCACGTTAACCTCGCTTAATGACTATTGCCATTAAGCTTCATCTGGTATGCATTGTTCTTCCATCTTCCCAGCATCTTGACAACAGAGTCTTCCACTCCAGCTTTTGCTGCCGTGGTGGCTGCTCTGCTGCGAAAACTATGTCCAGAGCATTCCTTACAGTCCACTCCCACTCTCTGCAGCACTTTTCTGACCCGTGACACAAAACACACTCTACTGAGGGACTTTTTATCCTTGAATTGGAACAGTGGGCCTTGACCCGATCCTCGGACTACCAGGTAGTCTAATACTGCCTTGACTGGCATAGCTGGCTGGCCACTTTACCGACTATCACATCCACCCCTTCCTAAACGAGTCTGTCTTTGAGGCTTTCAGGTGTAATTTTAGCATGGTGGGAGTCGCCAGATTGTCCACTGCTCTACATCCGCTAGATCCGTGAATGAGTCGTGAGTAAAGCTGTTGTAGGCGGAGTCAGTGGGTATGGTGATCTCCCCCGACCTCAAGAATCCAAGGAAACGGAGGGATGCTACTGCCCACAGCATCCGGCCATCCCGGCCCTTTCCTTGCCACATTGTCCTCAGTTTCTCCATTCCATTCTAAACTTGCCTCATACAAACCCACTGTTTACTTTGGTTCTAGTCACTCACTTCATATACTCTTGTAATGTAGTTCTTAGTAGTAGTATTATTGCAGTTGTGAAAGTCACAGTTGTCTTCTCTCTCTCCTAGCTGTCCTTGTGCAGTCATAGTTCTAGTGCAAGATCTCTGCTCCCTCGCTAGTAGAGATCTCTGTCTTGCTACTTAGTTCAGTTAGTGTTCTAGTCATTGTAGTAGTTAGTCAGTCGCATTGTGTCTAGATAGACTGAGCTTTAGCAGTGACAGAAGTGCTGTCTGGTGCATAGCTTAGTTCTTAGGTGATAGCTAGGCCTTAGAATTGAGTAGTGTGTTAGATAGCTGGTCCTTCGATTGTCGCTTGATTAATCATTTCTATCCTGTGTGCCTTACACCCGCTCATACTGTACTAAACTAGCCCATTTCACTAAAAAAAATGTGTACATATGTTAGAATTACAAGCACGAAAACACAAATCCAAGAGTCTTGAATTATGTTAAGCTAATTTTACTTAAGGTGTACACTTTCAATGTAGGAATGTGAAGTGGGAGGTGTATATTGTGGTGAACCCACTGGTCTACACGAGTATGTGCCAGGATGACTCCTTGACTTCAATGCAACTAGAGGTGAGGAACTTTCTTAACTACACTAACAAGAAAGAGGCCTTTTGAAATTGTCTTTTAGTGATTACTGTATTTATTACTCATATTGTATTTGGCTTATGGATATTTCCATTTAATGCACACTTAGACTACCTGAAATATATAGGGAGCGACTTAGAGTCTGAACTTTTCGAACTCTTGTCACTTCATTTACTAACAGAATAATCCTTTGAAACATTTTGTATGTGTGGTTGGGGATACACACACACACATATACACACACCACATACATACACACACACACACACACATACACTGCAGACACATTAACTCTTCATTTGTAAAGTATTGAATACAAATGAAAGGTGAAGAGTTCCCGGATCATTTGGTCGATGACCTGACGACAGCCATGCACTATCACCTTGTCTAACATGCACAACACACACTACAGTAATGTAAAATTCGGACTTACCATTACCAACAGTACTAACTGAAACTCAATTTCTGATGGTCTCAGAACTGCTATGTTGTTCAGACAGAGTTCACAGCTTATTCATCTTCTATTTGATGGATTCTGAGCTTCTCAACCTCGTACAATTAAATATTTTTGGGCGGACAGACAACGCAATGGTTAGCGTTCCAGCAGCCATATTTTTTAAATTGTAAAAAAAAAAAAACAACTAAATACCTGTGCTATCATTTCGATTTTTTTTATTACAGGAAGTACTACATCAGAGCAACGTATAAACAAAAAATGGGAACGTTATATTGGATAATTGATTTTTTTTTTAATACGAGGAACCACCGACCAAATGCAGAATGCCATGTGGCATCTACGGTGGTGAAAGGGTTAATGCAGTGACTGCAGATCAGTGTACTTGCTAGTCTTGGCTTCTACCACACACATATACACATAGACACACTCATACACATACACACACACACACACACACACTGCACTCATACACACACACACATACACACACACTAATTTATGTACCCATTTGTGTTTAATGGATTATACTATATCACCTGAGATTTGATTTGGGGATAGTTGGGTGCAATGAAGAAGTTGAGTGTTATAGAGGATTGTGTGTGTGTGTTTGTTCATGTGATTAACAAACTATCGTTTCCCCGATCTGTCTTGTGCTATCTTGGTTCTTATATAGGGCCAGAGGGACCTAACCGGTCATGGCCGTATAGGTAGTTAGTAAACTGGGTGTGGCACCAGTGGTACTAATTATGGTGAACTTGTACTTTTTACACAAGAATGCTAGATCGCAACTCTGATCATGATGAAGACACTTGTAGCAAGTGCTCCAAAGGAGACACTACAAAATGTTTGTCTAAAAATTGATGAGGAAATTCAATGTCTACTGTGCTGGTGTATATTTCCAAGTAAAATAGCTCTACCGGTGTTTTAAAGTCAGTGACTTAAAAATGTTTTGCTTGTGGTTTTGAGGTGTGGCTTTGAACCTGAAATTATTTCTGCAATTGCCAAAAAATAGATGCTATTTTGGTAACACAATAGAATGTCATTATCCAACACTACAGTTAACTGAATACTACTATAAGTTAAATTGGCGAGTGAGCGAGACACTATCCAAGGTAACTCAATTGAAAATCGGGGATATTTGTTTATATGTGGGGACGTACGTATGTCATTTGTACTTTGACCCTCATGCATTTTTGTGTTAGCTCGATGTTCGACCCTGTCCCAAACTTCACTAAACCGAACCCTCTGGTTTAGCAATCATTGCCCGTATCACCTTAGAAATTGAATTGTTTACCGCTTTGAGTTCTTTTGCAGTGCAGTTTGAATTTAAAAAACTTGCCTGAGTACCATTTCTGTGTGAGTTAGTGGCGGTGGTAAGTTAATACACTATTTGTCATAGCTATAAACCCTACGCAACAGTATTTACTTGAATATTCATTGTCCACTGGAATAACCACTAAGGTAAGTCTTGTGTAGATATATTCGGTTGTGAAAGTATTATGGGTTACAGCTACTATTATGAATACCACAAAGAAAACATTACTTGTTATTTTTTTTGTTTTTTTCCAATTCAAACAATTGTGGGGAGTGGTTACCATGGCATTGAATACCCTATTCCGTATACACATAATTAAAAAAATTCGCCGTTTTTTTGAGCTTCTAAGTGCCGCTTGTTGGTTGTCAAGGGCCACTGGTAGTCAGAATGGCTTCTAAAGAAGCTACCAATACTCGGGCTAAGCTAAGATGCTTGGGATAAATACGCAATTCGAACAATGTCAGCACTACTACGTGTATATGCTTCAGATGCTGTTTACTGTGGTTGGTATGTCACACCTCTTACACCACACTCAATTCCTGGCCAGACAACTTAGAAATGCCAGGGAATCCCCTAGTGGTCTCAAGTTTGATAGTGATAGCCAAACTTCTTTTTTTCTTGTGTTGTTTTTAGAAAGCCTGTTAAAGAGAGAGAATACGTCTAATGAGTAAAAAAAGGCTGAGTATTTCTATGCTCTTGATTTTTACATCCAGTGAACTGTGAGATACTCATCTTTAGTTACATGAAAATGGTGACGTTACGACTATGAAGCAGATTATTAGACGAAAACTTGGTCAAACTGTTGGAAAGCCAACTACTAGAATTTGTACATGGGGCCCATTGCCCATGTGCAACGAGTAGAGGAATAGCAGTTGTATCATGTCTACCAAAACTGTGTGTGATGAGTTTGATGTGTGTGATGGAGACTCGTGAATGTGTGTAAACATTGCATTGTGACAGTCATTGCTGTTGGCTATGATCTGCTGGTGTACTTCTCATCTTCATGTCATCAGTGTACACATCTTAGACTGAGGTGGGTACACGGATACATGGATGATTTCATCTTCAGAGATGTTAATTAAAGGAAGTTACAAATTGTGTAGTTTCACTATATTTTGTATATTTCAGTTGATTGTAAGGAGGTAAGTGGGGAGATTACTGATAATAGATTTTGGTGGTCTGCGTGTTTAGTTTCAGTTGTTTTCTTTTGAGTGTGTGTTTGAACTTAAAAGCAGCACACTACACAAGAGAGTTGAAAAATGCAGCTGTAGGTTGTAGTGAGTACATTCAGCATCAGCTGTATGTGCACATGTATTATATCTACTGCTTATATATCCTATAATTTATTGTGATGACTGCAGATATACAAGAGGTGAGTTAAGATATGGGAAACAGTAAATATTACTATTATTATTTCAACTTCTTTAAGTGAATCTATGGAGTAAAAGAGATTGCATAAATCCTTGTTTGAAGGAAAACCTACTGGAGTATTGAGGACAACTAAACCTCACTGACACTGTCATAATCCAACTCTTTAAGAGCTTCTTCATACTGGAAGTTTACAGTATTTTATTTTTATGGAATAGATTTTGTTAATGGCATTGGGAATGTTATACTAGCTTACAAGAAGACAACATTTTCAGAATAAAGTTGACTACCTAACATAGTACTTGTCTGGGATTCTCCCAGACATCTGTACACTTCTCTACAGCTCCCAGACAACTGAAAGAACTTTATGCATCTATGAACATTCATTCCATGTCATCCCTTACCCATTCCACGTCATCCCTTACCCATTCCACGTACTCTATAATTATATTCATATTCCATGTAACCCATTGCACCCCGCATCTTGTTAAGTTCTATATATTGTTGTGTCTTATATTGTAATGATCGTCGTAACTCTATCAATACTGTGATTGCCCCGCACATTTGGTCCTTCGAGCCCTGAGACGACCACCGCCGAGGAGTTGCTGCTTCACTGCATTCAGCCAGAAGTCCGGTGCTTCAGCTTCTTCAGGCTGCCATTGCTCAGGATTCTTCTCCAACTCGACCATCTCCATTATACAGTCAACTACCAATCCCCGCCAATCATCACCTCCAAGCGTGACTTCACACCTCGAACTTGGAAGTTCCGAGCTATCTCTGTTCGTGCGTGCTCCATTGCCGACCCCGTACCGACCTACCAGCCATCTCCGTTATAGATTAAATCCAGCCATGACTACAGTCGACGACCATTCCATCGGGTTGGAACGCAAGAGGCGCTCCACCAAGAAGGGTATGGTGACCAGAATCCGTACCCACCTTGTCGGCCACCAAGCCGCCAATCCTGAGACCTACGCAGTTTCCACCATTGAAGATCTCGGCCGAGAACTCAAGCTCCATCTCGAGGAATATCACAATCAGTGTGACATAATTTCCCGCATCATTGATGAGCATCCTGAACTCGCCACTGATGACGATGCCGTCCAGGAACGTCACCTTGAAGAATTCAGCTCCACTAAGTCTTCCCTCACGGCTTTGTTGGATGCCCACAGACTGTGGGGACAAGCCCAAACCCTCAGCTTTGACATGGAGGCCGAACTTGTCGACCCCACACCCAACTCTGCAAGCTTCAGGGAAGCAGCAGCCAAGCTGACCAGTCAAGTGGCTCCCATAGTCACTGCAGCCCGGACTTACTTCAAGACTATGCCTGTCCTGAAGGAGACCGTAGACGAGCTCCAGGAGAAAATGAGACAGCTAAGAGCAATCGTCAGAGGCGCTGACACTATAGTCCCCACTCCACCCACTCCCGTTCCAGTCGTCTCCGCTCCAGAACCATCCCACAGCCACTCCACGCTAAAGATCGACGTACCGTCCTTCGATGGTGCTCCAGAACATTGGGAGCAGTTCGAGTCACTTTTCCAGTCCACCATTAGGACGAGGGCCAAAGGATTCTCACCCATGGAGATCCGCGGCCTACTCAGGACTGCTGTCCAGCCAGAGAAAGCTAAAAGAATCCTAGACCACCTCCCATCCACCAGCTTCAGTCTAGATGAGATGCTGGGAGAACTCAAATCCGTCTACGGTGATCCCAGTGTCGTCTGCCCTCTTCTGGTCAAGAAAATCATTTCCTCCACCAAATTAGGGTTTGACCATCATAGTTTGTCTGTCTTCCATGATGACTTTTGTCTCCCATACAGGAGGTTTTGTTCCATTGCAGGTGACAGTCTCTCCGCCTTCCTTGCTGTGCTTGCTGTGGACAGGATGTCAGCCCCCTGCAGAGATGAATGGTTGAGGACGACAGACAGTGACAAGATTCCCTCCATGGAAGAAGTCACCACCTTCGTGAAGAAGTGGATGCTCAAGCTGCCCAGCACTGCCAATCCATCCAATCCAGCTTCCACCTTCACTCCTCCATCAGTCAAGCCCAACAAGCCAGCCTTCCAGAGGCCTGAGCCATCTTCCACTCCTCCCAGGAAGTCTCAGCCGGGATGCCCTGCCTGTGGACAGAATCACGGCATGCTACGTTGTTCTACGTTCGGCTCCATGGACGTGGACCGTCGCAATGACCTGGTCAGAAAACACAAACTATGCATCAACTGTTTTTCTGCCTTACATGGGTATAGACAATGTCCAGTCAGATTCTCTTGCAAGTCTTGTGGAGGTCGTCACCACACGATGTTGCACAGAGATACCACACCCACTACCGCTCCATCTAATACGCCCACTCCAGCCACTCCTACTGCCCTTCCATCTTTCACTGCCGCAGCAACCGCTCCCACCTCCAGGTTCCTGCTGACTGCGCTGGTCACTCTCCAGAATGAAGGAAACACCTACCACGCCAGAGCCATTCTTGACACGGGTGCTGCCATCTCCTTCATGTCAGAGGCTGCTGTCTCCGCCCTTCACCTGAAAAGGACCTTCCAACCACTGCAGGTCGCGGGAACCATGGGGGAGGGGCAGTGTAAGTTTGCTGTGTCTACCAAATTGTATTCTACAGACAATCGTTTCCAGTCTGATGTTATCAATTTTACTGTTATCTCTAAGTTGCCTCACCTCCAGACTCCACCCAACTCATCCGAGATCCTAGCCCATCCATCGCTCCGTTCCTACCAGCTAGCCGACCCGGACTTAGGAGGACACGTTGATCTCATCCTAGGTGTCACAGACTCCTTGGCACTATTCACAGGAGAGACCTTCCGAGTCCAGGGCATGGTTGCAGTCCCCACTCAACTTGGCCTGTGTTTGAGTGGTCCGATGCTGACTACTGACCCACCTCTGGCTCTAGTAGCCACAGTCCCTCCCACTGACCTCCAGTCTGACTTGTCCAAATTGTGGGAGCTGGACCAGGTCCCGGAATCACCAGAACACTCTTCCGAGGACCAGAGAGTCATTGAAGAATTCAACCAGACCTATTCCTTCAGTGATGGTAGATTCTCAGTCTCTCTTCCCAAAGTTCCAGACCCTCCAAAGCTTGGTGAATCCCGTCGCCAGGCCGTCTCCAGACTACTCCAGAACGAGAAGTCCCTTGCCAAGAAGGGCAAACTCGAATCGTTCCAGGCCGCTGTCCGAGAGTACGTGGATCTTGGTCACGCCCATCGCATTCCGTTCCAGCAACTTCATCCCGCCACCTCCCACTTCTACCTCCCTGTGCACGGGGTGTTTAAAGATTGCTCGACCACCACCAAGGTACGGGCTGTCTTCGACGCCTCGGCCAGGACTTCATCATCCCACTCCCTCAACGACACCCTCCTTTCCGGACCCAACCTCTACCCGCCCCTCACCGACATCCTCCTCCGGTTCAGGAGGTTTCCCGTCGGAATGTCCGCAGACATTTCGAAAATGTTTAGGGAAATTCTCCTGAACCCGGGGGAAAAGGACCTTCACAGATTCATGATGCGTGACACCGATGGCAGGATAGTGGATTGCCGAATGGATAGACTGACCTTCGGGGTTAAGTGCTCTCCCTATCTGGCCACTCAGGTCCTTCACACCCTTGCCTCGCTCCATTCCTCCTCCCATCCCTCCGCCTCCTATGCCATCACCCACAACTTCTATGTGGACGACTTCCTGGCAGGTGCTGCCACTGTGGAGGATGCTAGCAGCCTCCAGCAGGAAATTTCGGACCTCCTGTCTAAAGCAGGAATGACCTTGCGGAAGTGGCGCAGCAATTCCACAGCTCTGCTAGATTCCATCCCTGAAGAGCTCCACGATTCCTCATCCTCAATCCATATCCATTCTCCATCCCTCTCCCCAAAGGCCCTCGGAGTCCACTGGGATGTTGCCAATGACTGCCTCCACGTCTCCATTCCTGAGTTGGCTCCTCCCACCAGAGATGTCACCAAGCGGCAGATAGCCTCAGCCACAGCAGGTGTGTTTGATGTGTTGGGGTTATTATCACCTGCCATTCTCCCTGCCAGAGTTCTCTTTCAGGATACATGGAAGAGGTCACTTACTTGGGACGACCCTGTTCCCGAGGACATGGCCGAATCCTGGGCTACCTGGGTTGAGGACTTGCAGTCTGTGAATGGACATGCCATCCCTCGCAGACTTTCACTTCCATCAGGACCACACTCAGAAGAACTCCACGGGTTCTGTGACGCATCATCATATGCTTATGGAGTCTCCATATATCTCCGTGCCTCATCTCCTGATGGCTCCATCCATGTGTCACTCGTCACAGCAAAGTCGAGAGTGCTGCCTGTGAAGCCAGTGACCATTCCTAAGGCTGAGCTCCTTGGTGCGCACCTCCTTGCCCGCCTCCTCAGCCATACCTCCTCCGTCATGGACATCCCTCTCGGCCAGATTCACGCCTGGTCAGACAGTGAGATAGTTCTCCACTGGTTGCCAAAGTCGCCTCCTCAACTCGACCGATTTGTGGCAAACCGAGTCCATTCCATTCAGCGACTTCTACCATCCGTGAAGTGGCATCACGTACCGACATCTTCCAACCCAGCTGACTTGGCGAGCAGGGGAGTCCGTGCTCCAGACTTGGCCATGTCAGCACTCTGGTGGTCAGGTCCAGCATGGCTCTCTCTGCCGCAGAGTCAGTGGCCAGACACCAAGATCAACAAACCGACCGTTCCTGCACTGGTCGCCTCCATCCGCCATCCGTCCACTCCTCCTCCATCTGTCTTATCATTCATCCAAGCCTTGTGGAAGCGGTTCTCCTCATTCTTTCACTTGGTAAGGGTGTGTTGTTATGTGCTGAGATTCATCCATAACTCCAGATCCTCGTCCAACGTTCGAGTTTCCGGTCCACTGTCTTCCGAAGAAGTCGAGAAGTCCAAGTCCCTCATCTACAAGTTGGCACAGTCTGAGTTCTACTCCGATGTCTTCATCTCCATCGATTCCAAGCGAATCTTGCCGAAGTCCCATCCGCTCCATCGATTCCATCTGTCCATCTCCGGGCATGGACACATCTTGGCCTCTTCCAGGATCCGTAATCCAGAAGACCCTGTCTCTCCCAACACCCTGACTGTGCTGCCAAAGGACTCTGAACTCACCAAACTCCTTCTCCGTTCCCTCCATATTGTTTATTCTCATGCTGGCGTCTCTGCCATGCACTCTGTTATCTCTCACTCCTTTTTAATTCCCTCTTTACGCTCCTTGCTCAAACTAATCTCCAGATCCTGTGTTGTGTGCCAGCGGGCCTATGCTAGACCCCTTGCACACAGCATGGGCCTCCTCCCACTTTGCAGGACCACGCCCGCCCCTCCATTCTCCCATACTGGCGTGGACTTCGCCGGCCCCTTCACTCTCCGAGTTGGCCACACCCGCAAGCCCTCCTACCTGAAGACTTACGCCGTAGTCTTTGTGTGCATGGGGACGAAAGCCGTGCACTTCGACTTGGCTGCATCACTCTCCACTACCGACTTCTTGGCCACCTTAGAGAGGTTCGTTGCTCGCAGAGGTGCCCCCAACATCATCTACTCCGACAACGGGTCGAATTTCCTAGGCGCCCGGGAGGAAATCCGGGAACTACAGAAGTTCTCCGGATCAGTATCCACCAAGCAAGCCATCTCCAACTTCGCCGCCCAGAACAATATTCAGTGGAAGAACATCCCTCCCAGAGCTCCACACTTTGGTGGACTCTGGGAAGCTGCAGTGCGCAGCATGAAGATCCATTTGAGGAAAAATCTCCGCCATCAACGCCTCAGATGGGATGAATTGTATTCCATCCTCACCGATGCCGAAGCGATGCTCAACTCCCGCCCCTTATCTCCGCTCCATTCCGATGAAGCAGAAGAGACTTCCTTTCTCACTGCTGGTCATTTTCTGATAGGCAGACCTATCCGAGCTCTGCCCTCCAAACTTCCATCCACAAGCCCACTCAGTCATCTCAAGAGATGGAACCTCGTACTCCGTCTGAAGGCTGATCTGTGGAAGAGGTGGACTGCCTCCTATCTGTCCTCCATCTCCCAGAGAAGCAAGTGGTTCCACCCAGGCCGCCAGCTCAAACCAGGTGACATCGTCTTCCTTAAGGACGAAACCATGAAAGTGCGAGACTGGCCCATAGCTCGCGTCACAAGAGTTCACCCCGGCCATGATGGCGTCATCCGTGTGGTAGATATCACTTGTCAAGGCAAGACCTACAGACGTCCAGCTGTCAAGATAGTTCCTGCTCTCACTGATGAAGACTTCGAATGTTCAACTCCATCCAACACTCCAACTCCTACTACTGAGCAGACTCGGTAACTTCATTTGTCCACTCCGTCCGTTCGTCTCCGTCTATTGTCTGTGTCCTCGTCTATTGAGTTCATCTACTTCCATTTGTTTCCATGCTCTTCCATTCCTCCCCCGGGAGTATGTCTGGGATTCTCCCAGACATCTGTACACTTCTCTACAGCTCCCAGACAACTGAAAGAACTTTATGCATCTATGAACATTCATTCCATGTCATCCCTTACCCATTCCACGTCATCCCTTACCCATTCCACGTACTCTATAATTATATTCATATTCCATGTAACCCATTGCACCCCGCATCTTGTTAAGTTCTATATATTGTTGTGTCTTATATTGTAATGATCGTCGTAACTCTATCAATACTGTGATTGCCCCGCACAGTACTCAAGGTTTCTTCAGTTAGTGACCTCTTAGTGCTGCCTTGAGCCGTCACGCCGATAGTACTTAAGTTGTATTTAACTAGTAATACAATCCTACCATTTACTCTGACGATTGGGGAAATGTTTCTATGAACAAATTGGGGTGGGGAAGGGAGGCGCGTGGGGGTTACGTGTGGCTGTTGAGCGCACAAAAGGGATCAAGAGAGATTGAGCGTAGTGGAAGCTTAAGCGATTTTAGTCAAGTTAGCAAGCATGCCACTTGTTCTCAGCTCTGGCGGGCAGCCTTTCTTCTCAGAACTCGATGACAGGCGGCAGTGGTTGCGTAGAGAATGGCAGGACTGGAGCTTGTATCGCTGGCAACACTAGCTGTGATCATTCCCCTACTAGTAATTCAAAAAGGATGAAAACAGTTCGGAAGTATGAAAGAGTATATTGCAGACACTGTGAATGCTGCATTTCAAATCTACTTGGTATGTTCATCATCATAGATTTTATTGCCCTACCACTAAAAGTTGGAAGAAACATGTAGTGCCTTTTAACTTTGATGACCACGTACAGTAGTGAGGAAGACTGTGATTTCATAGATGAATATTTTTAAAATGATAACAGTTTTCAGGAAAGTGATGATGATATACAATTTGAAGAGGGAACTAACAATGAGCAAGTAAGCTTAGCTATCCTTAATACTGGTTTACATTTCCTAAATTATTATTATAATAGCAAATTTTCTCGTCTAACAGCCACAATTGTTACTTAAAACTTAACACAAGTTAAGTTTTAATTAACAATATTGGCTGTTAGAAGAAGAAAATTTTATTTATTATTATCTATATAATAATACGCTTGTGTGTCAGTAAAACGACGACGACGACGACCGACGATGGTGTGTGTATTCATGAATAATTCATGAGCTTGGTACGGTTTGGTAAAGCATTGTCTCTTTATCGTAGGTAAAGTGTCGTCACATTCTGTAGAACGTGCTGATTATTTCTAAAAAATGAGTTCCTGCAATCTTTACAGTGAGTGCTACAGCTTTTTTTTTTAATGTCTGCTACAGTTGATACACAATAACTCAGCAAATGCAATTAACACGGTTACAAAAAAATTGACAAAGTTTGCAGGAACACATTACTATTGTAGTATTATGATCTACTACAATAGTAATGAGTTCCAACAGATTGTGAATGCCAGCAGAGAGTGACACACACATCACATTGGATACAGTGCGTGATGTTACAAGATAAGAGTGGGCAGAGTCAAGTATACTCAGGGTGTAATATGTATAATGCACTCATGAAGTGATTATGGGACTGTAATATTAGCCAAATGATGGAGGAGTTACTTGAGTCACATCACAGGGGCGTCAGAACAGCTGTACGGCAATGGCCACACCAATATTTTAACAAAAGGGGGCATGCCAGCCATTTTCCACTTACAGCGAAATATGTCCCCAGCTACGCCCTTTTATACGTGACCTCCTCGTTTAAGACTTATAGTGACTCATAAGACACGGACAGCCACACTACTTTTAGTGGTGCCATCCTCGCCACCGCATCAACCAAAAAATAATAATACAAATGTTAAGTCATGCACTGATTTTCAGCTGGAAAAACACAACAAATCATTGTCACAATTGTATTCAATAAAGAATGGCATCATAGACAAAAGTTAACTCTAATGCTTTATCTTTTACTGTAGCTGTGATTTATAATGGTAGCATCTTTGAGCACGAAGTTTGGATGAGAAACTGAAAAAGTTACTGCCATGGCCAAAGAGGTACATACAATTTGAAAGAAAAAAAAATCATAACAAATCAATTATCCACTTGTCCCCACCCACCCTGTGTTTTTTTCTCTCTAAATCTTACATGTAAATTTCTAGCTGTGCAAGTATTTCCTTGTAGCAATCTGGTTGTAGCTGAAACTGGTATAGTGAATTTTCTGTAATTGAGAAGATTACTGCAGCAGTGATGCCGTTGCTGTACCCATTGTATTGCTTAGAATTCAAAATTAATGAAATATTGGTGGCCTGCTTCAAACTTGGATGTTGATCGGTCATTTTTTGCAGCACAAAATGAACCATAGATTGAATGTGACCTTTAACCAGATGAAAAAATAATGGTGCTGCTGTTTACTCGCTCTTAGTAGTGAAAGTGAGCATTTTCATATTTTATAAACGAGAACCTAGGACCTACGACAAATTAGAGTCTGTCCCGCACATTCCAGGACAGTTGAAGCCTAAATTTAGACTGTTAACATTCCAACATGCATCTACATTTTCTCACAAAGAAATAGAAAAGTGTGCGGCGAAAACAACAACACTGGAAATTCACTGTCTTAAAGATTTATGGAACTTTACCCAAACACTGACAAAATTTTTTTTTTTAATTATAACTCAGGTAACATTGCTTAGCATCATTCATTCTTATAGGATAAAATTTGAGAACAAAAAAAAACGACTTAAACACATATGATGTTTGCTGTGTAGCTAAAATACAAATGACACCTCTAGTGACTGCTGACAGCGAAAGTTTCCACTCTAGTCCAGTCCATAGAACACATAGGCATTACAGTCTCGCAGAGCCGAACCTTTTATCATCCCTGATCCTTCCTCCACGCGTAGCATATCAGGGTAAAAGGTCTTTCCCCAACTAATCACATGTAACCTTTGACAATGCACAGACAACCATTTCCAGTCTCTACTAATACTCTTATGGTAAAGGGTTTTACTCTATTACTCTTATGGTGAAGGGTTTTCAGGGTACGATGTTATTGTATCGTTTTACTATAACAGGGCAGTTAAAAATAGACTTTCAAATAGATGAGAAGTGATCTGTTCAGTTAAACTTTATAGCTGGGTCACACGTTTATCGTCTGCTTGTCTAATTTATTTAATGTGCCATGCATAAGTTGTGAAGTAAACAAATGAGAATGAAAATAAATAAACAAATGTATGTATATTTTATATAGCCAAACTATACACGACAGAAACTCTACATCTCTGATAAAAACAATTGTGAATGTATTTTTTATACAGTGTATAGCTACATCCTGCATTTTACATCTGTAAACTCCAAATATTAGTGGTATACTATCTGTAAACTTACCACTTCAGTAAATTCCAGTAGATGCCTATATGCGCCAACTCAACGTGGACATACTATAGTATACCTCAGGTGTCACTTAGTCTACTGTGTTTGTACACTTTGCTTGGTAAAGCAATTGTAAACAACAAGCATTAAATTAAATTTCAGGTTCTCAACTCAAAAGAAACTAGTAGCTATATGCATTGGAATATCTTACATTATTATATTTAAGCTATTTTAAGTTAGCAGAGAGCTAACAGGAACACTCCCTAAATTTAGTACTTTGTGAATTAATTAAAACAAAGTGTTTGTGAACAGCATCAGCTATACACATTAGGTGAAAACATTGGACTTGAGCATCATTTAGTATACACACCAGGATAAAACATTGAACTTGAGCATCATTTAGTATACACACCAGGATAAAACATTGAACTTGAGCATCATTTAGTATACACACCAGGATAAAACATTGGACTTGAGCATCATTTAGTATACACACCAGGATAAAACATTGGACTTGAGCATCATTTAGTATACACACCAGGTTAAAACATTACACACCAGGACTTGAGCATCATTTAGTATACACACCAGGTTAAAACATTGGACTTGAGCATCATTTAGTATACACACCAGGTTAAAACATTGGACTTGAGCATTATTTAGTATACACGCCAGGATAAAACATTGGACTTGAGCATTATTTAGTATACACTCCAGGATAAAACATTGGACTTGAGCATCATTTAGTATACACACCAGGTTAAAACATTGGACTTGAGCATTATTTAGTATACACACCAGGATAAAACATTGGACTTGAGCATTATTTAGTATACACACCAGGATAAAACATTGGACTTGAGCATTATTTAGTATACACACCAGGATAAAACATTGGACTTGAGCATTATTTAGTATACACGCCAGGATAAAACATTGGACTTGAGCATCATTTAGTATACACGCCAGGATAAAACATTGGACTTGAGCATTATTTAGTATACACGCCAGGTTAAAACATTGGACTTGAGCATTATTTAGTATACACACCAGGTTAAAACATTGGACTTGAGCATTATTTAGTATACACACCAGGATAACACATTGGACCTGAGCATCATTTAGTATACACACCAGGTTAAAACATTGGACTTGAGCATTATTTAGTATACACACCAGGATAACACATTGGACCTGAGCATCATTTAGTATACACACCAGGTTAAAACATTGGACTTGAGCATTATTTAGTATACACACCAGGTTAAAACATTGGACTTGAGCATTATTTAGTATACACACCAGGATAACACATTGGACCTGAGCATCATTTAGTATACACACCAGGTTAAAACATTGGACTTGAGCATTATTTAGTATACACACCAGGTTAAAACATTGGACTTGAGCAGCATTTAGTATACACACCAGGATAAAACATTGGACTTGAGCATCATTTAGTATACACACCAGGTTAAAACATTGGACTTGAGCATCATTTAGTATACACACCAGGTTAAAACATTGGACTTGAGCATCATTTAGTATACACACCAGTTGAGCATCATTTAGTATACACACCAGGATAAAACATTGAACTTGAGCATCATTTAGTATACACACCAGGTTAAAACATTGGACTTGAGCATCATTTAGTATACACACCAGGTTAAAACATTGGACTTGAGCATCATTTAGTATACACACCAGGTTAAAACATTGGACTTGAGCATCATTTAGTATACACACCAGGTTAAAACATTGGACTTGAGCATTATTTAGTATACACGCCAGGATAAAACATTGAACTTGAGCATCATTTAGTATACACACTAGGTTAAAACATTGGACTTGAGCATCATTTAGTATACACGCCAGGATAAAACATTGAACTTGAGCATCATTTAGTATACACACCAGGATAAAACATTGGACTTGAGCATCATTTAGTATACACACCAGGTTAAAACATTGGACTTGAGCATCATTTAGTATACACACCAGGATAACACATTGGACCTGAGCATTATTTAGTATACACACCAGGATAAAACATTGGACTTGAGCATTATTTAGTATACATACCAGGATAAAACATTGGACTTGAGCATTATTTAGTATACACACCAGGTTAAAACATTGGACTTGAGCATTATTTAGTATACACACCAGGATAACACATTGGACCTGAGCATTATTTAGTATACACACCAGGATAAAACATTGGACTTGAGCATTATTTAGTATACACACCAGGATAAAACATTGGACTTGAGCATCATTTAGTATACACACCAGGATAAAACATTGGACCTGAGCATTATTTAGTATACACACCAGGATAAAACATTGGACTTGAGCATCATTTAGTATACACACCAGGATAAAACATTGGACCTGATACACACCAGGATAAAACATTGGACTTGAGCATCATTTAGTATACACACCAGGATAAAACATTGAACTTGAGCATCATTTAGTATACACACCAGGATAAAACATTGGACTTGAGCATCATTTAGTATACACACCAAGATAAAACATTGGACTTGAGCATCATTTAGTATACACACCAGGATAAACATTGAACTTGAGCATCATTTAGTATACACGCCAGGATAAAACATTGGACTTGAGCATCATAGTCTCCCCACGGCGATTTTATTCCATATCCCCCCTTGGCCCTTTCGCCACAGACCTGACGCCCCCCCCCCGTCCTTATTAGCAACGCTTACTACACCCCCCTTAATTCTGCGAGTAATCAGACAGGCATCTCTTCAGACCAGAACACCCACATCCTGCTTTTCCTATCTAGCCGCTTAAGACACACACCACACCACACCCCCTAGATAACTCGCGTAAATCAACCCCACCCCACCACCCTGAGACCCCCCCCCCCACACCACTTATTTAGTATACACACAACACACGATAAAAAACCCCACACTACCGGACCTTGACACGACACCCACAATATAATTAGTCACACTACCCACACCCCCAGGGACTCCAAACACATTTAAACCCCGTCTGAGACTCCACACCCCACACACACCAGACCACACCCACACCCCCTCACAATAGTATTACCCACCGCCAGGATTTAAAACATACCACCCTCCCGACTCTTGAGATACTTTACCAGCCCAACCCATCCCCCTAACACACCAGAGATAAAACATTGAACTGGAGCCATCATTTAGTATACCACCAGGATAAAACATCGCGACTTGAGACATCATTTAGTAGAACACCAAGATAAAACAACATTGAACTTGAAGCATATATATATACAGCCAGCGACTATTTAAAAATTGCGATTGAGCATAATTTAGATACACGCAAGGATTTAAAAACATTGGACTTGAGCATCATTTGTATACACACCGCGAGTTTTAAAACATTGCGATCTTGAGCCATTAGTTTAGTATACACGCCGGATAAAACATTGGACATTGAGCAATTTAGTTAACACCAAGCTAAAACATTGCGACTTGAGCCCATTTTTAGTATACCACCAGGCTATAAAACATTTAACTTGAGCCATCTGTAGTATACAGCACAGGGGATTTATTTTAAAAACATTTAACTTGAGCATCATTTAGTATACACGCCAGGATAAAACATTGGACTTGAGCATCATTTAGTATACTCACCAGGATAAAACATTGGACTTGAGCATCATTTAGTATACACACCAGGATAAAACATTGAACTTGAGCATTATTTAGTATACACACCAGGATAAAACATTGGACCTGAGCATTATTTAGTATACACACCAGGATAAAACATTGGACTTGAGCTTCATTTAGTATACACACCAGGATAAAACATTGGACTTGAGCATCATTTAGTATACACACCAGGATAAAACATTGGACCTGAGCATCATTTAGTATACACACCAGGATAAAACATTGAACTTGAGCATTATTTAGTATACACACCAGGATAAAACATTGGACTTGAGCATCATTTAGTATACACACCAGGATAAAACATTGAACTTGAGCATTATTTAGTATACACACCAGGATAAAACATTTAACTTGAGCATCATTTAGTATACACACCAGGATAAAACATTGAACTTGAGCATCATTTAGTATACACGCCAGGATAAAACATTGAACTTGAGCATCATTTAGTATACACGCCAGGATAAAACATTGGACTTGAGCATCATTTAGTATTCACACCAGGATAAAACATTGGACTTGAGCATCATTTAGTATACACACCAGGATAAAACATTGGACTTGAGCATCATTTAGTATACACACCAGGATAAAACATTGAACTTGAGCATCATTTAGTATACACACCAGCGATAAAAAATTGACTTGCAGCATCATTTAGTCTAACGCAGGATTAAAACATTGAACTTGAGACCATCATTTAGTATACAAGCCAGGGATTATAAATTAAAACATTGGACTGGGCATCATTTAGTAGACACGCCCAGGATAAAACATTGAACTTGAGCATTTATTTAGTATTACACGCCAGATAAAACATTGACTTGAGCCATCATTATAGTATACACGCAAGCGATTTAAAACATGTGGACTTGAGCCATCATTTTAGTATCACACCAGACGATTAAAACATTGAACTTGAGCATCATTAGTATACACACCAGGTTAAAACACTTTAAAAAATTGCGACTTGAGCATTATTTAGTATACACGCCAGGATAAAACATTGAACTTGAGCATCATTTAGTATACACACCAGGATAAAACATTGAACTTGAGCATCATTTAGTATACACACCAGGTTAAAACATTGGACTTGAGCATTATTTAGTATACACACCAGGATAAAACATTGGACTTGAGCATTATTTTGTATACACGCCAGGATAAAACATTGGATTTGAGCATCATTTAGTATTCACATCAGGATAAAACATTGGGCAGTCTAATGTGGAGTATACTTCTGTTATACTCCACAAGTAAACATCAAAGATTACATAGGGTATGTATACTACTAGTATAACTTAGTTATACAGTAAAAATAAATTAACAATGTGTAAATTTGAACTATGGGATATGATATAAAAATGTAAAGTGCAATACAATGAGTGTTTTAAAATGTATGTCCATGTGGCTTTGTCAGACTTCTTTCCACAATTCTATTACACAAACAATACAATAATTCAAATACTACAATAATAACAATACACTTACTGGAGCTGTCGCTGTATTTTATCTGCTAAACGATTACATTCTCCTGTTTGGAACAATACAGTAACAAACTCCTTGAGAGCTGAGGGTCTCGATGAAAAGACTCTACGGATGTTTTCCAAAAGAGTCCTTGCTCTGTCTTCGTCAATCAGGTCTTTACGCTCACGAAGTTGGTCATAGGTATATTGTGATATGAGTCCAATACTGTAGCAGTGATCAGCTACTGTCATAACACAAGGCTTTATTGAGTGCACCAAGTCAGGATACACACTCAGAAATATACTCAAATTATTGCCACCTATTAATAAAACATTTATAATGAAACCATAATAAAAACAATAAATTGACAGACTTTCAGAGACCTCTACCTCAGGATCTTTTTTCTCGTTTTTCTATACCAAATAAATTTTTTTTTTAAGCATATGAATTTTATGGTGCAGTCTCTGTCTCATGAACTTTTACTCTTTACATGAATTGAATATTGTGCATCAAAAGCCTGATTAGAGTCGAGGTAAAGGATTGTTGTGACATGTGCATGTAGGGGCAATTCCATGGAAATGTCAACCAAAGGGGTAAAATTTGAAAAGAGGTTTCTTATATATCATTTAAAAGCTAAACAATGGAATTTTCATTTACTGCTCAATACGATAAAAGGGGGAGGAGTTATAGTGCTTGTTAATAGAGTTGCTCATAAAATATTTTGGCGCAGTATGAGGGATGGTTTGGATTAGGCACATCCTGCATGTAATAGTAATACATTTTTATTCCCTTTTTCATATTTTTGATGTGGTTCAATACCCCAAAAATAATGATACATTATATATTAATTAATATTTCACAGCTCATCGTTCCGGATATAATTAATCTTGTATGTCCAACACACAAAAAGTATATATTTTTTGGATGGCTTGTTCATATCAAGTTCCTCGGTAATTATATTTCATTTTCTTTTTTAGTTCAATAGTAGCTGTAACTTCCACCTTTTAGTTGGAGACCACAACCATCATGACTCACAAGAAATGTGTGACAGACTTACGATATTATTGTACGTCCATCACATTCAAACAA
>WLWD01001451.1_pt1 | contig 44788 bp, 39 predicted proteins | sample 6712731 | NCBI WGS metagenome assembly WLWD01 (sample SAMN12718690, study PRJNA576275) | sponge metagenome | isolation source: marine sponge | host: Mycale hentscheli | place: New Zealand: South Island, Marlborough, Capsize Point | collected 2014-11-01 | reverse complement strand
TTACATCCAACAAACTCATGACGATGGCTCATCATCAACAGCTATCGTCATAGCAAAAGCCAGGGTTCTCCCACTCAAAGGATTGACCATTCCTCGGGCAGAGCTCTCAGCTGCCTTAACTTTGGCAAAACTCATGAACTACTGTTCATCCATTCTCAACATACAAGCTCTCACAGCATGGAGCGATTCTTCAATCGTGCTCTGTTGGCTAAGGAAATCCCCGACATCTCTCAATTCATTTGTCGCCAACAGGGTTCGAAACATCCATCAGCTGATCCCTCAAGCTCAATGGCGTCATGTGTCTTCGGCATTCAACCCTGCGGACATGTTGAGCAGAGGACTTACAGCCACGGATCTGATCAGCTCAGACTTATGGTGGCAAGGTCCACCTTGGATCAACCTTCCACCACAACAGTGGCCGACGCCACAATTCAGTGCTCCCAAGGACTAACCTGAAGTCAAATCAGTAATCCTTGCAGCTCCTATCACAACAGAGGAGAAAATATGGGACCGTTTCTCCAACTTCAACCACATGATCCGGATTCTCTCCTGGTGTCGTCGCTATCTCCACAACCTCCGACGTTCACCAGAAGCAAGATGCAAATCACCACACCTTCAAGCAGGAGTTGTCGCAAGACAAGGAACCACCTCATCCTTCTGTCTCAACAAGAGTTCTTTCCAGATGCAGTCAAAGCAGCAGCTCGAGACAAGCCTCTCCCAACAGGACATGCTCTCCAGAAGTACAAGGTCTTCAAGGATAAAGATGGACCACTACTGCTCTCAACTAGAGTCAGGGACTTCAGGGATTGCACACAGCCGAGGAAGCTCATCCCATTGTCCATTCGTTCATCTCTCACAAGACTGTTGCTCCAGACTCTCCACATTTGCTATCTGCATCCAAGAACGAACAACCTTCTCTCCATCGTCAATCACAACTACTACATACCTGGAGTGAAGAACTTCCTCAAAGGTCTGAGCAGGAGATGTCCTCGGTGTCAGCAAGCTTACGACAGAGGAGTACAGCAGTCACCGGGACTTCTCCCATCCTCCAGAACAACGCCAGCTCCACCCTTCTCACTAACTGGAGTTGACTATGCGGGACCGTTCATCACCAGAAAGGGTCATACCCGCAAACCAGTACTAGTCAAAGCCTATGCATGCCTCTTCATTTGCCTTACCACCAAGGCAATCCACATCGAGCTCTGTCATGGTCTCTCCACAGAGGAGTTCATGGCAGCCCTTCGGAGATTTTGTGCCAGACGAGGGACTCCCTGCAAGATTCATTCGGACAATGGGACTAACTTCGTCGGCGCCTGGAACGAGTTTCACAAGATCAGACAGATGCTCCAGTCATCTCAAGATGCCATCTCCCACTTCACCTGCCAGAACCACATCCAGTGGAGCTTCATCCCTCCCAGGACTCCACATATGGGGGGTCTTTGGGAAGCGGCCGTGAAGCAGATGAAGCTACTCATGAGGAAGCACCTCCAAGCTCAATTGCTCCGAACGGACAAGCTCTCCTCCATACTTGTAGAAATTGAGGCCATCCTCAACTCGAGACCTCTCAATCCCATCGAGTCTACAGATCCAGATGCCACAGCATTGACTCCGGGACATTTCCTCATTGGTCGGCCTCTGGTTGCTCCTCCTCCTACTTCCGTCACTCCGCACAGGATCTCGACACTGAGACGTTGGCAGCTGACTCAACGCCTAACACAGAACTTCTGGCATGATTGGAAGAAGCAATATCTTCAGTCAATACAGAGGGCCCACAGCAACAAAAGAAGAAACCATGACTTCAAGGTTGGAGACGTCGTCTTTCTACGGGACGAGTCTCTGGCTTATCGACAGTGGCCCTTAGCAAGAATATCTGCAGTCTACCCAGGGACCGATGGCGTCACCAGAGTGGTGGATGTACTGTGTCAAGGCAAGACATCTCGTCGGAGCACCATCCATCTCATACCCTTCGTCGAGGATGAGAAAAGTTCAGAAGACTCTACCAACGAGCAGGGCTCTACCCCTCCCCCCCCCCACACCCCCCCCCCCCCACCCCCCCCCCCCCCCCCCCCCCCCCCCCCCCCCAGTATGTTCAGGTCCGTCAGGAGGACTGAACAAGGTCACAGCTCAAGCAAGCAAGATCCTACATGCGGGACTACAACAACAACAAACACTTTAGCTTACGAACATTACCAATAGTCGTCACCCTCATTAATCATATAACAATATTCATGCACACGTAAACCACTGAGTTTTGTGTCATTCCATTTACTTCGGGAATTTACGCCTCCCGAACAAAAGTCAATGAGTTTAAAACCTGAACTTCATAATAAATCTTGGGGAGCGCGAGCTTTTGGGGTTTGGTGCAAGGCTGCAATTGCCCTAGGTGACAGCGGCTGCGCGCCTTACTATTCCACTCCGCCATCAGGGTCTCATTGAACTGGTCCTTCGAACTTTGAAAGGAAGCCACACCCACGAGCTCGGGAATTTACGCCTCCCGAACAGCATCTTTTAGCAATTGGAGCAGAGTGCTATATGTATGAGTATCACCAGTAGGAGGGGACACAATGTCTTGAGCTAGTTTGCTCTTCATAGAAGAACGTAAGTAAGATAGTTTTTCTTCGTCGTTCAGATCTGGATTTTTATCCACAGCTGTTGAGAAGCGCTCCCAGAAGACTGGCCAATGTATTTGTTTGCCATCAAAGGTATGTAGCTCAATCTTTGGTAACCGAATGTTCCCACCAAACCTAGGCGTAGCAGGTGAAGAGATAGATGAGTGAGTGTCACTATCACAGCTGGGTAATGAGGCTAGAGGAACAGCTTTGGAGCGTACACGAGACTCCATTTCCCGTTTCATCTTTAAATAACGAGTTCGAAATGCTTTGCGAACATCTTCCAACTCAGTAACATGGCAACTGTAGACTGAAAGCTTGTCGATCTTGCCACTGAGACTAGCAATGTCCTCTGAATGAGTAGCTTCTGAGTCTGCCTCCATAGAGACTTCAAGGGCATGTACATCACCATCCACTTCAGTCGCCAGCTTGTAAAAGAGATTCTTTGAAATTAGTTCATTGGTATTTTCAACAATTTCCAAAGTCAGATTGTAGATATCATCAGAGGCTTTATCATCATCATCAGCAATGCTAGGTTCTTCATCATAGTAAGTTGTCATAATTGTTCTCTCTCTCTGAATGTTGTCGGCCACTTCATGAATAGAAGTTTTTAGCTGTTGAAGCTTGCCAGTATCGACTTTGTTGATGTCCCGCTTAAGGAGTGTCTTCAACTGTCTTCCCAAGCTTTTGGTGGTTTTCTCCATCTGCTTTCGGTTGCTTCGCAAGTTTTTGAGAGAAGGTACTTCTTCTTTGTCCATGGCACAATTAGACAATGATAGAAAACTACAAATAATCAAACTCAAACTAGGAACAGTTGCCTTGCTAACTAGAAGCTGAGAATTAGCTAGAGAGCTAGAAGTGACTGTTGTTTGCTGTTGGAATCTGGCAAGATAGAGTCAAGCACAGATCCGGCTCGAAGGACCAATTATGTAGTAGCACACGACAATTGGGTAAAGCTATAAAAACTCAGCCAAAACCAAGTGCTGCAACATGTGAGCATGCTTCACCCAGGCCAGCCATGCATGTACAGTGCGCCAAAATTACTGTCCCCTCACTTTTAACAGCAACCCATGGCTTAGCTGGTGGATTTGATAAACTTTGCGAATGCTTTACAGAGCCCAAAGCTAAGTAAGTGTTGCTACAGTTGGGAATCTTGAACACAAGGGCCTTCTCTATCCAACCATTGATATAATAATTGTAGGCTTCAAGACTTTTGTAAGCCTTTAGTGACTCTCCATTGTATAGGCTAGGAGATTCAATTAAAAAATTATATTTATCTGGGTACTCCACCTTAGGCCAGTTTTGCCAATCTTCTTCTTTAAGTCCTTGGCCCAGATGTAGGTAAGGATCTTCCAGCCCTCCTAGCTTATCCAGCTTCTCTGTATAGCGGCGCTGGGCAGTTTCATCAAGCCCACGGAAATAGTCAGAGAATCCAGAAGGTCCTTGCTCCATAGTAAAATAATGTAGATCAGTACTTCTTTATCAGTTACGGGGTAGTCTACAGCACAGACCGTAAGGTTTCCAAGAGTGCCACTCATCGCGCGTGCACTTTTGCCACTCAAAATGGTGGCTAGCAACCGTTGCTCTGTTATTATACGCGTAATGACGTCATTGCATAAGCTCTATAATCACAGACTGGAACACTCGGGCTCTTAATTTCACCATCAATATTCATGCTTTCTTAATGATATTCATGATGGTTAATTAGTGGCACATCCCGATTTTTCATTTTAGAAAGTTGGCAGCTATGGTCTCTGTTAAACTTTTTGTTGTCAGGTGTCATCTGTATGTGTAGAAAGCTTCCTAAATCTAACTCACGATTCTTACTGGCTCTGTTTACAACTCTTACCTCTTCCCATTTAGTGGGGTGATGCTGCTGCCAAACATGTTCAACAATGGCTGAAACCTTCTCATCACCTCTCTTACAAGCATCCTGATGTTCTTTCACTCTCTGCTCTAGTTGTTTCACCCTATGTGTACCTTACCACAACTTGAAGTGTATACTGTACACTATGGATCTCGGTGGTAATGGGTATAGTAACTTTGACGTTTAGTAAGATGTGATCTTAGTGTCTTTGACTTTTAGTAAGACATGATCTCAGTGTCTTACCCGACTTAAATGCTGTTTGATGTCAAAGTCTCTGCACACTGTCTGAATGCTCTCACTCAATCCATCTATGTATGGAATAGTAAGAATCAAAACCTTTCTCTTGCTCAGTATCTGTATTCATGTGCAGGTAAATACCAGTGCTATTATCATTGTAATCTACCTTATAAATGTTTTGTACACTTGTGTGCTGATAAGAGAGCGGCATTCTGACTAACAATGGCTCTTGAGAACAAACAAGTGGCACTCCGTATTCCAAGCAACTTTTTGTGTCTTGAAAAACGAGGGTTTTCTCCTAAAAAGTCTGCTTTTGCTGACACCAGTTACTATGGCATTAACCCTCTCGTTCCTGAATTGTTTTGACGCGCGCGGAAAAATCTAATTTTCTACCGCGGAATAGAGCATTGCCGTTTTATTTTTTTAACTCGATGCTGGCTGGGAAAACCCCATAGCAACCATATATCACTAAATAGACCAAGAGTTTGGGATTCCCCTCATTTTTTGATTGAGAAAATTGAATAATATTTAAGCCATCTACTAATACTTCAAAAAAAAAAATTTTTTCCCCCAAAAAATCCACTTTTCCCATCAATAAAAAAATAAAATAAAATAGAAATAATATTGTTTGATGCATTTTATACCAATATTATATTAGTTCAACAATAAAATATGTTGTTTGTTGTGTGTGGTGCTGATTGTGATCATGTAGGAGACATCTATGAGTGTCCACAAGGAACGTATGCCATCGGACATCGAGCTCCACTACAAAACAATTTCATATACACAAAAACACAAACAACAAAGATATTTGTAATACAAACAACAAATTATTCATGATCCTATATAATTGCAACTTTATGATGTATTGTATGCGGGTTTCATACAGGATTGTTGTTTGGGGTGGGGTTCCGTGTGTACTTCGCCACACCCATTTTTTGGAACCTACACTACTTTGATGCACATCTTTGCATACGAGTCTATACTTCAAACTGATGATCAGTGTTCGGTCCTATGCTCTAAATGGCTCAGTTATGATAGGAACATAATGGGATACAATATCAGACTAAAAATAAATGCTTCCTAAATGTTCATTTCTATTCAACTCCCAAAATTCTAGGGGGGAACCCAGCCATGCTTCCCACTGTATGAACCCTGGTATGTATACTCTACACTGTACATGAGAGAAACATGTATTGAGAAAGTGTACTTTGAAAATGAAAAGCAGTACAAGCACACACGTGGAATTCAACTTACCCGGCATGGATGGTGTCACAGACTGAACGATCCCTCCCATAGGATCCGGAACCTCCATACAATACCAAAAAAACACAAAACAATGACATTTGTAACATAACAGCTGGCCTCGCTGAATTGAGCCCGTCCTCCCCCGTCATTACTTTTCACTGACATTCTTGTACCATAACCCCCCCTCCCCCGTCATTACTTTTCACTGACATTCTTGTACCATAACCCCCCAAATATCAGTAAGTTGAAAAAATGAAATTCAACTTACCAGGCATGGATGATGTCACAGACCGAAAAAGACCACCGAGTTCGTTCTCTCTCAGGTTGGATCCGGAAACGCCACATACTGTTTGTTCATGGTTGCTCTCTCTCTCTTTCCACAAATGCACGCACACACATACACACACACACACACACACAAGAAAAAAGAAGCTACAGGTGAATACAGATCATAAAAATAAATGTATATTTTATTATACATAAATTGACTGGTGTACACACACACACACACACATGAAATTCAACTTACATGGGCATAGTAGTCACGATCCAAAAAGATCCAGAGTTCCCTCCCAGGTTGTATACGGAAGTGCCACATACTGTTTGTCCACGGATGCTCTCTCTCATTCCACAAATGCACACACACACACACACACTAGAAAAAAGAAGATACAGGTGAATACAGATCATAAAAATAAATGTATAATATAAATTGACTGGTGTACACACACACACACATACATGAAATTCAACTTACATGGGCATAGTAGCCCCGATTGGAAAAGACCCCCCCCCCCCACCCCGAGTTCGTTCCCTCCCCGGTTAGATCTGGAAGCGCCAGAATAACATTTCAACTCCACGCACACACATATACATCGAGTGTGAAGCTCCACTACAACACCACAAAAACACAGACAACGACAACGACAATAACAATACATATTACAACTTTTGGGATGTTCAGGGAGGGGGAGGGGGGGGGGGGGAGCAGCCACAAATATCAAAGTCTGTGGTCCTTTACACAAAAGATTATGGAATATCAATGGGTGTGTTGTCATCTTTCTTCCACTCTCCCCCTACCTAATCCACCCGACTCTTGTTCTTCAATTCCCGCCTTCTCCGACCGCGAGGACGTCCAGAACTCGGAGCAGGAGGAGCCACTTCCTCTTCTTCATCACTGGAACCTGCTGCCTATTCGTGTTTCATCATTGGAAGACTCAGGTCCGGTATCCTCTCCTTCATGACTGGAAGACTCTGCTCCTGTCCCCTCATCTGCGTAATCTGGGTCGGTGACTGCATTCACATCTGGTCCTAGTAGTATATGTGGTAAAAACTTTTTTTAATTTTTTTGAAAATTTGAATTTGTTCAAAAAACCACAAGCCACTTTCAAATCTCAAAACTCAATGAAATATATATATATTATAGCTAAACAGCTTACTCTATCTCAATATAGCTATAAATAAGTCCTTTCCACAACAGAAGCTTGCTATTTTTCAAGAGAAAGACAAGAGAAAGACAAGCTTACCTCGATCATCTTCTTGACTCCCATTTTCAGTATCAGAGTTGACGGGGTCTGGTCCACCAACCCTGATACAGGGCCTCCTATAGCCCTAGATGTCGTCTCCCTTCTCTCCGCTTGATCCTGAGTCGCTAGAGTCAACATCAAGCAAGTCCAAAAACTTGCACCCCATTGTAACTTCTAGACGCCATCTTCCAAAAAATGACTTTGAAAAAAAATTTTTTTTGCATAGTTACCGAGGTCACACGACACGCTCACTTTTTTCCTATGATGTAATAAGCATTACCTAAGACTGTACGTAACAGGGAGGTCCCCAGTTGAACTGGCGATTTTATAAAAAATGGAGAAGACAGTAAGTCAAACCGCAAAGTCTTGGTCGGCAAAGAAGCGGTTGTTTCAATGTGTTATGGAAGGCTACTGAGCTCAAGCAATTTTTCGCTGCTTCTACAAAGCTCTGGAGATGACTGGATCCATAAATGAAGCTGCTGTGAAGAAGGTAACTTTTTTTAAAATTCGACGGAGAACCGATGTTTTTTTTTTTTGCCGAGGAAGAAATAAACGCAACTGCTGTGAGGTACTGTCGAAGCAGTCCTGGCTGAAAGCTATTTTAAATGCTTCTCCAATGCATTGGGCACCTGTGTATGCAATCTGAAGGTTCTAGCAATAAAGTAACTATTTTTAAAAATTCGGAGAAGTCAATCGGTCTTAACCCGCTTTAAAGCGGGATCCGGAACGAAAGGGTTAAAGACCCTTTTCCAGACTTAATTTCAAAACTTCGCCGTTTTAGGAAACGCCGTTAGGGGATACGGAGTGCCGCTTGTTTGTTGTCAAGAGCCATTGGTAGTCAGAATGCCATAGTATTAATGCTAAGGAAGCTACTACTCCGGTGAAGCTGAGGTGAACTAAACGCGTGCTTTATTGAAGTAAAGTCATATTCACTTATCTAAGTAAAGTCATACGCACAGGTTGGTTTATTGAAAAATACTCCCACAAATAGTTTACTCCCACAAATAGTTTACTCCCTCAAATATTTCTGTACTGGAGGGAACAAATTGACCATGGCAAGGTATGAACAGAAGTGTGCACTGAGAAACTAGGCATTAACAATAACAGCCACAAAGAGGTGTAAGTATTTCTTGACAATCTCATGTTTATTCCCTACAAATGAATTTCATTGGTAGAAAGTAGGACACTAGTGTGAAGTAAAGCAGGCGCATGCATGTGGGACTTAACTGAACTTTAACATCAGGCAGATGAATATCTACTTATACCAAATACGCCTTAACAACTGGCAGATGAATATCCACTTAAACTTTAATAACTGGTGGATGAATACTTACAAACTTTTAACAAGGGTTGTTTGAGTCTTGCATGACTGAATGCTCTCACTCAATCCTTCTATGTATGGAATAGTAAGAATCAAAACCTTTCTCTTGCTCAGTATCTGTATGATATACTGGAGAAAACCGAAATGTAGCGCTGTTCAGACACAGTGGTAACATATACACGGTTGAGTGCCACGACACAAATTTTTTCAATTGCCACTATCACATTTAGAGGTACAATCGTGAACATCAGAGAATGTGACCTCAATGGTCACATTGATATCAAAGAAGCAGACAATGAAGACCAACTTCAACAAAATCCAGTTTACTATGAAAATTGGAATTAGCCTTTTTATTCGATATTTCTTTTTAATTATATGAAAATATGACGAATATTATTAGCGTATAGCTTGTATAAGATAAAAAAGTTCTTATTAGGGTAGACACCTTTGGCCCACTCTAATTTTAATATAAATGTCCTTGATATAACTTTTAAAATACAAATGTTACAACAATTTGAATATGGGAAGCTTGTTCTTGGTCTTGAAATCTTACTATGAGCCAAATTTTGAGGTGCTTATGATAAGTGAAGTCAGGGAACAGTTCTTACTACCTTTGGGGTACTTTCTTCACCACCTATAAAGATTTTTCGATAATTCAAGGCTCCATACTCTTCAATCCCATAGAGTCATAGACACATGCTTTATCTAACTAAAGTCATATCCACTTATCTAAGTAAAGTCATATCCACGTGTTCTATCAAATATGGTTATATTAAATTTATTGAAAAATACTCCCACAAATATTTCTGTACTGATATTCAATAAATAAATGATTATTAAGAAATCTTCCACATCACCCAGGAGGGAACAAATTGACTATTGCAAGGTATGAACAGAAGTGTGCACTATCCCCTACAAATGAATTTCATTGGTAGAAAGTAGGACTTAGTGTGAGGTAAAACAGATGAATGTGGAATGTGGGCGCACGATGGGCTGATCCCCCTCAGTTTTGGCTGAAGGCGCTCGCACAGGTTGGCTTATGAACGCTATCAACTGAAGGGGGGCGAACCCGACCTCTACCATTTTAGTAAACTGCGTTAATGTAATTGAGTAAGAAAGCGACTGAAAGGTCACTTCTGAAGGGGGGCGAACCCGACCTCTACCACTTTAGTAAACTGCGTTAATGTAATTGAGTAAGAAAGCGACTGAAAGGTCACTTCATGTGGTTGAGACTTAAATATCACTAACCCTCCCCCCCCACCCCAGACAACACACATATAATGCACACTTCCAGCTCCACACCTTGTTGGGGCACAAAATAACAAGCACATGCACATAGTAATAATACCAAAAGTGACTGACACACATCATGTTACAAAACCAATACACACAATAAAATTTAGTAAATACATACAGTTCAACGTTTCATATTCCCTGTTCTACATAAATGTTCATGTGGGCATGCCCTTTGGCACGCCTATATGGGACTTAACTAAACTTTAATATCTGGCAGATGAATATCTACTTATACCAACTAAGCCTTAGCAACTGGCAGATGAATATCCACTTAACTAAACTTTAACAACTGGTAGACGAATACTTACAAAAATTTAACAAGGGTTGTTTGAGTCTTGTGATGACTAGACAGGATTTAGTCATGTGCCCATCTAAATTATTCATGAACAGGATATGGATACATTTGACAGGTGTTTACTTTTGTCATCTTAAATACAGCAGAATTACTTTGTAACATTAGCCCATGGTTTAATTACTGGTAAACCTTGGATTTTTATTTTTTTTGACAAAAGATTAGAGAAAAAAATTGTGTGCATGAGCATAGGATGGAGAGGGGGTTTATATGCTAAATAAATTTCAGTATTCCATAATGGTGGACAAGTTTGTTTCATTTCATGGTTTCAAAAGACTCTTCTTTACAGAAAACAGAAATGGATTCACATGGAAAATTATGCAATCAACACTATCACTAAGAACTCAGGTTTTCAGCTAATATATAGCTACCATACTGCAGCTTCAAATACAAAATTCAACTATTTTAAGGCACATCAAATATTTTTATTTTAGTCTACAATACTCCACTTTGCCAGAATTAGAGGAACTAAATTCCCCTAGCCCCCCCACTCCCCCACACCTCTTCAGCCACGATAACTTATAATTTGCAGGATTACGCATGTGCATCGATGATTTGCAACATAAAATCCCAAGCCACTCAGTAGCAGGAATAGAAACTTAAATCCGTTTAAGTTCAATTCATACCAGAGATAAAGTACTGCAGCTATCATGGCGGTTGAAGCGACTATTACGTGCGGCGACTATGTCGAACAAAGCAATGGCCGCTGCACTAGCGTTGACATTCTTCGCGAGGATAAACTTGCCGTAATATGTACGGATACTACTTTTACTCCCAATTTATACTATTATGTTGGAAAAATCAATCGTAGAGAGATTGCTTGGGGGAATTATATGAAGTATACTACTGGAAAAAACCCAAATGTAGCGCTGTTCAGACAAGGTGGTAACATATACACGGTTGAGTGCCACGACACAAATTTTTTCAAATGCCACTATCACATTTGGAGGTACAGTTCTGAACGTCGGAGAATGGAGGGAAAGATGAACGGAAGATCTATATGCAGTGAACGCAACCCCAAAATATGTGCCAATAACGACGGCTGGATCGTAGCAGCTTTCAGGGGCAATAAGTATGCTGTAGGAAAAGTAGACTTTCACGATGAGGCAGTGTTTATGAAAATTGATTGGTGGATAAGAGACAGGACGGTGGGAAGTAATCCCGATGTTTCCATGGTGGGGGACATGGTGGTGATGGCAATGACTACGAACATTACCCTAAAAACTTACGTAGGAAAGTTGCACACAGATCTGAAGGAAGTTAAGTGGGGTAATGTCATTGAAGCGCCAGGAGCCGGCTGGTATCCCTCAATAGCTTTGAATCAGGAAAAACAAGTGTTACTAGGTAGCCAAAGCATTGCTGGGAGGATGATTACTCTAGTGCACGGTACCGCTGAAGAAAATGACATCAAATGGAACAGAGCCTCAAAAACTACTGGATTCTTTGGAGAGTATCCATCAGTCGTTTTTCATGGAAGACAGGAATTTTTTGTGAACTACAAAACAAACATAGGAAGAAGCCTTCGAGTTAAGCCTGGTCACATTGACATCAAAGATGCAGACAATGAAGATCAACGTCAACAAAATCCAGTTTACAATGAAAATGAAGTGTAAATTGACTTGTACCATTATTTCTATATTTTATTATTAATTTTATAAGTTACATACTTTATGCTTTTAGAAGCAATTTTGTGTTGAAATTAGCTTTTTTATTCGATATTGGTTTTTAATTATATGAAAATGTGACGAATATTATTCATGTATAAGTTAAAAAATTCTTATCAGGTACACACCTATGGCCCACTCTATTTTTTGTGCAATTGAATTGTCCCTGAAACAACTTTTAAAATACAAATGTTGCAACAATTTGAATATGAGAAGCTTGTTTGGTCATAAAATCTTCCTATAAAGCCAAAATTTAGAGGTGCTTATGATAAATGAAGTCAGGAGGAACAGTTCCTACTACTTTTCGGGTGCTTTTTCGACAACTCAAGGCTCCATAGTCTTCTTTTCTCAATCCCCATCACTCCAAGTTTAGTTTTCAAAGACTTACAATAATATTACTTTTCTAAATGTGCAACTTCAAAAGGGGATGTTTTCTAGATATCTTACTGAGAAAAACTAAACATCCGTGTATTCCACTCGTGTCACTGAATAAATGCTGCAAGCCTGGACTTAATCTCGTGATTACTTCTAGTTCGACCTAGTGCTGCGCAAACCCGGCGCAAATTGCGCGGGGGAAACAAAAAAAACAACGCATTATTTCTTTAGCAAGACCCTTTATTGACCGCAGGGTAGAGAAAGGTCTTGTGTCACGGAAATATGGCTATCCCGTAAAATTGGGTATCCCCATATTTTCGGAAATATTGGTATCCCGCCGTAAATTTGGGTACCCTCAAAGCCGATTGAGTAATATCATACTGGTGTTGGAAAAGAGTAGGAAGAGTGCCCTAAGGCGGTTGGCAAAATTTTTTTTTTAATTGATCGAGGCGATTTACACTACTATTGGGGTGCTTGGGCACAAATGGCGAGCGAGCCTAAAGACTATACTATTTTTATTGACTTCTAACACTGAAACTACTGAAAATAAGGTCAAGTTTTTAAATTTAGCATACAGGGTAAAGGAATTTCAGTGCCATAGTAACAACTCTCTGCAACTGCTTGAATTGAAGGAAAAAACAACAACAACAAAACAATACACGTTATTTAAAAGTTTTCTTTGTTATATTCTTTAGCTAAGTAGTGGTTGTAACACACAATGCTTTGACACAGCTGGACATGCACCTACACAGACTTACCTTCGCAGTAGTCTAGTGGACAATGTATTTTCAGGTAAATACTGTGCGCACGGCTTATAACCATGACAAAGAGCGCATTGACTTACCACCACCACTAACTCGAATAGAAATGGAAGTCCCTTAAGTTGTCAAGTTTTAACTGTACCGGCAAAAGAATTCAAAACGGTAAACAATTTTATTTTCTAGGGTGATACGGGTACTGATCGATAAACCAGAGGATTCTGTTTAGTGCAATTATGGACGGGGTCGACAACCGAACTAACACAAAAACGCGAGGGTCAAAGTACAAAAATGCCTTACGACGTCCATACATATATACAAATAAATAAACTAGTGATGTGCTTGAGCACAAATAGCGAGCGAGCCTAAAGACTATACTATTGTTATATTTGACTTCTAACACTGAAGCTACTGAAAATAAGGTCCAGTTTTTTTAATTTAGCATACAGGGTAAAAGGATTTCAGTGCCATAGTAACAACTCTCTGCAACTGCTTGGAAGGAAAAAAACAACATCTAACTGTAGTGCACAGTGTAACCCTTTCCATTCTCAGTTAGCATCAGAGAATCTAAAGTCTCTGATCCCAGACTAAACTAACAGAATTACCTGAATAAACTTCGAAAGCAGTGGCAAAGAAGCGCAGCTTGACAAAACTTCACAAATGTTTCAAGAAGAGAGTAGCTGTAAACTTTTCGGTTGAAACAAAGTTGCGTAAGGCAGTGCAGCAGGATGATTCTCCGCGCTCATTAATTGAAAATACTGGAACTGTGAACGCTTTACCTAACTTACGTAATTAGAGGCGCTGGCGAAAACAGAAGTCTCACGTACCCCATAAACAGATAAATAAACTAGTGATGTGCTTGAGCACAAATGGCGAGCGAGCCTAAAACCTATACTATTTTTATATGAATGATTTTGACTTCTAACACTGAAGCTACTGAAAATAAGGTCCAGTTTTTTAATTTCGCATACAGGGTAAAGGGATTTCAATGCCATAGTAACAATACTAAAGTAAATACTGTTGCGCATGGCTTATAACCATGACAAAGAGCGCATTGACTTACCACCGCCCTTAAGTTTTCAAGTTTTAACTGCACCCGCAAAAGAATTCAAAACGGTAAACAATTCAATTTCTAGGGTGATATGGGTACTGATCGATAAACCAGAGGATTCTGTTTAGTGCAATTTGGGACGGGGTCGACCACATAACTAACACAAAAACGCGAGGGTCAAAGTACAAAATGACATACGTACGTCCAAACATATACAAATAACTAGTGGTGTGCTTGAGCACAAATGGCGAGCGAGCCTAAAGACTATACTATTTTTATATTAATGATTTTGACTTCTAACACTGAAGCTACAAAAAATAAGGAAATAGCGCAAATGCATGGCGAGCGAGCAGACTCTTTTTACAGAAAAATAGGACAGAAATTACATCTAACTGTAGTGCACAGTGTAACCCTTTCCATTCTCAGTTAGCATCAGAGAATCTAAAGTCTGATCCCAGACTAAACTAACAGAATTACCTGAATAAACTTCGAAAGCAGTGGCAAAGAAGCGCAGCTTGACAAAGACTTCACAATTGTTTCAAGAAGAGAGTAGCTGTAAACTTTTTGGTTGAAACAAAGTTGCGTAAGGCAGTGCAGTATGATTCTCCGCGCTCGTTAATTGAAAAATACTGGAACTGTGAACGCTTTACCTAACTTACGTAATTAGACGCGCGCGCATTTAAAGAGCATACGTACCATCCATACATACATACATATATATAACATATTATACCCGATTTTGCATTATCCACCCCTAATACTGTCTCGCTCGCTACGCTCGCTCGCCAAATAAATAAACATCCCCGATTTTGGATTGTGTTACCCCTGTAAGTGTCTCGCTCGCTACGCTCGCTCCCAATAATAAACTAGTGGTGTGCTTGAGCACAAATGGCGAGCGAGCCTAAAGACTATACTATTTTTATTGACTTCTACAGTAACACTGAAGCTACTGTAAATAAGGTCCAGTTTTTAAATTTAGCATACAGGGTAAAGGGATTTCAATGCCATAGTAAGAACTCTCTGCAACTGCTTGAATTGAAGGAAAAAACAACAACAACAAAACAATACACGTTATTTAAAAGTTTTCTTTGTGATATTCTTTAGCTACACAGCTGGACATGCACCTACACAGACTTACCTTCGCAGTAGTCTAGTGGTCAATGTATTTTCAGGTAAATACTATGCGCACGGCTTATAACCATGACAAAGAGCGCATTGACTTACCACCGCCACTAACTCGAATAGAAATGGCAGTCTCTTAAGTTGTCAAGTTTTAACTGCACCGGCAAAAGAATCAAAACTGTAAACAATTTAATTTCTAGGGTGATACGGGTACTGATCGATAAACCAGAGGATTATGTTTAGTGCAATTTGGGACGGGGTCGACCACATTACTAACACAAAAACGCTAGGGTCAAAGTACAAATGCCATAGTAACCGGTCGAATCAACTTTTTGTTTCTTGAAAAGCAAGCATTTTAGCGGGAATTTTCTCACACTTTGGAGCTTAAGTATAAAGTAAGGCTTGCTTAATCATGTAGTTTAAGAATAAACTGGGGTCAAGCCTAAAATGCCGTGTTTTTTTGGAGAAAAAAGTTCCGCGCGAGCGCGTTTAAAGGGCATACGTACCATCCCACTTACATATATACATATAACATATACCCGATTTTGCATTATCCACCCCTAATACTGTCTCGCTCGCTACGCTCGCTCGCCAATAAATAAATAAACTAGTGATGTGCTTGAGCACAAATGGCGAGCGAGCCTAAAGACTATACTATTTTTATTGACTTCTAACACTGAAGCTACTGAAAATAAGGTCAATTTTTTAAATTTAGCATACAGGATAAAGGGATTTCAGTGCCATAGTAACAACTCTCTGCAACTGCTTGAATTGAAGGAAAAAACAACAACAACAAAACAATACACGTTATTTAAAATTTTTCTTTGTGATATTCTTTAGCTAAGTAGTGGTTGTAACACACAATGCTTTGACACAGCTGGACATGCACCTACACAGACTTACCTTCGCAGTAGTCTAGTGGACAATGTATTTTCAGGTAAATACTGTGCGCACGGCTTATAACCATGACAAAGAGCGCATTGACTTACCACCACCACTAACTCGAATAGAAATGGAAGTCCCTTAAGTTGATGATCGAGAGAGAAGAGAGGTAGTACTAACAGTCACCATAGATCCTGTAGAATTTTTAAGAATCTTTCTAAAATGATTCTAAATCAGGAACTGTTGAAGTTGAACAGCTAGTGCCTTTTGCATGTGATAAAAAAATGATCACAAATTATAATTCTACAGAGAAAAAAACTACAAATATAACTCTTACCTCTTATGTTATTAGGTAGATTCATGTGATCATTACCAGCACCAAAACAAGCTAGAGAAGTTAGCAAGTACTCTTTATACCTTATTTCAGTTTAGTCCAAGTATTCCACCAGATGAGAGTAGATTCAATTCAGACAGTGCCTCCAAATTCATGTAACTATTTCATAATTTTTTTTGCTTAAAGATGACATTAATCATCATAATATTTCATAAGTATTGTGTCAATTTGGTTACCCCCATATTTTGATTACTGACCAGGGAAGCAAGGGAATTTATTAATTGATTTTTCAAACTCACCACAACATTTCAAGTGTTTACACCCAAACATGGGATTCTCATTAATTTTAGAAAGAATGACTTTTTAGCTAAGTAAGGAAACTGAGTATAACTAACTTGCATAGCCACTGATTTTAATAATATATAACCCTTTTATTCTAATTGCATACACTCCAACTTTCAAAAAATGTGCTTTAGGGACAAACCACACCCATTAATCACCACCACTACCTGTACCCATATTAATTGGAATTGTATTATTATGAATTGATGTTGCTTTGTTGCATGCATATGCATTGTGAGTACTTATCATTTAAAACATCATTCTTCAGGTTGAACTTCAGTTACACTCTTAGGTTAGCAAACAACTCGACCTCATACATAGCTATAATAAGTAAGGTAATAATGCAGCTGACATTGCACATGCTGAACAGAGTATTTACAATAAACACAAAAACTTAAAAATAAGTTACAACAAGGTGTAATTATGCACAAAAATAGTTTTTTTCTTTTGTAGGCAAGTTGGTTCATTGAACTTGTGTACTAATGAATGTCGTGCTTTTCGAAGCTCAACAAAGCACTTGCCCAAATACATGCATTTCTAGCTGAAAATGAGGCTACCTATTCACAGTGATAGCCTTCCAACATGTGAGGAAGAAAATGGGGAGGAAGTGAAGCAGCTATATAATAACTATATAATAAGAACATGCTCCAATGTAGCTGTAATTTACTTATATCAACCATTGATGCCTTGATTCAATAATAATATAATATAGTGAAGTATCACTGTTGGCAAAGTTTTAGGAAGAGAAATTGTGTATTTAGCATATGATGGATACTTCAAGATAAAGGGCATAGTTGGTAACCCAGAGTGGACTGGGAAGTGTATGCATACACAATACTCATATACATACATAATCTAGTTGCAGGAATAAGAGTGCTCTAAAAGTCCATACACAAAACTTTGGGCTATTAAGTTCAGTATGTTACATAGGCAACTTTTGAAAACAGCCCATACGGACAATTGGGTTGGGATTGGGTGTGTGTGTGTGTGTGGGGGGGGGGGGGGGGGGGGGGGGGGGGGGGGGTTTGGGGGGGGGGTTAGAGAGTGGTACATCATCTTTATATTACTATTATTAATGTATTCCTGCAATATTGATTGTATTTAATAGAATTTTCATCAGAAACATCGCCAGTTAAGCTCCAACTCCATGAAATGCTTTTCTTCTGTACAAATCTGTTCAATTTCACTATTACTACTTTTCATTGAATTTAACATCTTGACTGTAGATCACTTTTGACCTTCTCACACCATGAATATATAACCTTTTGTTTCCTCTCTATACATTTTCTTGACTTTGAACCTAACTTTTTCTTTCATCTTTGGAACATGAGCATATGCCTCACATCCCTAAACACACAAGTGTTCTACTTGTGGCTTCTCGTTCATCCAGGCCTCAAACAGAGTCATGTTTTAGTTGGACTTCTGATTCTCAAGTAAACTGCAGTAGATACAGCTCCATCCCTAGTCCATGATGCTAGATCATGCTCTAGCTACTACTGTTTTGTCACTTGAGCCCTCATTGCTGTATCATCTAGGGGAACCAGAAGACCTTATTGTAATCTGGAAAAAGTTGCCTAATCAACTCCAAAAGAAAAGATGGGTGGATCTTCGCAGAAAGCTGTATTCACTGAGGTTGAAAGAAGGGGAATCAGTTCAGAAGCACATAAAAGTTATGATAGAAGTATTTGAGGGACTATGCATGATCCCTTCTGCTCATGAACTTCGCATATTTTTCAGCTTGTGCTTGACCAGGAGCACTTTTTGTTCTATAAAATCAAATACTCTCACCATCTTTTGTCAATGTCATGAGACACTGAATGTTCCAGGTTGGGTATTTGAACCATTCAATCGAACCTCAGTGACAGTTTTTGATTCTACAAGGCTGCAGCAAAGATGTTCAAAAATTATGTGACACACTAGATAGTTCCAGCATTTTTGTTGATACAGAAAAAGTCCCTCAATTGCATGTGTTCCCATTGTAAAGAATGATATCATTCAAAACAATGATTTGAAGTTGTATAGCAGGAAACAGTAGTCAGTCTGTAGCTAATTCATTCTCTGAACAATTTAATTTGAAGTTGATATCAAACAAATTGGAAACAGTGTATACTGGTGTGTTTGTGCCACTTAATTTTATTAATCTGTATTATATTTAGGGGTCTTGCATTACTTTGTTGTAAATCAAGGCAGTAGCATATAGATATTAATGGTAGCACTGGTAGTAAGGTAGCACTGGTAGAATAGGTAGTATAGGTAGCTCTGGTAGTTTAGGTAACACTGGTAGCATAGGCAGTACTGTTAGAATAGGTAGTATACTACTGGTATCACCAGTAACACTGGTAGCACTGATATCTTAGGTAGCACTGGTAGTATAGGTAACACTGCATGGTAGCATAGGTAGCACTGGTAGCGTAGGTATTAATAGTAGTGTGGTAGAATGCTCTACCACATTCAACAAACTCATTAGACTTATTGTACATTGTAATTTCTTTTCATTTTGTTCATTTAATTACTCACTTATTCATCTGCATCATAACTACTACCCCAACTCTATCTATATAGTCCCATAACACCTACCCATAACAAGCTATGACATTTTAGCACAACAATTTTATGATCATATATATAGCACCATACATAACAAGGGTGGTGTCACACAAGATACAGTTCAGTTCATGAACGAGCCGCTCCTCAGTTCAGCCCGCGGCGACCTTCCTCCACCGAAGGTGTGTCAACTAAGGGAGGGCAAAACCTCCTAGCGTGGTCACCACCACATCTAGCACAGCAGTGCGAAAAACGGCAAGGGATCGAAGAACAGGGCCTGCCATCATTCCAGGCAAAGCAGGCCTGTGCTCTCCTTCTCTTGGGTCTTGGAGGAACTGGCAAAGTAGATACTGGGGGTGTGGGCCGCTGCATGGACTCAGAACTCTCCACCATGGCCTGAGTGAACAGGCACTGATTCAGGGTAAAAGTAGCCTCTTCTATAGAGGAGTAGCTGTGCCGTAGCGACTCATCGTACGTCTTCCACCACCCTGAAATGGTCCTGTTCTGACAGGACATCACGACAGCCAAGTGACTCCACAAAGCCACAGCCTTTTCCGGGTGAGAGCGGCACACCACTCCTGCATACTGAGCAAAACTAGCTGCCCAGGCATCTCGATCAGCAATCTGCCGGAGAGATTTTGCCTTTGATGACTTTTGGTCCTCCCCCTCTGTGGCTCGCTTAAATTCTGCCCGAAGAGCCTCCTGGGACAATTCCCCCATGTCTACGTACTCCCCAGACAGAATACGTTTCACTAGCCTGGTGGGGACCATAGGCAGTGTCACGCCCATAGAAAACTTCTGGACCTCTCCACCAGCTAACTTTGCTGCCCCATCTGTTGGACAGTTGGCCTTCTCTGAGACAACCAACTCAGGCACTGTGGACTTCGGTAGCCCTAAGGCGGCAACAGCACGCTCATCAACCATGCCCAGGCCTACAGAAACAACACAAACCAGTGCCATTAGCACATTGGTCTCGCTGCCAACGTTCCCCAGCACACCATGACAATATTTACAATGCCAGGCCTTTACAAACATTGGTCACAACACTACTTGGAGAGGTGAATCTCGCATCATGACAAAATAGAACACATGCAACTGAGCCACATGCTCAAGCACCTCGCTGATCCACCCATATAAACTGGGCCACATGCTCACATATCAGTGCTACACAATGAGCCACATGCCCAAGCACATCACTAAATTAACCACGTACACTGGGCCACATGCCCGCATGTCAGTGCCACACATTGAGCCACATGCTCAGGCACAACACTGATTTATCCATGTAAATAGGCCACATGCCCATATATAAGTGCTGTAAACTCCACATTGATCTACATTTTATAGATTGACCTTACAGTGAGTCATCTACAACTACTCTGAATAAGTGAAGGTTCTGGTGGCTAGCTCCAGATACTTTTTTTTTTTTTTTTTGGACGAACACCCCACCAAAAAAAAAATGGCTTGACCCCCCCAAAGTTGTTGAGAAACACAGCTTCCCTAACTACCCCCTACTGCTCTTAATAGCAAGTCCAACATACCAGCTGTGGTGCCACTAGTCCCGCTACTGCAGCCAGTCTCTCGCTTGCCAATTTCTCGATGGCCCCACTAGCACTGCTGCCCCCAGGGGCTGATGAGGTAGGTCTAGCACTGGCCTGCCGGCGCAAAATTTCTTCCACCATCGCTTCAACTCTAGCTTCAACTCTAGCTTCGACTCTCCTGTAAAAATCTGCGTCAGCCCTCTCTTCCACTGCCTCCCCACCACCTCGCAGGGGTTCTCCACTGGTACCCTTCCTCCTTTTAGAACCGCTAAGTCCATCAGACGCCATCAGAAAAAGAAAAACTTGACTGTTTCCTTCTCTCTGTCGTGTTCTCATAAGGTTGTGCTCGCGCATCCACATGGGCACTCTAATTATGCCCACCTACCCCCCATGCAGTCTATCCCCGACAGCCCTATTACACCTTACCCAACCAACTTGAGGGTATTCCGCCTGGTATTAACCCCGCCTAGCCTGCTGCTAAGCTGTCACTATCCAAAACAGATAGTGAGCATGCCATAGAGAAACCCTGTACCCACTGTAATCACTTAGGCCAGCTGGGAATAATAGGTAAAGGGAATAATAGGTAAAGGGTTTAATCGTCGACTTTCTAATTAAATGTGAATAAAATACAGTAGAAGCGGTATAAGCAGACGTTTGTTCATTGGAACTTTAAGCAATCATTATATACACGAAATATACTCCTTGATTTACTCCTGAAGTTAACACTCAATATATTCTTGAAATCACTCAGATCACAGGTCAGGAAGTCATGATTCTGCTCTTTGATGGGTACTCTCCAGACATCCTATTATATTCATGCCAAAAAGTGTCCACAAGTTCGTTGACACCTACAAACCATACAAACATACAAACACATATCAAAAGAGAGCATAAACAAAGTCAAACCTTAGTAATTGGAAAAATGAACCAGTCACTCAAAAAATGCACACATGTTAACACTAAGAGTAATATAGCTCACTGACAATCTTCAAAAACAACAACAACAAAAACAAAACAAAACAAAAAACACCAACAAACATGGTATTTCTTAACTGCATTTAGTGTGTGCAGCAAAGATGTGTGTGACAGGGTGAGTGCATGAGTGTGTGTATGTCAGAGGGTGTGTGTGTGTATGAGAGAGAGAGGGTGTGTGTGTTTGTGTGCGTGTGTGTCAGAGGGTGTGTGTTTGTGTTTGTGTGTGTGTGTCAGAGGGTGTGTGTGGGTGTGTGTCAGAGAGTGTGTGTGTGAGGTATGTGTGAGGGTGTGTGCATGTATGTGTGTGAGTGTGTGTCAGAGGGTGTGTGTTTGGGTGTGTGTCAGAGAGTGTGTGTGTGAGGGTGTGTGCATGTATGTGTGTGAGTGTGTGTGTGTGTATGTGTGAGGATGTGTGTGAGGATGTGTGTGTGTTTGTGTGTGTGTCAGAGTGTGTGTATGTCAGAGGGCTAGTGTGTGTGTGTGTGTGAGTGCGTGTTAGAGGGTGTGTGTGGGTGTGTGTCAGAGAGTGTGTGTGTGAGGGTGTGTGTGAGGGTGTGTGCATGTATGTGTGTGAGAGTGTGTGTGTGAGGGCGTGTGTGTCAGAGGGTATGTATGTCAGAGGGTATGTATGTCAGAGGGCTAGTGTGTGTGTGTGTGTGTGTGTGTGTGATTGTCGCAGGTAATTTTTACTTAGTCTATGCACAGCATAAATCCAATACAACTGAACTGTTGACTGTTGACATGGGTTAACTACTGAACTAGAAATTTGTTGATTGGCCGTGATAATGTTGTTATGGAGTTGCCATCAATGGACACAGGGTTTCATCAAACCCTCTCACACATGCGCGCTGAGGGTAAATTAATAAAATAATAGGTATAAAAATAAAATTAAAAAAGTAATCAGAAAACAACAACTACATAAATGTGACCGGTTTTGGGAAAATCGGCCTATACGCGGCAAACAATTTCTTTAGTATCCCCGGGTAAAGCCTTATGGGTCGATTTTTTTCGAAAAAATTTTATGGCAGAAATGGATAGACACCAGTTAGCTCTAGCTTATGACGCAGTTGTAAGCTCTGGCGTGCTTTAGAACTCACACTAGGAGGCTAGAAACACTAGCCGGTTGGACTCCTGTACGGAGAGTTGCTAAGAAATTATTGGCGGGCTTTTCACTAACAGCCGGGAAAAAACTGTAGCTAACTAATTCACTTACTATTCACGTACTTACGCAATTCTCGCTATCATAGTTCCTTAAGGAGCCCTGCACTAAGCCTTTTAGACTTCTTTCAATCCGCCTGTAACCGGTTTATTCCATAGTGTCCTGGAGACACGCAGTAATAGTATACCACCCGGTTCGCGAACTTTTTACCAATACGTGCATAGAGGAATCTACGGAACCTTCCCAATACTTCGTATTGGATTTAGGTTCCACACATTCCACTCGCCGACTTGACCCCTATGAACCCGAACTCATTTTGTTTTTAAACCTAATGGCCACCCTCAGGAAGAGCTGCATTCCACCACTTAAACACACTAGTCGACCCACACGAGGAAAGAAATTCGTGACTTCCAATTACAGAAGAATTAAGGCTGGTAGCATTATAAATTTGGATTCTGTGACAGGGAATTCTATTCCATCTTGGACACCTAACTGCTGCCCTGGAGATTTTTCAGATTCTCTGCTAATGCTGGATGATAGTGCTGAAAATGAATCTATGAATGAACCAACTGAGCATGAGCTGCATTGCAAATCATCAATAGAGGGATGGAATGAACTCAGGAGTTCCATTCGGTCAACATTAACTGAAAGTGCTGCTATGAGAGTAGGACAGTTATGCTCTTCCTGTCCAGAACTAGCTACTCTGCGATGCCAGCGCTGCGGCCCAATGACATTTTTCTGCCCACAATGCTTCCTAACTGCTCACAATGATGCTAACATATTTCACGTAGCAGAAACATGGCAGGTTGGATAATATATTATTCTTGATTTGCACATGGAATGATGTCAACATGTAATATGTAGTGAATTGCACAAAATATTTACTATTCTAGTTGTTGACAATAATTTGAATGAATTTTATGGTTGTATAAGGAGTGTTTACTACACAAATATTCATATATATGTGATTTTTTGATAGGATGGAACTTTCACACCAAATTTCAGGACTATTCATATGGATGTCAGTAGGCACTGTGCATGCAAGGTATTGTCTAAAGAAATGACTGAAGTAAAGATAACTGTTGTGGATGAATATGGTGAGACATTACTAGAAGTGTAAGTAATTGTATTATTAATTATTATTATTATTATTATTATATAATTAGGCTTGCATCATGAAGTGGAATTTGTGTATTGCAATTGTGAGTCATTTCCATTGGCTCTTGTTAGAGCTAGAATATGGCCTGCCACACCAAAGTATCCCAAGTTAGCATTTTCGTTTGACCTCCTGAACTTATTTGAGTCGTTAATGCTCGAGTGTCAGGTGTCTTTGAAGGACTTTTGCCAAGCACTAAAGTATTATTGCCCTTTCACTGTTTCTGGACAGAGAGAAATTTATCCCGTCTTAATAAACAGTTTTGAAGAATACAGGTAATAATTAATGAGTAACGAGTCATTAATAGACTTATATATAAATTTAGGTATTTACGTCATGAACTACAACACAAAAAATACTTGTGTGAAGATTTGGATGTAGGTAATAAGTGTCCAGCATGTCCAGAACCCTCTTCAACTCCAGCACAAGGTATAAGGATACTTAGTGTTACTATATTTGATGTGTTTCTGTTAATGGTGGTCTGCTGAGTATTGTCAAAACCCCAAACAGTATAATTGAACTGAAAATTAGATTAGTAATTTTGGTTGTTACATAATTGCCAACATTTGGTGAAAGTAAATTGGGACAATCCATGCCTTCAAGACACACGACCACAAAGAATAATCACATCAAGCAATAAAATACAAAAATTACATGTTATATAGTACAAAAAGTATATTTCAAAGCACAAAACAATTGTTTTAACTGGGTTATTTGAATGATCTTGGCATGTGAATCCACCTAATGATAAAATGCAAGAATTAAAAAAAAAAAAGAGATGAATAGCAATTATATATTTTTGCATATTTGTTTGCCTGTTGACTGTTGTAGCTCAGGGTGGTGGGAGCACAATTTTGAATAAATCAAGGGGTTGTTGATATAGTAAAAAAAAATTGAATGAATAAATGATTGAATAAATTAATAAATCAAGTGAAAATAAATGAACAGAGTTGAAGTTACTTACCTTTGTTCTATCTTATTTTGTAGCCAGTGAAGAAAGGAAAAAATCAGTGTTTGCCATGGATGCGATTTTTGGTCTTCCAAGGAAAAAAGCAGCTGGTTCTAGTTTTAGATCTCCACTTTATGACAACATTTTTTTTTGCAATGATCAGCAAGACTTAGACCAGTTTGTGAATGAAAGTAGTAATAAAAAATCCAGTAATATTAAACAAGTAAGTCTAAAATATTTTTTATTGTATTTATATGGAAAAGTTTATGGTTATTGTAGGATTGTAATGACTTTGTAGCAGGAAGTATGCTTCGCAGTGCTTCAAGGTACAAGGCATTAGATGAAACTGGTGTCTTTGGGTATTGCTGCCGTCATGAATTCCCTCATCAGTTTGTTAACATGAAACATGGAGAACGATATTGTATTCTATAGTGTTGTTTTGGTTTAACATTTATATTTTAGTTTTTGTTTATAGTTTTTAAACTAAAATGGCTTTAATATTAGTTTTAGTTTTCGTTAATCAAAAGTGCAGACTTCAGTTTTAGTTTTCGTTTTCTGAAGTTACCAACTTTTAGTTTTGGTTATTTAAATATACCGACAGCAATTTTATTTTTGGTTATATGTAATAATACAGAATTTAGTCCATATTTTCTGACTTTTTATGTGTGTTTTATATTGATAAGCAGGTCCCACCTGCTGGAATCTACAACAGTTGTGCTAAGCTTCTTCATTCATATTGTTCAATAATTTGGGTTGTTATTGTAGTTTTTTGCCAACCGTAAATTTAGTTTTTAGTTTTAGTTATTGCAAACTGCATCACTTTTAGTTTTAGTAGTAGCTAGTTAACCAAAATAACACTAAAATTTCAATAGCTGATCTTTAAGAGTATTGATTATATTTATGGATTTAGATTGACATACCCACTTTGGATGCTGGAAAAAATATCCACAAGGAGTTGTTTTTCTGAAGTTTTTGTGATGTATGATGTGGCATGTTCATTATCTAAATATTTGCTGGTAACTATGCTGCAGTATTATAGCTAGTCCTGCAGTTTACTGATAAATCTGTTTTAGAACTTAGGACGAGATGACATTCTTAAAAAGATGACCCTTAGCTTGCCCACCTTTCATTCTTATGGACACACAGTGTCTTGTCAGGTAGGTTGTGTTTGTGTAATTTGGTAATTAGTGAGTCAATATTTTATGTGGACACAATGAACCTTGTAAACATCCAAACTATTGTTTCTAGTATTCACAAGATTGCGATTGAGGTCACAGATTAGCTATTCTTATTTTTGGAAATAATGTATTATAGTTGATAAGAATGATGGTGACTGATAGAAAGGTGTACTAGTCTGCTCAATGTCTATTTACGCTATCTGGTTTTAGAAATTACTTCATTCTTTAGCTGATATTTGGGCCTCGAAGGTGTGAAGGAATTGGTCTCAGTGATGGAGAAAACATGGAGCGGCTGTGGTCATTTTTGAGACGTTTTGGAAAGATGACAAAAGAAATGAGGCCATCACATCGAATAGATATTCTTTCGAGTGCTCTTGAGTATTATGGACTTAAGACTAAGAATAAACTTGGTAATGATGTTAAGATTCTCACTATTAAAAAATAATATACCTCTGTGTTTAATTCACAGCATCTTGGATCTTGCTTCGGTGGGATAAGGCAAAAAAGTGTAAGACTTTATCAGAGGAATCTTTGAAGGAAACTTGTCCTACTTTTTTTAATGGTAATTGGCCCTAAAATGTATTTTTTTTTGTTAGCCATTGTTTTGTTTGTAGATCAAAGTGAAAAAGACAAAATTAAAAAGTGGCTAGAGGAAGAGAGACTTAGTTTACAGCAATCTGATGATATTTACCCAAGTATGTATTATATATGGCCAGTATAAGTGTACCTCAATATTAGTATCAAGTGAAAGGAAATAATGCTAACTTTGCAGATCATGTGGTATTACAGTACTTGCCATTTACTTTTAACAGGATTTACAAAATGGACGCTTGAGTATGTTCAGGAACTGCATCATTTTTATTGTAGCTATATTGTTTATCTTAAGTAATTATATTCGTATTATCTCAAATGGTTTTTAGCTTGTTTTTAAACAGTCATTAGCATGACTCTTGTATTATTTTCTACAGGGATCAGCTGATTTCTGGAATATCAGAAGACGGCATTGGAAAAGAATATTAAGAGTATGTACTTTTTACTGATAGGATTTTTTTGTTATTAAAAATTCTGGCATGTAGATTAAATGATCATTTGGAGGACATTGAAAGGAATCATTCTGTTCACTGTCGATGGAACCGTAATGATAACCATTATCAAGAATGCCTACAGTACCTTACATGCAAAAAGAGAGAAGTAGTTCTGATTTCTTTGATGAAGATTCGACAAAAAAGAGAATTTCTTCTCAATCTAAAGAAGAAGTATGCAGGTGAGTTTACATTTTGTAAAGTGACCTTAGCAGTTCAAAACACTGCAATCATTTAAATCAAACCTTAATTTTTCTTGTAAAAATAATCGTATGCTCTTGGTAGACTAAAACTTTTGTGCAAGGTGATTTTCCTGTTATAGATGTTCTTTATTATGATAATGTAGACGGTCAGAAGATAGCAAAGAAAGTCTCTCGACAAATTGCAAAAGAAACCACTTCATTAAAAAAACTGCTAAATGAATATAATAGTATTTGCTGTTTGCCCGATACTCTTGACAGTTTGTCATTAGCTGAAGCACTCTCTGATGGAGCAATTGAAAGCCGCCTTCATGGACTAGGATCATCATGTTATCATGTGGTTACAGGTTCCAAGCGAGCTATTATGGATGCTTACTTAATGCTTTGCCGGTCAGAAGAATTGATAATGTTAGAGCAGGAATCAAAGAACTTGGTACAATATTACAGGCAAAGACAAGTTGTTGTTTCGATGAAGTTGGATAGCATTGTCTAGTGTCAATGACAACTTCAGCAGAGGTGCTGTTGCTATGCTGAAGTCATTGCTGTGCAGCAATAAACACTCCTTTGATGAAGCCGAGAAAACATGCTTATTTATCCAGAGCAACAGTGAAGCTGGTTTATTGGACTACTCAGACAGTGACATCTCTGATGATGAAAACTATAGCATTGAAGATTTTTGTTGAACCAGTTAGCTAGATAGTGGCTATTAGCTATGTACTTTTGAAAATATTTCATTGCTTTTGTGCATTTTTATGATTATAAATGTGGGTGCTACAAGGGTAACGTTATAGTAGTTTACATAATGTAGTATAGATAAGTAGCTATAGCTGATTATCATGTAGGAATTACTAAATTATGGTAGCATTTTTTAGCAGCTTAGGTAGGTAAAATCATATGGGTAAGGTACATGTCCATGAATTAGATATTTGTTTTTTCTTTCCTTTTTTCAATACAAGTGATCAAAAGTTGATGAGCAGAGCTTTCTTCACTATTCATTGCTAAGAGTGATGGTGCGTCTATTGAATTTGATGAGGTGGAAGACAATTAGTCTAAGAGCATACAGAATGGCTCTTGTTACTTGGCTATCATCATCAGCAGCTGAATGTTGTTTTCCTTCCCAAACAATTTCAAAACTACATGATTATGTTTATTATTATTAAGAATACTACATTTGGGGGTAGCATTCTGTGAGCATTAAAGGGCAGGTTTGTTGAAGATGTTTGCAAGTTTTAGGCCAAAATAGTAGGGATTTGGGAATAGCATAAAATAATTGAGCATAATTAGCAATTCCTATGCCAAAAGCAAGTCTGAAAGTAGACAGTGTTCATTACAAGTATAACTAATTGGCTAGCAATTGTGTGTTTATTATAGCTACCTATTACAGTATTCTTGAACTAGAAAATTAGCCATTGTAAACTCTGTTAGACAGACTACTTGTGGGTATCATTTGTCTGTGTGTAATCCCTCTACATGATAAGTAAAATGCTTTTCATCCCCGATTCCCTGTGGTGGAAGCCGACTTAGTAGCTATTTAGCTGGCTGTGTTAGTATGCTCATCACCTTTTAACATAGCTCTATAAAGTTGTATGGTAAGCAAGTTATTCTGCATTGTGAAACTTTGGCACTATAAGTGAGTAGATTATTCAATACTGCTGTATACAATTCAATACTGCTGTATACAATTCAATACTGCTGTATACAATTCAATACTGCTGTATACAATTCAATACTGCTGTATACATATTCATGTAATGAATGCACAAATTAAAGTCAAAAATAAGTTTCTATAGTTACTTTAAAATAGTTGCACACATGGACACTTCCACTTGTCTACTTTGAGTGCTTCAGAACTGCTGCTAATGTTTAAACAAGAGAAGTGAAACCATTCTTTGCATAGGTCACATTCAATCATAGGCTGCTTTTTGTTATCAATATTTCTGCAGACACAGTAAACTTTCACTGGGATAAAGTGTTTCACTCTACTTCCAAGTGGTATCCGGCGTATTTTCACAACTGGAAACCGTGATAAGCAACCTTTCTCTAAACAATCCAATAAGTGATTCCTCATTTGTCCAACATCAAACTGAGCCCAAATGGGATTATACCCGTGAGCAATCTCAGTCGCAAAAGCTATGGCAAAAACACCACAGTCGTAGGAGTTAGGCTGCTTCATGACATTCATAACATCAACATTAACTATTTTTACTTTTGGTTGCATAATTGAAAAAACATTCTTCTGCATTTCAAGAGTTACATGTTTTGATAATAGGCTGTCATATATTTTGATGCAGTCTCTGAAATAAGTTTTGTCTTCACAGCCAAATAATGCATTAGAAATTGTCACCCAATGTGACTTTAACACATGTAATATTTGGACAAATGGGACAGAGATAGGCTTGAAACCATGGAATTGTCCCAGAAGTGTGTTCTGCCAACCCTGCAAACCACACTGTTTTTTCAAAATTGATTGTGCAGCATGTACAATTTTGTCATTAATCCACTCATGTGATTTCAATAGTTCTCTATCCGAATAAAGAAGGTGGTGTTGTGCAAGCCAGTACTTGGTTTTAGTACTAGACGGCATAACAGACCCTATTACTGAATCTGATGGATCTGATGGCAGCACCGAAGATGGAGCAGACAATGAGACTGGATCTGATAGCAGGACAGAAGATGCAGATGATGCACCTGAAGCTGACGGCAGGACAGAAGATGGAGCAGATGATGTAAGTGAGTATGATGGCAGGAGAACAGAAGATGGTACAGATGATGTAGCTGGATATGATGGCACGACAGAAGATGCAGATGATGTAACTGGTGCTGATGGCAGGACAGAAGATGGTGCAGATGATGTAACTGGATGTGACGGCAGGACAGATGGTGGAGCAGATGATGTAAGTGGATATGATGGCAGGACAGAAGATGGTACAGATGATGTAACTGGATATGATGGCAAGACAGAAGATGGAGCAGATGATGTAACTGGATCTGATGGCAGGAAAGAAGATGGTACAGATGATGTAACTGGATATGATGGCAAGACAGAAGATGCAGATGATGTAACTGGTGCTGATGGCAGGACAGAAGATGGTACAGATGATGTAACTGGATGTGACGGCAGGACAGATGGAGCAGATGATGTGACTGGATCTGATGACAGGAAAGAAGATGGTACAGATGATGTAACTGGACCAAATGGCAGATTAACTGTACAAGATGACTGCAGAATTGACTTGGTTACGGGATTGGATAAAGGAGCAGATGAAGTTTGTAAATCCAATAAAGTGACTCGACTAGATTGGTGAGACTTAACAATAGAACCAGATGAAACGATCGGACGAGGGGAATCTACCAAACTAGATGAAGTGAAAGTTTGAGGATCAGTCCATGTGACAGAATTAGAAGTCGTTATGGTAGGGAGAATTTCAATAACTATATCAAACAAAAGCACACATGTACTCAGAATGAAGTAGATAGAAAAATATGAATCATGAATCTCAAAAGTGAAGCACTTATACATTAGCTAAGGTAAACATAGAAGAACAATCACCAAGTACAAATATCTGAATTTACCTGATCCAGATGCCTGAGAAATCATGTCACCACCTGGAAAAAGACCTTGCTATAATTGTGGTGCTAATACTAAAATATAAACTTGCCTGATTTAGATGTTGCACTTTGAGATGCTTGAGAAATAAGGTCACAACCTGGTAAAGGCTTTGCTATAATTATAAAACCACACTAATGAAATACTAATGAAATAATAAGCAATAAATATAAAAATCCTACCTGAAATAATTAGAGCTCTTAAGTGATCAATGACTTCAGGTCTAACACAGATTTGACTGTCATGAGTATTAACAGTAAATAATTGAAATCCAGAAAATGCCATTGCAAATCCACTGTATCCTAAAGACTCTAACTCCTGGAACTGGATAATTATATAGTTTGGTGTATAAACAAAAAAGTCACAAAAATCCATATTAACAAATACCTTATTATGAACAATTTTAAATATTCTTGAAGCCTGCTTAGACACACTCTGTTTCTGTTTCACACCTTCAAATCCAGTAGATATGGATGCAAGCCTTGTTTTATCTACCTGAGGGAGATTCCTGTAGTGTTCACTGGCTTGCTTTATAAAGAACCCCACTCCTTTCTTTATAGCCTCTTTCCCGACTACAAAAATTATAAAATAATATATTCTTACACTGCAACTACAAAGTAATTCAACCATTATTTGGTGAACACTCTTACAGTACATTGGTCTTGAGCAAAATGAAATATATTTAAAGTGGTGAACGCAAAGATTAGGAAGTAAAGAGAAATAAAGTGTTTGACTGTGGTTAACTGCTAAACAAGCTCCAGCTTTACTTATTTATTATATAATTTCACTGTTAAGGCAAATGAAAGGTAATTTCAAATGCAACTGAAACTTACATATCTAGTAAATTTAGATTTAGTTAAATCTCACCATCAGAATCTCCATACTCTTTTAAATAGCACTGCCATGGTGTCTGTTTCTGTATTGAAGGTTGAGAAGTATTCTCTTCTAAAGGCTTGGCATGCCGAATGCAATAGCTTTTCTTTTTTATCCATCGCTGAAACCAGAGAAATAACATAACAAGGTTAGTCCCATGTCTATTGCTGTGCCTCTAGTTAAATTTTATAATTTATAAAAAACTTTTGTATGCTACTGTAGACCAAGTGGGGGTCGAATAGATCCAAGGATGTCAAAATGGACTTAGTAGAATTTGAGTATAGGTCTTACTAATAGTAGTAGAATAGATACAATTAATACTAGAATATGTCAACGCTAGAATAGATCTAGTGGTACTAGAATAGGTCCAGTAGTGCTAGAATAGATTCATAGAATAGTACATTCAGCAACAGTAGTAAGAACTCTGTAATACTGTAATGCTCTTTCATAATTGAAATGAATCCCATTGATCCAATATCTATGGAAAGCATCATTCCCACTTTGGCAGTAAGACATTGTTGGAAATATATATAGTTTTTCTAGCATCACTGGATTCATTGTAATGCCACTTGATATACTCCATCACCACTGGAACTCTTCTAGCATGACTGATATATCTTAGAACCACCATTATAGATCGATTCTACCACCACTGGATCTGGATCTATTCTAGCACCATGAGATCAATTCTAGCATACCTGGATCGATTCTAGCATCATTGGATCCATTTTAGCACCACAGGATCTATTCTAGCACCACGAGATCTATTCTAGCACAACCGGATCTATTCTAGTACCATCAAGATCTATTCTAGCATCGCTGAATCTACACAGGATCTATTCTAGCACCATTGGATCTATTCAAGCACCATGAGATCTATTCTAGTACAACCAGATCTATCTAGCACCATCAAGATCTATTCCAGCATCACTGAATTTGATTTAGCACCACAGGATCAATTGTACCACCACTGGATCTATTCAAGCACCACAAGATCTATTCTACCACCTCTGGATCTATTCTAGCACCACTGGATCTATTCTAGCACCACACTCATTGATCTAGTCAACACCACGAGTTCTATTCTAGCACAACGGATCAATTTTAGCACCATCAAGATTTATTCTAGCATCACTGAATCTAATTTAGCACAACAGGGCACAACTAGATCTATTTTAGTACCACCGGATCTATAACACTGGATCTACTATAACATAATTAGATCTATAGCCGCTGATGGATTTTTAATAGCATATCACAGAAATGATTTCTCGTACTATTACCAATATGTAATAGTTAACCCATGGCATAGAGTGTTGATAACTGGTCCGATCTCGAGCAGTTATCGAACTATAATCCGACGTTGCCATGGGTTAACTATTATAGTTTCAAAACTAAAAGACAAGCGATTTTTTGTGTTAGAATCTATACTGGGATACAGCCACCTACAAATGCTAGATAAAATTCCCACTGAGTCATCCAACTCCTCCTGTGCACTGCCATTGTTCCATCTTCCTTAGCTGCTTCTCCACTTAAATATTTTGATGACTGGAGAAGAGCCATCAAATTACGCAAAGAGACTGATGTTCCCTACTCTTTTTTAACTTCGCTAATATTTTTTTACCACTGAATTTTAACAGTACTATTACTGAATCTATCTGCACCTCTATAAATCCATATACCACAAATTTATACATTAAGGTTATATATATACATCCTTGATTTACTTAAACATTCCCACATACATGCCTTCAATGTTTTCCTATTCTAGACTTGATATTGAGCGTTCCAAGCAACAGATGCATAGGAGTACAATCCATGAAAAATGTTTCGTAACTGGTTAAGTGGGTAAAATAAAACACTTATCACATTTGTCAATATGTGAATGATATTGTATTTAGGCTAAATAGCTATTATATATAATATATAATACTTATATCACTATACTCAAACTACAATATGGGAAGTATTTTAAACTCAATCGGCTACAATAAAGTTTTCATTAATTTTTACTCGCCACACATGTGCTGCTTGGAGCATTCAATAACAAGAGTACAATTTGGGAGAATACAGAGCGTGATACGGAAATATTCAAACAAAAATATCAAGGCTGCAATAAATATAACCACATAAAAACTGCTAGATTATAATAGATAAAATATACCTTAACTTGATCACAGGTTAACCCTGTATCTCTGGCAGCTTTGATGATTACTGGTGAGTACTTTTTCCCACAACCAGTTAGCACTCTCGACCAATACTGAGGCAAAATCTCTGAGCTGAAGTAAATTTAACAATTTTTTTCTTCTTTGGAGGACTGCTAGCAACCTCATCTTCACCAGAATCGGACGAACTAATCCCTGAACTGGAATACATATCCACTGGCTGTAACTTTGCAGACTAGATCGGGTTCATAGGGGTCAACTCAGCGAGTGGAAGTGGAACTAAGTCCAATACGAAGGTTCCATACATTACAAAATGAGTTCGGGTTCATAGGGGTCAAGTCGGCGAGTGGAATGTGTGGAACCTAAATCCAATACGAAGTATTGGGAAGGTTCCGTAGATTCCTCTATACAGGTATTGGTAAAAAGTTCGCGAACCGGGTGAGTATACGGACACAAGGCACGCCCCCTGACCTTAGCAACGCCTTTACCTGGCATTTTTTCGAAATCAGCAATAATAAGTTTAGCAAAAATACTGAAGTGTTTTAGTGCGTAGGGCGAAGACGGCTTGTGCTACAGCTTTCAAATTAGGAGGAAGGCATCCCAAGGCCCCGTGCAGCCTACTGGTAGAATAAATTAGAGAACTTTAGATGCCGCGTTTAGCCGGGTTTTCACAAATCCGTCACAAATAAGAACCCTGGCTAATCATATTCTTGTAAGTGTAGCTGTACAGCACTATGTGTTCACACTACTCAATTAACACCCACACCCTGACACCTTGAAGCCAGTATAAACACACAAATTGTGTGCATGACACTCAATTAACACCCACACCCTAAACGCCTTGAAGTCAAATACAAACACAAATTGTTTAAGCAAATCGTAAACTGCCTATTACTGTCTCAGCTCACATATTTGTAACAATGGCATAGCTACACTGTTAAGAGGGAAGGCATTTCAGTTCATTGCAACATTTCAAGTTTCACACTTTATCTCACCTGCACAGGAGGTGAAGTAAAGCTTATGAAGCTTTTCTTTCCGAGTCTGGCATGGGAGGCTGTATTGGCTACAAAACAGCACACCTGCAGAGGGAGACGAGAACATTGATCATTCAAGATAACAATATGCTTGTGCGTTTGTGTGAAATACCTTATATTCTATTCTGTGCGTCACCCATATTATTCCAGGCATCACTTGTGACTTATTTTGAAATTAATCAGTCAGTGATCCAATTATTAGTTTTGATAAATGGACTTAAACAAGTGCTTAGTCAACAGATAGGACAGTGACAATTGACCAATTTAGCTAGACTCGGACAACTGGAACATGCGTTTAAAGGAACTGATGGACAAGTGGTTATAAGATAAGCACATTAGATAGAAACTTTCTCACCTAAAGGGGTCTGGAAAAAAAGCAAAGGAAAAAAATGAAAAGCCACATGAATAAGGTGACGTCAGCACTATGAAACAGATTGTCAGATGAAACTTAGACAAACTGTTATGAATTGATTGTTGAAGGACCAGAACTAGACAGTTGAAGATGTGTGGGACATTTTAAAAGAAACTAACCGTAGAGCAATGAAGCTATAATTTTTCATCCCAGGGCTCTCATAGTCTGTATGAAACCCTGTATTAAATAATAATGTATGCATTACTCAATAAAAAAAATCAATATAAATCTATAAGGTAAAAAATTTAATACAGAATAAATAAATAATATTTATTTATTTACTTACTCGTTCATTTGGTTGTTAGCTTTTTGTTTACCCATTGATGTCATTTTATATATTTTGCAATTGTATGATCATTTGCCTTGCTAATAATAAAATAAATACAATAATAAATAATAAACAAAATAACAAAAAGTAAATAAACAAATTATAATAAACTAGGAAATTACAATAAATGAATAAAAAGTAAATAATTAAAAGTAAATAAATAAAAAACAATAGTAAATAATACATCATTAAACAAAATATAACTATATAAATGTGTAATAAATAAAAATAATAAAGTAAATAAATTTAAGAAGTAAATAAAACATCAAAAATGAATAATTAAATTATAAATTGTAAGTAAATAAATAACTGATAGAATAAAGGAATAAACATAATACTCAAATAATATGTACATATTATAAATAGATAATAAATCAACAATTTAACATAAGATACCTGGCAATTAAATATACTTGGCTGAAACCTACATAAACATGTCCATATTTTATATCAGAGGATGAATCATTTCCCCATAACTATAAACCCAGGAACAAATACTGAAATCTGTCATTTTGGCAATAGCTAAAAGTATTATTGATATGTACTAACCAGTGTAACCATAACTCCTCCCAGTTACAACCAAACACATCTTGAGGCCACTGATAGTGGTTCCTGCTGTCTAGACAATGTGCCACATGTAGTTGGTACCCATGTTTCAGGATAGCTAAAGATGTATGATAAAAGAGAGCACTCTCTCATACCAAGTTGGATTGAAAGGTACATATGCAATTAGCTGAAATTGCACTTAGTCAATATTATAAACAAAGTAAGATTATCTGTACTGGTATTCAATAAATATGATTATTAAGAAATCTTCCACATCACCCAGGAGGGAGCAAATTGACCATTGCAAGGTATGAACAGAAGTGTACACTGAGACACTAGGTATTAACAACAATAGCAACAAAGAAAGGTAAGTATTCCGTGACAATCTCATGTTTTTCCCCCTACAAATGAATTTCATTGGTAGAAAGTAGGACATTAGTGTGAGGTAAAGCAGATGAATGTGGGACTTAAACTAAACTTTAATGTCTGGCAGATGAATATCTACTTATACTAGCTAAGCCTTAACAACTGGCAGATGAATATCCACTCAACTAAACTTTAACAGCTGGTAGATGAATACTAACAAAAACTTAACAAAGGTTGTTCGAGTCTTGTGATGACTGGACAGGATTTAGTTATGTATACCCATCTAAATTATTCATAAACAGGATATGGATACCTTTGGCAGGTGTTTACTCTTATCACCTTAAATACAGCAGAATTACTTTGTAACATTAGCCCATGGTTTAATTACTGTTAAACCTTCGATTTTTTTGTTTTTGACAAAAGATTAGAGAAAAAAATTGTGGGTATGAGCATAGGATGGAGAGGGGGTTTATATGCTAAATAAATTTCAGTATTCCATAATGGTGGACAAGTTTGTGGTGATTGTAATGTTGGGACAAAGTGACATTTTCATTTGATGGTTTCAAAAGACTCTTTTTAGAGAAAACAGAAATGGCATGTACTATGGAGAATTATGCAATCAACTCCATCACTAAGAAGTCAGGTTTTCTAGCTAATCTATAGCTACCACTTCCTCAAATTAATTGCAGCTTCAAATATAAAATTCAACTATTTCAAGGCACATCATTTATTCTTATTTTAATCTACAATACTCCCCTTTGCTAGAATTAGGGAAACTAAATTCTCCTAGCCCCCCACTCCCCCTTACTAAGATAACCTATAATTTATAATTTGCAGGATTAAGCAGTTTAAAGTTGCCTCTGTCACAATACAAAAACTACACCAGCTATGTTCTAAGTAATAGTTAGAGTGGGGTATTTTCTTGAAATCTGCTGGGATTTTGAAACTCTAAGGCTCCAGGCTGTAGTGTCAGCTGGCTACTCTCTGACGCTACAGGGAGCCTTCGAGTTTCTAAATCCCAGCAGATTTCCATGGTGCACACTCTAACTTTGTTAGAACAGAAGGTGCTAAAATTGCCCTTCCAGCTCGAACCTATAATGGTGAGATACTTATAATATACCTAATTTTAACGAAATAATCGGCAATAGTACGAGCGGTAAGATGAGTAGAGTAAAATAGAATAAAAAACAAAACAAAACAAAAAAAACTCACCGTCTTGGCGAACACGCAAGGATAAGAAAATGCCTGTAGTACTGTGATGAAGTCCCAAGTGGTGACGGGGCTATTTCTTGAGATGGGACGGACTTCCAGTCTGTACTCTAGTACTTGCTGTCCTGCAGAAATAAAATAATTCGTGGAAAAGCAGAAGTAAGTTTAAAACGCCATAGCAACCATGGCATATTCTGGGGATTTCGTGCTCAAAGAGTGTGCACCATAACTTAGCTAAAATATGTTAATGAAGAATTAAAACAACCACTACAACATTAGAAAAATATTTGTGAAAGCAAAATCTTGCCAGTACATATAAGCAATGTGTGAGTAAAATATGATAAGCACAGCACATTGTGCGTCATTGGGAAGTGGAATAATTATATTTAGCTTCTGTGCAGATATGATTCCAGAAACCTCCACTCTGGTGTCTTACACTGTATTTGAGGGTACAGGGTCTCCAGCTAAATGTTACAAGGAGGTTGGTATAATATATCATTGTGACACTTTTACCACAGTTAAAGTTTTATAATGGCAGATGGCAGAAGTTTTTACCATGACATAAGTTTCATCCAGGCAGAAGTTTTATTGCCGCTGAAGTTGCAAAGATTATCACCGCCGGATTGCACTCCAGCCGCTGAGGTAAACCCCCCCCCTCGCCCAGTATTTTACCGGGGATTACAAAATTCATGCAGTTCAGGGGAAGGAAGTGACACTAATTGTGCAACAAAGGGCAAGCCGTAGCGGGACAAGTATTGGTGTGGATCGTCAGGCTTAACGCCAATCTGCGCTGGCGTACTGGATAATTTCAGCAGCTAACAAATGAAATTTTTTTTGGAGGACCTGTCAGATAACTACCCATTTATGGTCAAGTTTTCTAGAATGGCTGTTGGAGAGGAGGGCGATAGGGTATCGACCATTATGTATACCGATTACGGTGCTCTCATCGGAGGCCGCCGCACTAGTGTTGACGTACTTGAAGAAGAAAACCTGGTTATTCTCGTTTCCGATTGTTCATTTGATTTCAGCCTATATTACTCTATTGGGGAAATTAAGGGGAGAACAATACGATTTGGACAAAGTCATAAATTCATTACCGGTACTTGCCCGCGAGCGTGGTACTAGTCAAGTTTGACCACAATATTTATGCGATTGAAGCCCACAATACCCACCTCCCAAAGTTCCGAAATTGCCGTTACAACATCTGGAAATTAAATGCAGACAAAAAGCTAACCGAGGTCAATGGGGGTAGTAAAGAACTCGCAAATGGTGCATATCCTAAACTTTGCGCTAACACGAGCGGTGACTTGGTTACTGTCTATGAAAATAGTGGCTACGGAGTAGGTGAGATTGTGAACGGAAGTACACCTACAATACACTGGACCTTAAGCAAGCTGGAGCCCTACATGGCTGGAGACATGCATGATATTTCCATGGGGACAAAAAAGTGGTTATGGTTTTAAAGAATGGTTTTTCTCTAAAAAGTTGGGTGGGTCAGTTAAATGAAGGTAGGGTAATTTGGAATAGGGTAGTGGACGTACCGGAGGACAGGGTTACTATCCTTCAATCTACCTTATTAACGACAACATCGTACTGTTGTGTTACCAAACTGTTTTTGGTCGAAGTATTATTCTAATACACGGAGAAAATAAAGGAGAATCGATAGTCTGGCACCCAGAATATAAAACAAGTGGTCAAATTAAAGGTGAATATCCTACAATTGTCTTTAACTGACAATTTGGAATTTTTTCTTGTTAACCAAGATCCCATTGGTACTAGTCTAGCTTAGCAGCAGGCAATATCTTTCGTTTACTACAACATGAGAAGGACAGGAAAAACGATACAGCTGCAGGTAATTTAAACTCAAGTCAGGCAGCAGGGGTCACTTCAGTTCATCCTGGACGGTCGTCCTATAAAAGAAACCAGGTGGAAGCAAGCGATCCAGGTGGAAGCAAGCATCGACAACCAATTGATGAATACCAAAATAAATGAAGCTAATACATTATATCTATTATTATTGTCATGATTTTTGTTTGTGTAAGTTCAATATGTTTATTTTCTACTAAAACTTTATTAGCTAGTCATTGTGTAAGTTATTAAATTTAAATTTAAATAAACATTATTATTATATAAACTTGATTGTTAGTTTTCTAGTTCTCAATATTTAAGTTGAGAAGAGGAAATTTAAAGCAACAAAAAAATAACTCATATCATAAACTTTTATTACTTCTTCCTAAATATAGGAGAATGTCATATTATTGGTAGTAAAGTGGAACCTATAAACTGTCCTGGTATATAAAACAAGGGTCCTGGGTTGATTTCCAGTGGCAACCCAATATTTTTTATTTTAAAATAAAGCTTGAAAATAAAGTCTTCATTAACCTAGTTTGGTTCTAGTACATCCACATAGTGAAAAACTGGAATAGCTATGGATAAGTACATTTTAGAGTAGAATACTGCTACATAATTTTTAGCAATAACATGTATGTAACCACTAAATGTTCAGAAAACGTTTCTCATAATTCTAAAACATTTTAATGTCTGGAAAATATTTCTCATAATTCTAACTTTAAGATAAGATTTTTTTCTCCCCCTCATATCTAAACTTTAAACATAGTCTTTAGTAACATAGAGATGTCAAAAGTGTGAGTTATTCTGGGTGAGGCTGCTAATGAGCAACTGAATAATGATTCACGAGAATGTTACATTAAGCAGTATAATAGTGAAATAATTCATGTAATGTTTAGCTTTTAATAATGCAGACCCTTTCAGCAACCTAGAAATATTTTGTGTATGTGGGGGGGGGGGGGGGGGGGGGAGTTTTGCCTCCTTTGTCAGTACCAAAAATATTTTTGGAGGGTACTTAGCAAGAAATTATACGACATAAATGCTGTCATTTTGGGCTCAGCCTAATGTTATACTGCATGCATAATTATATCAAGGAGAGAATAACTGACATTTTTGGGGGTGGGGAAAGTGAGGTACTCGAATTTAATTAGTCGGACCCAGTCTGTTTATTATCCCCATGCACAAAAGAGTCATTAAATCTTATGCAGACTTCAACAATAATGCAAAAAATTAATAAATTAATTAATAAATAAAAAATGACTGAGTGAAAAATAATGGCCCTCCACCTGCCCTAATATATCCTTACAGGTCCAGAGGCCCTAGTGGAAGTGCCCAATAACAATGACACAAAACATCTGACAATTACATGTTTTACACAAACACACATAGTCACTTGTCTCTGTACATAAACAATGACACAAAACAACAACTGACAACTACATTTTTGACACTAAAACATGTCTAGTTGTAAGTCTCTATGTGGGAGGAGTAAGATGATCCTGTTGAGCCCTTTGCATAGGGGTTAAGTTGGAATGTTCGGGAAAGCGGACAGAACTAACTTTTCGAGTCCTTGGTTGCTAAAATAATCGGAGACTAAGTATGTAGTTCTGTACCATTTGGCATCCCATAATTCACCACATTGACAGCAAACTTGGAATAAAGTGAAGAAATCACTTAATTCAGGCATTTCAGGGAAAGTCTGCTGAACTGACTTTATCAAGTGTGGTAGAAATTTGAGTCATCAATAGCATGCTTGTATTTTCCTTTTTTTATATATTCATTATATTAACTACCAAAATTTATTGAATTCGTTCCAGTTAGTAAGTATATTTATTGTTTTAGGAGCTGTTTGTCGAAGTAGATACTAAAAAGCAACATTATATAATTTTATTATGTTTATCAGTTCCTATAAACTGTAGATGATTTTATCAAAATTATGTATCAGTGTAATTATGAAGCTGCATGCCATTTATTGATCAGAGAGATAGCAATGTACATACTAAAAAACATTTACCTATACCTGTAGATGCTGAATAGTAATACCAGGTGTCATTTTTGTGACATCAAATGGGGTGATATTAATATGTAAGGTGTAATTTTTAAATGGGGCATTATATACATGTAACTTATAGTGCTGAAAAGGCATGCATTGGTTGTTTTCCTGTTCAAATTCTTGCCACACTGAAATTTAAATGAGGAATTGTTGTAGCTGGTCATAATACTCATAAAAAGTTAGATGATGGTCATGGCGATAATTTGTTGGTTTTGCGTAGCCGACCCTTTACCTTCCTTTTATTGGTGGGTGGGGGAAGGACCCCCACCAATAAAAGGAAGGTAAAGGGTCAGCTACTCCAGATTACTAATTTATGTATATCCCTCTTTCTGTTTTCTCTCTAGCATAGACGTCAAGCTAAAAGAGTAGTGTGGCATGCTGTTAAAGCGAAGGATATTAGCATCCATAAAGAGCGTAGGAAATTGAACGTACATTAGTACCATCAGAGATAAGCATTGGTAAAGATTGTCAAAACACATTTAGTGATGTTCAAAAGTTGACATTTATAAGCTTGTTTTCTGGGCTCTGTGCTTATACATAGCTAAACAAAAGAAATGTAAAGCAAACATACACTACATATTACAAACATGAATTGTTTGGGAAGATACCCTCTTACCCTTCTAGGGCTAGGGCTAGATCTCATTTCGTTTAAGACATACCCCACACTTCACTTGATTTGAAACCCTCTCATTTAATTCTTTCAAATTGGGTGCTATCACTTGACATCCCTATTTTTCTAGAACTTTCTATTCTTTGGCACATGACTAATGCTAAACATGAAGCAGGACTGGGTATATTTCCCCCTCTAAAGTCCTCCTTCCCCCTTCCCCAAGAGAATTGCTCTCCCAACCCTAAATTACTCTGAAACTGCAATTTTTTGTCTATTTTGTGATCAATATGTGATGCACTGTTTTCTTATCGTAACAATTCCTTGTAGCTAAGTCTTGATCATTTCATAATAGAGTTATGATCAGATAAATTGTGTGGACCTTTAGTCATAGGATTTAAGAAGTGAATTTAGGGAAAGTGAAGCAAGAACACCACTATTTTGTGTTTGCAAGTCAGTAATACCCTCGAATTTACGCCTGACAACAAAGAGTAGACTGTGGGATGACGTTGTGTACATCCAGTTCACCCCTCCACACCCCTCCACAATGATAAAACCCTGATACTTATAAGAAAATGGTTCCCATTAAGTCAGCGGAGTGAGCTAAGGGGGTAGGCCAAAATAAAAACTATAGATATAGAATATTGTAGTTAGCTCATGTCGTTTTGATATAAATAATTACAGCCAGCATTGGTGCTAATTGAAACTATACAAGAGTATTAGTTTTAGTTTTTTTCCCCCATAATGTTCCTTGAGATATGATTACTCTTAAGTACTTCAATATGATTTAGTTTCGTTATCAATTTATATCAATAATATAATACTTATTACATGAGTCAGAGTGTGATATGGCGAAATATTTCAAGAGAAGGCTAGTTTATTTGTATGAGCCAGAGGCAAGTGAAATAAAGCCTGAGAGTGAAATATCTAGCACTATTGCTTTGACAAGTGTTATAATTTGGTTTATTCCACACTAGATATCTTCGCTGTTATAGTTATAGAGGACTGGTAACTTGCAAGTAAAGTTGGTTGTAGGGGCCTGACTAATTATATGATAACTATTGAGTTAATCCAAGTTTTCCATGATTGACTAATAATTGAATTTAGAAGAAAAAAAAAAGAAGCTAAGTATGACATTAATGTAACTATTTCTTTCAACAATATTTAATTCCCTAACACCACCTTTTCCTGACAGTTGAGAAGTGTGTAAGTATAGCGTTTGAATTCATTACTCTTTCCTTCTGGAGTTTCAATGGAGAAGTAATATTTGTCAAATTACTGGACAATTTCGTGGCAGTTTGGTGACTCCATTATTTACCCATGATACTGATGGCACCTCCAGTCATCTATCTAAACAATTAAATATACAACAAAAGTAATCTAATTACCTCACATACCTTTTAATTTATCATTTCCTTTTGAAGAGTAGGGAAAAACCTCTCCACCTTTGGGTTTTGTTGGAGGCGTCTTACTGATAATCTTGTCAACATCCTCAGTGTTATTCAGTATTGCAACAGCAGCTTCAACACTAAGCTCTTTAAAAGAAGTGCAGTAGACTAGTGGTGTGCTTGAGCACAAATGGCGAGCGAGCCTTAAACTACACTATTGTTAAATGATTGATTTTAACAAGTAACACTCAAGCTGCTACTAAAATATAGTCAAGTTTTTAAATTACGTATGCGGTAAAGGGGATTCAAAGCCATAGTAACCGCTCCCAGCAACTGTTTGAATTGAAAAAGAAGCAACAAAATCAAGTCACTTTATTTAAAGTTTCCTTTGTGACATTCTTAATAGTAGTTGTAACGCACAATACTTTCACACAACTGAACATACCTACGCAAGACTTACCTTCGCGGTTCGTCTAGTGGACAATGAATTTACAAGTAAATGCTGTTGAGTAGGGCTTATAACTGTGACAAATAGCGACTAACTCGAATAGAAATGGAGCTCCCATAAGTTTTTGCGTTTAAAA
>WLWD01005022.1_pt1 | contig 44812 bp, 39 predicted proteins | sample 6712731 | NCBI WGS metagenome assembly WLWD01 (sample SAMN12718690, study PRJNA576275) | sponge metagenome | isolation source: marine sponge | host: Mycale hentscheli | place: New Zealand: South Island, Marlborough, Capsize Point | collected 2014-11-01 | reverse complement strand
GGCGGCGTTATTTTTGCGCGAACTCTAATCCTCAAATATTCGGTGGTCGGTGCGGTGGGCGGCGATGAAATCCCAGTCGTAGACCACGCCCAATCCTGGGCCGTCGGGTACCGGCACGCAGCCGTCGGCGCCCAAATCTTCGGGCTGGTCCGAATAGCCGCAGGTGTAGACCGGCGGCACCATATTGATCATGCCCGGACCCATCAGGGCCATTTCGTAGAGATGGGTATTGCGGATGGCCGAGAGGGCGGCGCGGTGGGCCGGCCCGCAGGCGTGGAGCTGCAGGTCCAGTCCCAGCCCCTCGCAGAAATGGGCAATTTTCATCACCCCGGTAATGCCCATATCGTATTCGGGGTCGGCGTGGATCATATCGCAGCCGCCGGCCAACATAAAGCTGGCCTTTTGCTCCAGGCCGCGCACGTGCTCGCTGACCAAGAGGGGGGTATCGAGCTTGTCGCGCAGGCGCTGGTGGCCGTAGGCCGAAACGGCGGCGTCGCGGTAGGGGTCTTCATACCAGAAACAGCCGACCTCGTCGCAGGCGCGGCCCACCCTGAGGGCGTCGTTCCAGGTGCGCAACTGGCAGGCCGGGTCGAGCATCAATTTCATCTGGCCGCCGATGCGGGCGCGGATGCCGTGCAGATTGGCTATTTCGCGGTCGCTATCGCCGTTGAGCCAGCCGTGGATTTTAAAACCGGCAAAGCCGCGCTCCTGGCATTTTTGGGCAAAGTCGGCAAAGGCCTCTGGTGTGTCGAGCCCACCGGGGGCTTCCTGGGCGTGGTAGGTGCTGGCGTAGGTGGGCAGGCGGGTGCGAAAACCGCCGAGCAGAGCCGATACTGAAGTCCCGTATTTTTTACCGGCTAAATCCCACAGGGCATTGTCGAGGGGACCGTGGCCCATGTGGTCGTAGGCTCGAATGGCGCATTTGAGATCGTCGTAGATCTGCTCGCGCTGGTCGGGGTCGCGGCCCAGCAGCAGGGGAGCCAGCATATGCGCCTGGGCCAGGGAGGAAGGGGTGCCCACCCAGTGCGTGACGTACTCGCCCTGGAGGCCATCGTCGCAGGCTATTTGGACGGCGTAGCGCCGGGCTTCCAATTGGCTGCCGGCTTGGTATATCATATTACTGACCCCGGCGCTGGTTTGTTCGGTGCCAAAATTGGGCACGGTAAAGCTGAATTCGTGGATTTCGACGCGGTCTATTCGGCTCATATTTTTATTTCGGTAAAATGGGTAGCAGTTGACCATGCAGAATGGGCATTTTGTCGGTGCTGGTCAATGGGCTTATCTTGGTCGCTACTGGGCGATCGCTTCTCGGTACCAGACGTCCGGGTCTTCGGTGTACAGCTCTTCGGTGGGGATATCGGTAATGAGCGCATGGCCCGGCGTATAGGTGATGGCTTCAGGTATTTTCGAGGTCTGCAATACCAGACTGGGGGTGACGCCGCAGGCCCAGAAAATTTGGTCGGTGCCCGGCGGGATGGCCGTGGGCCGGTCCCACATATCGCGGCTCAGGTCAATGCCCAATTCGGCGCCGTTATTGCGGCCCAGGGGGGCGCCGTGACACTGGGGGAAATGGCTGGTATATTCTTCGACAAAAGAGGCCTGGCCGGGCTCAAAGGCGCGCATAGTGACCACTGTTTTGCCGTGCAGGGGGCCGACGGGTTGGCAATTGATATTGGTAGTATAAAGCACCGAGCCGTAGACGGGCGGGTGGCCTTTGTCGATGAGCAGGCCGTCGAAAGAGACGCTGGAGCCGATGAGAAAGGTGACGGTATCGTTGTTGAACAGGTCGGTGATATCCTGGCGTTGCTCGACCACGGCGCCGTCGCGCAAGAGATCGTAGGAGCCCAAATCGGTGCGGATATCGAGCTCGGCGGCGAAATCGGGGGCATCGGTCTGGCCGGGTTCAAGTTGGGCCAGTAGGGGGCAGGGTTTGGGGTTGTGGCGGCAGAATTCGGCGAATTCGTCGGCGCGTCGGCGGGGCAGGAAAATGACGTTGACGCAGAGATAGCCGCGCAGAGCGCGGTTGGCGAAGACGTCGAGTTGGTTTTGGCGGCAGGCCTGGCGGACTTGCAGCGGGGTGGTGAATGTGGGCATTGGGCGTCCTTGGGTTTTAGGCGGTGTTTCCAATTAAGTCCATAAAATAAGCTGAGAGGGGAAAAATGGTAAATACAGATATAAGCGCGCCAATTCGCATTGCCGATGTCATCGATGGGCACGTCCACCCGGCTCTGTGCCGCACCCAGGACGGCGACTTGTTGGCCGTCTATAATATCCAGGGAGGGGGCGGCAAAGAGCTGCTGCTGTGCCGTTCGACGGACGGCGGATTGACCTGGAGTAGGCCTCGGGCAGTGCCGCATATCTGCGGCTGTTCGATTTATCCGGGCTCGCTGACCACGTTGCAGGACGGTCGCATTCTACTCAACTGGTCGTGTTACCGGGAGCCCGGTGAAGGGATGTGGCGCGAGCCGCAATTTGCTCTGAGTGAAGACGGGGGAGAGACGTGGAGCAAACCCCACAGCTATCCCATTGACGATCACAGCAGCTCGACTTGTATGCGGCATCCGGTGGTTGAATTGTCGGAGACGGCGTGGATCTGCCCTTTTTACGACCGCACTGTGCTCTACGATCCGCTGGGGGACAGGATGGCGCCTTTTGGCGACGGGCGCAACCACGGTATGGTGCCCATTGTGCAAACGACGCGGGGAACCCTAATCAGCGGCGCGCCCCAGACCGAGGCGCCGGTGCCGGTGGGGGTGCCGGGTGGAATGGTCGATGGATTGCGATCCAGCGACTGCGGAGCTCGCTGGCAGGCCTTGGGAGTATTTCCGCATTTTGGCGTGGCGGGGTACGATCTGACTGTATTGGCCAATGAGTGGGTCGTGATGACCTATATCGTCTACGGCGTCGGTGTCGACGGGGAATTCAGTTATGAGTTGGCGCTATCCCGAGACGATGGGGTGAGTTGGGATTTTGCCAATCCTGTGGAAATATACAATCCCGGGCGCCGCATTGGCGGCCGCGGCTGGCCGCGCACGGTGCCGCTAAACGGCGATACGTTGGCGACTCTGTTTTACGATTTGTCGCCCGACCAGGAGGGCGGTCCGGGTTTGTATCTGGTACGGACCGAGCTGGCCGCGCTAGGCAGTTAGGGGGCACTCGCTGGCGGTAGCCCCAGAATTTGCCGAGCTTCGGCGCAACTGGCCACCGGGCGCAGCAGGGTGTGGGCCAGTTTTGTGGTGCGCTCGACGAATTGGGCGTTGCTGCTGGCTTTGACGCCGCGCTGCAGATAGAGATTGTCCTCGAAGCCCACGCGCACGTGCCCGCCCAGGAGTAAGGCATGGGTGGTTAAGGGTAACTGCAGCGGACCTGGGGCCAATACCGACCAGACCGCTCCGTCGGGCAGGCGGTCGCGCATGGCCAGCAGCGCTTCGAGACTGCCCTCGATACCCCAGGGGATACCTAAACAAAGTTGGATCCACGGCGGGGTGGTGATAAGCTCTTGCTGAATTAAATGCTGCGCCTGGCGGATATGGCCCAGGTCGAAGACTTCAATTTCGGGCTTGACGCCGGCTTGTTGCATGGCCCGGGCGGCGTCTTTGACCCAGTCGGGTGGATTGAGGAAAACGCGGTGGCCGAAATTGAGCGAGCCGACATCGAGTGAACAGATATCGGGTTTCAGGGCGACAGGCTCAAGGCGCTGCTGGCCGGCGTCGGGGCCGGTGAGGTTGAGACCGCTGGTGGTGAGGTTGACGATTAGGTCGGAGGCGGCGCGGATGCGTTGCAGTACTTCGGCAAAGAGTTCGGCCCGCGAATCGGGGGCGCCGGTTTCTGGGTGGCGCACGTGGATATGGGCAATGGCGGCCCCGGCACGCCAGGCGTCCAGGGCTTGGTCGGCGATTTCGGCGGGGGTGTAGGGGACAGCCGGGTTTTGTTCTTTGGTTGGCTGCGAGCCGCAGACCGCCGCAGTAATTATTAGTTTTTCCATTGGGCCGGACTAATCGCGCACGGCGTGGCGGTCTTCGTATTGCCCAAAGGGAAACATCTCCAGTTCCAGATCGGCCGGGATATAGTGCCAGGCGGTGCTGTAGCGGCTGCGGTCGCTGTTGTTGGTTGTGGCCCCGTGCAATAGATTGGCCGAGAAGAGTACCGCCGTGCCGGCGGGGCATTCTACTTCTACAGCCTGGCCTTCGTCGACTTGGGTCCAATTGCCGTGGGCAAAGGTGCCCTGGCCGCGGGCGTGGTCGACCAGCTCGCCGCTGCGGTGGCTTTGCGGCACCAAGCGCAAACAGCCATTAGTGGAATCCGTATCTTCTAAATAAATACCGCAGCTGAGGACGCGGTCGGAGCTGGTGCCAAAGTAGTGGTTGTCCTGGTGCCAGCCGGTGGAGGTGCCGCCGCGGGGCAGCATGGGGTAGAATTTGGAGCCGAACATATGCAGTTGGGGACCCAACAGGGCGGCGGCCCGATCGACAATGGCCGGCTCGCGGGCCAGACCCAGCATGCGCTGGTCAACGCAGGCCAGGCCCTGGATTTTGAACAGGCGGCCGGCCATGGGGTTGCCCTCGGCATCGGGTTGCAGGTTGTAGCCGCCGGTTGATTTTTGCAGGGCTTGGGCATTGTTGACCAATTCATCGAGGACGCTTTTGTAATGGGCCAGGCGCTGGCCTTGGATGAGGGCTGGAAGGATGAGATAGCCCTGGTTGTGGTAATGGTCGATTTGTTCGGGGCTTAGGGGCATGGGTACATTCCTTGTCGGGCCGTTTGGGCGCCCTCTGGGGGGCTGGTAAACGGTATGCTCTTAAATTGTATGAGTATGATAATTATGGACGAACGCAATTAATAAACTCTATGGCGTGGGAGACGACAAGCAAAAGGGCTCGCGCCCAGATGGGAGAAAGAGTAAATGGCTGAAAAGTGGCAGTATGAAAAATTGACTTGGCCGGAGATTAATCAGGCTATAGAGGCGGAAAAAGTGGTTGTCGTGCCGGTGGGCTCCATCGAACAGCATGGGCCCCATTTGCCTCTAGATGTAGACGTGGTCTGTCCCACCGGCATTGCGCAGGCGGCGGCGCGGCAGATTGCCGATGAGGTGCTGGTGATGCCGGCCCTTATCCACGGCTATACGGCGCATGTGATGGATTTTCCGGGGACGGTCAATATTCACTGGGAGCACTTTATCAACTACGTCCTCGACGTGGGCAAGAGCCTGGCTTATCATGGCTTTAAAAAGATTGTCCTGCTCAACGGCCACGGATCCAATGTGCCCAATCTCGACCTGGTCGGGCGGCGGGTGAATCTGGAAACCGATGCCGAATGCATCGCCGCTTCCTGGTGGCAGCTATTGACAGTGGACCCCGATTTTTTGCCCAACTGGCGCGAAAGCCACTTTCCCGGTGGCTGCGCCCACGCCGGCGAATTGGAGACCTCGGTCTATCTCTATCTAGACGGCGACCACGTCCACCGGGACAAAATTGGCGACGGCGAAATTGCCTTTAATCGCCGGGAATCCCGATTCCGTTGGGTCGATTTATTCGCCGCTGGGCCGGGCACGCCGGTATCCTGGACCGCCAGTTATTCCGATTCGGGGGTATTGGGACAGGCCAGTCTGGCCACGGCGGAGAAAGGCGCGCGCGCTGTGACCGAGGCGGCTCGACAACTGGCGGCCATGGTCAGCGAATTTAGGGTCTGGCCCAAACCGCCCCGCGGCGATCACCACGACCGGCCGCCGACCATGCCCATGCCCTGGAAAGCGGTGGGTGGGCCCGACCAGCAGGGCGACGTGCACGGTGCGGATCAGGGACGCTAAAGGGGAGGTGGGGCAGTAGGCCGATGGACGTCAAAGAGATTCTCGAGCGTGCATGGGAGCAGCATCAGGGCGCGATATAAAGGGGGCCGAACAACAATACCGCTCGGTCTTGCGGCAGCAGCCCGAGCATCCCCAGGCCTGATTCTATATGGGCATGGCGCACAGCCAACAGAATCGCCTGGATGCAGCGGTGGCGGCCTATAAGCGGGTTATACGCCTGCGGCCGCGGCATTACGCCGCCTATATGAATCTGGGCAATGCCTTGCTGCAACTGAACCGCCTCGACGAGGCCGTCGCCTGTATGGAGCAATCGATTCGGCTCAAACCCGATTCGGCCAGCGCCCATACCAATCTGGGCCTGGTGCTGCTTTTGCAGGGCCGCTGCGAGCGGGGGTGGGAAGAATACCAATGGCGCTGGAAAACCGAAGCGGTCAAGCCGCCCCAATTCGAGTGCCCGCGCTGGGACGGTACGCCGCTGACGGGCAAGACGATTCTGTTGGTCCACGAGCAGGGCTTGGGCGATACGGTCCAGTTTGTCCGCTACGCCGTCCAATTGCAGGAGCGGTGGGATTGTCGGGTGCTGGTCCGTTGTCAACAGGCGCTGCTGCCCCTGCTGCGGACCTGCAGCGGGATCGATGAATTGATATCGACCAAGGCAGAGCTTCCCGATTTCGACGTCTTTGCGCCGCTGCTGGACCTGCCGAGGCTTTTGCGCCAGGAACAGGCCGATTTTCCTACTGCCACGCCCTACCTGAGCGCCGATGCCTCCCTGGTGCGCCACTGGGGACCCAAGCATAAATCCGATGCCAAGCGCAGTATTGAACTGCGTCAATTTGCCCCTTTGGGTCAATTGCAAGGGGTGCGTTTTTTCAGCCTGCAAAAGGGTGCCGGAGCCGAACAGCTCGAAACGCTGGGGGGTATCTGGATGTCGTCCATTGGGGCGATGAGGTCGACCGCAAGACCGGCGCTTTTGCGGATACGGCCGCTATTCTGCAAAATCTCGATTTGCTGGTCAGCGTCGATACGGTGGTGGCGCACGTGGCCGGGGCGCTGCAGGTGCCCACCTGGCTGGCTCTGGCACAAATACCCGACTGGCGTTGGGGGCTGGGAAGCGACTCGACGGCATGGTACTCGTCACTGCGGTTGTTCCGCCAGCAGCAGGCCGGCGCTTGGGACGGGGTGCTGGCCCAGATGACCCGGGCATTGCAGGGCCGGGCGCCCGCTATTGGCCTCAAGGCACCGGCAGACTACCGCCTGGCCACTACCGGTTACAATCGCCGGGTCCGGGGCCGGCACCGGCACGGGCTGGTGCTGTACAACCGCAATGACCAGTATATCGGCCGGTCGCTGGATCGTTATGGGGAATTTTCGCTGGGCGAGGTCTATCTTTTCCGACAATTGGTGCAGCCGGGGCAGACCGTGGTTGAAGTGGGGGCCAATATCGACGCCCATACGCTGGTCCTGGCGCAGTTGGTGGGGGCACCGGCCAGGGGGCTATGCCTTTGAGCCGCAACGCCTGGTATTTCAGACTCTGTGCGCCAATATGGCGCTCAACAGCCAGGCCCATGTCCACTGTATTCAGGCGGCTGTGGGACAGGCCCCCGGCCAGGTGCTGGTGCCGGTGTTGGACAGCGAGGCGGCGAATAATTTTGGCGGTTTGGCCGCGGCCGGGCACGAAAGCGGGGAGGAAGTGCCCTTGGTCACCCTCGACGGTATGGCGCTGTCCCAGTGCGCCCTGTGCAAAATCGATGTCGAGGGGATGGAACTGCAGGTATTGCAGGGGGAGGTCGAGACCATCGAACGCTGCCGGCCGATACTGTACGTGGAAAACGATCGCCCGGAGCATTCGCCGGCCCTTATTGGCTGGCTCCAGGAGCGCGATTACCTGCTCTACTGGCATTGTCCGCCGTTGTCCAATGCGGCCAATTACTACGCTAACCGCAAAAACGAGTTTGGCCGTACGGTATCGGTGAATATGCTTTGCCTGCACCAGTCGGTGAAAACCAATATTACCGGCCTGCGCCAGGTGGAGGGGCCCGACAGCGATTGGCGGGCCCAATGACAGTGTTTGGAGCCTGGAGGGAGAAGGCGTTTGATCCCTAGGCTGTTTGTATCCAGAGCCCGTAGTAAGGAGGAAAGTCCATGTCCGGTTCCCCCCGGCCGATTGTAGTCGAAATTGCCCCCGGCGAATTGATCGATAAAATCACTATTCTGCAAATCAAGGCCACCCGCATTAAAGAAGCCGATAAAAAGGCCCACGTGGAGGCCGAATTAGGACTACTGGAAAAGGTGCGCGCCGAGGCCGTGGCGGCCTCGGCGCAGTTGGCAAAATTGAGTGCCCAGTTGCTTCAGATCAACGAGCGTTTATGGGAGATCGAGGATGCCATCCGCGTCTGCGAAGGGTGGGGTGATTTTGGGCCGGATTTTGTCGAATTGGCCCGTTCGGTATACCGCACCAACGATCTGCGGGCCGATTTGAAGCGCCAGATAAACCTGCTTTTGGGATCGGCGCTGGTCGAGGAGAAATCGTACGCCGATTATTGACGGCCACATGGGGGCGGGTGCATCCCCAAAGGGGTAGAGCAGCAGTTTACTTCAATCCCAATGGGAGCGCAGATATATGGATCAGAGCGAAAAAGCGTGGCGTGAATTCAAGCAAATCAAAAAGACCTTGCGGCATTCACCCGCACCCCAGGGCGAGGGCTTTGACGAGTGGACTCAGGAGGGGGTGGAGAGTCTGCCCCAGTTCTTCGACGGCACGGCGCATGTATGGGACGGTGTCTTCGGGGGGACTTACCGTTTTTTACACGAGTCCCTGGCGCAGCAGATTCCACGCACCGACGAGGCTATCCGCATTCTCGATATTGGTTGCGGTACGGGTCTGGAACTGGCCCATATTTTCGCCCGGGCTCCCCGGGCCCGCATCACTGGGTTGGACCAGGCACCGCGCATGTTGGCCGAACTGGCGCGCAAATACCAGGACCGCATGGACCAGATAGACTTGGTCGAAGCCTCCTGCCTCGATTGGCCGGCCGGACTGGCTGGATTCGACTTTGCCGTTTCTATTTTGACTATGCACCACTTCCCGCCCCGCACCAAGCCGGGCGTTTACGCCAGCATTCGCTCGGCGCTGGGTGAAGGGGGCGTCTATATCGAAGCCGATCAGTCGGTGCCGGAGGAAATGGAGCGCAACAACCTCAAGCTCTTCAACCACTGGATTGCGCCGTTGCCCGGCGGCGAGAAGGGCGAGTGGAATTACGACGTGCGCCTGAGTGCGACGACCAATTGCCGGCTTATACAGGAAGGCGGTTTTTCCTCGTGCCAGGTGGCCTGGGACGACGGCGATGGCGGCGCCGACGGGCATAAGATTTTCGTCGCCCGTCCGTAAGAGGCTGTCCCAACCAGCCCGCTGGTTGGGGCCCGGCGACAAAGGCGGCCTACCAACGGACTGGTTAAAAATACGCTCTAATGGGTGCTGGCCGGCGAGGTCAGGGGGCACCAGCGCGCCGGCAGCAGGTGGCGGATGAGGGTATCCTTGGCGGCTGGCGTGCCAATGCGCTCAAGGGCGTGGAGGGCGTTGCCGCGGGTATAGCGGTTGTCGTCGTCGAGGACTTTTGCCAGGGCTGGCACGGCTTCTGGAGTGCTTGCCCCCAGCCGGCACAGGGCAAAGGTCGCTTCCTGGCGCACCCGCTGGTTTTCGTCTTTCAAGGCCGCCGTCAGCACCCGGCCCGGCGCCGGGCTATTCTGGCCGACGGTGCCCAGGGATTCGACAGCGCGCTGGCGGACTTGGGCTTCGGGGTCGGCTGCCGCCTGTATTAACGCTGGCAAGGCCGAAGCGGCGGCCGGGCCGATATCCCCCAAAATCTCGGCTGCTGCCGCCCGAGCCTGTGGATTATCGTGATCCAAGGTGGTCGTTAGGGCGTCTACCGCCGGGGCACCGATGGCGCTAAGGGCATAGCAGGCGTGGCGTCGCGTCATTTCTTCCTCGACAGCTAATAAATCTAGTAATTGCGCCAGGGGTTGGGTTCCGTAGGCGGCCAGTTGGTACGCGGCGACCAGGGCGTCGCGTTCTTGCTCGGTGTTCAAAAGCGCCAGTAGCTGATCCAGTGAACGGCCGTTGGCGGCTGGTTGGGCGGCGCCGCTGTGACCGCAATGCCAGTGCCAGACGTGCTCGTACATCTTTTGCAGGTCGGGGCTGTCGCCTTCGAGGACGCTGGGGGTGCCGGGCCAGTCGGCCTGCCGGTTGTCCCAGGAAGGGGCGCGGGGCTCGGACATGCGGGCGAAGAGGAATTTCACCATATAGCGGTTGTCGTCGGTTAGATTGGGCATGCCTCTGTGCCACAGATCGTAATTGACGATGGTCACCGTGCCGGCCGGACTAGTAAGAGCAGTTTCCGCCTCGGCACGGACCCCTTGCGGGGTGTTGAAATAGTGGCTGCCCGAGACAATGCCGGTGGGGCCGCGTTCGACGGGGGTGTCCTGCGGATAGTAAAAGGCCAGCAGACGGCGGGTGCGGTGGGACCAGCGCCGGCCGCCGTCCTGGTGCAGGTTTTGGCCTTTGCTGCCGGCCGGGTTGTAGTGCGGGTGGCGATGCGGCTGCAGATAATAATTGTCGCCGATGATGCTGCGCAGGGCCCCCTGGACCCGGGCGTCGTCAAAGACCTGGCCAACCTGGGGAATGCGGGGCAGAAGATTATTGCCCGGATTGCCTTCCTGGTCGAAAACCGCCTCGTGTTGGGCGAATACTTCGGCGTGGAAATCCGCACTCAGGTCGGGTGTGACGGTAATGTGGCCGCGGCCGATAAAGGCGGCCATTTCGGCGTCGTTGAGAAGGTGGGAATCGCTCATAATTTCTCGCTTATTGTGGGCTGTGAAAGTGACGGAATGGCTGGACGCCCAAAGGGCTTATCTAACTGTATCCCACTAGTACTCTGACATTATGAATTTGCAGGATAGAGTGATTTCATCTTTTGCCGGGCCTTTTCGGCGGTAAATCGCCATTGGACCGTCTTTTGTTGCTGGTTGCGCTGTTGTTGCCAGGGAGCGATCTCTCGTCGAAGAGTCTCTTGGTCGGGCAGTCGTCGGCCAATGCACTGCTCACTGAGGACCGACAGTTCAATCTCCACCATGTTCAGCCAACTGGCATGGGGCGGCGTATGGTGGAATTCTAATTTGCGTAAGAGGCGGCGGGCTTCCGCCGGGGCAAAGGTTTCATACAGGGCCGCCGGGGTATGGGTATTGAGATTATCCTCGATCACGCGAATTCGTTGAGCCTGTGGAAAATGGATATCGACCAAGTCTTTCATACAGTGGGCATAATCGGTTTTACAGCGTTGCTTAGTGACTTTGATGTGCCGCCAGCCCAAGTGGGGCGCAAAGAAGGCAAATAGGTTACAATGCCCCTGGCGTTTATAGGTATAATCGTATCGGTGCGGTTTCCCTGCTTCCATGGGCAAGGGCGCCCGGGCTTCGCCGATGAGTTGATAGGGCTGCTCATCAAAACAGACCACCGGACTCGCCTCGTCGAGGGGGGCGGCATACAAGTCGAGGATGGCTTCCATGCGCCAGATAAATTCGGCATCGACTCGAGGAATGATCCACTGTTTGCGTTGCCAGGGTTTCAACTCACTTTTTTTAAGCGTTGGCGGACCGTCTCCCGGGAGATTCGGTCGACCACCTGCATCTCGACCAGGCGCTGGGCCAGCAAGCGTATGGTCCAGCGTTTGCGCCCCTCGGGGGGCTTTTCGCTGGCCAACGCTAATAACACGACTTCTTGTTTGCCCGTCAGCTTGAGCCGGTTGCCCGGCCGCGGTTTTTCCGACAGCGCCGCCTCCAAGCCCTCTTCGACAAAGCGTTTCCGAATCCGCTCCACCGTCGTACGATGGGTGTGAAGCCCTTCAGCAATGGCTTGATCGGTTTGGCCTTGGTCGGCCAATAGCAGAATCCGAGCCCGAGTGAGACGACGGGCTTTGCCCGTACCTTGATGGATCAAACCATGAAGTTGGTCCCGCTCGCTGGCAGACAGATCGACCAAATAGCGTTTGCGCATGGATCACCTCCGTTGTAGGGCTTAATAGGATAACGGAGAATCCACTAAAATAAAAATGTCAGAGTACTAGATATGCAGGAATCAATAGAGTATGATTGGCTCAGTGTGTTTTATAGAAAATTAGGTCAATCTTCGCCGCCTGCCCACCGACCTAATAGCAGGGATTTCAGTGCAGCGGACCAAAGGCGGCGATAAATTGCCGGTGGGTCTCTTTGTCCTGGTAGCGGTCCGGTGTATCGGCGGCCAAGTCGGTGGGCGCATAACCGCTGCCCACGGCTGCCACGTCAATGCGCTGGGCTTCCCGGTCGACCTGGTAGTCGATCCGCCAGGTGCGGAAGGCAATGCGGAAGGCGTGGGGCAAAGGGGTGATCCGTTTGCGTCTGATATTGGTGGGATCGGTGCGCAATTGCACTTGGAGGAAATTGACCAGGTCCCAGCCGGCGCGGTCGGCAATCCAGGTCAGTTTTGTTTGTTGGGCCGGGGGGATATGCAAGGTATAGACGCGCTCTGGGTGCTGGTCGACCCAACCGGCACTGGCCTGGGGGAAGGCATCGGCATAGGGCAGATAGGGCTTGATGTCGAGGACGGGGGTGCCGTCGAGAAAGTCGTGTTGGGCCACCTCCAGACGGTTGCCGTCGATGGTTAGCAGGCGTACGCAACTCATGCCAATGGAATTGGGGCGGTGGGGCGAGCGGGTAGCGAAGACGCCCAATTTGCCGGCTCGGCGCTGCGGCGGCTGCACCAGGGGGTGCCAGGTCTGGTTGAGGTGCAGGCGGTAGACGACCCAGATGCGTTCAAAATCGTCGAGCCCGAGCAGCCCTTGTTGCAGGTTGGGGTCGGGTTCCAGTTGGATCCAGGCGCGGTTGTCGGGGGCGATACTGGCCTGCCTGGCCGCTTCAAAGCGGTAGCGCTGCGGGCATTGGATATAGCCAATAGGAGTCAGGTCCATGGTTGGCTCAGGCCGCCCCTTGAACGCAGATATGGTCGATAAAACGGCTGTATACCTCGACCCCGCGGTGCAGTTGGTCCAGGCTGATCCATTCGTCCACGGTATGGGCTTGGGCTATATCGCCGGGCCCCAGGACTATGAGGTTTTTCATTTTGGCGGCAAAAGCGACCCCGTCGGTGCCGTAGGGCACGGTGGTGGGTTTGCGAGTGCCGGTGATTTTCAGGGCGCTGCGCACCAGCGGCGAATCGGGCGGGGTATAGAGCGGTTGGCCCTGGCCCAGGATGCGGCATTTGAGGCCGTGCTGGCGGGCGCTTTTTTTGGTGCGTTCTATAAGGGGGCTCACGTCGACGCCGGGCATCAACCGGTAACTGATAAGGCAGACGCTTTGCACCGGCGAAATATTCATTGCCTCGTTGTGGTCGTTAATGCCAATGCTCCACTCTGAATGGGCCGGTTTGAACTGGTCGTTGCGGTAGCGCTTGGCGGTGAGGGCCAGTTCGTTAATTTTTTTCATTTCGGCCAGGAAGGGGATCATTTTGAGGTTGGCGTTAATACCCTTCAAGGTGCTGGTATGGGCGGCGCGGCCGCGCGATTCGACGCGGATGGACAGGCCCCCCTTATGGGCGTAGACGACTTTCAGGCGGGTGGGTTCGCAGATTAGGCCGTAGCCGCTGCTGGCCTGCTGGAATAGGCGCGAGCGCCGGGTTACGTCAAAGGCGCCGGCTGCGGTTATTTCCTCGTCGGCGGTGACGACGATAAATACCGGGGCCTTGAGGTCTTTGCCGGCAAAGCGGGCGGCGGCGCAGATGGAGGCGGCCAGGGGGCCCTTCATATCGGCGGCGCCGCGGCCGTAGAGTCTGTCGTTGGCAAGGCGGCCTGCAAAGGGGCTGCCGGTCCAGTCTTGGGCGTTGGCGGCGGGCACGACGTCGTCGTGGCTCATCAGGGTGAGTCCGCCGCGGCCTTGGCCCAATTTGCCGACGATGGATAATTTGTCGACGCCGTTGGCATCGGTATAGGGCAATTCCTCAATTTCAAAGCCGAGGCTTTTAAGTGTTTGTGCCACGTGACGGGTGACGGGCACATTGCTGAGCTGACTGACCGAGTTGTAGGCGATTAATTCGCGGCTGAGTTCGACGACATCGAGGGGCATAGGCGGGCCTTCGCGGTGATTGGTTGGCTAACTCTGGAGCTTCCACTGATTGTCCCAAAACCCCCAATCCAGGACTTCCCCACCGGCGTAGACCAGATAGTCGGGCAAGAGCTGCATATCGAGATGACTGCCCCAACACAGAGCGTCGGCGCTGGGACCGCCGTGGACGGCGAGATAGCGCTGCGGGTTGAGGGGGTGGGGGAAAATGGCGAAAACAGCGACACCGGGCTGAGCGTAGGTCTTGCCGGCTAGCTCAATGTAGTCGTCGCCAAAGGCCAGAGGGACGCGGTCCTGGAAGCGGGCCAGGACGCTATTGCTGGCGCAGCTACCCAAGAGCAGCAGATTGTTGTCGGTAAGGGTTTGCTGTTCGAGATCGGCATCGGCGATTATGGGCAATTGCACGGCGTTCTGGCCCATAATACCGCCGCGGTGGACGCCGCCGTTGCGCGAAGAGAAATAGCCCTGGGCGTTATCGGCGACCCAGCGGTTGAAATACGTTTCCTCGTCGCTGCCGGCGGTGCCGGGCACTAGTAGCAGACCCTGGTGGAATAAGTCGCCGATGGGACCGGCGGCACCGTGGCGCTTCTGGTCGGCTAGGGCATCGCTTTGGCCCCAGGTACCGTCGGCCTGGCGCTGAAACAGGTGTTGCTTTCCCAAATCGAAGGGGCCCAGGTCGTTGCCGTCTATTTCAAGGGGGCGACTGCCGCCACCCGGGACAGGACCCAGAGAAAGGGTGCGCACGCGGCTGCTGGCCACCCGTAGGGCATTGTCCTCCAGTGTCGCTTCGGCGGTGCCTTTGGCCCCGTAGAGTTGCAGTTGTTCAATGCCCAGCCAATAGGCGCGGTTGTGGCGCAGAGAGTAGGTGGTCAGGGAGACTTGCTGGGGTTGGCGTTGTTTCTTCTGTTGCAGCAGCCAGGGGATGATTTGACGCCAAATTTCGGGTGTCCGGCAGCCGTGGCCGGTTTTGGGGATTTCTGTATAGGTATGGGTAAATCCTTGCTTTGACAATAGGTCCGCCATTTGGCGCGAGTGTTCCACCGGCACCCCGCCGCCGATGGCGCGGTCCCATTCGCCGTGGACAATCCACAGCGGCGTATGGCGCATATTCTCGACCAAGAAGGCGGCCGAACGGGCCTGCCACGAAGGCTCTTCCCAGGGGTGCATATGAAAGGTCAGGCCGCCGGGTTTTTCCCACAGGCGGTAATCGCAATAGCCGCAAAATGGGGCGGCGGCGGCAAAATAGTCGGGGTAGTGCGAAACCAGATACCAGACGGCGGCCCCGCCCATGGAACTGCCGGTCAGGCTAATGCGGTCGCGGTCGACGGGATAGAGGCCGGCGACGTGCTCAATGGCCTCGAAGACGTCGACCTCGCCGTAGTTCTGGTAGACCGAGCCGCCGCCCCGGCCGGTGGGCCGAAGGACGATGCAGGAGAGGCCGGCGGCGGCGGCGATGGCGGCGATTTCCTCGGTTTGGGCCACGGCGCCGGGCAGATTGTCGAAGGCGCCGGGGCTGATTTCCAGCAGCAGCGGTTTGGGGGTCGGGTCGGTATCGGTGGCGCAGACGGCGCAGGGGTGCAGGCGGTCGTCGACGGGCGAGCGGAAATAGAGCAATTGGCCGGCGGGTTGCATGGTTCTCCTCAGGTATGAGAGGTGGTTATCGGGCGTGGCCGTCAGCGGCGTTTTGCAGTTGCACTTTGCCCTCTGCATCCGGTTCGTCTTCGAGTCCCAGCAAGTCTTGAAGTCCCGCTCCAAGGAGGGGCGCCGGATAGGCTATGACGCCATGGCGCATGGGGAATAACTCGTCGCCGGGGTAGACGATAAAGGCGCGTTGTAGGCCGAGGTCGCCCAGGGCAATGGTGAGCGATCGAGTGGTAGATGGGCTGGATGTCCGCTTTACCTCGACAGCGGCGTATGGGCGGCCCTGCCGGGTGATTAGCAGATCGATCTCCGCCCCGGCTACCGTGCCGTAAAAGTAGGCGTCGTAGCCAACGGGCAGCTGATGTATGATCTGTTCTATTATCAGACCTTCCCACGAGTGGCCGGCCACTGGATGAGCCAGCAGACTGTCCAGCGAATCCAGTCCGAGCAGGGCGTGCAGGAGACCCGTATCGCGCAGGTAGACTTTCGGGGTCTTTATCAGACGTTTGCGCAGGTTGGTATGATAGGGCAGTAAAAGCCGTACCATGAAGGTATCGCACAGCATATCCAGATAGCGCCGCGCCGTCGGACTGGAGACTCCCAGGCTGCCGGCTATCTTGCTGGCATTCCACAGCTGGCCGTGGACATGGCCCAGCATAGTCCAGAACCGATATAATACCTGGGCGCTGATTTGGTAGCCCCACTGGGCTAGGTCCCGCTCCAGGAAGGTCTGGAGAAAGGCCTCGCGCCATTGGTGGCTAGTCCGGTCCGAATCAGCCAGAAAGCTCAAAGGGTAACCACCCCGCCACCATAAGGTAGACAACGGATCCGGCTGCCCAGAGAGTTCCCCCAACAGGAAGGGCGAAAGCTCGAAATATTTGATACGACCTGCTAGACTCTCGGCAGCCTGGCGGCGCAGATCGGGCGAGGCCGAGCCGAGGATCAGGAAGCGGCCGGGACGCCGGTCGGCATCGATGAGGGCCCGTAGCAGCGGAAATAACTCTGGTTTCCGCTGCGCCTCGTCAATAATGACCAGTCTTTCCCGATGATGGTGGAGATAGCCTTCGGCATCTTCCAGACGCGCCAGGTCGGATGGGCGTTCTAAGTCGAGGTAGACGGCGTCCGGGTGTCGGATGGCGCCAGCCAGTGTGGTCTTACCTGCCTGTCGAGAGCCGACCAGGGCGACTGCTGGAAAGCTTGCTAGCCCATCGATAATTTGGTCTTGTAGATATCTAGTTATCATACTTGTTAATTTAAAGATGTATTTTATATATTCAAGTTTATGCAGAATAATACAGATACTACTCATTTGGCTCTATGGAAAGACTTGTAGTCCCGCAGGGGCAATTCACGCTGCGGCGCTTCCCCCTGCGCCGGCGCGAAACGTTGCGCGCCTGGGATGCGGCCGATGAATATCTACTGCACCACCTGGCTGAGGAGGGCCTGCCCAGGGCGGGCTCGGCTCTGCTTATTTGCCACGATGCCTTTGGAGCTCTCGGCACGGCTTTGGCCAAGCAGCGGCCGCAATTATTGGGCGATTCCCATTTGGCCCAGCGGGCGGCGGTGGAAAATCTGCGCGGCAACGGCTTGGCCGTGGAGCAGATTCGCTTGTTGAGCAGTCTGCAGGCCCCGGCCGGACCGCTGGACCTGGTCCTTTTTAAGGTGCCCAAAAGCCTGGCGTTGTTGCGGGATACGCTGCAGCGCCTGCGTCCTTTGATGCATGCGGGGACCCGTATTATCGGGGCGGGCATGGCGCGGGATATCCACGCCTCCACCCTCGCATGGTGTGGCCGTCTTATCGGGCCCACCCGAACCTCGCTGGCGCGCAAAAAGGCGCGGCTGATATACTGCCAGTTCGAGGCTAGTCTCGATCCCGGCCCCAACCCCTATCCCAGCCAGTACCGGCTTGAGGGCAGCGATTGGCTGCTCAGCAATCACGCCCATGTTTTTTCCCGTTCGGGTCTGGACGCGGGGACGGGGTTGTTGCTGGATTATATCCCGGCTTCGGGAAAAGCCTTGAATATGGCCGATCTGGGTTGCGGCAACGGCGCGGTGGGGCTGGTGGCGGCCAAACGCAACCCAGAGGCCGAATTGATTTTTGTCGATGAGTCCTTTATGGCCGTGGAATCGGCCCGGGACAATTTTCAACGAGTTTTCGGTGCTACTCGTCGGGCCCGATTTCGGGTTGGGGACGGCCTCCAGGGAATCGCCCCCCAAAGTGTCGATTTGGTGCTCAATAACCCCCCTTTCCACCAGCAGCGGGCGGTGGACGATGCGGTGGCCTGGCGAATGTTTGGCCAGGCAGCCGGCGCTTTGGTGCGGGGGGGGCAATTGTGGGTGGTGGGCAATCGGCACCTGGGATACCACGTCAAGCTGAAGCGCTTGTTGGGCAATTGCAAGGTGGTGGGCAGCAACCGAAAATTCGTCGTTTTGAAGGCGCTGAAGCGCTGACGGTCAAGCGGGGAAAAGACACTCGCTGCCGTTTTGTGGAGTAAGGAGTGTTCACTCTTGGAAATGCCGGGACGGCGCTGTGAAAGTGGTCTGCAAAGGCCTATATTCCAGAGCGAATATAGCTATAATCTGCAGATAGTTAAAAAAGGGAATACGCCATGTCGCTAAAAGACAGGATGTGGATGTGGGCTCACGATACGGGCATTCACAACCGCGGTTGGAATACACCGGCCCCTTCGCGCATGACGCCGGTGGAGGGTGCCTATTATCTGGGCTTGGGCAATTTGATCATGGTGCGCTACGAGGGCAAACCGGCGCCGCCTTTTGAACAATACGTGCGGCCCTTTAGGCCCCTGCGGCAATTCGTCTGGTCCATTGTCAACGCCGGCGGCGAGACCTCGCTGGCCGATTTACAGGCGGTGCAGCGCCTGGCCGCCGGCAACCCCAATATGACCGGCGTGATGATGGACGATTTTTTCCGCGCCGACTCCGATCAGGTCGGAGTCTACAGTCCCGGTCGCCTGGCCGAGATTCGCCGGCAATTGGAGCTGGAGGACCGGCCGCCGCTGGATTTGTGGGTGGTGCTGTACCAGCATCAGCTCGATTTGCCGGTGGCCGACCATTTGCGACAATGCGATATCGTCTCCTACTGGACCTGGCGGGCCGAGGAATTGGCGCAGTTACCGCAGGCTTTTGCCCGGCTGGAGGAGATGGCGCCGCAAAGCCGCAAAGTCATGGGGTGTTATCTGTGGGATTACGGCGACAAAAAGCCAATGCCGGTCGAGGCCCTGGCCCAGCAGTGCGAAATGGGGCTGCAATGGCTGCGGGAAGGGCGCATTGAGGGGATGGTTTTTCTCGCCAGTTGTGTGTGCGATTTGGGGTTGGAGGCGGTCGAGTGGGCGCGAGAGTGGATCGATGGGGTGGATGGCTGACCCATTCTTGGGGCCAAATAGATTTCAGCTGGCCTAAACCAGGATAAGAGTTGGTGCAGGGAGCGAACCGCCGGCGTAAAAAAGGCCCCCGTACGGCCGGGGCCGTGCGGGGGCTGGAGAAATTATCCCGTCGCCGCTCAGTCGAGCAATTCCTCGATTTTTTCGGCAGGGCGGGCAATGACGGCCCGGTCGCCCAGAATGCAAATGGGCCGGTTCATTACTTCGGGGTGCTCTAGGAGCACCTCGACCAGGGCGTCGGGGGTATTGTAGTCGTCGATGTCCAGGCCCAATTGGCCGAACGCGCCGGCATGCAGCATTTCTTTGGGGGCTACCCCGAGCAGGTCGAGGAAGCGTCGCAATTGTTGTTCGTCGACGGGGTTTTGCAGGTATTCGATAACGTCGAACTCGACGTTGCGGTCGCGCAGGATGTCCAGCGCGCCTCTCGATTTGCTTCAGTTGGGGTTGTGGTAGACCGTCATTTTGGCCATGGATGCTCTCCCTTGGTTGTGTGGATGGATTGGCATAAACCTAGCAAAATGTCGGTTTGACATCAAGTTGCCCAATTTTTTGACCCGCCCCGGAGAGCCAGGCGTAAAACATCGGGTCATCAGTCCTATAAACCACCTTATTCTTTCGGTCAAATCTCTAAACCATATGCGCCAGAAGTGGAGTCAGACCATTACCGAGCGGGCGCGGTCCTACTGGACCCAGGAGCGCACCCGCCAGTTGTTGGGCGACAAGAAACTGCCCTTGCTGCCGGGGGAGGCGCCGGTATTGCTGCGGGCGTTGGGTTTGCTCAAAGCCGATGCTTCGCTGCCGCCGGAGCGGATGCGCAAATACCGCCAGATCAATCATATGCTGGCGGCAGTGCGCCCGGCCTTGCGCGAGCTGGCGGCCACGCACCGGCGGGTGGACCTGGTCGACGCCGGCTGCGGACGTTCGTATATGACCATGCTGGTGGGCTGGTGGTTCAGGCAGCAAGGGGTTCCGGTGCGCATTTTGGGTATAGACCGCGACGACAAGATTATCGGCCAGTGCCGGCGGCGGGTGGAGGCGGCTGGGCTGGACGATATTGTGCGGCTGGTCGCCGCCGATCTCCAAGTTGACCTGGGGGCTGTCTGGGAGAGGGCTTTTGGCCAGCCGTTGGGACCATTGCATGGGCTTTTCGCCCTGCACGCCTGCGATACGGCCACCGACGACGCGATTGTCCTGGCGGTGGCGCACCGGGCCGCCTTTATCGCCGTGGCGCCTTGTTGTCAGGCCGAGTTGGCCGCCGCTTGGGCCCGCCGCCAACAGGAGGATCCAGGCAGTCCCATGATGCCGCTGTGGGGCAGTCCGCATTTGCGCCGCACTGCGGCGGCGACCATGACCGATACCTATCGGTTGTTGGTATTGCGGGCCTGCGGCTACGAGGCCTCGGCGACTGAATTCGTCGAGGCGGTGCACACGCCCAAGAATACGCTCATTCGGGCGACCCGGCGCAATGAAGGGGATGCGACGGCGGCGCGGCGATATTGGGATTTGTGCGCTGTCTTGGGAGGGGTGGGTATTGGGTTGGGGGAACGCTTGCTTTCTTCGGGGAGCGGCTAGGCGGGGCTGGGGGCGCCGGCCTCTGGCGGGCAGTGAGGCCCGCTTGCGGCTTGCCCGGCCCAGACCCTCCGTGTAGGCTGGTATAGTGGGTTTGACTTTGCAGGTACTGATAAAATTGGGGTGGAGGCTGAAAGCTCGTACATTATGTCCACCTTTATCACACTTGAACAAAGGACATCTTTCCATGGTTGATACTGTACGTGTCCTCTTCATCGGCAATAGCTTTACCGCCCGCAACGATTTGCCCGGGCTGGTGTCTCAATTGGTGGCGGCCGGGGACAAAGGGCAATTGGAGACCGAATTGATCAGTGCCGGCGGTGCTTCGCTGCGGCTGCATTTGAATAAAGGCGAGGCGCAGCAGCGGCTGCATACAGGGTTCTGGGATTACGCGGTATTGCAGGAGCAGAGTACCCTGCCGGTGAAAAATCCGATTCGCACGGCCGAGAATATCCGCGACTTCAATGCCGCCATCAAAGCAAGCGGCACGCAAACTGTCCTCTACATGACCTGGGCGCGGCAGGATGCACCCCAGACCCAGGACGAATTGGCGCGGGTCTACAGCGAGACGGGCCGGGAAATCGGCGCTACTGTGGCCCCGGTTGGTCTGGCCTGGCAGCGCTGTCTGGAAAAAACCGATATCGCCCTCCACGACAAGGACAAAAGCCATCCCAATCTGGCGGGCAGCTATTTGGCCGCTTGCGTTTTCTACGCCACTCTGTTCATGGGGCGGTCGCGGTCGATTCCAACCATTGATATAGCGCTGGATGCGGGGGTGGTTGAGACTTTGCACAAAGCGGCCAGCGAAACGGTGCGGGCTTTTAAAAAAGGTTGAATGGGGAGGATAAGACAGGGCATGGCAAAAATGCGGGCACTGGGTATTACGGTTCTGGCTGATTTCATTGTCAACGAAGGCGTCGAGGGAATTCTCGACAATATTACCCAGCGCGCCGGAGCCACGATGGTGGCGCTCAACCCGACGGTGACGGCGCCTTCTGAAGAAGGGGTGGGCTCGTACCAGCCGCCCTCGGACGCGGGCAGCAGTCCCCGTTTATTCGACCGTCCGCTGTGGGGCAAAAAAGGTTTGTGGGTACGCGGGGCCCCCAGCTATCGTCCCAACGAGCATTTTTACGCCGATACGCCCTATAAACCGAGACAGGCCAGTGCACTGACCGACGAGTGCGGGGCTATTATCGGGGCATTCATCGATGCGGCGCTGGGGCGCGGCATGAAAGTCTATCTGCAGCCCAGCGCCGCCACGCCATCGGGGCTGCGCGAGGAGGACGTGCCGCTATTGCCCAACGGCGACCGCCCCCAGCGCATGGCCGAAACCGGCAGCCTGGCCAGTCCGGCGATTCGCGCCTACAACCGCGCCTATGTGCGCGATTTGTTGGCCCAGTACCCGCAGATTACCGGTTTTAGACCCGATTGGCCCGAGTACCCCTGCTATAAACTCGACGAGGCCTTCCAGGATTTCAGTCCCCATGTAGCGGTCTGGGCTCGCGACCATGGCTTTGACTTTGACCGCATCCGGACAGAGGTGGGCGCCTTCTACGATTATTTACACGGCAGTTTGGACAATAAGGACCTGCTCGATTGGGTCGGCCCCAACCGCGGCCGGGTGAGCCAAACCGTATGGTTGCGCCGTTTTCCCGGGGTCGCCGAATGGTTGCGACTCAAGAGCGAATTGTCCCTCGATCTGTTGGCGCATTGGCGCGCTTCGCTGGATCTGTACGGGCCGGACAAGGAATTGTCGGCCAATGCCTTCATGACGCCGCTGACGTTGTGGACCGGGTTGGATTTTACCCGCCTGGGTGCCTACTGCGACGCGGTCTCGCCCAAGCTGTATACCATGCATTGGTCGGCGATGGTCGAATTTTGGGGCCGCGTTTTATTGCAGCGCAACCCCGGGTTGGATGAGGATTTGCTGGTCAAAGCGTTGGGGCATCTTTTTGATCTGGGCGACGAGATTACCGCCACGCGGTTGGACCAATACGGCTACCCCGAACCCCATGAACCCCATCCTATTCCCAACGATTGCCAGGTGCGGCGCCTGCAGCAGGTATGCACCGAAGTGGGGGCTAGCATGCAGGTGACGCCGCTGATGCACGGCTATGGGCCCCACGACGATTTCCTGCGCCGCTTCAAATTGGTGGCCGAGAGTGCGGCGGATGGGGTGTGGATCAACCGCTATGGCTATTTAAGCGACGAAAAGCTGGACGCGGTGGGGCAGATATGGCGGGCCAACCAGTGACATGCGGGCCAAGTTGGTACCGGTAGAGCCGTACAGCGTAGAGAAAATAGTCTCCGATGGGCGTCATAATGCCTTTGCCGCTTTTATCTATTGGCAAGGCGCGTATTGGTTGGCCTTTCGCCAGGCCAGCGGCCATATAGCCCGCGACGGCGATATCGTCGTTTTGCGCTCGGCCGATGCGCGGGGGTGGCGTCCGGCGGTCCGTTTTGACGTGGCCGGCGACGATCGCGATCCGCAATGGGCCGTGATCGGGGGGCGACTATGGTTGTATATCAACAGTCTCGACGATGGGCGCTTTGAGAGCTGGGCTACGGGCACTGACGGTGGAGAGACGTGGAGCGCACCGCAACGAATTTACCAGCCGGGCTATATTTTCTGGAAGCCGATCTTTCACCAAGGGCGGCTGTGGGCCGGGGCTCACGCTCCGGGCACCGACCAACAGCGCCGGACAGAATTGGTGGTCTCTGCCGACGGGTTAGATTGGGAACAGGTCTCGATTATCCGCGCTGGACAAGGGGAGAGTGAAACGGCGCTGTATTTCGACCGGGGCCGTCTGACCGCCTTTTTGCGCAACCAGACCCGTCTGGGCGGCGATATTCTGCAATCCGAATCGCCCTTCACCCAGTGGAATCAACAGCCGGCTCAGGTGCATCTGTCGGGGCACGTCGTCTATGAATTTGACGGGGTGGTGTATCTGATTTCGCGGTTGTTAAGGCACCATCCACCCGCGGCCCCTGCCACGCCGCAGGCCGAATTGCCGTCCAGCAACGACCAGGGCACTATGGTCTATACATATGAGGACCAGTGCCTGCGACCCTATTGCCAATTGGGTCCGCTGCAGGGCAACCACGACAGTTCCTACGCCACGGCGGTACGGCAGGGCAACGAACTCCTGGTCGTCTTTCACCGCGCCGCCAACGAGTTTGCCGGCCCGCACCGGGCCCGGGATGCGGCCGACCTCTATCTGGCGCGGGTGCCGCTGCAGAAGGGATAGGGCTGACGGCCGGGTTAATGGCGGTAATAGCTGGGTTGTTTGTTGGCACACAGCCCAAAGGGCGCCCACCGTCAATAAGACCTGCTTCTCAGGGATTCTGCACAGCTTTGATCAGGGCTTTGATATAGCCGGCGGTAAAGGCGCGTTGGCGGTGTCCCCAGGAGGTATCCTGGTCGGAGTGGGCCACGTGGTCGGGACAGAATACGCCGTCGTAGCCCAATTCGTGGTAGACCTTCATCGTTTCCCACATGTCGACATCGCCCTCGTCGATATAGGTTTCCTCAAAAGCCAGGCGCTTGCCGCGGATATTGCGGTAGTGGACCATGAATATCTTTTTGCGCTCGAGGAAATAGCGGATGACGTCAAAAATTTCGCGGCCGGGGTCTTCGAGCATTTCAGAGAAGGTGCCTTGACAGAAATTGAGGCCGTGGTAGGGGCTGTCGACTAGGTCGCAGAATTTTTTTACCCCGTCGACCGTACCCAGGACGCGGTCGATACCCCGGTATCCTGCAGAGGGCATCCCCGGGTCGTGGGGGTGGCAGGCCATTTTGACCTTGTACTCCTGGGCCACGGGAATAACGCGTTGTAAAAAATAGTCGATGCGCTCCCACATCAGCTCGGCCGGCACGACGCCGGCCTGGGTCAATTCCTGGCTCTGCTCTTTCATCTCCTCGTAATTGAAGTAGCGATAGGTCGAACCGCCACGGCCCGGACTGCGGCCGGTGGAGACCACTCCCAATAAGGTCATATTGTATTTGAGGCAGGGAATACCGGCCTGGCCGGCGGCGCGGATACATTCGATGATATTGTCGATATCGCGGTCGCGTTGGTCGTTGCCCAGCATAATATTGGGGTTGTCGGCGCGATCGACGAAACTGGAGTGCAGCGGCGGTGCCATGACGGCGACGGTGAGGTCGTGGTCTTCGGCGCGCTGGCGTAATTCCACCAGGGCCTCTTTGCTCCAATAGCCTTTACCCTCGACCATAAACGGTTTGTGGCTGGCCGTGACTAAGTGGTTGACGCCGGTCTGGACGGCAAATTTAAAATTGTCGTCGGAATAATCGCTCATCTGGTAAGCCGGGTACATCGGTCCTCCTCTACTATTTGAATAAACTGCGGAAATCCGTCGTCGGGCTAATAACACGACCGCTTTCGGCCGAGCGGATGGCGGCGAACAGCATAGCCAGCGAATGCAGATTGTCGCCGCTGTGGGTCAGGGTCGGCTGGCGCGTTTCCAGGGCGTGGGCAAAGGCGGCCCAGGTATCCATGGCGGGCGGCTCGGGGATTATGGTTTGCGGCTCTTGGCCGGCGGCGTGGCCGGCGCGGGTCTGCAGGATAATGCGCTCGCCGTCTAGTTGCAGTTGGCCGCGGCTGCCGGCAATGCTGGCGGTGCAGGTATAGCCCACCGGCGATATTAGCTCGCGGATGGAGGCGGTATAGCTGGCGGTGACCGGGCCGGCCATATTGAGCACGGCCACGGCATCGGTGGCGGCGCTGATGTCGAGGCCTTCTTCGCGGGCGGGCCAATCGCAGATGTAGAGGCTTTCGCATTCGGCGCCGCTGAGATAGCGAATGAGATCGAAGTGGTGCACCGCCAGGTCCTGGAGGATGAGGTGCGGCAATTGGCTGCGGTAACCGCGTAGGCAGACATCGGAGTGGACGGCAAAATGGAAGTCGAGGCGGCGGACCTGACCGATGGCGCCTTCGTCGATGAGTTGCCGGGCTTGGTAATGGGCGGGGTGCCAACGCAGCTGGTGGTGGACCATGAGCATGCGGTCTCGGTCGAGGGCCTGGAAGTGCATCAGGGCCGCTTGGCGCAGATTGTCGGCCATCGGTTTTTCGCAGATGACGTCGAGGCCGGCGTCGAGGGCGTTGAGGGTAAAAGGGGCGTGAAAGTGGTCGGGGGTGGCGATGAGGGCGGCGTCGGCTTCGACCGAGTCGAGGGCTTCTTTTATATCGACAAAAGTCGGGGCGCCGGTTTTGTCGCTGAAAACGCGGCGCGCCTTCTCTTGCGGATCGACGCCGCCAACGGGGGTGAAACCACCCGAATTGATGGCGGCGTTCCAGTCGTGGTGGCCCATACCGCCCAGGCCGACGCAAAGCAGACGGATCATAGTTTGGAGACTCCCGAGAGAATGCGGTTGGAAAGATGAAATTCCAACATAGGCCAAAGGGCCCGGCCGGACAACCGGACCTATTGGCGGATCGATCTTAGGAATCGCCCTGAACGATGAGCCGCAGCCCTTCGAGGCGCAGGCGTACTTCCTGCAAGCCCTGGTCGAGGGCCTCCAATTCGGCCCGAGTGGCGTCCAATTCGCGGGTGCCCATGGCCGGGTTGAGCCGCGTTAAATCTTCCAGGCGGGCCAAGGCTGGTTGCAATTCTTGGCGCATGGCCTTCTGGGCTTGTGAAGCAAGGGCGGGTCCGCGTTCCTCGGCCAGGGTGCGGGTACGCTCTATCAGCGACGGCAATAGGGCTATGATAGTCGGGTGTTTGAGCAGGTTGTTGGAGACGGCTTCAAGGCGTGTTTCGGCGTCTTGTGCCAACTTGGCCTGATGCCCATCGGCGTCGACGGTGACGGCGATGGGGGTGGGCGGCAGAAAGCGGTCGGCGCCCAGGCAGCTGGGCGTTTTTGGTTCGGCCAGATACAGGGCTTGTAGCAATAGGCCCGGTGGCCCCTCCGGCAGGCGGGCCACCGCGGCATTGCCCGTCCCCTGGGCTAGTAGCCCATCGATATAATCTCGCACCATGGGATGGTCCCAGGTTAGCAGGATGCGCTCGGGATGGGTCAGGGCGGTGCCGCGGTCGAAGGTGACCCCCATTTCGCTGCCGTGGAAGCCGGGGAAGGGGCGGTGGTAAGCTGTTCCAGCACTCAGGAGGTAGCTGCGTCCCGGCAAGTTTTCGACGTCTAGACCGCCGCTGGCAAAAGCCTCGACCATAAAGGATTCCAGGTCACCGCTGGTTTCCAGCTGGGCGATGGCCCCTTGCAATTGGGCTGTGGCGACGGGATCGAAGGAGGCCATTTCCAACAGGCGGTCGCGGCCGCTCTCCAGCTGGGCGATAATCTCGTCGTTGCGCCGCCGCCCTTGGTCGATGAGGGCCTCGACGGGCGCCCCATCTGCGGCCTGGACCGCTTCGATGAGGGCCTGGCCGAATTCCTCGGCGATAGCCGGTGAGCCGTGCCAGGGACGGGTGAAAACTTGCAGGGCCTGGTCGTACCAGCGACACAGGCGTTGTTGCGGCGAGTCGGCCAACACCAGAGGGTGGATATGTATCTCTGCGCCCTGGCCAATGCGGTCGATGCGGCCAATCGCCTGTTCGAGTCGGTCTGCGGCCAGCGGTAAATCGAGTAAGACCAAATGGCGGGCGACCTGAAAATTGCGCCCCTCGGCGCCCACGGCCGAGCTGAGTACTGCCTGCGGGCCCTCTGGGTCGAGAAACCAGGCCGCCTGGCGGTCCCGTTCAATGGAGCGCATGGCCTCGTGAAAACGGGCCAAGGGGCGCTGGGGGGTGTTTAGGGCCTGGTAAAAAGCCTCGACCTTGGCGCGGTTGGCGCATAAGACCAGCACTTTTTCGTCCGGGTGGGCGGCGAGAAAATTGCTCAGCCAGGCGGGGCGTGGATCGCCCTGTTCCAGCGTAAAGCTGTCGTCCCCGGCCAGGTCGGCGCGAAATTCGCGCTGCCAGGACTTGGGATCGCCTTGCAGGACTTCTGTGTGCAGGCGGCGGCGGGGGAAACCGGGGATGCGGGCTCTGACGTTGCGGTATACGGTCCGTCCCAGGCCGTGCAGGTCGAGTAGGCGTTCGAGCAACTGGCGGCGGCTGTGGATGGTAGCGGCGGTTTGCAGGAGTTGGGTGGCGCTTGGGCCCAGGCGCTGTGCGAGCAGGTGGCGGTCGTCGTCGCCGAGGGGGTCGTCGCCCTGCAGGCGTTGGGCGGTGGCGGCTAGGGTGCGGTAGTGGCGGGCCTGGTCGCGGTAGTCGGCAAAGTCGTGGAAGCGGGCTGGGTCGAGCAGGGCCAGGCGTTGGAAATGGGCCTCTTCGCCGTCGCGGTCGGGGGTGGCACTGAGGAAGACCATATGCTCGGTGTCGGCGGCCAGGCGCTGCAGCAGGGCAAATTCGTCGCTGCCGGGGCGCAGATAATGGGCTTCGTCGACAAGAGCGATATCCCAAGGTGTGTCGATAAAGGCCTCGCCCACGGCAATGCCCAGGGGACAGATGAAGAGCTGGGCATCGAGTAATTGCTGGGGCAAATCCTCGCTTTCCGGATCGATGCTTCCGCCCTCGTAGGTATCGTCGCCGATGACCCGAAATATCAGATTGAAGCGCAGGTAGGCCTCGGCCAGCCATTGGTGCACCAGGGCTGGGGGGACCAGAATAAGGGCGTTTTCCACCCGGCCAGTCAGCAGCAGGCGGTGCAGAATGAGTAAGGCTTCGATGGTTTTGCCCAGGCCGACTTCGTCGGCGAGCAATACGCGCACTCGGTGGCGTTGGCAGGCCTGGTGGGCAATGGACAGTTGGTGGTCGAAAAGGCGGATGCGGCCGCCGAGGAAACCGCGCCCCGGCGAGGCCAGCAGGCGCTGGCGGGCCTCCAGGGTATCAAGCCGCAAGTCGAAGAGGCGAAAATCGTCTACCTGGCCGCTGAGGAGCCGGTTTTCGGGTCTGGAGACATCGACTTCGGCGTCGAGATCAACCTCGGCCAATTCCTGTCCGGCGCCGCGGTAGTGCAGCAGACCGTCGGCTTCAATGGCTTCTTCAACGACGAATTCGCCGCTGGGACCGCGCGCCTTTTGGCCCGGGTTGAGGCGGGCCCTGATAAGGGGCGGGTCGGCGGTGGAATAGCGCCGCACCAATTGGCGGGCCGGATAGGCGACGACGATCTGGCGGCCTTCGACGGCTTCGATAAGGCCCAGGCCCAATTCGGGTTCGTTGAGGCTGTACCAGCGTTGGCCGGGAGTGAAGTCCATATGGTTGCTCGATTCTTTTTGGTTGCGCGTTTTACGGTCTGCTTGGAGGCTCTAATGCCGGTATTGCGCCAACGGACAGGCTTGTTATTTTTACGCCAATTAATAGGCTCGCCCCAGCGGCAAAACTTCGGAGATAAGGACAGTATGATCAACGAATATCTACAACAGGGCTATATGGTATTTCGCGGTATTATCCCGCCGAGCTTGCTGCGCGATATGCGCGGCCAGGCCGATATTGCCCGCCAGTTGGCGCACCAGCTCAACGGCCCCCAGGCCCAGCGCATTCAGCCGCTGGACAAATACGGCGACCGCATCGATTTGCAGCCCTTTCGCGACTATATCGAATTGGCGCCGTTGCGCCAGGCGGTGGAGAAATTGTTGGGGCCGGGCTATACCCACGGCCATCTGCATATTATGGGCCTGCTGGTGGAACCGGCGGAGCGCCCCTGGCATATCGGCTGGCACCGCGACGGCGTCGTCGAGGTACCGCCGGAGGGGCGCAACGAAGAGATCCGCCAGGCTCTGGATGAGTTGTGGTACGATCTGCGCACCTTCAACCAGGTCAATTGCGCCCTCTACGCCGATTCCTGCACCTGGTTCGTGCCCGGTAGTCACTTGCGTTCCTTTGATCTGCCCCAAGAACGCCAGAGTACGGGCGATGCCCAACTGCGCCAACCCCCGGAAGGGCTTTCCGATACAGAAGCCGAATGTCTCTACCTCAAGCACTGCCAGGATATGCCGGGCGCTATTCCGGTGCATCTGGACGCCGGCGATTTTATGATTTACCGCAACCAGGGCTGGCATACCGGCATTTATCTGCCCTACCGCCGCCGTGCCACCATCCACGATATTGTCAGCCACCCTGAGAGCGGAGCGGTAACGGCGCGCTGGCGCAAGGCGCAACAGGCTGCCCGCAAAGCGCTGGAGGAAAGCCAAGCCGCTTCCTGATTTAGCGGTTGGGCCCAATTTGGGCCAGGATGGTTTTTAGCTACTGTTTTTTGCGGCCACCATAGCGGGCGTTGGGCGCTTCGAGGATATCCCGCTGGCGTTCGGACAGGTCGTCATAGGCGAATTCGTCGAAATAGCCGGCCGCCCAGGATACGGGGTGAGGGCTGTATTTAAAGAAAATGGTGCGGCGTTCCCCCGCTCCGGTCCAGGGCAGGGCGCCGTGGGTCAGGGCTTCGGTGAAAACGACGGCCGAGCCGGCCGGGCCGGTGACCCGGGTGATGCAGGGGTGCAGGCCTTTGTCCATGGCACGCCATTCGGCGGGGAACGATTTATTGCTCTTGTGCGAGCCGGGCACGCAGCCAAAGCCGCCGTCCTCGGGCCCGACATCGCGCAGATTGTAGGCCACTACGGTGAGGCCGTTGTGCATGCGGCCGTCGCGGTAGTGGTAGTATTGCGAGGGGGCGAAGGGGGTAGCGCCTCCGTGCAGGGTGGCGCCAATGGGGCTAAGGCCGGTGCGGATAATATCGAGATAGACGTGATCGAGGCGGAAACGGGCCCCTAACAGGGCTTCGAGATGGGGGACTATTGTCGGGTTGTCGATCAGGTCGCGATAGGGCTTGCCCCATTCGAGCAGACCGCCAAAGCGGTGGGTCGGCGCTTTTTCGGCCTGGGCGCTGGCGATGCGTTCTTCGAGAATGGTATCGAGGGCGTCTATTTGCGAGGAGTCTAATGCTTTCTCCACCAGCAAGTAGCCCTGTAGATCGAATAGATAGGTCTCTTTGTCGTCCATAAATTTAACCGTTAGTCGGGGTTGGTAGATAGGTGCGGCCAATCGCCGCCTCCACGAGGGCAATGCCCCTATAATTTAGATCGTTGCAGAGGTGCGGCAAAGGCGCTGCCTGAGAGGGGGTATTATCTGAGCACCATCATCTTGCGGGAAGAGCGCCAAGGGCCGGTTTCTATACGGTAAATATAGAGGCCGCTACCCACGGGTCTGCCGGTCTGGTCGCGGCCGTCCCAATGGACTTGGTGGGTACCGGCGGCTCGCTGACCCTCCAGCAGTGAACGCACCCGCTGGCCGAGCACAGTGTACACTGCTAGTTCGACATAGACGGATTGAGCCAGGGAAAAGCGGATCGAGGTTGCGGCGTTGAAGGGGTTGGGATGGTTGGCGTGCAGGACCGTGCCGGGCGGCGGGCTGTCCAAGCCCGATCCGGCAATCGCCGTCGCCGGCTGGGCGGGGGCGGCCAGTCCCTTGCCCATGAAGACGCGATGGGCGCGGGTATCGCCTATGTAGAGGGTGCCTTCCCGGTCAATGGCCAGCCCTCTGGGGGCCTCCAGCCCATCGTTAAAATTGGCGACTATACTGGCATTATGCTGCTTGTCTACTTTGAAAATTCGCTTATTGCCCGATGAGGCGATGTACAAGGACCCCTCGCCGTCTAGGGCGAGTCCATTGGGGGACCAGAGCGGGGCGTCGATCGTCGGCTCGACGGATAGGCCCGCACTGCTGCTATCGGCCACGTACAAGGTGAGGGTGCCGTCGGTATCCATGCGGATTACGCCGCGGAAGGTGGAATTGGAAAAATAGAGCACGCCGTCGGGGGCCACGACTATATCCCGCGGCGAACCGATCCCGGTGGCCAGGGCGGCTGCACCGTTGGAGCCGAATTGGGGGGTGCCGTCGCCGGCGATGGTGGTTATGATCCCGTTTGGGGTGATGCGGCGGACGCGGCGATTGCCCAAATCGCAGACGTACAGATTGCCGGCCGCGTCAAAGGCCAGTCCCTGCGGGTAATCGAACAGGGCATCGACGGCGGGACCGCCGTCGCCGGAGAAACCTTTTGCGCTGCCGGCGATGGTGCGGATCTTACCGTCGAGATCGATACGGCGGATGCGGTTGTTTTTGGTGTCGGAGATATATAAGCGGCCGGCTTTGTCGACGGCAATACCGCCGGGTTCCAGCGGCGTCTCCAGCGCGTCCACGCCTTCTCTCCCCAGCCCCCTTTCCCCGGTGCCGGCCACAGGTCGGGCGACGCCGTTGCGGTTCCAGCGATAGACGATATGGTCCGAGCTGCCGCCAATATAGACCGCACTCTGGTCGTCTATGGCGAGAGCTTCGGGGCGGTTGATTTCGATAAAGGGCCCCAGGCCCGTAGTGATCTGCCGGCCTCCTCCGACAATGGGGATTAGGGCGTCGGTGGGGGATGATTCTTCGATCCGCAATGGCATCGGCCCCTCGCCACTGGCATTGCCCGCCGCATCGGTCGCGGTGAAAGTCAACCGATACTCCCCGGGCACGGCATTTCTCCAGGTGCCGAGAAAAAAGCCCGTGCGTCGCTCTAAGGTGGTGTGAACGGAATCCGACCCGTCGGCTGCGACCAGAGTGGCGGCGACCGATGCGATGGCGCTGCCCTCGATGAGATCGGTCTGGGACAACAGTAATGTCAGGCCCTCCTCCCCGTACCAGCTCTGCAGAGGCCCGGTGATCTGCGGCGGTATCCGATCCTCCCCGGGACCGACGGCTACCCACAGGGTATCGAGCCGAGTGGCGTATGGCCCACGCGCTTCCAGCACCAAAGGCACAGGGCCCTGACCCAGGTCGGCACCCACTAAAAATTCGGGCGCAGATTCGCTCCGGAGCTGGCCCGCGCCCGTGACAAAGGATAGCCGTCCGTCGTCCAACGGCTGCATTCGCTGGTCGCCCGGGCGCAGTCTGTAGCGATTGCCTTCCAGCAGACCGCTATCGGCGACGGCCAGCGCCACCCCGACCCGAACGTGCTCCCCGGGCTGGAGTGCACCGTCGTCGTTGCCCTGGTTCTGAGGCCTACCATCCAGCACTTCGAGTCCGGCCACTGGCAAACGCGGGGAACGCACGGGGATATTGTAGGTCCGTTGCCAAGCCCGGCCTTCCACGTCGGTCAGATCCAGGACGACTGCCATCTCGCCGCTACCGAAAGCGGCCGCTGAGGCCGTGAATTGGAGCGAGGGCAAATGAACCGGAAAATCGATAGGGCCGGCGCTGTGGACAGGCTCGAAAGAGGGATCGGCGCTGCTGACCCGGCCGGAAACGGACAGGTTAGCTTTTTCCGTCCCAGCTGGGGGTACGAAGACGACGTACATAGCCTCCCCCGCCCGCAGGATGCCGTCGCCGTCCCGATCCCATACTTGGAAATCGTCGGGGTTGGGCTCGTAAATCCCTTGGGGCTCGCGGCCGTAGTAGCGCAGTACCAGGCCGTCTCTACCTACGGCCCACCCGGTCAGGGAATCTGAAAAAGCGATCTCGGTAATACCCAGATTCTCCGGCAGGTAGGCGGGCAGGGGTTCTTCGGTCCACGGTTGTCCGGCCGCCTTGCGAACGTGCAGGCGGTGCCCGCCCAGCCAAAGCCGGTCGGGTGCGGGTGAGGACAGGGCAAAGGAACGTTCGGGGACTTCGGAAACCTCCCAAGTACGGCCGCCGTCAAGAGTTTCTAAAAGAAAATTGTTAGTGAGGAGATACCCCTGCTGCTGGTCGAGGAAAAAAGCCTGCTGGACGGTCCACTGGTGGTGATCCCAGGTCTCGGTCTCGGGTACCGGAGCCCAGGTGCGGCCGCCATCGGAGGTGACCTGGACAGTGGCGAACTGGCCTTCTTCTATCACGGCGCTCCCCGCCGGTGAGCTGCCCTGGTAGGCGATCCAGCCTTGCTGGGGGTTGATAAAAGATACCTCCGACCATCCGGTGATACACCTGTTCTGCTCGGCGTGGTTGTGCCAGGTATCTCCCCCGTCGGTCGAGGAAATGAGAAAGCCGCCGTGGTGCGTAAAGCCGTTTTCGGTTCGGCCACAAGGCCCTCTGTGCAGACTAAAGCCGCTTACCCAGACCGTATCCGGATGTGGGACCGATACGTCCATTGCCCAGCCGGCTCCGGCGAGTTGGGCGAAAACGCGCGTCCACGAGCCGCCGCCGTCCTCCGTTCGCCATACGGCCGCTTCAGTGCCTAGACGGCCGACAGCGTAGCCCAACTGCGGTGTGGCAAAGCGCACTTCGCTGAACAAGGCGTTTTGCAGAGGCGGTAGGGTCTGCCAATGGAGGCCCCCATCGCTGCTACGCAGCAGCACGGTCGATGGCGTATCCTCTATCCATTGGGTGCCTGCAATCCAGCCCTGCCGGGCGTCCAGCCACTGTACTCCCACCAACCACCCGCCCGTGCCCTGGAGCGGTCGTTCTAGCTGCCAGGTGCCGGCGTAGAGGCTGGCGGTCCATAGAAGGCCGATGGCTGTCAGGATTATTGGAAGCATATTTCCGGTGACCTCGTGTGGTTAAAAGTAATTTTGCCTATTTTGGCGGAAAAACCAAAAGACAGCCTGTTGGCGTCCCGGCAAACTCGCCGTCCGCGGCATTCGTTCAGACCGGCACTTGGGCGCAGATCTGGCGTAGGGGATGAGATATTCTTAGACTATGCACGCTGTTTTACAATTTTGATAATTGCTCGTGCCGGCTGCTCATCGGCCTTTCACCAATCTCGGTCTGGCGTGCAGACGGCGTGTTCGGCCCCACTAATCGACATTCACTCTGGGTGTTCAAACCGATGGGACAGGACAGATCCCACCAAAGTTCTAACCATAAAATCCGACGGCTCGGGGGGGGATGCCTGCTCCTCGCCTTGGGGCTGCTTGGGGCCTGCGGCGATTCGGGACAGGTCGGGCCGCAAATCGTTGGCCAGACCGCCGCTGCCCCGGCGAGTCCGTCAGAGGTCGGCGGCGATATCCCCCGCAGCGCCTGGCCCGAAAGTTGGTTCCAGGGGCCGAAAAGCGCTTCGCAGGTAGGGCTGACGACTTTTCACCAGTCGCCCGCTTTGGATTCGCTGGTGGCCGCCAAGAGATTGCCACCCGTCGAGGAGCGTCTGCCCGACGACCCGATTGTCGTCGAACCTATCGATGGTATTGGCACCTACGGCGGCACGGCGACCTTATTCCAGGCCGGCGAGCAATTGCTCAACGTGCCCGAAGGGCCTTTGCGGGTGGGCCCGCAGTTGCAGCTGAATCTGCCCAATTTCGCCGCCAAAGCCGAATACAGCGACAGCGCCCGGACCTTGACCATTACCCTGCGGCCCGGCCATAAATGGTCCGACGGGCATCCGGCCACCGCCGACGATTTTATCTTTTGGTTTGACCACGTGCAGATGAATAAGTATCTCACCCCGGTGGTCGAGCCGCGCTTCAAGGGCGCCCGCATCGAAAAACTGGATACCTACCGCTTCGCCTACCACTTCCCCGAGCCCAAGCCGCTGTTCGTCAAATACCTGGCTCACAGTGGCTGGCGGATGTCGGTGCCGGCACATTTTATGAAGCGCTACCACCCCACCTTCACGGACTCGATGCAATTGGTGCGCGAGGCCGAGGAAGTGGGGGTGCAGGACTGGCGGACCTATTATCAGGCGGCCTACAGTACTACCGATTTGATGGTTTTTCACCGGCCGGTGAAAACGGCCTACGTCATTGTCACCAAGACCTCGACCCGTACCCGCTTGCGGCGCAATCCTTTTTATCCCAAGGTAGACCCGGCCGGCAATCAGTTGCCCTATATAGACTTTATCGACGCGCAGCGGGTCGATAGTCCCGAGATTATGACTGGACTTTTGCAAAACGCGGTTAGTATGCATTAATTGGTGCAAAATGTAGTCATTCCCCACCCCCTGTCTCGGATTGGATGCCATGCCTGCCATTATCGGCTTTCCCACGGTGGTTGAAGAAGCGGTTGACACTTGGGGTGGGGTGTTTGCCAACGCGCCTGAGCGGCGTCATTTTGGCGAATACCTGACGGGTTTGCTGGTGGCCCAACGCAAGAATGTCTCGTCGATTAACGCCGAATTTGTCGAGACGACGGATCAATCCTGTCTCAATCGTTGGCTGAATGAGGCCCCGTGGGATGCCCAGCAGTTGAATCGGCAGCGCCTGGCCTGGCTGCAAGGGCAACCGGCCACGCGCTATGCGACGAGGGGCGTTATTCCCATCGACAATACACTGATCACCCATACGGGTGAGTTGATTGAGGATGTGGGCTGGTTGTGGGATCATGCCGACCAGCGCTACGTCATTGCCCATGATTATCTCATCGCCAACTATGTGTGTCCATCGGGCCGATACTATCCGCTGGAGTTTCGCCGCTTCCGCAAGAAAGAAGCCGATCCCGAGGGGTTTAAAGATCATACGACCCTCTGTAAAGAGCTCATTGACTGGGTCGTAGCCGAGGCTATTCCGGGGTCGTTTACCTTCGACAGCTATTTTACCAACGCCGCGATTCTCAACCATATCCAGGGGTTGGAGCGGACCTATGTGGGCGACTTGAAAGCCAACCGAACCCTGTGGTGGAACGGCCACAAACTGGCGGTGAATCGCTTAGCCCGCCGTCTGTTAGCCCCCGACCGACGGCCGGTCGTTTCGGGGACTAAGCTGCAGTGGTATTTCACCAAAATCGTCTCGATCCCCGACGTGGATCATCCGGTCCGCCTGGTGATTCTGTGGGACCGAAAAAACGGCCGCCAGCCCGCCAAGATCCTGATCACCAATCGAATTCACTGGCACGTCAGCACCATCCTCAAAACCTATCGGCAACGTTGGACCGGCACCGAAACCTTTCACCGGGACGGCAAGCAGCATCTGGGTCTGGGTGACTGTCAACTGCGTACAGGCGAGGGCCTGACCAGGCACACATACCTCGTAATCGTAGTGCACAGTCTGCTCATGGCCCAGATGCACACCCGCCGTGCGAGTGCGTGGACGCAAGAACGGCTGACGACCATCGGCCAAGCCTGTCGAGCCGTTGCCAAAGAGGTCTTGGGCAAGACGCTGACCTGGGCCATTCAACAAGCAACGGATGCTAAATGGGAGATCGCAAAGATTATGGACCATCTTGCCCTCACCTGATTTTTGCAAAAGTCCAGTTATGACCGCCAAGGCCTCCACCGGCCAGGTGAGTTTTGCTGGGCGGCAATTCAAAACGGCCGATATTCCGTTGTTTAAGCGTTTTGAGAAGGACAACGGCTATTCGACCTATATCTGGCCGCGGCCCTATGGCTCGGACGTGGCCTTTATGTTTAATCTAACCCATACCGATGAGGGCCTGCGACGGATCTTCCAGGACGTGCGCTTCCGTCGTGCCATGTCGCTGGCGGTTGACCGCGACGAGATCAACGAGATGGCCTATCACGGGCACGGGGTGCCGCGCCAACTGACTGTGGTGCCTTCCAGTTTGTATTACGAGCCGGAATTTGCCCGCGCCTGGGCCGAGCACGACCCCGAGCGTGCCGGGGCCCTGCTCGACGAGATGGGGTTGGTCGATAGCGATGGCGATGGTCGCCGTGAAATGCCCGACGGCAGTCCGTTGGAGATAGTCCTCGAATATTCCATTGGCGAAACGCCCAAGCAGATCACCGTTGAACTGGTGACGGCGCATTGGCGCGAAGTGGGCGTGCATGTCAGCCTCAAGCAAATTGACGGCGCCCTCAAAAGCATTCGCGCCCGCGGCGGCCTGATGGATGTGAGCATTTGGCACGCCGACCGCAACGCCGATATCCTGTTTCCCATTGAACCGTTCTGGTACGTGCCCATGCATATCGGCCAGGAGATCAATCACTGGGCCGAGTGGTCGCGCTGGTACCGCTCCGACGGGGCGCGCGGTTGGGAGCCGCCACCAGAGGTGAAGCAGCTGATCGACTGGTGGGAGATATTGCGCCGGGCCACCGATGAGGAGGAGGGGATTGAGGCCGGCAAGAATATTCTTCGCAGCCAGGCCGAGAATTTGTGGGCCATGGGCATTATCGGCCTGGGGCCGCACCCGGTAATTGTGCGCGACGAATTGCGCAATGTGTCGCGGCACGGTTATTGGGGTTGGGATTCGCGCTGGTCGTGGCCATACTATCCGGAGACATGGTACTTGCAACCGTGAATATCGAAACGACAATTTAGTTGGTAGGCTGTCTCCGGCGTATGGGGGACGGTCCTTACGCTCATTCTCGCGCTGCGCGCTCCGAGGCCATTCCGACCCGCCCGCTGCGCGGGCTCCCGGGTCGGATGGAATCCGCTTCAGGACCATCCCCCATACGCCTAAGTGGTCAATAGGACTATTTTTCCAAGAATTCCACTATGCTGAATTATATCATCCGCCGCATCTTGATCATGATCCCGACATTGGTGGTGATCTCGGTGCTGATATTTGTCATTATCCAGTTGCCGCCGGGCGATATCATTACTTCGCGGCTGCAGGAACTGCAGGCCGAGGGGCAGGAAGTCTCCGAGGAGCAAATTGCCGCTTTGCGGGCCCGCTACAATCTCAACGACCCCATGCAGGTGCAGTACTTTAAATGGATGGGTGGGTTATTGCAGGGGGATATGGGCTATTCAGTGATGTACGGCCAGTCGGTCAATAATTTGATTTGGGAGCGGCTCGCCTATACGCTGCTAATTACGGTATCGGCTACTGTGCTGACTTGGCTGATCGCCTTTCCGGTGGGGATCTATTCGGCGCTGCGGCAGTATTCAGTGCTCGATTATAGCGCTACTTTATTGGCGTTCCTGGGCCTGGCAACACCCAATTTCCTCCTCGCTCTGGTCTTGATGTATTTGGGCTACGAGTGGTTTGGTATTGCCGTGGGGGGGCTGTTTTCGCCCGAATACGCGGGGGCTCCTTGGAGCGCAGGTAAATTCGTTGACTTATTGGGCCATTTGTGGATTCCGGCCGTGGTCATTGGCACCGCTGGGATGGCCGCTTTGATGCGTGTTATGCGCGCCAATTTGCTCGACGAATTGGGCAAGCCCTATGTTACCACTGCCCTGGCCAAGGGCTTGAGCCCGGTGCGCCTGGTCATTAAGTATCCGCTGCGTATCGCCCTCAATCCTTTCATCAGTACGGTGGGGTGGATGTTGCCGGCCTTGATATCGGGCTCGGCCATTACCAGCGTGGTCCTGAGTTTGCCCACCACCGGTCCCTTGCTGTTGGACTCGCTGAAAAACCAGGATATGTATCTGGCCGGCAGTTTTCTGCTAATGCTCAGCGTCTTGACCGTGATCGGTACGCTGATTTCCGATATTTTGCTGGCTATCACCGATCCCCGCATCCGCTACGAATGAGGCACCCGTGAGTCAAACGACTGAAGAGATGCCCGTCGATCCGGCGGCAGAGGAAGCGGCCACCCAGGAACAGGAGCTGGCCTTTGCCTCGCAGTGGCAGCTGATGTGGCTGCGCTTCAAGCGCCACAAGCTGGCCCTGGGGGCCGGGGTGGTGTTGCTGGTGCTGTACTCCATTGCCCTGTTCTGCGAATTCGTTTCGCCCTACGAGCCCAACCAGCGCAATGCGCAATACGTTCTGTGTCCGCCGCAGTGGCCCCGTTTTATCGATGTCGAGGGCGATTTTCACTTCCAGCCTTTTGTCTACGGGCTGCGGCAAAATCCAGAAGCCGGGCAGTGGCAGCGCGAATACGTGATTGATCCAGAGCAGATGTATCCGCTGCGCTTGTTCGGCCGTGGCCCCGAATACACTATGTGGGGTTTGTTCAAGACCGACTGGCATTTGTTTACCGCCGGGGTGGACGGGCCGCTGTTTTTGTTTGGCACCGACGATTTGGGGCGAGATATGCTCAGCCGCATTCTCTACGGTTCGCGTATTTCGCTGACCATTGGCCTGGTGGGGGTGGTGCTGACCTTTTTTATCGGCATTCTGCTGGGCGGGCTGGCCGGATATTACAGCGGTTGGGTCGATATTATCGTCCAGCGTATGATTGAAATCCTCATGTCTATTCCGGCGTTGCCGTTGTGGATGGCCCTCAGCGCCGCCCTGCCGGTGAGCTGGCCGCCGCTGCGGACCTATTTCGGTATAACAATTATTTTGTCGTTAATTGGCTGGACGGGGCTGGCGCGGGTGGTGCGCGGGCGTTTTTTGTCAATGCGCGACGAGGACTTCGTGGTGGCGGCCCGGCTCTCGGGCACCGGTGAGATTAAAATTATCTTTAAGCATTTATTGCCTTCTTTTTTGAGCCATGTTATCACCACGGCGACGCTGGCGGTACCGGGCATGATCTTGGGTGAGACGGCGCTGAGCTTTTTGGGTATTGGCCTGCGTCCCCCGGTGGTCAGTTGGGGCGTACTGCTGCAAAAGGCGACCAATTTCCAGGCCGTGGCCATGGCCCCCTGGCTGTTGCTGCCGGGTCTATTCGTGGTGATTGCGGTGCTGGCCTTTAATGTGGTGGGCGACGGCATGCGCGATGCGGCCGACCCTTATGCCAAGCGTTGAGCATGAGAGTCGATCCCGCACTACCAATGCCGTCCCTTATAAGGAGGCGGTCAGGAGCGTGAACGTATGAGCGATACACCCCGGCCCGACGGGCCGCTATTGGAAGTCGACGATCTCAGTGTCCGCATCGACGGCGACGAGGGTGTGGTGCGTCCCCTCAACGGCGTCAGTTTCCGCATTGACGCCGGTCAATCGGTGGGCATTGTCGGCGAGAGCGGCTGCGGCAAGACCATGACCTCCAACGCCCTGCTGCGCATTTTGCCGGCGGCGGCCGAGATTACCAGCGGCCATATGAACTATCGTCGCAAGCAGGACGAGCAGGTCGTCGACCTGGCGGCCATCGATCCCAATAGCCCCGCGATGCGGCAGATTCGCGGCGGCGATATTTCGATGATCTTCCAGGAGCCAATGACGGCCTTTTCGCCGGTGCATACCATTGCCAACCAGATTGGCGAGATGATCCGGTTGCACGACACCACCGATGCTGGGCAAGGCGATGAGGAAGCCACCCGCCGGCGGGTGGTAGAATTGCTCGATCTGGTGGGTATTCCCGGTCCCGATGAGCGGGCCGACGACTACCCTTTCCAGCTTTCGGGGGGCATGCGCCAGCGTGCCATGATTGCCATGGCCCTGGCCAGCAACCCGCGTCTGTTGATCGCCGACGAGCCCACCACCGCCCTCGATGTGACAGTGCAGGCGCGGGTGCTCAAGCTCATACAACGGCTGCAGCGCGAATTGAACTTGGCGCTGATGCTGATAACCCACGATTTGGGCGTCATCGCCCACACCGTCGAATATGTCTACGTGATGTACTTGGGGCGGGTGGTCGAGGAAGGTCCGGTGGCCGCAATTTTCGACAATCCGGCCCATCCCTACACCGCGGCGCTGCTGCGATCCATTCCCAGTCTGACCAGCAAGGCGCAACGGCTTGAGCCCATTGAGGGCAGTGTCCCCAGCGCCTACGCCCTGCCTACCGGTTGTCCTTTCCACACCCGCTGCCAGGCCAAAGTCGGCCCGGTCTGCCAGGAGCGGATGCCGGCCCACGCGAGGGTGGGGGAAGGCCATTACGCCAGTTGTTTCACGCATACGGAAGAAAGCGCCTAGAAGCATGACTGCAATGGCCGACAATACCATCCTCCAGGTCGAGGGCCTGAAGAAATACTTCCCCGTGCGGCGTGGTCTAATGCGGCGCCAGACCGGTTGGGTAAAAGCCGTCGACGGGGTCAGTTTTAGCGTTGAAAAGGGCCGCATTCTAGGGCTGGTGGGCGAGAGCGGTTGCGGCAAGACCACCACCGGTCGGATGATTTTGCGCGCCCTCGATCCCACCGCCGGCCAGATCCTATTTCGCCAGGACAACGGCGAGGTGGTGGATATGGCGACGCTCTCGGGCAAACAGATCAAAGCGGTCCGGCGGCAGATGCAGATGATTTTCCAGGATCCCTACAGCTCGCTCAACCCGCGCATGCCGGTGCTCGATTTAATTGCCGAGCCGCTCAAAGCGCACGGCTGGAGCGCCGCCGATTGCGAGCGCCGCGTCGCCGAGCTGATGGAGCGGGTGGGGCTCAATCCGCGCTATATCCGCCGCTATCCGCACGCTTTTAGCGGCGGCCAACGGCAGCGTATTGGCATTGCCCGGGCCCTGGCTCTGAGTCCGTCGCTGATTGTCGCCGACGAGCCGGTATCGGCTCTCGATGTCAGCGTCCAGGCGCAAATTCTCAATTTGCTGCAGCAGTTGCGCGCCGACCTCGACTTAACGCTGCTGTTTGTCGCCCACGATTTGAGCGTGGTGCGCTATCTGTGCGATCAGGTGGCGGTGATGTACCAGGGGCGGCTGGTGGAACAGGCCGATACCGAGGAATTGTTCACCAACCCCAAACACCCTTATACCGCTATGCTGCTCGACGCGGCGCCGGCGCCCGACCCCCATGCCCAGTGGATGGAGGAGGAGGACGAAGCCGACGAAGAAGGTACTCCGGAGCTGGTCGGAGAAGGGTGCCCCTTTGCACCCCGTTGTCGTTACGCCAGCGAGCTGTGCAGCCAGACCGATCCGGTATTGGAAAATACAGCGGCCGAGGATCAGGCAGCGCATTTGGCGGCTTGTCATCACTATAGCGAGATCCAGTTGCACGGCGTTTGAAGCCGTCTCTTAGTCCTTAGACTGTCCTACCCGTTCTTCCCCCTCTTGCGCCAACAGGCGATAGATCCGGTTGCGGTTGGTGCCCAGCAGTCGGGTGGCCGCCGAGATGTTATCGCCGGTCTGGCGCATGGCCTGTTTGATAACCCACAACTGCGCCTGGGTGCCGGCCTGTTCCAGGTTCATCGGTAAGTCCAGGGCCGCGGACGGTTGGCCGTTGGTGGGGGCGGGGCCCGGTTGGGGCAGGAAGTGGAGATGGTGCGACTCAATCGGCGCGCCGTTGCTTTCGAGCAGGGCCCGCTCCATTAAATTTTTCAATTCGCGCACATTGCCGGGAAAATCGTAAGTCTGCAAAAGGTCGAGGGCCGCCGCTGTAATAGCGGGCGCCTCGCGCCCCATTTCGGCGGCGAAGACGCGCAGGAAATGCTCGGTCAGCAACGGGATATCGTCGCGCCGCTGGCGCAGCGGCGGGGCAGTGACGGTGAAGCGGGCGAGACGGAAATAGAGGTCCTGGCGGAAGGCGCCCTCGTGCATGCGGCGCTGCAAATCGACATTGGTGGCGGCTAAAACGCGGACGTCGATACGGCGGCTTTTGGTCTCGCCGACACGCCAGATTTCGCCCCCTTCCAAGACGCGCAGCAATTTGGCCTGTAATTCCAGCGGCATGTCCCCCACTTCGTCTAGAAATAAGGTGCCTTCATGGGCCATTTCGAAATAGCCCACGTGGTCGGTGGTGGCGCCGGTGAAAGCGCCTTTGGCGTGGCCAAAGAGCAACGATTCGGTCAGGTTGCCGGGCATAGCGGCGCAGTTGACCGGGATAAAGGGCGCGTCTTTGCGCGGCCCCCCGTAATGCACGGCGCGGGCGATGAGTTCCTTGCCGGTGCCGCTCTCGCCGGTGATCAGCACCGAGGTGACGGCGTTTTCCTGCATCAGGCGGATCTGTTTGAAGATTTGCTGGATGGTCGGGCTTTGACCGACGAATCCTTCCAGGCCCCAATGGTCTACTTCCCGCGCCGAAATCATCGACAACTGGCCCGACAGTTTCTGCCGCTGGCTGATCTCTTCTTCCAAGGCCGCGTTTTTTTCCTGCAATTGGCGGTTGAGGCGGTGTAGGGCGGTGTGGACGCGGACCCGCATGAGGACTTCGTGCTCTTGGAAGGGCTTGGTGATATAGTCGACGGCGCCCAGGCCAAAACCGGCGGTGATATCTTCCTGCAAATCGCGGGCGGTGATGAAGATTATGGGTATGGCTTGTGTCGCCGGGTCGGATTTGAGACGGCGACAGACTTCAAAGCCGTCCATTTCCGGCATCATCACATCGAGCAGGACCAGGTCGGGCACGACGCGGGCGGCGCTGTTGAGGGCGATTTGGCCGTTGGGGGCCAACAGGACGCGATAGCCGTCGGCTTCGAGCACGCGGCGCAGGACGTCGAGATTGGCCTGCTGGTCATCGACCAGCAGGACGCGGATATTTTCTTCTTCACGCATGGCGTATCTCCTCTAAAACGGCCAGTACTGCATCCATATCCTGCTGCCGGGTCAAGGCGCGCAGATGGTCGGCCAATGGGCGGTGCCCTTCCCCCAGGGCTTCCATTTCCTTGAAGTAATCTTCCATATCGGTGACGCTGTATATTTCGGCGGCTTCGGCTATTTGGTCGCGCAGCGCGGTCGGGATAGGCAAGTCGCTCCAGTCGAGGGTAGCCTCAGCGGCCGATTCTGGTTGCGAGGATTCGTATTCGAATTCGACACCGAGAACGCGGGTCATACTGGCGCAGATATCGGCGAAGACGAAGGGCTTGTCGATAAAATCGTCGAAACCGGCGGCGAGGAATTCGCGCCGCTGGTGGTCGAGGACCGAGGCCGAAACGGCGACGATCTTGGGTGTGCTGCCCTCCGGTTTGGCACGCAGGCGCTGCATGGCTTGGCGGCCGTCCATATGGGGCATCCAGATATCCATGAAGACGATATCGGCGGGTTCCTGCTCCAGGGCTTTGAGGGCCTCGGCCCCGTCTGCGGCCAGGCGTACCTGCACGCCGATACCGCTGAGCATTTCCCGCAGGATATGGCGGTTGGTCTCGACGTCGTCGACCACCAGGGCGCTGAGGGGACGGCCTGTGGCCAGGCCGACTATGCGGTCCGAGTGGGTGGTATCCGCTTCGGCGACGGGGATTTGGGCCGGCGGCAGATTCAGGGCGAAGCTGAAGCGCGATCCCTGGCCCGCGCTGGATTGCAGTTCGAGGCGACTGCCCATCAGTTCGAGGTGGCGCTGCGAAATGACCAGGCCCAGGCCGGTGCCGCCGGCGCGGCGGCCGGCCAGCCCCTGTTGGAAAGGCTGGAAAAGTTCCAGCTGATCGGCGTCGGTGAGGCCGTCCCCGGTGTCTTCCACCGCAAAGAAATAGTGGTCTGGGGCGCGCTGCTCTACCACCAGGTCAACGGATCCCTGGGTGGTGAATTTGACGGCATTGCCCAAAAGATTGATGAGGATCTGGCGCATTTTGTCCTCGTCGCCGTGGACGGCCAGTGGGCCCGGTGGGGTCTGCAGGCGCCAGGCCAGCCTTTTCTGGCCGCATTGCAACTCGAACATGGCGGCGATCCCGTCGATGAGGCCGGCTAGGTCGAAGTCTACCGGATTTAGTTCCATGCGCCCGGCTTCAATTTTCGACAGGTCGAGGACGTCGTTGATCAGTTTCAGCA
>WLWD01004113.1_pt1 | contig 44862 bp, 24 predicted proteins | sample 6712731 | NCBI WGS metagenome assembly WLWD01 (sample SAMN12718690, study PRJNA576275) | sponge metagenome | isolation source: marine sponge | host: Mycale hentscheli | place: New Zealand: South Island, Marlborough, Capsize Point | collected 2014-11-01 | reverse complement strand
AAAAACAATGGTGTATTCCGCCCGAGCAAAACGCCGCCTTTGTTTGCGCCATGGAAGAGGTCCTCACCCTCTACCATCGGCCTTATTCGGCGGGGCATCCGGTGATCTGCTTTGATGAAGCGGGCAAGCAACATCTCAAGGAACAGTGTCATCCTTTGCCGCTGGAGGCGGGGCAACCCCGGCGGTATGATTATACCTATGAACGGGCGGGGGTCAGTAACCTGTTTATGCTGTTTGCCCCCTTGGAAAACTGGCGGCATGTGAAAGTCACCCATCAACACACCATGATCGACTTTGCCCAGTGTATGAAAGAGCTCAGCGATACGCATTGCCCCCACGCCGAACACATCACGGTCGTGTTGGATAATCTCAGTACGCATAAACCGGCGGCCTTGTATCACGCCTTTGCGCCCCATCAAGCCCGTCGCCTATTGGATCGATTGACGTTTGTTTATACCCCCGTGCATGGCAGTTGGCTCAACATGGCCGAAATTGAATTGAGTGTGCTCCAACGACAATGTCTGGATCGGCGCTTACCCGATCAAGCCAGCCTAATGAAAGAAGTCGCCGCCTGGCAAGAGCAACGTAATCAAGCCGCCTGTACCATCGACTGGCGTTTTACTACGGACGAGGCACGCATCAAATTAAAACGACTCTATCCATCCGTTAATAAAAATCGAACCACTAGCACCACTTGGCCGGCGTAGTCGGCCAGGCGCACGGGGTTGCCCTGGGGATCCCGCAGATCGAAATCGGGGGCTGGGTCGCCGACGATATCGCCGTAGTCGTAGCCCTCGCCCAGATACAGGGCCGGCTCGGCGTTGAGGGGGGCGGCAAAGCGGAAGGTATCGTCGGACAGGACCGGGTCGAGGTCGACGCTGTGGTAGTATTCACTGAAGTCCTGGCCGTTGCTCTGGTAGGTGGCCCGGCGGATGGCGCCGCTTTCGGCGTCGATCCACAGCCTGAGGGTGATGGCTTCGGCCAGGCGGCTGGCCTTGGGCATGGAGCCGTGGCCGATGTCTAGATCGAGGTCGATCAGGGTCATCTGGCGGCCGTCGAGACGCGTCTGGCCGGCGTGGGCCGCCCGGGTCAGGCCCTGGCGTATGAGTTGGCCCGGGTGTTCGGCCAGTAGCAGTTGTTGGACTACTCGCAACCCGGGCAGGGCTTGCTCCAACTCGCGTCCGTACGGGGTCAGGGCGGCAAAGGCGGGGGCGGGGGCTTGCTGCTGGACGTATTGAAGGAATAGGCTGCTGTACTGGGTGAGCTGTTGGCCGTCGTGGTGCACGGTGAACTGATTGCCCGAGGTCCAGTCTACAGCGTCCAGGTGCAGGCCGCCCAGCGCTTTCCAGGCAAAGGTGGTGGTGGCAGTTTGCAGGCCGCCGTCGATTTCCACTTCGAGCGAATCGCGGTAGGCCTGCAGGCCGGCGTAGCGGCGGAGGGTTTTTTGCAGGACTGGGGGCAGGGCGGTGGCGGTCAGGTCGAAGTCGGCAATGGTGGTCTGGCCGCCATTGATTGCAATATTTTTGGCGGCGGTGGCAAAGCCCTGGCCAGGGCGTACTTGCAAGGTAGCAGGGCCGGGGCGCAGAGGCAGGCGGTAGCGGCCTTCCGCGTCGGTGCGGATCAGGCCGGCGATCCGCTCTTGGTGCAGGGCTTGCAGATCGAGGTGGGGCAGGGGTTGGCCGTGGGGGCCGGTGACCAAACCGGCGACGGTGCCAATGGGTCTGTCGTGGCCCACTGACTCGTGGCCCAGGAGAAGGTCGCCCCAACTGTCGGCGTCGCGCACTTTGTCTTTAGGAAAGGGGGCGTAGGGGCCCCAGCTGAAAAGAGCCGCTTCTTCGCCGGGCTGGTCCCAATCGAATAATTGCACGTCAAAATCCAGTAGGCGGCCCGGTTCCAACAAAGCCGGCTGGCCGGGGAAGTAATCGAAGGCTTCGAGGGCCCATTCGTAGGTGGTGGTATTATCAGCTCGGCGGTAGGCCATCTGGGTGCGGCTCAATGTCACGTCGAAGCGGAACATATAGGTATTGTGGCCGCGGTAGAGGCGCTGGCCATTGGCGCTGGCCAGGCCGGAGTACTGGAAGATCTGGCCGCCGGGTTCGTCGAGATGGGGGCCGCCGCGGTGGGCGGCTTTGAGGTAGACTTCGCTCAGGTCGCCCCCCCAGGGCATGGCGTAATTGAGCAGGTGGATATCGTCGCGCACGGTAATGGCAAGGTAGACCAATTGCGTGCTGGGGCTGTAGCCCACTTTGAAGGTGGCGTGAAAATCTGCGCTGTCCGGGGCGGACATGGCAGGATCGCCCTGGGCCATAGGATGCTCCTGCAGCGCGGCGGGCCAGTCGGACAAATCGCCGTCGATGACAAGGCCTTCGAGGATGGGCGCCACCAGGGCGGGTTCGCCGTTGTGGGCGGCCAGCGGTGCGGCTGCTAGCAGGGCCATAAGGCACAGGGCGGCGATTTTCATGGCATACTCTTTCATTCGGCGAGCAGCTCTTCGATATGGGCGGCGAATAGAGCTGTCATGCTATCGCCGTAGCCGGAGCGTACAAACCGCACGTTGCCCTCTTTATCGATGAAGAAACTGGTGGGAAAGCCGGAGACGCCGTAGTCAGTCTGGACTTTTCCCTCGGCTAAGGGCAGGGCGAAATTGAGCCCGTGCCGGGCGGCGTATTGGCGCACTTCTGCTTGGGTATCGGGCGGCACGGCAATGGCGACCACTGCAAAGCCCTGATTGTGGTACTGCTGCTGCAATTCGACCAAGTGGGGCATGGCCAAGCGGCAGGGTGGACACCAGGTGCCCCAAAAATCGACCAGCACGACTTGGCCGGCGTAATCGGCCAGATGCACGGGATTGCCGTCGGGGTCGGTCAGGCTGAAAGAGGGGGCGGGTTGGCCGAGGATATCGGCGTGTTGACGGCCCTCGCCCAGGTAAAAGGCCTGCTGGGCTCCTTCCGGCGGCGTAAAGGCAAACCAATCGGCTGGCAGGGTTGGGGCGGTGTCAACGCGGTGATAGTACTCGCTGTGGGAACGGCCCTGGTGCTGGTAGTGCACCTGGCGCAGGGCGCCGGTCTGGCTGTCGAGCCATAGTTCCAAGGCCATGGGCCGGGGGCTGGCGGCGCGTTCCAGCAGGCCGTCGGGGGCGGCGGTCAGGACCAGTTCGACTACGGTACAGGAGCGGTCGGCGAGGCGGCGTTGGCCCAGTATACGGACATCGACTAGACCTCGGCGCAGGAGCGCGCCGGGTTCGTCGCTGAGCAGCAGTTGCGGTACCAGTCCCAGGCCGGAGATATTCGCATGTATATAGGAGTAGGCCAGCTTTTCGGGCCCTTGGTGCTGAGCGTACTGCTGATACTCGCTGGCGTATTGGCTGTGCTGGCGGCCGTGGCGGTAGAGGGCGTGCATATTGCCGGTGGTCCAGTCGACGCGTTCGAGGCGCAGTTGGCCGGGATGGCTCCAGGTGAAGGCGGCAGTGGTGGTCTCCAGGCCGCCGTCGATTTCCACATTGAGCGAGTCGCGGTAATGGGTCAGGCCGCCATAAAGCGCCGCCGTGCGCGTCAGGATTTGCGGCAGGGCGATGGGTTCCACCAGCAGATCGGCGCGGGCCGGCTGGTCGGGGAGTACTTCTATTGCAATGGGCCGGGCGCTATAGCCCTGGCCGGGTTGCAAGCGCAGCTGGTAGCGGCCTTTGGGCAAAGGCAACTCGAAGCCGCCGTCGGCCCGGCTGGTGGTCTGGGCGACGGGTTGGTCGTTGTGCAGGGCTTCCAGGCGCAACAGGGGGGTCGGTGCCTGCTCGGCCCGACGGAGGGTCCCGGCGACTTGGTGGAGGGCGGTATCTGCGCCCAGCCGGGTATGGCCCAGGACTAGATCGCTCTGGGTATCGGCGTCTAACCAGTGGTCAGACGGATGCAGGCCCCAGGATACCATAATGGCGTTGCCGTAGCCGTCCTGGTCGGTGACCGAGATATCAAAGCCGAGGGTCTTGCCCGGCACCAGCCGGGTCGGGTGGCCGGGATAGCGGTCGTATACGGCCACGGCCCATTCGTATATAGTGGTATCGCCCTGGCGGTCGTAGGCCATGGCGACGGCCTGGGGTTGGTAATGCCAATTGAGGAAATAATTGCTCGGGGCGTTTTCGGGGGCCAGCGGCCCTTCCCCGGCCATGCCCATGTACTGGAGGTGCTGGTACGGGCCCGGATCGAGATTTTCCTGCATGCCGTCCAGATCCATATAGCCGCCCGAGTGGTCGCCGTCGACGTAAATCTCCACCAGGTCGCGGCGCACCCAAGGGCCTTCGTAGTCGTGCAATACATGGTGGTCGTCGCGGGCTTCTACGGCGAAATAGAGCCGTTCTTGGTCCGGATTGTAGCCGACCATGAAGGTAGCGGTCAGATCGGGGCTGGTGGTCAGGTCCTGGCCCTCCAGATCCGTGGGACCGTAGTAATTTTCATGGTTGCGCATATAGTGCTTTTCCATCCCGGTGGGCCAGTCGGAGAGATCGCCGTCGATGACAATGCCCTGGAGGATGGGTGCCACCAGGGTCGAGTCGCCCTGGTGGGCGGTGACCTGGATGGGCAGGGCCAAAGCGGTGAATACCAGAATAAGGGCTAGCTTCTGCAAGGCGGCTCCTCGGGCGGCGATCATTCGTCGAGCAAGAGGTTGATGCGCTCGATATAGGCGTCGAGCTGGTTTTTGGCGAAACCGGTATGGGCGTAGCGCACCACGCCCTGGCGATCGACCAGGAACATGGAGGGGTATCCTACGACCTGGTACTGTTGCCGCACCTTTCCGTCGGCCAGAGGCAGTGGGAAGGTGAGTTGGTGTTCGAGCGCGTAGCGGCGCACGTGGCTAGCCTGGTCGGGCGGCACGGCAATGCCCACCAGGGCGAAATCGCGCTCGGCGTAGGTTTTTTGCCAGGCGTTGAGATGGGGCATCGCCTGGCGGCAGGGCGGACACCAGGTGCCCCAGAAATCGATCAGCACCACTTTCCCGGCATAGTCGGCCAGCTGTATCGGGACGCCGTCGGGGTCGACCAGGGAAAACTCGGGGGCCGGCTGGCCGACCAGATCGCCGAATTCGCTGCCCTCGCCCAAATACAGGGCTTCGGTGGCGCCCAGGGGCGGAGCGAAGCGGAAGTGGGCGGCCTCCAAACTCGGCGCGAAGTCGGCGGTGTGGTAGTATTCTGTATAGGCCCGGCCGTCCAATTCGTACGCGGCTCGAGCGATGGCCCCGGTTTGGCTGTCGAGCCACAGGCGCAGGGACCAAGCGCCGTGTTGGACGAGGGGAGCGGGCAGGGAACCGGAGACGGCGATGAAGTCCAGCTGGACGATTTCGGTGGGCCGTCCTTGGACGCGCTGGCGGCTTATGAAACGGGCGCTTTCCACCCCCAGATACAGCAAGGCGGCCGGGTCGTCGGCCAGGATTAGTTGCTGGGCCAGGCGCAGGCCGGTCAGGGCCTGTTGTAGTTTGGGGCTATAGGGCTTCAGCGCGGCAAAGGCGAGGGCGGGCGCCTCTTGTTGGACGTACTGGAGGAATTGGCTGCTGTACTGGCTCAGCAGTTGCCCGTCGTGGTAGATGGTGAACTGATTGCCGCTACTCCAATCGACGGCTTCGAGGCGTAGGCCGTTTTGAGTGTGCCAGGCGAAGGTGGCCGTGGCCGTCTCCAGGCCGCCGTCGATTGCAACTTCGATTGAGTCGCGATAACTGGTCAGGTTGTTGTAACGGGCGGCGGTTTTGTGGAGGATGGGCGGCAGGGCAACGGCGGCCGCTTCGACATCGGCCTGAGTCGTCTGCCCAGTGACGACTTGGACCGTTTTGGGCAGCAGGCGAAATCCGTAGCCCGGCCGCGTCCGCAGCAGGTATTCGCCGGGCGGCAGATTGAAGCGGAACTGTCCCTGCTTGTCGCTGCGCGCCAGGCCGACGATCTGGCCTTGCTGGACGGCCTCCAGGTCGAGTTGGGCCAGGGGGCTGTGGCCCTCCTGGGCAAGGGACTGTCCGGCGACCGCGCCCATGGGGTTTCCGGTCAGCCGCTGGTGTCCCAGGATCAGGTCACCGAGAAGATCGGCATTGCCCACTTTGGCATTGGGGGAGAAGGTGGCCCAACAGACCCAGGCGGCTCGCCCGTCGTCCTCATCGAGGTCCAGCACTGCTATGTCAAAACCGAGGGTGCGGCCGGGCTTCAACTGGGTGTGCTGGCCGGGGAAGTGGTCGAAGGGGTCCAGGGCCCACTCGTAAATGGTGATGCCGTCCTGGCGGCTGAAGGCAAAGCGGCTGCGCGTCTGGGTGATATCGTGGCCGTATAAGTGGGGACTGCCGTAGGGCCGCCGCAGTTTGCCCGTTGAGTCGGCAATGCTGCTGTATTGAAGGTGTTGGGCGCCGGGTTGGTTCCTATGGGGGCCGCCATTGTGGTCGGGGTCGAGGTAGATCTCGATGCAGTCACCGCCAAAGGGCCATTGGTAGTTTACTCGGTGCTCGTCGTCTCGCACGGTGACGGCCAGGTAGAGCATTTGCGCGTCGGGATTGTAGCCGACTTGGAAGGCGGGGCTGAAATCGGCGCTGGTGGCCAGATCTAGGCCGATGATGGCGTCGTTGCCCTGGGCGGAATTATTGGGGATTTCACCGTAATTGAGGACCGGGTGGACTTCCATCCCGGTGGGCCAGTCGGAGAGATCGCCGTCGATGATAATGCCCTGGAGGATGGGTGCCACCAGGGTCGAGTCGCCCTGGTGGGCGGCGCTGGTTCGGGCCAGGGCGGTGAGCAGTAGAATGCAGGCTAGCGCTTTCATAGGCCCCTTCACTCGGCGAGCAATTCTTCGATATGAGCGGCGAAGGTCGAATCTTGTCCTTCGACGTAACCGATATGGGCGGAGCGTATGATCCCCTGGCGGTCGATGAAGAACAGCGACGGATAGCCCTGGACCTGGTACTGTTGCTGGACGTTGTCGTCGGCCATGGGCAGGGGGAAGGTCAGGCCGTGCTTGGCGGCGTAGTTTTGCACGTGCGGGGCTTTGTCGGGGGGCACGGAAATGGCGATTAGTTTGAAGTCGCGCTCGGTGTAGGTTTCCGATAGGGCCTGGAGGTAGGGCATAGCTTGGCGGCAGGGCTGGCACCAGGTGCCCCAGAAGTCGACCGCCACGACTTGGCCGGCGTAGTCGGCCAGGCGCACCGGCGCGCCCTTGGGATCGTTCAGTTCGAAGGCGGGCGCCGGCTGGCCGACGATATCTTCGTAGATCCGTCCTTCACCCAGATAGAGGGCCTCTTCGGCGCCGTCGGGAGGCGCGGTGGGAAAGTCGGCGTCGGTCAAAGGCGGATTGAAATCGGCGCGGTGGTAGTATTCGGTATAGTCTTTTTTTCCCAATTGATAGGCGACCCGGCCAATGGCGCCGGTGGTGGCATCTAGCCAGAGCCGTAGGGTCCAGGACCCGGCCTGGCGGACGGCCCCGGGGAGGGAGCCCTGGGTAGACTGGTAATCCAACTCGACGACTTCAACGGCTTTTCCTGCCAGGCGTTCTGTGCCGAGGTGGCGGGCCCGTTCCAGACCCCGGCGCAATAATTCGGCCGGATTTTCGGCTAGGGTCAATTGTTGCGCCACCCGGACCCCGGCCATAAGGTGGGCTAGATGGGCGAATTCAAGGGCGCTTGCTTGCTGGCGGACAAATTGATGGAATTGGCTGGTATAGTGCAGTTGCTGGTCGTCGCGCAGATAGATCGCGTGCAGATTGCCGCTGGACCAGTCGACGGCTTCCAGGCGCAGGCGGTCCCGACCGCGGATAGTGTACGCGGCGGTGGTGGTCTCTAGCCCGCCGTCGATGGCCACTTCGACCGAATCCCGATAGCTGGTCAGGTGAGTATAGAGGTCGATGGTTTTATGCAGGATGGGCGGTAGTTCGATGATGGTCAGTTTTAGGTCCTGCTGGACCTGGTCGCTGTCTAGCCGGATGGTTGCCGGGATAGTAGTATAGCCCTGGTTGGGGCGGGCCTGTAAAGTGGACGCGCTGGGGCGCAGGCGTAGGTGGTAGCGGCCCCCAGCGTCGGTGCGGGCCAGGCCGACGATGCGGCCTTTTTGCACCGCCTGCAGATCGAGTCGGGGGATGGGACGGCCGTCTTGGTCCACCACCTGCCCGGCAATGTGGGTGGTAGGCAGGCCGCTGTCCAGGATGCTGTCGCCCAGGACCAGATCGGCCAGCCCGTCGGCTTCGGCGATTTTGTCGGGAGCGAAGGTGAACTGGCCCCATGAGACCCAGGTAACGTCATCGCCGACGGCGTCCAAGTCGAGCATCATCACATCGAAGCCCATGCGGCGGCCCGGCTCCAGATGGGCCTTCTGGTCGGGGAAATGGTCAAATACTTCCAGGGCCCATTCGTAGGTGGTGATATCGCCCTGGCGGCTGAAGGCCATCTGGCTGCGTGTCTGGGTGATATCAAAACGGAACATATAGGTGTTGAAACCGCGTGCGAAGGTCTGGCCGGCGTTTTGGGCCATGCCGGCGTATTGGAATATCTGGCCGCCGGGCGTATCGCTGTAAAGGCCGCCGCTGTGGTCGGGGTCGAGGTAGATCTCGATCAGGTCGCCGCGGTAGGGGATCTGGTAATTGAGCACGTGTCGGTCGTCGCGTACGGTGGCAGCCAGATAGAGCAATTGTTCTTGGGGGCTGTAGCCGACCTTGAAAGTCGGGCTGAAATTGGCGCTGGTGGCCATATCGACGCCGAGGAGGCGGTTATTGTCCATGCCGCGCCAGCCTGTATCCTCGAAGTTGAAGACTGGATGCGCTTCCAGTTCGACGGGCCAGTCGGCTAGGTCGCCGTCGATGACGATGTTCTGGAGGATGGGGGCCACCAGGGTGGAGTCGCCGTCGTGGGCACGGCTGGGAACCGCCAAGGGCAGCAGTGCGAGCAAGACCCCTAAGAAAGATACGGCATTCGCTCTGGGGCGGGTTGGCTCAAAGAGGCGTGAATGGAGCCGCATTATGCATTCCTTGGCTGCTGAAGTGACGTATTGATCCGTAGGCAATGGGCAAAGCCTGTGCCAGGAGAGCAGATCTTGTCAATTTAAATGGATACGAATAGGGTAAGTGTATGGAAATGCAGGAGGGTATACAATTGGATCAGGTTGTATTACAGAGCAAATACAGAAAATTATTCTGTACCTATCAAGGTACACATGCTAGATAAGAGGTACAATATTGTTCCAATTTGGTACAATAAAAAAGTCCAGGGCTAATCAAAAGATTAGCCCTGGACTAAATTCGCGGTCTACTTCGCAGGTGCTGAAACGGCCTTTAGCGGCCCGTATCTTGCCGGTCTTGGGCGGCTGCGCTTTCTGCGGCTAAAGACGCAGTTTGTCTCGCCCTGACGGTTCGGCTAATTAGCGGCCGGGCGCCTTTTGCGACCGAACGCCAGCGGTGCGGGGGCCGGTGCGGGTGGGGCCGTAGTGGCCGGTTGGGCCGGGCGCGGCGATCTCGCCACTTTTCTCTCCTGGCGCTGGGCTGTCGCCGTTTGCCGCTGGCCTCGGGTTGTATTCTTCTGTTGGCCCTGCCTCCGTGGTCCCCTTGGCTGATTCTGACGCTGGGCCGGGGCCGACGGGTTCTGGCGCTGGGCGGCAATGGCGCTGGAGTGGAAGGGGTGGTCCTCGACGGCTGTCAGCGGACTTTGGGTCAGCTTTTCAATGCCTTTCAACAGGGCCACTTCTTCGGCGTTGCAAAAGGACAGTGCCGTGCCCATGGCTCCGGCGCGAGCGGTGCGACCAATGCGGTGCACATAGCTTTCGGGGTCGTTGGGCAATTCGTAATTGATGACGTGCGAAATGCCCTCGACGTCGATGCCGCGGGCGACGATATCGGTGGCCACCAGTACTTTGACCTGGCCGCGGTCAAAGGCAGCCAGGGCGCTCTGGCGGGCGTTTTGGCTTTTGTTTGAGTGGATGGCGTCGGCGCTAATGCCGTTGCTGGCCAGTTGCCGGCTGATGCGATTGGCCCGGTGTTTGGTGCGGGTGAAGACCAGGGCTCGGGGGATATCGCCGCTCTTGAGCATTTTGGTGAGTAGGGCGCGCTTATTGTTTTGCTCGACGAATAAAACCTGTTGAGCAATATCGTCGGATACCGAGGCCGAGGGGGTGATTTCCACTTTTGCCGGCTGGTTGAGCATATCCGCCGCCAACTGAGCAATTTCCCGCGACAGCGTTGCCGAGAAAAACAGCGTCTGTCGCTGGCGCGGGGTGGCAGAGACGATTTTGCGCACATCGCGGATAAAGCCCATATCGAGCATGCGGTCGGCTTCGTCTAAGACCAGCATTTCAACGCCGCCCAAACGCACGTGGCGTTGATTTAGCAAATCGAGCAGACGTCCCGGCGTGGCCACTACGATATCGGCGCCCTGGCGCAATTTTCGTATTTGCGGCGGGGCCGGCACGCCGCCCACGACCACGGCGGTGCGCAGCGGCAAATGGTGGCCGTAGTTGCGCAAGCTCTCGTCTATTTGCAGGGCCAATTCGCGGGTCGGGGTCAGGATGAGGGCACGGGGGAGGGTGTTGCCCGAGGCCGGTTCTTCGTTCAAGCGGTGCAGCATGGGCAGAGAAAAGGCCGCCGTCTTACCGGTACCGGTCTGCGCCGTGGCCAGCAGGTCTTTGCCCGCCAGTACTTCTGGTATAGCCGCTTGTTGGATGGGGGTGGGGCGCTGGTAGCCCTGCCGCGCTAGGGCGCGGTGGATAGAGGGATGGAGCGCTAGGTCGGAAAAGGAACTAGAATGCATAAAATCCTGTCTTGGTTGTCCGAGATAGATAGCGAGAGCTCTCGGATGTATATCGACTCAAAACAGGAATGACTGCAGAGAAGGCCGAGAAATGACGCAGAAGATCGTCGGAAAGCTAATGTAGCGAGGAAGGCCGGTCTCTATTGACGGGCCCATAGCTGAGAACATACTGGGAAGCCTGCCGCAGCGCAAGCTCTTTCTAAGGCGCTGCGGCAGAAAAGGAAGCTATTACTCTGTCACCGTTGCCAGGGTATATCGCCGGCCCGCTGAATTTCCTGTTGCAGCAATTGGGCCATTTGGCGGGTCGTTGCCGGATCGGTCTGGGTGCGGTCGGTCTGTTCTTGGGGGTCCTCGCCTAAATGAAATAATTCGAGCGGGTCAAAGGGGGTATTGTGTAGCAGCTTTATATCGCCCTGCCGCACCGCGTGTTGGCACAATCCCCAGAAGGGTGGCCCGCCTTCGCGGCGCACCCAGTAGAGGAGGCGGTCGTCCAGATCCTGCGCCTCGCCCTGCAGGGTCGGCAGGATGGAGTGGCCTTCAATCTCGTGTTCTATATCAATGCCGGCGGCCTGACAGACGGTTGGGTAGAGGTCCATTAGCAGGGCCACCTGGTCCGACGCCGAGCCTGCGGTGATATGTCCGGGCCAACGGACGCAGGCCGGGACGCGGATGCCGCCTTCGTACATTTGGCCCTTAGCGCCGCGGTAGGGGCCGTTGGTGGCTCCTACATTTAGCTGGCCGCCGTTGTCCGAGGTGTAGATGACTAACGTATTGTCCAATTGGCCGCTGTCTTCCAGGGCCTGTACTACTCGGCCGATGCCGGCGTCCATATGCTCGACCAGGGCGACGTATTCAACGCGCTGGTCCGAGGCGTCGGGCTCGCGCTGGCGCACTCGGTCGATCCATTCCTGCGGCGGTTGGATAGGGGTATGGGGGGCGTTGTAGGCCAGGTAGAGGAAAAAGGGTTGTTCTTGTTGGGCCTGGGCCTGGATATAGTCGGCCGACCAGTCGGAAAAGAGGTCGGTGGCGTGGCCCTCGGGGTCGATTTCTTGTTCTTCGACGCGCATATAATTGTGGCCGTGGCGCAGGTGGGTATAATAATCGTCCATCATATCGCCGAGAAAACCGCGGAAATGGTCAAAGCCGCGCTGGCGGGGATGGTTTTCGGGCGTCAGGCCCAGGTGCCATTTGCCGATGAGGGCGGTGGTGTAGTTGGCTTGGTGCAATATATCGGGTAAGGTAATGGCCTCTTGGCTGAAGTAACCCCAGTTGTTCTCTGGATGTGTGCGGATAACGCCGGGGACGCCGACGCGGTCGGGGTAGCGGCCGGTCATTAGGGCGGCGCGGCTGGGCGAGCATACAGATGAGTTGGCGTAGAAATTTGTCAGGTGCATGCCCTCGGCGGCAATGCGGTCGATATGCGGGGTTTGCAGGTGCGGGCCCTGGTGCAGGGAGATATCGCCGTAGCCGTGGTCGTCGGCGAGGATGAGGAGGATATTGGGTTTTTGGGTCGGCATGGGGTGGGGCTCCTTTTCGGTTGGGCATTGGTCTGGTTAAAACGTACTGAAATTCGGGGGGTTGGCACAGGGGACGGTCCTGGGGGTGCCGTCCTCTGGCGGGCAGTGAGGCCCGCTTGCGGCCTTCCCCTCCCCACCCGGCTGCGCCGCCAACCCGGCCTCCAGCTTCCCCGCCACCCAACCCCCACTGCCCGCCGCCGGCCGACACCCCCAGGACCTGTGGTCGAGTGCCAGTTAAAAGGGGATTGGGGAACAGGTGTTATTTCGGTAGCAGAATTGAATCATTTTATATTGTGGCTGGAATTGGTTTGTACCTTGACCGGTTATCCTAGCTTTAATACCATGGCGACAGAGTATTTTGAGATCGCCAATCAAGTAGTATACCGTTAGTAAAGCCTTTTGGGTGGTGGGCTGGAAGGTGGGCAGTGGGGGAGTGGAGGTAGGGCAGCTGGAGGCCGGGCGGGCGGCGCAGCCGGGTGGGGTAGGGAAGGCCGCAAGCGGGATTCACTGCTCACCTGGAAGCCTGCCACCCAAAAGGCGTCCAAGCGTCCCGCTGTTATAGTGTACATACTGTAGAAAGGCCCTCCATGGATCACGCCATTCCCGTCTACATCCTCGACTTGCCCGAATACAACATAGACAGCAAACCCGACTACGCTGCCCTCGGTCCGGTGATGGACCGCTTTATCGTCGAGCATTGAGCATTTCACCGGCAGGCGGATTGCCTTGCGGGGTATTTTTCTAGACGACCATCCACAGTTTACGCGCGACGAATTGACAGCCAAAATTCTCGAATTGGTCACCGACTGGTACGACCCCCAGCGAGAAAGTATGCACCACGACTGGTACGTCCCAGTGGGCGTTGAGCTACACGTCGTCACCTTTGCGGTGACCGACCGATTGGAAGCCCTCGAAGACGAAGACTATATGCAGCGCCCTCGCCCATGGGCGAATTCATGGCGGATTTTTTCGCCAGCGCTTTGGCCGAAAGGGGCTTTTCGCTGCGCATGGATATACTGCCGGCCTTTGATCTCGACCAGTTGGTGGCCATGCCTGTGGAGGGACCCCGTGGTTACGCCTTTAAAAATCCCGAGCGCAGGCGCGGGGCCCTGCTGGGCTTGGTCAGCGTACTCCGGGAAGGCGAATCGGCCGGTTGAAATTACTCGGCGTGCGGAGTTTCGCCTGAGAGAATCCATTACATTGCCAGTCCACTATTTATAGACCAAGGAGACCCCATGGCCGACCGGCCCAATATTCTCTTCGCCATTGCCGACGACGCCTCGCATTTTAGCGCCTATGGCCACACCTTTGTAGACACGCCCCATTTCGATCGGGTGGCCGCCGACGGCATCCGTTTCAACAACGCCTTTACCACTAACCCCAAATGCGCCCCCTCGCGGGCCAGTATCCTGACCGGGCGCCATACCTGGCAGAATAGAGAGGCCTGCCAGCATTGGAATTTTTGGCCCGACGGGCTGGCGGTTTTTCCCGATTTGCTGGAGGCGGCCGGCTACCACGTCGGCTTTACCGGCAAGGGCTGGGCTCCAGGCGATTGGCAGCGCTGTGGACGCGGGCGCAATCCGGCGGGGCCGCACTATAATGAAAGACGCCTCGAACCACCGGATGGGAGCAAGATTTCGGGCGTCGACTACGCCGGCAATTTCGCCGATTTCCTCGCCGACCGGCCCCAGGACGCGCCGTTCTATTTTTGGTACGGCGGGCACGAGCCCCATCGCCATTACACTCCCGGCGAAGGGCTGGCCCATGGCAAGCGGATGGAACAGGTGGAACAGGTGCCGCCCTACTGGCCGGAAGAGGATGTGGTGCGTCGTGATATGCTCGACTATGCCTTTGAGACCGAGTGGTTCGATGCGCAATTGGGTAAGATGCTGGCCCTGCTGGAACAGCGCGGTGAACTCGATAATACGTTGGTGGTGGTGACTTCGGACAACGGCGCGCCTTTTCCGCGAGTAAAGGGCAATATGTACGAGGACGATTTTCGCCTGCCTTGCGCGGTTATGTGGCCGCAGGGTATTGAGGGTGGTCGGCAGGTGGACGACCTGGTCAGTTTTACTGATTTAGCGCCGACTTTTTTAGAAGCGGCCGAGGCTGCAAGTCTGGATGACTGTGTCGGGCGCAGTCTATTTGATATTTTCGCCGCTTCGGGCAGCGGCATGGTAACCCCTGACCGGCAGCGAGTCTATATGGGCCGCGAGCGCCACGATATGGGGCGTGAGGATGATCTGGGGTATCCGGTGCGCTGTATGCGCACGTCGCAGTATCTCTATGTGCGCAATTTTGCACCCGAACGCTGGCCGGCGGGCAATCCGGAGACCGGTTATACAGGGTGCGATAGCTCGCCGACCAAGGCGCGTATTCTGACCCTTAAAGAAGAAGGGCAGGATGAATGCTGGCGCCTGGCCTTTGGCAAGCGTCCGCTGGAGGAATTGTACGATATTGTCGCCGACTCGCACTGCCTGGAGAATTTGGCCGGACGGGCGGATATGGGCCCACTCAAAGAAAAGCTATGGGGGGAATTGCGCGCCGAGTTGGAGCGCAGCGGCGATCCGCGCATTGAAGGGCGGGGCGATATCTTTGAGCAGTACGACTACGTCGGCGAGGCGCAGCACTCGTGGGCGCATTATCTCAAGGGCGACTGGCAGCCGCAAAAGTATTGAGGCGCCGGGACTATCGATGGCTGCATAATTGACCGGACTGCTTGGACGTTCTCTGGCTGGCCCGGCGGTGTTCCACTAAATAGGTAGTCCTCAATAAAAAGTCCAACCCAAGTATCGAGCGGTGGGTTTTTTACCCATTCCCAAGAAGGAGGACCCGATGAGCAATTATCTTACGGTGACGAGTATTTCCTACGCCCCCATCAACGGGACCGACGAGGAAGTAATGGTGCAGGTCCACAAGGACTTGCCCGAACTGGTGGACCGGGCGGCCCGGGCGACGCGGCCCGATCTGGTGGTCCTGCCCGAGACCATCTGCAGGACCTGTGATGAGGAAGTGCCCGAGGGGCCCACCAGTCGTTTGCTGGCCGATCTGGCCCGCCAGCACGGTTGCTATATCACCGTGCCGGTGCATCAACAGGACTCCAAGAGCGGTGCGATTTTCAATGTTTTGGGCCTACTCGACAGGAAGGGCGACCTGGCCGGCATTTACCGCAAGTACGTTCCGGTTTTCCCAGAATTCGACCACGGCACCCGGCCGGGGCCAGGTGCCATCCTAATCCAGACTGAGTTTGGGCCTGTGGGCGGGGTGATCTGCTTTGATTTGAACTTTGCTGAATTGCGCGCCCAGTACAAAGAACTCAAGCCTAAATTGTTGCTCTTCAGCTCTATGTATCACGGCGGTGTGGTGCAGAATTTCTGGGCCTTGGACGTGCAGGCCTTTTTCGTCGGCTCGGTGTACCAAGGAACGCCCTGTACTATTATCGACCCCCAGGGTACTACTCTGGCCGAAAGCAATAATTACCAGCCCTGGGCCACGGCGCGGATCAACCTCGACTACGAAGTGGTACACCTGGACAAGAACCAGGCCCGTTACGACGATATCCAACGGCAGTACGGCGAGGCGGTGCGTATTGTCACCGCCGGTCAGGTGGGCACTTCGGTGATCTACAGCGAAAGTGACGAGCGCACAGCAGCCGATATCGTCGACGAATTCGAATTGGTGCGGCTGGAGGAGTATTTTGACTGGTCGCGCGATTTGCGCCAACAACATATAGAAGGAATCCGGCCATGAACCAGGCCCCACAAGATTTCGTCCGCGTCCCCGCCGCCCAACTGCTGGCCCTGGCGGCGGCTTGTCTCAAGGCCGCCGGCATGCGCTCCGACCACGCCGACCAATTGGCGCACTTGCTGACCAACGGCGATCTGCGCGGCGTGCGTTCGCACGGGACCAGGCAGTTGCACGGCTATTGCCCGATGCTGCGCGAAAAACAGGTCAACCCCAATCCCGAGTTAAGCGTGCTGCAAGAGACCGATACGGCGGTGTTGGTCTCGGGGGACGGCGGCTTGGGCTATGCGCCGATGATGCTGGCCACGGAGAAGGCGGTGGAGAAAGCGCAGCAAAAGGGCGTCGCCGTAGGGGCTTCCTGCCACCACGGTCACTATGGATCGGCCGGCCATTACGTGCGCCGGGCCATGGCGGCGGGCTGTATTGCCTTTTCTGTCCAGGGGCATACGCTGCAATTCGGCGAGCCGCACCCCGACCCGGCGCAGCGGCCACCGGCGGCGTACTGGGGCAATCCGCCGTTGTGTTTTGGTATGCCCACCGAAGAAGAGCCGCCCTTTATCCTTGATATGGCGACGTGTCTTTTCGACCAGCGCGGGCCGGAGATAGACGATTTGCAGGAGTTAATTCCGGCTACCTTTTTTAAGTCGATCGGTTTTACTGGGGTTTCGCAGGCATTGGGCGGGGTCTTCGTGGGGCAGCAAGAAGAGGCGGCTGCAGCTGTAGCGCAAAAGTGGCCCAGCGCCGGCGGCGGCGGGATGGTCGTGGTGCTGGATATGGGCTTGTTTGCCGGGGCGGCAGGAGTTCGCCAAGGCGTCGATACTATGGCGCGGGGGGTGCGGCAGACTATGGCGCCGGTGCGGGGCTACGATGAGGCCAATCTGCCCGGGGCGCCTGAATTCCGCAAAGAACAGGAATACAGCCGCGACGGGGTGATACTGGGTTTGGAGGATGCGGAGAAATTGCGCCAGACGGCGGCGGAATTCGCTGTGGAGGTGCCCCAGGCATTGGGCTAAGCCCCTGGGCGCTCGTCCCCATAGCGCCTTTCCCGTCATCGATATTCAACTAGCTCCAGGGGATCGCCTAGTATTCTGCTCGGACGGCCTTATCGAGGCGGCCAATACGGCCGAGGAACTCTTCGGCTTTGAGCGTACGGCCGAGACCGTCGGCCAGGGCTGTCGGGCGGGGCTGGACGCCGAGGGGTTGGTGGCGAGATTGCTGGATGCAGTGGGCCAGTTCAGCGGCGCGATGGCGGAGGAGGACGATCAGACCGTGGTGGTGCTACAGGTCGATTAGTGGAGTCTAGGCAAATACTGCTCTGACCGCCTTTGTAACCAGGCCTACACTAGGTGTAAGAATACGGGCAGCATGTAAAAATAATGTCACTCCCCTCGAATGCTTTAGTATATTCATAATTTTTTTATAAATAGATAGTTAAGGTCTATTTATTGTCTTTGGCACGGCTCTTGCAAAGCCGGGATGAGAACGAAAATGCCCATCCTGGCTAACAGATTGAGAGGCCACCATGCCAACCTACGACCAACTCCGCCAACAGCATATTGCCCAAGCCAACGCCCTGCTGCCCCAATACCAGGAGCGGCTCTCCTGGTCGGCTGATCGACTGCAGCAAGAGCGGGAGCGAGGACTCCAGGCCCTGGTGCGGACGGCCCAGGACCGGTCGCCCTGGCACCGGCAGCGACTGGCCGGGATTGATCCAGCAGCGCTGACCGAAGACGATCTGGAAGCTATCCCGCCCATGACCAAGGCCGATTTGATGGATAATTGGGACGGCATAGTCACCGATCAGCAGCTGAATTTGGGGTTGGTCAACGACCACCTGGACAAGTTGACCACGGATCAGTACCTGCTCGACGGCTACCACGCCGTCGCCTCGGGCGGGTCGACCGGGCGCCGGGGTGTTTTTGTCTACGATTGGGCCGGGTGGATGGCCTTTTTTCTCCTGGTTCGGCGCCGGGCTCCGGTAACGCAGGGCCCGATCGTCCAGGCGGTTGTGGCCGCCGGCAAATCGGCGCATTTGACCAGCGCTCTGCCGCAGACCTTTGCCAATGCGGATTGGCCCGTGCACCGCTTTCCCGTCGATTGGCCCATCGAGCGAATCGTCGACGGACTGAACCAGGTGCAGCCGACCCATTTGGGCGGCTACCCATCGGCCCTGTACTTGCTGGCCAACGAAGCCCGGGCCGGTCGGCTGCAGATTGCCCCGGGCGAAGTGGGCACCTATGCCGAGCCGCTGCTACCCGAGATTCGCGCGGGGTTGGAAGAGGCCTGGGGTGAGCCGGTCGCCAATATGTGGGGCTGTTCCGAGGGCGGTCTGTCGCGCTCGTGCGGCCAGGGCCGGGGCATGCACCTGGACGACGATTGCTTCATTTTGGAGGTGGTAGACGCCCAGGGCCGGCCGGTGCCTGCGGGGGTGCGGGGGGCCAAGATCTACCTGACCAATCTGTTCAATCACGCTATGCCGCTGATTCGCTACGAAATCACCGATGAAATAACCCTGCTCGACGAGCCTTGCCCCTGCGGCTCAGCGCACCGGCGTATCGCCGATGTCATGGGCCGTCTCGACGATACCTTCGTCTATGGCGGTGACTTGCAGGTGCATCCCCATTTGTTCCGCTCGGCGTTGGGGAGCCAGGCCAATATCCTCGAATACCAGGTGCGGCAGACCCAGCGCGGCGCGGCTATTGCGGTGCGCAGCGACGGGGTGGTCGATATGGTGCGGCTGAAGCGGGACATAGAGCGGGGGTTGGTCGGGTTGGGGTTGCAGGCGCCGGAATTGTCGCTGGACCAGGTCGAGGGGTTTACGCGGCAGGATACGGGCAAGCTCAAACGCTTTATACCGCTGGCTGCCTAGCAAATAGGCCGGTCGGTAGTGCTATATTGTTGTCTGCAAAAGTGACGGAGGGCTTGGGCGCATCTTGGGTGGGCCGGCTTCCAGGGGCAGTGAGACCCGCTTGCGGCCTTCCCTGCCCTACCCGGCTGCGCCGCCCGCCCGGCCTCCAGCTTCCCCGCCGTCCAACCCCCACTGCCCCTTCCAGCCAACCCACCCAAGGTGCTTGGTCAGTGGTATTTCTTTGATTGGCAGGACGGAATAAATGATGTGCCTTGTGGTATTGCTGTTTCCAGGTTACCTGTTTTTGAAAACCAGGAGGTGAGATATGACAGTACAGCGAATAATTCAGCGTTTTTCTCCTTTGGTAATGGCACTCGGCATCAGTTTCCCACTGGGCAGCAGTGCTGCCAACGGACAGGTTCCGGCTCAAGCCGTGCTGGCCGTTGACGACGACCGCATCAAACAAGCCGAGACTGAGCCGGGCAACTGGCTGGGATACGGCCGGACGTACGAGGAGCAGCGGTTTTCGCCGCTGGATCAGATCAATGGCGAGACGGTGGCGCGGCTGGGGTTGGCCTGGCGGGTTGATATGCAATCGACCCGTGGGTTAGAGGCTACGCCCATTGTCGTGGATGGGGTGATGTTCGTGACTGGTGAGTGGAGCAAGGTGTACGCCTTTAACGCCGTGACGGGGGAGCAGATCTGGTTCTACGACCCTAAGGTGCCGCGCGAGTGGGGGCGCAAAGCCTGCTGCGATGTGGTCAACAGGGGCGTTGCGGTGTATGGGGGCAAGGTCTATGTCGGCAGCCTCGACGGGCGGCTGATTGCACTGGATGCGGCAACGGGCCGCCTGGTGTGGGAAGTGAATACTATCGACCGCAGTCGCGATTATACGATTACGGGAGCGCCCCGGGCCGCCCGCGGTCTGATCTTTATCGGCAACGGTGGGGCCGAGTACGGGGTGCGCGGCTACGCCACGGCGTACGACGCCGATACCGGGGCCCAGGTGTGGCGCTTTTGGGCCGTGCCCGGGGCCCCGTCGAAGCCGCCCGAGAATGAGGCGATGGCGCTGGCGGCCAAGACCTGGTCCGACAGTACGGCCTGGGAATTGGGCGGCGGTGGGACCATTTGGAATTCCATTGTCTACGATGCCGATTTCGACCAGGTCTATTTGGGCACGGGCAACGGCTCGCCCTGGGCCCGCGAAATTCGCTCGCCCGGGGGCGGCGACAATTTGTTCCTATCTTCGATTGTGGCCGTGGATGCGACCACGGGCCGCTATAAATGGCACTACCAGACGACCCCGGCCGACAATTGGGACTATACCGCCACCCAGGATATGGCGCTGGCCGATATGGAGATAGACGGGGTGACGCGCAAGGTTTTGTTGCAGGCGCCCAAGAACGGTTTTTTCTACGTTTTGGATCGGGCTACCGGTGAATTGCTGCGGGCCCATAATTATGTGCCCACGACCTGGGCGACCCACGTCGATATGGAGACGGGGCGACCCGTTGAAAATCCGGCCTATGCGTACGACTCGCCCAAGTGGATTGTGCCCGGCCCCATGGGTGGGCACAATTGGCAGGCGATGTCGGTCGATATCGAGGCCGGGCTGGTCTACTTGCCGACGCACCAATTCTCCCTGACCTATGCCCTTGAAGAGGCCTGGAAAGACGATGGGGTTTTCCAGCGCGTCTCTGGCCAGTTCAGGTTGGGAATTGAAGTTGAGCGGCTCAGCGAGCTTGTCGTGGAGACGCCCGACCCGCCCGTGCCTTTCGGGCGGCTGATCGCCTTTGATCCGCTAACCGGCACCCAGCGCTGGGGCGTCGACCAGCCGCACTACTGGAACGGCGGTGTGTTGGCCACTCAGGGCGGGCTGGTATTCCAGGGCAATAGCGCCGGCTATTTCAACGCCTACGATGCGGCCACGGGTGAAGAATTGTGGTCCTTCCCCGCCCATCGCGGTTTTTTGGCGCCGCCTGTGACCTATGCCGTTGATGGGGTGCAGTATATCGCGGTATTGGCAGGGACGGGCGGCGGCGCCATCCCCAACGGCGATGCCGGTCCGATGGCGCGCAAATACCGCAACGAGGGCTATCTGCTGGCCTTTGCCCTGGACGGCGAGGCGAGCCTGCCGATGCCGGAGGAACGCAACCAGCAAATTCCCCAGCAGCCGGTTATCGAGATGAGCCCGGCCCAGGCGAAAGCGGGCGAGCGGCTCTACAACCGCCACTGCGCGGTGTGTCACGGCTTGTTCGCCATTTCCAGCGGCGTGATCCCCGACCTGCGGATGATGACGGCGCCCTGGCACGAGGCCCTTGGGGGCATTGTGCTGCACGGCAGCTTGAAGTTGAAGGGGATGCCCGGTTTTGCGGACCGCCTGAATGAAGGGGAGCTTGAACTGATTCGCGGCTATATCGTGCAGCAGGCCAATGCGGGGCGGGCGCAAGCAGAAGTGAACGAGGAATAATCGATGTTGAGGGTGGATTGCAGGATCGCGATAATTGGGCAGGTATTGCTCTGACCACTCTTGTAATCAAGCCTACAATAGGTGTAAGAATTGGAGCAATATGTAAGAATAATGCCATTTCCTCAAATGGCATTATTCTTTTGATAAAGATTTTATAAATAGATAGTTAGGATATAATTATTCTCTTTGGCACGCCTCTTGCAAAAGCCGGGATGAGTACGCAAACGCCCATTCCGGCTAACAGATTGAGAGGCCACCATGCCAACCCCCGACCAACTCCGCCAACAGCCATTCGCCCAAGCCAGCGTAAAAACCGAACGAATTCACGGGCTCGATTCACTGCGGGCCATAATGATGATGCTGGGCATCGTCATTCACGCCGCCGTAACCTACAGTCCTATAGAGTATCCGGCCTGGACGATCAAAGATTCGGCGGCCGTCCATGGTTCCATGCACTTTATCGCCGCTTTTATCCATCTGTTCCGCATGCCCCTTTTCTTTGTCATCGCCGGTTTTTTCGGTGCCTTGCTCTTTTACCAGCGCTCTCCCCGGGCCATGATCAAGAATAGACTGGAGCGCCTGGTATATCCGTTCATCGTCTTTGTCTTGCTCCTGTGGCCGACCATCGTTTTCACCTTTGGTTATAGCCGAGCGGTATTTGCCGGTAGTGAAACGCCGCTGGCCGTCGCTTTGGAGAGTTTGGCCAGTATCGCTGTTTTGCTGCCGGCCAAGACGTTCCATTTGTGGTTCCTGTACTATCTGATGTGGATCACCGGGGCCGTTTTTGTCCTGGCTATGGCGGGCGGGAAATTTCCGGGTATCGCGGGCCAAATACAGCGGCCATTCGACTGGATTATTCAACGACCCTTTTCTCGGCTGGGCTTTTTTGCCGGGCTTACGTTCCTGGTATTGCAGGGCATGCAACAGGGCTGGGTCGCTACTTCTACCGCTTGGGTGCCCGATCCGAAAACCTTCGCTTTTTATTCTTTCTTTTACCTGTGTGGTTGGGCACTCTACAAAGCGAAGCATTTACTGACTAGTACTCTGACATTATGAATTTGCAGGATAGAGTGATTTCATCTTTTGCCGGGCCTTTTCGGCGGTAAATCGCCATTGGACCGTCTTTTGTTGCTGGTTGCGCTGTTGTTGCCAGGGAGCGATCTCTCGTCGAAGAGTCTCTTGGTCGGGCAGTCGTCGGCCAATGCACTGCTCACTGAGGACCGACAGTTCAATCTCCACCATGTTCAGCCAACTGGCATGGGGCGGCGTATGGTGGAATTCTAATTTGCGTAAGAGGCGGCGGGCTTCCGCCGGGGCAAAGGTTTCATACAGGGCCGCCGGGGTATGGGTATTGAGATTATCCTCGATCACGCGAATTCGTTGAGCCTGTGGAAAATGGATATCGACCAAGTCTTTCATACAGTGGGCATAATCGGTTTTACAGCGTTGCTTAGTGACTTTGATGTGCCGCCAGCCCAAGTGGGGCGCAAAGAAGGCAAATAGGTTACAATGCCCCTGGCGTTTATAGGTATAATCGTATCGGTGCGGTTTCCCTGCTTCCATGGGCAAGGGCGCCCGGGCTTCGCCGATGAGTTGATAGGGCTGCTCATCAAAACAGACCACCGGACTCGCCTCGTCGAGGGGGGCGGCATACAAGTCGAGGATGGCTTCCATGCGCCAGATAAATTCGGCATCGACTCGAGGAATGATCCACTGTTTGCGTTGCCAGGGTTTCAACTCACTTTTTTTAAGCGTTGGCGGACCGTCTCCCGGGAGATTCGGTCGACCACCTGCATCTCGACCAGGCGCTGGGCCAGCAAGCGTATGGTCCAGCGTTTGCGCCCCTCGGGGGGCTTTTCGCTGGCCAACGCTAATAACACGACTTCTTGTTTGCCCGTCAGCTTGAGCCGGTTGCCCGGCCGCGGTTTTTCCGACAGCGCCGCCTCCAAGCCCTCTTCGACAAAGCGTTTCCGAATCCGCTCCACCGTCGTACGATGGGTGTGAAGCCCTTCAGCAATGGCTTGATCGGTTTGGCCTTGGTCGGCCAATAGCAGAATCCGAGCCCGAGTGAGACGACGGGCTTTGCCCGTACCTTGATGGATCAAACCATGAAGTTGGTCCCGCTCGCTGGCAGACAGATCGACCAAATAGCGTTTGCGCATGGATCACCTCCGTTGTAGGGCTTAATAGGATAACGGAGAATCCACTAAAATAAAAATGTCAGAGTACTAGTCTGATGCGCTTCGACAGGCTTTCTGTGCTACTTGGAACAGCCTTATTCAGCGTCAAATACGCGCTAGGCGCTGCCTGGAATGTAGAGACCACTATGGCGGTCAATGCCGTGGGGGTATGGCTGTTTATTTTTGGCCTTACGGGCTTGTTTTTGCGCTATGGCAGCGCCCCGTCTCCGCGCATGCGCTACATGGCCGATTCGTCGTATTGGATCTATCTGTTCCATTTGTCGTGGACGGCGCTCATTCCGGGGTGGATCGCCCATTGGCCCTTGCCTGCCTGGGGCAAGTTCATCGTTGTCCTACTCCTCACTACGGGCATTTGCATGGCCAGTTAGGCGTTTCCAATAAAAAAGTCGTTCCATAGGGGCGGTTGGGTTATCTTGGGTTCCCCCAACCAGGAGAATCGCCCATGGGACTGAGTGAAGCCGAGAAAGTTACCTATATCGAAACGGCACAGGTGCTCAAAGGCAGCGACCGTCGGCAGTTTATGGCCCGGGTGGTCAAGAGTCTGGGTCCGGGAGGGCAGCGTCGGGCCGAAGCGGTGCTGGGTTGGAATCGCCAGACCATCCGCAAAGGGATGCACGAATTGGAGAGCGGCCTTCGGTGCGTGGACGCCTATTGGGCCCGAGGACGCAAACCGGCCGAAGCCCATCTGCCCCACCTGCTGGAAGATATTCAAGCGATTGCGGGGGGGCAAAGCCAAACCGATCCGACCTTTGAGACCACCCGGCTGTATACGCGCTTGAGTGCGGCCCAGGTCCGCCAGCAACTTATCGAGCAGAAAGGCTACCGGGAGGAGAGCTTGCCGACGGAAGAAACGATCCGGGTGAAACTCAATCACTTGGGCTACCACTTACGCAAGGTGCGCAAGAGCCAGCCGAAAAAAAGATCCCCCAAACCGATGCCATCTTCGATCAGTTAGCCCAGATCCATGCCGAAGCGGCCCAGGATGAGACGGTATTACGCCTGTCATTGGATGCCAAAGCCACCGTGTTGATTGGCCCCTTTTCGAGAGGCGGAAAAGCACGCTTCGAGGTGGCGGCCGCCGATCACGATTTTCACCCAGAGGAGAAGCTAACGCCCTTTGGGATCTTCCTGCCTGATAAGGATGAGCTGAGTCTGTATTTCACCCCCTCTCGGGTGACCAGTGACTTCATCGTGGATTGCCTGGAGGACTTCTGGCGGAAAAATCGGGCGCGCTTCCCCCAGGTCGAAACCTTACTGATCAACCTGGACAATGGACCGGAGAATCACAGTCGGCGCACCCAATTCATGAAGCGGCTCATCGACTTGGTGGATGCCTTTGAGATGACGATTAAGTTGGCCTATTACCCGCCCTATCACAGTAAATACAATCCGATCGAACGGGTCTGGGGAATCCTGGAACAGCACTGGAATGGGCAACTGCTGGATCGAATCGATACGGTCCTCAACTGGGCGCAAACCATGACCTGGAACGGCCAGCATCCGATCGTCCAGTGGGTCGAGAAAACCTATCAGACCGGCCAACGTTTAACCCACAAAGCTATGGCGGCGTTGGAACGGCGATGGGTCCGGTGTCCGGCCTTACCCAAGTGGTTTGTCCACATGGAACCCACGCCGACTTGATGCGGAGTGCTTATTTTTCTGGAAACGCCTTATCACTATCTCGTGCGGTCGACTTTTGTCGGCAAATTCCTCAACGGCAGGAAATACCCTAAACAGGTTCAGGCGGAACAGGCATCCAGGGCGATTGACATTCAGCCCAGGCCGAGAGTTGTCGGCTAATAGGTCGGTTTCCTGATGGGGCCTTGCTTCGCCTTTTTCTATATTCTTGATTGATTCGCGGTGAAAATATCTCTATTTTGTACAAAATGCAGGTACAAAATAGAGATAATGACTACATCCAGCGCAGTGCGGATGCCCGTCTTGCGTCTTTTATAGAAGACGATAGCCCCCACAAGTCCGTGCTCCTGGTCGAAGGGGCCCGGCAGGTGGGCAAAACGCGTTCGGTGCTCCATGCGCTTGATCGGGCGGGCCGGGCGTCGGTCCGCCTCAACCTAGAGCGTGATGCGCTGGCCCGCTCCCAAATCGATGCCTGCCGCCAGTTCTCGGATTTCGCCGAATTCATGGCCGACCGCTACGGCTTCGATGGGCGGACGGACACCGTGCTCTTTATCGACGAGGCACAGGAAAGTCAGCGGCTGGGCGGGTTCGTGCGCTTCATGAAAGAGGAATGGGATCGAGCCACGGTCATCCTCTCCGGCTCGACGCTCCATAGGATCTTTCGCGGCGATACGCGCTACCCGGTAGGGCGGGTGCGCCGCCTGGTGCTGTTTCCCTTCTCTTTCTCCGAATTCGCCTTGGCGATGGGCCAGACGGGACTGGCCGAGGTGGTCCGGGACGCGGAGCCGGCTGGGATCTCGGCTGGACGGCACGAGCGCCTGCTGGAACTGTACGACGTTTTCCTCGAAACAGGGGGATTGCCCGAAGTCGTTCTGGCGCGGGCCCGGGGCGGCGATTGGCGGGAAGGGCGGGCACGCATCGTCGCCGATTACGAGCAGGACTTTCTGCGGCTCTTCGGCGAAGGCCGACTCAGCGTCGTCCAGGCGTGTCTGCGCAGCGTCGCCAATTTCGTCGGCGGGCCCTCGAAGAACACCACGGTCGTAGCCAACCCGAGTACGAGTGTCAACGAGCAGATCAACGAGGTCTTCGCCCGGTTGGAGACCTGGCACCTGGTGCTCAAATCCACCCAGCGAGGGCCCGCCCCCGAAGGAGCGCATAACTATCGGCCCAAGCGGTATCTGTTTGACACCGGGGTATTGCGCCATCTGCGCGAGACGGCTCTGCCCGCTATTGGCGCGCTGGCCCAGGCGACACCCGCTGTGCGCGGGCTATTGGGCGGGGTCATCGAGAATCAGACGGCCATTGATCTGGCCCGGCAGGGCATTGAGCTGTGCGGCTGGAAGCGCTCTTCGTCGGGTAACGAGATCGATTTTGTCATGGCCGCCGAGGCGGGGCAGGCGGTGCCAGTCGAGTGCAAGGCGTCGCTGGGTGTCAATCGGCGGCATCTGCGCGGCCTGTTGGGCTATTTTGAGCTTTACGCGCAGAGGCAGGGGGCGCTGGTGAGTCTGGCCCCGTACGCGGAATTGTCCGGCGGACCCGGACGCCGCATCGCCAATGTGCCGGTGTATCTGCTGGAGCGGCTGGCGGGGTTGCTTGGTTAGTTTCTGGTGTCCAACTGCAGCCGCTCGGAGACGGCAGGGCCTGGCAGGTTCAGTTCGAAGAAGAGGCTGCCGTATGTTGCTTGCGGAAGCTCTCTAAAGTAACGATCCGATTCCGGTCTGCGCTTTCGGCTTGGTGATATCGATCCATGAGTTTTTCTAGATCATTATCACAGTCATCAAATATGAAATTCCGTGCTTGGCACACTTCATCTACAATGGGGTCATTTTTCATGGCTAAACCTCTTCCGATGATTCCAGTATTTCACTCAACACGGATTTTGAAACAAAGACTGCAAATCCTTCGCAGGCCTTGCGCCATCAATCACGGCTGATTTGCTGGTGAGAAGCAGCAAGAAAATATCGGCTGGGTTGGGCGGCTAGACAGCTCGGAATCGATGGGAGGACCATTCAGGTATAGGAAAAGACATCCACGACTTCTGCACGCACCGGTTGCGCGTCTCCATGCACCATCAGACGAATGCGTTCCGTCGTTGCGCGGCTAAAGGTCGTTTCGCCGCAACGCTGGCACATCTGAGCGGGAATGTCCTCTACCAGAACTCGTTTTCCGTCGATGGTGAATACCTCGCTCACCAATTCCTGCTTAGCTGTAGTTGAGCCACAAATATCACAATGAAACATCTCCCTCTACCTCCGCCGTGAAAAGTCGATCCATTCGTCCTCGTCGGGCTCATACAAGGTTATGATTTTCACCAAGTCGGATTCGGCGCAAGACACCTGCAAATGCAGAGGACGGTCCTGGTCAGTGAATCCAAATAATAAGCAACTAGGCGAGTATTTATCGTCGGGATAGTCTTCGATGATCCGGGCGTTGCGTCCGGCCAGTCGAATTTCCACATCACTAATATTCCGCTCTACGGCCCTTTTGAAAGCATGCCGACTAAATTCGAAAGCACCTTGGGAAAGTTGCCGACATAGCGTTTCCACCGTTTTCATCCCTTCTTTCCCATCAAATACTATGCCTTATCTCATACCTAGGAGGGGCCGAGTGCTTTTAAGGATTTCAAGGGCTTATTCTCCTTTGCTCTGCATTTCCTCATAATGTAAACAAATAGATAGTCTGCGGGTAAGAACTCGTACGACCTTTCTCATTTTATGCCAATCTGGGCAGCATCCTTCACGCATTGAATAAGCGTAGTGTTCCTGTAAGCAGGTGTACAGCAGATGTAAGAATGTTTACGCTATGTAAAAATAATTACATCTATTCAAGATTTTATTTTTCATTTAAATTTTTTATAAACAAATAGTTAAACATAATTTATTCTATTTGGCATGGCTCTTGCAATAGTTGAAATGGAAAAGAAGAATGAGCATCTGCGCAGTATATCTCCAGAATAGGAGCATGAGAAATGTCCACGATTTCTGAGGTGTACGAAGGAAGTTGTCTGTGTGGCGGCGTCAATATCGAGGTTGTTGGACCGCCGGTAGGGGCCGGACTGTGCCACTGCGAGGCCTGCCGCACTTGGCATGCCGCGCCCGTCAATGCCTGGGCTATATGGATGGGGGACGCCGTCAGTGTTACTCAAGGTGAAGATTTGCTGGTGGGACACGATACGGGAACGACCATGCGGCATTGGTGCAGCAACTGCGGCTCGGGGCTGATAAACCGCAAGCCCAACGGTATGGTCGTGGTCTATGCCATGGTGTTGGCCGGCTCGGGCTATGTCCACCAACCCAGCTGTCATATTTACTGCGAAGAGAGTGTATTCGATATGCAGGACGGTCTGCCCAAGTATTTTGATTTGCCCAGTGAATGGGAGGGCTCGGGCCAGACTGTGGCGGAGCCGTCGCGAACTGGAATGCACGTCCCCTCAGGTTAAGGGCTGGACCCGGTTGCACGATTCACCCGGCAGGACGCGGGCATATTCAAGCGCTTCATACTGCAGGTCGCTAAGGGCCAAAAAATATAACAGGTGGATTCCATGAAGGACGAGCGCAAAACCAAAGGGCAACTGATCGGCGAGTTGGATGATTTGCGCCGCCAACAGACGGTTGAACAGGCCCTGGAGCGGGTGCGGGCCGCCGTGACGGCCATGCGCGGCAGCGCCGACCTGATGGATGTGGTCGGGGTGATGCACGATAGTCTGCATCAGTTGGGCGTGGAGTCGGGCTCCACGTCCATCACCTTCCCCGACGAAGACGGCGATGAAGTGCAGAACTATTTTGCGTGCCGGGATCTGGAACCCCACGGCTTTGTCCTGACCGCCTCTGAAGGGGCACAACTCCAGGCTCCGACCAGGCCCATACCCGGCGGCTGGCGGGTGCGCTGGTCGCACTATTCGATGAGCCAGCGCCGGGCGGCTGGGGCGGGCTCGTTCGACCTGGCCGAGGCGCGTCTGGCCGCCTGGCGCGAGGGCCACGTCACCACGACTGTCGGAACCATCGATCTCGAAAAGGCGCGCCAGCCGGGCTGGACGTGGTACGCCCCCGAACCCGACAAAGCCGACTGGTCGGTGGGCGAGCCCTTGCGCGGCGTCGAATACACCTGGACCGCCGTGCCCTTCCAATACGGCACGGTGAATTTCTCCGTGCCGACGGCTGCTGTGGCCCAAGAGCACCTGACCATTGTCCGGGCGTTGGTCGAGGTGCTGTCGCTGGGCTATGTGCGCTTTTTAGATTTCCAGCAACTGGAAGAGCAGCACCGGCAGGCGCTGCTGGAGGCGGCGGTGCAAGAGGTGCGGGCCGAAGTGACCGGCATGGCCAGCAGCGCCGATCTGATGGATGTGGTCGGGGTGATGTACGACAATCTGCACCAGCTGGGCGTCGAGCCCAATACCACGTCTATCCACTTCATTGACGAAGGAGAGGGGAATTTCCAGCACTATCTGGCGACCCGGGATCTGGAGCCCTACGGCTTTGTGTTGGGCTTTGACCAGCAACAGGCTACCAAGGTGGTCGAAAGCGGCTGGCGGGTGCGCTGGAGCCAATATCTGCCGACGCATAAGAATGCCCAGGAGCGTCTGGCCATCTGGCGCGAGGGCCGCGTCGCCACAAAGCCCTGGACGGTGGAGCCTGAAAAGTTTCTCGAAAGGGGCCAGCCGTATTATGTCCCCGATCCCGATAAGGCCGACTGGTCGGTTTGGGACGATAGCCGTGGCGTCGAGTTTACCTACAACCAGGTGCCCTTCAAATACGGCACGGTGAGCTTCATTGTGCCGGCCCTCACCGACGAGATCCTGACCATTGTCCAGGCCCTTGCCGAAGCGCTGTCTTTGGGCTATGTGCGCTTTCTCGACTTCCAGCGGCTGGAAGAGCAGAACCGGCAGGCGCGGCTGGAGGCAGCGGTGCAGCAGGTGCGGGCCGAAGTGACGGGCATGCGCAACAGTGCGGATTTGATGGACGTGGTCGGGGTGATGTACGACAACCTGCACCAGCTTGGCGTAAAACCCTTCTCCACGTCGATTCATTTCCTCGACGAAGCCGAAGAGAATTTCCAGCACTATCTGGCGGTCCCCGACCGGGACTCCTGCGGCTTTGTGCTGAGTGCGCCCAAAGGCACCCAACTCCAGGCCCCGACCAAGGTGGTAGAGGGCGGCTGGCGGGTGCGCTGGGTCCAAGGGCCCCTGACCAACAAAAACGCCAAAGCGCGCCTGGCCATCTGGCGCGAGGGCCGCGTCACCACGGAGCTCTGGACCTTCAATCCCGAAGAGTATCTGCAGAGCGGCGGGACCTATCAGGTGCCCAATCCCGACCAGGCCGACTGGTCGGTGTGGGACGATATGCGCGGCGTCGAGTATACCTACAACCAGGTGCCCTTTAAATACGGCACAGTGACGTTTACCGTACCCGCCCTTACCGACGAGATCCTGGCCATTGTCCAGGCCCTGGCCGGGGCGCTGTCACTGGGCTATGTGCGCTTCCTCGACTTTCAGCGACTGGAAGAACAGGCCGCCACCCTGAGCCAGCAGAACCAGCAGTTGACCCTGGAGCGGGCCGTCGAACAGGTGCGGGCCGAGGTAACGGCCATGCAGGGAGCCGACGACCTGATGGACGTGGTCGGGGTGATGCACCGGACCCTGTGCCAACTAGGCGTGAATCCGCATACCACGTCCATCATGTTTATCGACGAAGACGAAGGGCAGGCGCCGGTTTACATGGCGGATGAGGACATGCTCCCCCACGGCTTTGCGCCGGCTGTCTCAGAGCATCACGACCTCCGGGCCACCAAGGTAGTGGACGGCGGCATCGGCGTGCGCTGGTTATATGAGCCTTTGAGCAATGTCGCCGAAACCCGTCTGGCCACCTGGCGCGAGGGCCGCGTCGGTAAAAGGGTCTCGGAAATTACCCTTGGCTTGATACGCCAGTGGTTCCGCCCCCTCGATCCCGACCAGGCCGACTGGTCGGTTTGGGAGCCCAAGCTGGGCGAGTTGATCTGGACCCAGGTGCCCTTTAAATACGGCTTGGTGAGTTTCCGCGTGAGGACGTCTTCGGACGAGCATATCGCCTGGGTCCAGGCGCTGGCCGAGGCGGTGTCGCTGGGCTATGTGCGCTTCCTCGACTTTCAGCAGTTGGAAGAGCAGAACCGCCAGGCGCAGCTGGACGCGGCCGTGCAGCAGGTCAGAGCCGAAGTGACCGGCATGCGCAGCAGCGCCGATCTGATGGACGTGGTGGGGGTGGTATACGACAACCTGCACCAGTTGGGCGTGAAGCCCTTTTCCACCTCGATCCACTTCGTCGACGAAGCCGAAGAGAAATTCCAGCACTATCTGGCCATCCCTGACCGAGAGCCCTACGGCTTTGTGCTGAATACGTCCGTAGACGTAGAGCTCCAGGCCCCGACCAAGGTGGTAGAGGGCGGCTGGCGCGTGCAATGGATCGAATATCCTCGGACCACCAAAAACGCCGTGGAGCGCCTCGCCATCTGGCGCGAGGGCCGCGTCGCCACGGAGTCCTGGATCTTTGATCCTGATAAATTTCTCCAACCTGGCGGTATCTACCAGGTGCCCGACCCCGACCAGGCCGACTGGTCTGTGTGGGACGATTTGCGTGGCGTCGAGTATACCTACAACCAGGTGCCGTTCAAATACGGCACAGTGACGTTTACCGTGCCGACCCTTACCGACGAGATCCTGACCATCGTCCAGGCCCTGGCCGAGGCGGTGTCGCTGGGCTATGTGCGCTTTCTCGACTTCCAACAGGTCGAGCAGCAGAACCACGAGCTGACCGTGCAAAACGCCCTGGAGCGGGTCAGGGCCCGGGCCGAGGGCATGCAGGAGAGCAGCGACCTGCACCAGGTGGTGGGCGCCCTGGCCGACGAGATCCACGCCCTCGGCATTGCCGCCGAAGGCTGCGCCATTATGCTGATCGACCGGGACACCGGCCTCGTGCGTTGGGCGACCAAAGGCGGCGGCATCCTGTTGCCGTGGCAGACCGTCTCCATTGAGGCCATGCAAGCGTTGCCGTGGAATGTGCGGACCCTGGATGCCCAGGAGCGGGGGGAACCGTATCTGTACGAAGCGCTCGACGCCGCAGAGGGGCAGCAGCAGTTGGATTTCTGGATCGAGCGCCTCTTAGACGCCAATCCCGAACACCGGCCTCGGGCCTTGCCGAAACGACCGCAACAGGCCAAGGCCCAGCTCTACAATTTCAATTTCGCGCACGGTTTTGTGCATCTGGATGTGGTCCATTCCAAGGGTACGTGGGGTGAGGATGATTATGAATTGACTGCAGCCGAGCCGCTTACGGCGGACGAGATTGAGACCGTGCAGCGCTTTACCGAGGTCTTTGAGTACGCCTACGGCCGCTGCCGCGAGCTGGAGGTCAAGGAAGCGCAAAATCGCGAGCTGACGGTGCAGAACGCGCTGGAGCGGGTGCGGTCCCGGGCCGAGGGCATGCAGGAAAGCGGCGAACTGCCGGAAGTAAATTCAGTGCTGTTGGAGCAGTTTCGCGGCCTGGGGTACGAGCCGGTGTATACGTGCATCGTCATAACCGATGAAACGCGGCAGGACTATGAATGGTGGGTCGAATACGCCGATGGCAGGAAAACCCATCGGCAGGCTTCCAAGCGCAATATTCAGGACGATCGGATCCTGCGAGTAGATGAAGAAATGATGAGAGCCCGAAGCGAGGGGGCGGACTGGTATGTGATCGACCATGAAGGCGAAACGCTGCACCACAATTTCCGCGATGTACTAAAAGTCGGCGGTGCTGTGGAAGGGGAAATCGAGGAGATTGTGCAAACTCTGCCCGAACGGCTGGTTGACCACCGCGTCTTCCACTCATGGGGCACTATCAATTTCGTCCTCGAGCAGCGTCTGTCGGACGAGGATCTGGCGGTGGCCAAACGCTTTACCGAGGTCTTCGATTACGCCTACGGCCGCTGCCGCGAGTTGGAGGCCAAGGAGGCGCAGAACCGCGAGCTGACTATCCAGAACGCCCTGGAGCGGGTGCAGGCGCGGGCTCTGGGGATGCAGGAGAGCGGCGAGATCAAAGGGGTGGCCACGGCCCTGCGCGACGAATTCGCCGGGCTTGGGCATCAGGTCGATTCGGTCGCCGTCTACATTCCCGACGAGACGACGCACACGGTGGAAACATGGTTCGCCAATCCGCAGACGCCGGAGGGGACCGCATTTGGGCCATCGGGCTTCCTGCGTTTGGATCGCCGGTTGACGGCCTTCAAGTTGTGGAAAAAGGGCGAGCGGTCCTGGTCGGAATTTGCCGACGAGGGGTTTGCCGGGCGCATTCGGGGTGTTTACGAAGGCATGGGAATACCCGAGAGCGATATCCAGGCGCGTCTCGATGCCCTGCCGGAAAAGCCGTGTGGTAATAACGTGAATTTCGGCGCCGGTTTTATCTGCATTGTGACGGCCGCGCCCTTTACAGAAGACGAACTGGAAGTGGCGGCCCGCTTTGGCGACGTTTTCGGCGGGGCCTACCGGCGCTTCAAAGAGCTGCAGGAAAAAGAAGCACAAAACCGCGAGCTGACGGTGCAAAACGCGCTGGAACGGGTGCGGGCCCGGGCCGAGGGCATGCAGGAGAGCAGCGAACTGACGGACGTCAACTCGGTGTTATTCGAGCAGTTCGGTGGGCTGGGGTACGAACTGGTCCACATTGGCACCGTCGTCTACCACGAAGCCACGCAGATCTATGAATGGTGGGTCGAGTACCCCGACGGGCGGAAATACCATCGACAGGCAGAAGTCCTCTCGGCACCGTCCAGCAGCCACGTGTGGCAAGGAAGAGAGGCAGAGGATAAAGCCCGCAGCGAGGGGGCGCCCTGGTACGTATGCAACCCCCTGGAAGGCGAAGATCTGCGCCGCTGGTACCGAGATTTATTAAAGCGGACCGGTTCTTCCAAGCAGGAGACCGAGGAAGTGTTGCGCCATGCGCCGCAACGGTTGGTCCAGCATCGCGTCTTCCACCCATGGGGCTATGTCGCTTTCGGTCTCGAACAGCCCCTGGCGGACGAGGATCTGGCGGTGGCCAAGCGCTTCACCGAGGTCTTCGAATACGCCTACGGCCGCCGCCGCGAATTGGAGATTAAGGAGGCGCAGAACCGCGAGCTGACTATCCAGAATGCCCTGGAGCGGGTGCAGGCGCGGTCCTTGGGGATGCAGGAGAGCGGCGAAATAAAGGGTGTGGCCACGGCCTTGCGCGACGAATTCGTCGGGTTGGGTTACGAGATAGATTCGGTCAGGGTCAGTATTTTCGATGAGGCGGCGCGCACCCAGGAAATATGGTTCGCCAGTCCGCAAACGCCGGAGGGCACGGACTTTGGCCCGTCGGGGTTTGGGCGTTTGGATCGCCGGATGACCTTCTTCAAGAAATGGAGCAAGGGCGAGCGAGCCTGGGCGGAGATTACCGACAGAAAAAGATTTGCCCAATACATGCGGACTTTTTACGAAGGTCTGGATGCGTCCGAGATCGATATCCAGGCGCGCATCGACGCCCTGCCGGAAAAGCTGTGTGGCAACCAGGTGAATTTCGGCGCCGGAATCATCACCATCGTGACGGCCGATCCCTTTGCGGCCGAGGACCTGGAAGTGGCGGCCCGCTTCGGCGACGTCTTCGGCGGGGCCTACCAGCGCTTCAAAGAGCTGCAGGAGAAAGAGGCGCAAAACCGCGAACTGACGGTGCAGAACGCCCTGGAGCGGGTCAGGGCCCGGGCCGAGGGCATGCAGGAAAGCGGCGAATTGGGCGAGGTCACGGCGCTGCTGTTCGAGCAATTCGGCGGCTTGGGCTACGAACTGGCCCATGCCAGCATCTCGGTACGCGACACGGCTTCGGAGGTCGCTGAGTGGTGGGCCGAATTGTCAGACGGACGGCGATTTCACCGCACGATGACCTATAACGCCGATCCCGGCAGCCGCATATGGGAAGTAAAAGAGGCCCAGACCAAGGCTCAGGAGGCGGGTGCGCCCTGGTTTGTGCTCGAACAGGAGGGCGAAACCCTGCGCCAGTGGACGCGCGAACTACACACCGCCTCCGGGTCTTCGTCGCAAGAAATTGAAGAAGCCGTGCGTCTGGCTCCTGCCCGGTTGGTCCAGCATCGCGTTTTTCACCGGCGAGGCGATGTGATTTTCGCCCTTGAACGGCGGCTTTCGGACGATGGACTGGCCGTGGCCAAGCGCTTCACCGATATCTTCGATTTTGCCTACGATCGCTTTCTCGAATTGGAGGCCAAGGAGGCGCAGAACCGCGAGCTGGTCATTCAGAACGGGCTGGAGCGGGTGCGGTCACAGGCGTTGGGGATGCAGGAAAGCGGCGAGATCCTGGCCGTCACCGACTTGATGTCGCGGGAATTCCAGGAGCTGGGATTGGCCAATCGAAGCACCTCGATCCACCTGATCGACGAGGAAGCCGATACCACCGAATCCTGGGGCATTCGGCCGGATACCGGGGTGCAGGTGAGAGTCAAGCAACCCAACAGCCTTTTAAGCGAATTCTCCTTCGACGAGAATGTCATGGCCGCTCGGGCCAGCGGCGCGCCCCACTATGCGCATACGTGGGACAAAGAAGAATATGAAGCGTATTTCGGCGCCATGACTGCGGCGGCCGATCTGGGCGAGCCCGAGCAGATCGGCATTCGCTACGCCGATGGGGTTGTCACCCATTCCCTCTTTTTTGCCCACGGCTATGTGTCCCTGTGGGCGGGCCGAGAAATGGCCACAGCGGATCTGGCCGTGGCGGCGCGCTTTGTCGAGGTCTTCGCCTTCGCCTACGAGCGCTTCTGCCAGTTGCAGGACAAGGAGGCGCAGAACCGCGAGCTGATTATCCAGAACGCGATTGAGCGCGTCCGCTCGCGGGCACAGGGGATGCAGGTCAGCGCCGAACTGAGTGAAGTCACCTCGACTCTGTTGGAGCAGTTTGGCGGGCTGGGCTACGATGTGGCCAGCACGGCTATCGTCCTGCGGGACGAGTCCTCGGGGATCTGGGAGTGGTGGGTGGAATACGAAGACGGACGCAAGCTGCACCGGCAGATGCCCCCCCGCAGCGCCTGGGGGCCGCACATTCTAGCCGTAATGGAAGAGACGGATCGGGCCAGGAGCACAGGAGCGGCCTGGTTTGTGAAGGGCCTGGAAAGCGAAGACCTGCAGCAATGGCTGCGCGAGCTGCACGAAGCCACCGGATCTTCGCCGCAGGAGATGGAGGAGGCCTTGCGCCAGGGACAGGCACTGGGGCGGGCTTTCCTGCACCGCGTCTTCCACCAGCGGGGCTATATTGAGCTGGGTTTCGAGCAACGTCTGGCGGACGCGGATCTGGCCGTGGCCAAGCGCTTCATCGACGTATTCGACTATGCGTATACGCGCTTCCTCGAACTGGAGGCCAAGGAGGCGCAGAACCGCGAGCTGACCGTGCAGAACGGTCTGGAACGGGTGCGGGCGCAGGCGTTGGGGCTGCAGGAAAGCAGCGAGATATTGGCCGTCACCGACGTCCTCTACCACGAGCTCCAAGAGCTGGGCTTGGGGCACAGATCGGCTGAAATCTACCTGATCGACGAAGAGGCCGATACCATCGAATCGTGGAGTTTTCGACCGGGTACGGGGATGCGGGCGAGACTGGCGGGTCCTCTTACTTCCGTAGCAGAAACGGCCGCATTCAGGGATGCTCTCGATGCTTGGCACGGCGGCCGGTCCCAGTATACGCATGTGTGGGAGCAGGACGAATACGAAGCGCATGTGCGCCGCGTTTGTGCGGCCACCGGGGTGCGGGACCCCGATGAGGCGGGGATGCGCTTTGGCGACGGGTCTACGTCCCACTGGATCTTTTTCGCCCACGGCTGTTTAAATCTGTGGGCCACCGAAACCATGCCAGACGCTGACCTGGCCTTGGCCCGGCGGTTCGTCGAGGTGTTCAGCTTGGCGTACGAGCGTTTCCTCGAGTTGGAGGCCAAAGAGGCACAGAACCGTGAGCTGACCATCCAGAACGCCATCGAGCGGGTGCGCTCGCGGGCCCTGGGGATGCAGGAGAGCCGCGAGCTGGACGAGGTGTCGGTGGCCCTGTTCGAGGCGCTTGGGGAGGTCGGCATCGACCGACGCTTTGCCTGGATCATGATTCTGGATGACGATCGAGATACGTCTCTAATTTCTTTACAGATGGATGGGATCAATGCACCCCTTGTCGGCAGTCCCGTCCTAAAATCTGAGATTGAAGAGACTACGCCGTCCGTCATCGCAGAGTGGCAGTCCGGCAGCGCCTACCGGCTCGGCGAATACCACGGCGAGGACATACGGGGGGTGGGCGACTTCTGGCAGGACGTAGTCAGAAAGAGGAACCCTGGCTTTGCGTTACCGGACTCATTCTATGAAGCCGAACACTACTACACCCTGAGCGCGTACCATCGTTTCGGTCTTATCGGCTTCGGGCGATTCGAGCTGATCGAGGAGGCCGGGGAGGAAGTAGCTACGACCAAGCGGTTTGCGGAGGTGTTCGAGTTTGCCTACGGCCGCTTCCTCGAGCTGAAGGAGCGGGAAGAGCAGAACCGCGAGCTGACCATCCAAAATGCCATCGAGCGCATCCGCTCGCGGGCCCTGGGTATGCAGGAGAGCCGCGAACTGGACGAGGTATCGGGGGTGCTGTTGGAGGCGCTCAAGGATGTCGGGATCGACAGGGTAGCCGCATTGATCGGAATCGGCGACGAGGAAGCGGATGAATGGCGGACGGGTATCCAATTAGAAGGTTTTGCGGATCTGATAAGTGCTGTCCAGACAATAGCCGACATCATGGAGAGCCAGATAGAACAGGAGGTTGCGCTAATCGACGGGTGGCGTCGGGGTGAATCGCATATAGTTCACCAGTTCCGCGGCGACGAGATGGCGGCGGTGCTGGATTCCTGGTCCAATGCGGTGAAGGATACGAACCCCGATTTCGTCCCCGCTGACGAATGGTGGGAGCATGAATGCTTCTATGTTCCGTACGCCTTCAACCGCTACGGCGCAATCGGCTTCACGCGCTTCGACGCGCCGATCCGCGACGACGAGATCGACGTACTGAAGCGCTTCTCGCAGGTATTCGAATTCGCCTACAGTCGCTTCCTCGAACTACAGGCCAAGGAGGCGCAGAACCGCGAGCTAATTATCCAGAATGCGCTGGAACGGGTGCGGGCGCAGGCGCTGGGCATGCAGGAAAGCGGTGAATTGAGCGAGGTATCGGCCACTATACTCGGCGCCCTCGACGAGCTGGGTTTCGACACCTTTTGGTGCAGCATCAATCTCCTCGACTTTGACGCCGATACGTTTAGCGCCGCGGTTCAATTAACGGGCGCCAAAGACCTTGTGATGGGCGATTTCTCGATTACTGAGCTCGACGTCGAGGGGACCAAAGTCGGTTCATTGCTGGCGGCGTTCCGGGGTCAGGAGGCGTACCACGCCTATGAACACAGCGGTGCTGAGAAGGACGCCCATCTGGCCGACTGGACCGCCTTCGTGCAGCAAACCAATCCCGACTTTTCGACCCCGCGGCCAACGTTGGATGCCGAGCGAATCTTTGAATTCGATTGTCTCTTCCAGGGCGGCAGTCTGTCCGTGGCGACCGCGGTACCGGTAAACGAGGAAGAGCAGGCCGTTTTGAAACGGCTGACGGCCGTCTTCGAATTCGCCTACAGCCGCTTCCTCGAATTACAGGCCAAGGAGGCGCAGAACCGCGAGCTGACCATCCAGAACGCGATTGAGCGGGTGCGGGCGCAGGCGCTGGGGATGCAGGAGAGCCACGAGCTGGATACGGTGTCGATGGCCCTTTGCGCCGGCTTGGTCGAGGTCGGCCTCGACGTGGATTTTTGCTATATCGTCGTCGTCGACGAGGCCGACGACCGCATAGACGTCTCCTTTCAGGTCCCGGGCGTTGACTTCCTCGCCGCCCATACTTCGTCGCTGGCCGAAGCCATCGACCAAGACCAGCATGTCCGCAACGCCCTTGCAGTGTGGCGGCGGCGGGAAGACAGTTTTGCCTATGAACTTTCATCGGCGGAATGGCGCGGCGCCGTGGGCTATTGGGTGCCGATTATTCAGCAGGGCAGTGCCTCTTTTGTGCTGCCAGAAGGAATCCTCGACCTGGAACGGGCGGTGGCGCACGATGGCATCTTTGAGCACGGTTGGCTCGGCTTTACCGCTGCGGAACGGGCCAGCGCTGCGGACCTGGCGGTGCTGAAACGCTTTGCCGAGGTTTTCGACTACGCCTACGGCCGCTTTCTCGAGCTCCAGGCCAAGGAGGCACAGACGCGCGAGCTGATCATTCAGAACGCGTTGGAGCGGGTGCGGTCGCAGGCGTTGGGCATGCAGCAAAGCGGTGAGCTGCCAGAAGTGGCGGCGGCGCTCTTCGAGGGTCTCAAGGGGTTGGGGTTCGAGTCGTTGTGGCGCTGCTGGATCGGCATTGTCGACGAGGCGGACCGCTCGGCCCGGATCTGGATGACCACGACCGAGGGGACCGCCGTCGAGGCCGAGACCCGGATGCTGTTGCGCGGCCATCCGGTCGTCGAGGATATCTTTGCCGCCTGGCAGCGACAGGACGGCTACATCCAGTTCGAGTTGGCCAGGGCCGAATTGACCGATGCGATCCGCGCGGTCGTGCACCAGTCGGCCCTGGCCCTGCCCGAATGGAACGAGCGGTCGGCCGCGGCCCTGCCCGATCATCTGTGGTTTTACGACTTCAATTTCGCCCAGGGTTTTATCCACGTGGTGATGCAACAACCCCTGGAAGCCGAGGAAGTGCAGGTATTGGGCCGCTTCCGGGACACCTTTGCCTTTGGCTACAACCGCTATCTGGAGCTGCAACGGGCCGAGGAACAGGCCCGCGAGGCGCAAATAGAAGCCAGCCTGGAGCGGGTGCGGGCCCGGGCGTTGGGGTTGCGCCACAGCGGGGAATTGCCGGAGGTGGCCGCCGTATTCGTCCAGGAATTGCGCCAGCTCGAATTGTCCGTGCGGCGCTCGACCATCGCCGTTTACGACGCCGAGCGCCACGCTTGGGAGATGTGGAGCACCACCCTGGACGGGGAGGGCGTCGAGCGCGTGGGCTACGTGCCCGTACAAGGTAATTCCGGCTTTGAGGGGGTCTATACGGCCTGGCGGGCGGGCGAGTCGGCCTTTGTTCTGGACCGGACGGGGGATGAGCTGGACGAATTTATCCAATTTTTGGCCCGGCATTGCGACCTGTATCCCGAATGGCAGCAGAACCCGGACGAGCAGCCCGAGCGCTTGTGCGGCCACTACGCCTTTTTCCCGCAGGGGGCTATCAATGTCACCGCCGCCGAGCCGCTGCCCACCGCCGGTGCGGCGGTGCTGAAGCGGTTTGCCGCCGTCCTCGGCCTGGCCTATACCCGTTACGAAGAGCTGCAACAGGCCGAAGAACAGGCCCGGGCGGCGCAGCGGCAGGCGGCCCTCGACCGGGTGCGGGCCGAAATCGCCACCATGCGCACCAGCGCCGATCTGCAGGATGTGACGGCCTTGGTCTGGCGCGAGTTGACCGAGCTGGAGGTCTCGTTTTCGCGCTGCGGCTTTTTCATTATAGACGAAGAGGCCGACCAGGCCGAGGTATACCTGACCAATCCGACCGGAGAAGCAATGGCCCAATTGCGCCAGGGGTTGGCCAGCGATTCAGTCATGGAGCAAGCGGTGGAAAAGTGGCGCGCCGGGGAACAGTACGCCACCGCCTGGAACGAGGAGCGGCGGGAGAACTTCAGGCGCTCTTTGCAGGGGGATAAGCAGGTGGAAGTCTACGACTCCTATCTGGACTCAATAGAACGGGTGGACGAGCTGACCTTGCAATTCGTGCCCTTTGCCCGGGGCATGCTCTTTGTGGGCAGCCCGGCGCCGCTGGGGTCGGACGATATGGATCTGGTGGGGGATCTGGCCGCCGCTTTTGAGATTGCCTATGCCCGCTATGTCGATTTCCAATTGCTAGAGGAGCAGAACCGCCAGGCGCAGGTCGAGGCGGCGCTGGAGCGGGTGCGCTCGGTGGCCCTGGGGATGGAGACCACGGACGATCTGCCCTCCGTGTCGGCCGCCCTCTTTCGCGAGGTCAGCGCCCTCGACTTCAGGCCCATAGTCAGCGCCATTGGCATTGTCCATGCCGACCGGGATCTGATCGACCAGTGGACAGTGGTGGGAGAGAGGATGGACGTCGACTTCATGCGTCGGAAGGGGTATACGGTTTACGAGGAGGATCCACTGGTCGTTTTCGAGCAATACGCCATGTCGAAAGTGTACCAGGTTCATCCCTTGGCGACCCAGGTTTTTCGGGCCAGTCCCCAAGAGGGTGTTCTCGTCCACGTCGCCGGGTACAATTCCCCGGAGGAACACAGGACATGGCACCGCAATATGGTCGAGCTGGAGATCTGGGATGGCGAAATTTACGCATACGTGATGGAGGCCACGCCGGAGGAATACCACATTTCGGCCATTCAATTCGATCACGGCTATCTGCGATTCTATTTAGAACAGGCCTTCACCGAGCAGCAGGTGGAGGAAGCCAAGCGCTTTGCCGAGGTGTTCTCCTTCGCCTACGACCGTTTCCTCGACTTGCAGGCCAGGGAACAACGGGCCCGCGAGGCCGAGGTCGAGGCGGCGCTGGAACGGGTGCGGGCGCGGGCTTTGGGGATGCAGGAGAGCAGCGAGCTCGACGAGGTGTCGGTGGCCTTGTTCGACGCAGTCGGGCAGCTCGGGCTTGAGAAGATTGCTTCGTATATATCCGTCCTGGACGAAGAGGCGGATGAATGGCGTATCTCGATCCAGGTGGAAGGCGCAGAGAATCTGCTGAGCACCGCGCCGAAGATCTCCGAAATTGAAGTCGATTCGAGAGAGCCGGCCGCGGCAGCCATAAAAGCGTGGCGCCGGGGCGAGCCCTATACCGTCCTGGAGTCCAGTGGTGAGAGCGTGAGAGACCACCTCAACTACTGGAATGATGAGATTCGGCGGTCAAATCCGGGCTATGTATCGCCCATTGCAGAGCAAGACTGGACGGAGGCTTATTTCGATCTGCACGTGTGCAACCGCTATGGCACGGTCGGATTCTCGCGATTTACGCCCATTCAAGCCGATGAAATAGAGATCGTGCAGCGTTTTTCGCAGGTGTTCGAATTTGCCTATAGCCGCTTTCTCGAACTGCAGGCCAAAGAGCAGCGCGCCCGCCAGGCGCAGCTGGAGGCGGCGCTGGAGCGGGTGCGCTCGCAGGCGTTGTCGATGCAGACCACGGACGATCTGCCCGCCGTGTCGGCGGCGATGTTCCGCGAAATCAAAGCGCTGGAGGTCCCGGTGGGGGTCGCGCTCATCGGGATCATCGACGAGGAACGGGACCTGACGAATCATTGGACCACGCTGACGGGCTCGCACGAAAACTTGCACAAATTGGGTACGGTGTACGAAGAAGATCCCCCGATCGTAGTCGAACAGTATCCGTTTGCGAAGATATTCCAGATCGCCTACTGGTGGGGCGATTCCTACCAGGCCTGGCAGCGGGACGGGGCGGATTATTTTGCCCACTACAGTTCCCGTGAAGAATTGCTGGGCGTCCTCGATGAATTCGTCGCCGAAGGCCTCTGGGACGCAGAGAGCGCCGGGGCCGTGCGTCAGCACTACAGCTCCAAAGAAGGATACTGGCAGGTCCTCACCTGGTACAAGTACGGTTATCTGGCCTGGAATCTGGAAGAAGGTCAATTCAGCGATTTCGAGCGCGAAGCCGCCCGGCGCCTGACCAATGTCTTCGAATTCGCCTATGACCGCTTCCTCGATTTGCAGGCCAAAGAGCGGCGCGCCCGCGAAGCCGAGATTGAGGCGGCGCTGGAGCGGGTGCGGGCGCGGGCTTTGGGGATGCAGGAAAGCGTCGATATCGGCGGCGTCACGCAGATCCTGTTCCGCGAGGCGATGCAGCTGGGGCTAGAGCCGATAACAGCGCATATCGGTCTCGACGAAGGGGAAACGGTGCACGAATTCGTCCACCTGGGCGTCATGCAGAAGGACGGCGGCCGGCTGGCGGAATTGCGCTGGGACAAAACACATCTCGACGATCCTTTTTACGCCGGGGCCTGGGACGTCTGGGGCCAGGGCGAGGATAGACTCACCTTTTTCTACGAGGGCGAACGGGCGGCGCAAGGGGTCGAACACAGTTATGACTCGATGATTGCCCAAAGCGACGATTTTCAGGCGTTTACGGCCGACGATATGAGCCAATGGCACCAGACAGTGGCCCTGTTCCCCGAATTCTTCCTTATCGTCAATACGGCAGATGCGCCGCTGGGCGACGAGCACTTTGAACTGCTGCAGCGCTTTGGCCGCGGCTTTGGCGTGGCGTACCGACGCTTTCTCGATTTGCAGGCCAAAGAGCAGCGCACCCGCGAGGTCGAGATTGAGCGCGCCGCCGAACGGGTCCGGGCCGAGGCTACGTCCATGCAGCACAGCGACGATCTGGGCAAGCTGTTGCTGGCCCTGTCCCAGGGTTGGCGCGAGGCCGGGTTGCGGCATATCATCAGCACCCTCAATATCCTCGATGGAGAGGCGGACCAGTTGCAGGTCTATAGCCTGATGCCGGTCGCCCTCATCCCGCCGGGCGGTTATCCCAAAACCGAGACTCTGCGGGCGGATATCGACGAAGGCGTGCATCTGATGCGCTGGATCGTGCCGCTGGACTGGGCCCGGGAGCGCGGCTGGGCTCAGCCCGGCGTCGAGGGGTCCTTGATGCAGATGCCGGCCAGTTTTGCCGACGATCTAGCATATGTCCTGGGTGCTCGGCCTGTGGGCAGCGACAATCTGGAAGGGCTATGGGCCATCAATGTCCCCTTCGACTACGGCGGTATCTATATCCAGGCCGAGGCAGGCGTCGAATTCGGCCCGGACGATCTGGCGGTGGCCTCGCGCTTTGCCGAGGCGATTTCTCTGGGCTATACGCGCTATCTCGATTTGCGGCTGAAGGAGGAGCAGCACCGCCAGGCGCAGTTGGAGGCGGCGGTGGAGCGGGTGCGCTCGCAGGCGTTGGGCATGCAGACCGCCGACGAACTGGCCAGCGTTTCGGCGGCAGTGTTCCGCGAAATTGGGACGCTGGGTTTTCCGGTGGAATCGTCGCAAATTGGGGTCATCAATCAGGAGCGAGATCTGCTGGAGCAGTGGGCGACGCTGACCCACGGCAACGAGAAAGCGGCCAAATTAGGTGCTATCTTTGAAGAAGATCCCCGCATCTATATGGAGCAGCTCCCGTTTTCCCAGATCTGCCAGGCCGCGCCCTGGTGGGGCGAATCCTATCGGGCCTGGCAGCGGGACGGGACCAGCTATTTCGCCAAATACTATACGGTAGAAGAGGCTCTGCAAACCATCGATGCTTGCGAGGCCGCCGGTTTTTGGGATCGGGAAGTAGCCGATGGCTACCGCCAGATGGAACGCGCCGCAGAGGGCGGCTGGCAGATCCATATTTACCATAAGCACGGCTACCTCCTCTGGACCCTGCGGAAAAGGGAACTCAGTACTTTCGAGCGCGCCGCCTCGCAGCGCCTGGCCGATGCCTTTGCCTTTGCCTACGACCGCTTTCTCGATTTACAGGCCAAAGAACAGCGCGCCCGACAAGCCGAAACCGAACGCGCCGCCGAACGCCTGCGCGCCGAGGCCATGGGCATGGACGCGCCCGAGGATCTGATGCGGGTGGCCGGTACTCTGTACCGGGAATTGGG